>JABAOF010012990.1_pt1 | contig 14202 bp, 10 predicted proteins | sample 7062171 | NCBI WGS metagenome assembly JABAOF01 (sample SAMN14538628, study PRJNA623070) | marine sediment metagenome | biome: marine biome [ENVO:00000428]; feature: marine pelagic biome [ENVO:01000023]; material: deep marine sediment [ENVO:00002113] | place: India: Gulf of Khambhat ...
GGCAATGCTTCCGGTGCTGGTCCAGGTAATACTATGATCGGTTCCGCCTTCCCAATTCTCACTGCCATTAGGTGCGGTCACAGTAATGGTTCTTTGCTCTGCAATGGTAAACGCCCCATTGCTGACATCAGAAGCAGGTCCGGCGGTATCACTGATTCTCACTAGGCAGGTGCTGGAAGGGGTATTGGGAACCGTCCAGTTATAACTGCCGCTGTTAGCCGTGGAAGCAATAACTGTATTCCATAAACCACCATTATCCGTGGAGTATTCGATTTTGACATTGGCAATGCTGCCGGTGCTGGTCCAGGTAATATTATGATCGGTTCCGCCTTCCCAATTCTCACTGCCGTTGGGTGCGGTCACGGTAATAGTAGGTTCCACTAATGTCGATGCTGAAACCTCCGTACTATACTCGCTGGTTACCGTATTTTGATTGTTGGCATGTGGGTCGGTAAAGGATTCTACAACAAAATAATAGGTGGTGTCGGCGTCTAAGCCGGTGACGGTATAATTATCTGAGGATTTATCAGCACTGGTCCCGGCCGATGTGTAACCGCTGCCAGGGGTAGTGCTGTAATAAACGCGGTAACCTCCGCTGTCTCCCTGGTATGAGATAGGCGTCCAGGATACCTTTGCGGATTCGTGCGTCTCTTCACTGGTGGACAGCCCTGTAGGTGCCGTGGTCTGGGTGCTTTCCCAATTGCCGCCTATTTGTTTGCTGTTCAAGAAATTCCTTAAACCGGCATCGTCTGTATATAACCCGTTCCACCTGAGGTCAAGGCTGCTGCTGAGTAAATTTGTCAAATCGGCCAGGGTGCCGGGAAGGCTGCCTATAAATTGATTACCCTCCAGGCGAAGATGGTTCAAAGCGGTTAAATTTCCAATTTCCGCAGGAATATTTCCTGTCAAACCATTGTCAGATAAGTAAAGATACTTTAAGGCCGGCAGATTGCCCAACTCCGGGGGAATACTCCCATTCAATCGATTGGAATCCAGTTTAAGGTCTAACAGGGCAGTCATATTCCCCAGCCAGACGGGAATACTTCCTGTAAGCTGATTTTCCCCCAGGTCCAGGGTTCTCAATTGGGTGAGACTGCTAATATCCGGGATGGTCCCGGTCAATTGGTTGCCAGATATAATAATAACTTCTAAATTGGTGAGATTATCAATCCCGGAAGGAATATCACCGGTCAATTGATTTGAATTCAGATATAGATACTTCAAAGCGGTAAGGCTGCTCAAATCCGGGATCATCCCACTCAATTGATTGGACTTCAAGTCAAGGGTTGTTAAGGCGGTCAGTTGATTAAGCCAGGTGGGTATCGTCCCGGTAAGCTGGTTGAAACCCAGGTTTAAATAAGTTAATTGAGAAAGGCCGCTCAAATCCGGTATGGCTCCACTGAGTTGATTGTTACTGAGTTCAAGGGTTGCTAAATTGGTAAGGCTGTTTAACCAGGTGGGGATTGAGCCGGTTAACTGGTTGGCATCCAGTTTCAGTGTTGACAGGTTGGCAAGCCCGCTCAAGTCCGGGATAGTTCCGGTCAAACTATTCCATCCCAGGTCAAGTTCCATTAAATTGGCAAGGTAATCGATTTGGGTGGGTATGTTCCCGGTCAGGTTGTTCATCTTTAATTTTAGAGACGTCAATTGAGTGAGGGCACTGAGATCCGGGATGGTACCCACCAGGTTATTGGCATTTAGATCAATTTGCAGCACCGTGGTTTTGCCGGCATTACAGGTGATGCCATACCAGGTATGTTCGGTTCCCGGGTCATTGAATTGTAAAGGGTCACCGGGTTTGCGCCAGTTGGTATTGTTATTCCAATTATCCCCGTCTGTACTATTATATAATGCAATCAAGGCATCCCGTTCAGCAGCGGGAATCATGGGTATAAAAATGGTAAACACCGAATCGCTGGTATCCACGGAAGTACCGTACACATCACTGATTTTCACCAGGCAATCGGAAGAAGTTGTACCAGGAATGGTCCAGTTGTAACTGCCGTCGTTGGTGGTTAGAGAATTGATTGTGCTCCAGTTATTGCCGTTGTCGATGGAATATTCGATTTTGACATAGGAAATATCGCCGGTAGTGCCCCAGGTGATATCCTGAACCGTTCCTACTTCCCAATTTTCGCCGCCTATGGGGGCAGTGACGGTTATTGTTTTCAGTGCTTCTATTTCAAATGAATCATTACTGGTATCTGTCATGGCAGGGTCGGCGGTATTACTGATCTTCACCTTACAAAAGTAGGACGGTGTGTTGGGAATGGTCCAACTATAGGTACCGGTGTTGGGGGCCGAAGCCTCGATAACACTCCAGGAACCGCCGTTGTTAACGGTGTATTCAATCTTGACGCTGGCAATACCTGACCTGGTGGACCAGAGGATATCATGAACCGTTCCCACTTGCCAACTCTCAAAACCATTGGGGTCGATGACCCAAACAGGTCCGATGATGGAAAAATAGGCATCATTCATATCAGACGCAGACCCGGCCGTATCGGAAATTTGCACGATACACCAGTCGGCGGGTGCCTCGGGCACGGCCCAGTCATAGGAACCGTCGTTGGCTGTCGAACTGACAATGGTATGCCATGTCCACCCATCATCCGTGGTATATTCGATCTTTACGTTAGAGATGTCACCGGTACTGGACCAGGTAATGGGATAAACATCCCCGCCGTGCCATCGTTCGAAGCCGTTGGGTGAGATCACGGTTATGGTTTTAGGCTCTTCAGTGAAGGCCGACATTTCATTACTGAATTCGCTGACAATTGCATTCTGGTTATTGGCATGAGCATCGGTAAAGGTCTTCACCACAAAGTAGTAGGTGGTATAGGGCTGCAGGTCGGTAAAGGTGTAACTGGTGGTACTTTTATTTGCGGTCACATAGGCTTCCTGGTAGCCGCTGCCGGAAGTGGTGCTGTAATAGACACGGTAACCGCCGCTGTCTTCGGTATAGGGAATCGGAAACCAGCTCACCCTCACAGAGGTGGTACTCAAAACCGTGGCTGCCCAAACCTCAGGGGCAACGGTCTGAGTACTCTGCCAATCTCCCGCATGCTTCGAATCGATAAACGAATCCAGTTGACTGTCCCCTGTATATAACCCATTCCACCTGAGGTCAAGGCCATTATAAGTTAAATTGGTTAAATTGGACAGCGTTCCCGGGATACTTCCTGTCAGTTGATTACCGTACAACCGGAGTCCATACATCAGTGTCAGGCTGCCAATTTCCGGCGGTATGCTTCCACTAAACTTGTTATCTCCCAGGTAGAGATATCTCATTTTAGTCAAATTGCCGATCTCCGGGGGAATATTTCCTTCCAGTTGATTTTTGGTGACCTGGAGCTCACATAACTCTGTTAGATTTCCAATGGACGATGGAATGGGACCTTGCAGTTGATTGTAGTGTATATAAAGATACTTGAGAGAGGTTAGATTCCCGATCCAGGCCGGGAAGCTGCCGGTTAATTGATTCGAGTTCAAACGCAAATCCCATAATTGAGTAAGGTTAGATAGATCGGGTATGGTCCCGGTTAATTGATTATCACCCAAATAAAGAGTCTGCAAATTGGTTAAACTGCCTAACCATCCGGGGATTTCACCACTCAGTTGGTTGTTTCCCAGCTTCAAAGAAGTCAAACCGGTCAGGCTGCTCAGGTCGGGTATAGTGCCGGTAAACTGGTTATAGTACAAATCAAGTTCGGTGAGATTGGTAAGATTATTTAACGAGGTGGGGATGGTCCCGGAAAGATCATTGAATGACAACCAGAGAGTCGTTAATTGGGTCAGGTTACCCAGGTCCGGCAGCGTTCCACTAAAATTATTTGAGCTTAGATCAATTTCTTTTAACTGATAAAGTTGATTCAAGCAGGCGGGAATCAAACCGGAAATAATATTTTGCCTCAATTCCAGGTATTGCAATTGGGTTAAACTGCCCAGGTCCGGTATTGTTCCGCTAAAGGTGTTGTAGGATAAGTCAAGGGTTGTTAATTGGGTTAGATTACTGATCCAGGTGGGAAAGTCTACACTAAAGTTGTTAGAACTCAGGTCAAGAACGGCTAAATTGGTCAGGCCGCCCAGGTCCGGCATGGGATAAAACGAGTAATTACCATAAATACCATTACCACTTACATCAAGAGTGGTTAAAGCGGTAAGGTTATTTAAAGAAGCTGGCAGCGCTCCTCCGATGGAATTGCCGGACAAATCGAGTACCTCTAAGGCCGCGAGACCCGTAAAGTCCGGGATGGTTCCGCTCAGTTCATTGGAACTTAGATTAAGGACTTTTAATTGGCTCAGTGCACTCAAATCCACCGGTATTGTTCCTACCAGGTAGTTGTCAACCAGTTCGACCCGTTCTACATTCATCTGGTCGGCGGTTAATGTAACTCCGAACCAGGTAGACTCGGTCCCGGGATCATTGAATTGTGTGGGGTCTCCGGGTTTGCGCCAATTGGAGTTATCGGTCCAGTTATCCCCGGCGGTGCTGTTGTACAATGCAATTAATGCATCCCGTTCCGCCTGGGGAATCACCGGGTACAACCAGGCACTGCATATCACCGTAAACATAATAATTAACATAAACCACTTTTTCATCTTACGTTTACCTCCTTTAAGTTAATGATTTATCGATATATTTATTTTGTCTAATCACAAGGTCTCCATTGGTAACAATACACCATGCTTTAATGTCGAGGCAATTATGATGCCAAAGCGGTTGGATTTATATAAAACCGCTAAGCCTTATTTATTCTACATATCCAGCCTTTCCAGTTTTACCCTGTATAGAGCCGGGAAAAATCAATTCCTCTATAGGGGAATTGGAAATCAACTTTTTTTTCTTGAATTGAATTTTTAACGCAGCTATTTCAAATTCCCTTATAGGGGAATTGAAATTCCGTTATAAAGGAATCAAAGGTTGCAACATCCTTCCCTTGCAATTTCCTCGATGTTGTGCTATTGTACACCTTCTACTGTTCAATTCATTGGAGGTAAGAAATCATGTTAACAGTGATGGGTATCGCAGGTAGTCCCCGCCGTAATGGCAATTCCACTACCCTGCTGAGAAGTGTCTTGAAAGGTGCGGAATCGAAAGGTGCCCGGACTGAAATCGTCCATCTGAACGATTTAGTGTTCAAAGGCTGCCAGGGATGTAAAACGTGTTCTCCAGGGGGGCATTGTGTTGTCAAAGATGCTCTGACTCCCCTGTTTGCTGCATTGAAACTGGCTGACATCTGGGTGTTGGCATCGCCCATCTACTTTGACGGTCTTTGCGGCCAGATAAAACAGTTTTTCGACCGCTGTCACCATTTTTTCTACAAGGATGGTAAAAGAGGACGGCAGTTAATGGGGAAACGCCGTGCAGCGATTATTGTCACTTATGAGGATAAACAGCGTGAGGAGTACCTGGTGCCGGCGAAAGCCCTGGCCTTCTATTTGGACTGGATGGGGGATTTCGGTGATATTAAGATCATTGCCGAAAGTAGACTTAGCAAAGCTGACGCTGCTTCAAAACGCCCGGATTTACTGGAAAAAACCGAAAAAATCGGCCAACAATTGGTGGACGAATTCCGGTAAAGAAAAAAACGAAAAAGGGGACAAACCAAAAAATCCCAATGAAATTAAACAAAAGTTTTTGCGGGGGTCCAGGGGGCGGTTTTTACTAAAAAGAGCCCCCTGGCCGTCGGAGACAAAAAAAAGATGTGGTATTCAATGATTTGATTTTTAATTTTAGATAGGAGATAAACAATATGAGTAAAAGGCAGTTGAATTTTTTCACCAAAACCTTCTTTGGTATTCTTTTACCATTAATTCTTCTAATGGTATACTGCGGTAAACAGGAAGACTTACCCGCATATAAGAATCCCAATCTGCGGGTTGAACAACGCGTTGAAGATTTGTTGGGCCGGATGACATTGGAAGAAAAAATCCAGCAGTTGAGCGGTGTGGGATTCGAAACCAAAAAAAACAAACGTCTTGGTATACCTGTGCTGAGAATGGCAGACGGTCCGGTAGGGGTACGATGGGAAAATGCCACAGCCTTTCCTGCGGCCGTGGGCATTGCCGCCGCCTGGAACCCGGAATTAACGGAGAAAATAGGCACAGTCATTGCCAGGGAACTCAAGTCCAAAGGCCGCCATTGCCTGCTGGGTCCTTGTGTGAATATTCACCGTCACCCCCTGGGAGGACGGAATTTCGAAAGTTACGGCGAAGACCCGTTCCTGGCTTCCCGGATGGCAGTGGCTTTTATAAAAGGTGTCCAGTCCCAAAACATCATGGCCTGCGTGAAACATTTTACTTGCAACAACCAGGAATGGGAACGGTCTAAAGTGGATGTCACCATCAACGAACGGGCTTTGCGGGAAATTTACCTGCCGGCGTATAAAGCGGCAGTCAAAGAAGCAGGCGTGTGGATGGTAATGGCGGCTTACAATAAAATCCAGGGAGACTACTGCAGCGAAAACAATTTCCTTTTAAATGAAATATTGAAAAAGGAGTGGGGATTCACGGGTTTTGTGGTTTCCGACTGGGGCGCCACCCACAGTGCGGTCAAAGCTGCCAATTCAGGCCTGGACCTGGAAATGCCTTATGGAGAATTCCTCGATAAAAAATTACTAAAAGCTGTAAAAAAAGGAGACGTGAGTGAGGAAACCATCAATGATAAAGTTCGACGGCTGCTGCGGGTACGCTTTGAAGCCGGGTTGTTTGATACCCCTATGACTGAAAATGAAACCGTGATTCGCCGGGAGGAGCACAAACAATTGGCCCTGGAAGCGGCAAAACAGGGTATTGTCCTGTTGAAAAATGAAAATAAACGATTACCCCTTGATAGGAAAAAAATCAAATCCATTGCCGTGATAGGTCCTAACGCAGTGGAAGCACGCACTGGCGGAGGCGGAAGCTCTAAAGTAACACCTTTGTACGCGGTTTCTCCACTGGAAGGACTGAAAAGAGCCGTGGGTGAAGATATAAAACTAAATTATGTTCCGGGCATTGCCATTCGCGGCGATATCCACCCTTTGGGACCGGAATATATGACGCCTGCCAACACGTCAAAAGGAAAAAATGGTTTATGGGCTGAATATTTTGCCAATACGGAACTGAAAGGAAACCCCGCCATAAAAAGACTCGACAAATTTGCCAGTTTTAATTGGGGATACGACCTGCCCCACCCGAAATTACAGCGGCCGGACGGCGGGCACCTTTTTTCTATCCGCTGGACCGGTCAACTACACCCTCCGAAAACCGGTGTGTATAAGCTGGATATCATTCATACCGATGGTGCCAGGGTCTACCTGGATAACCGGTTAATAATCGACAACTGGAAGAAAAACCGGATTGTTTTCCGCACCGCTTCTGTTCCCTTAACTGCCGGAAAGCAATACAATATACGCATTGAATATTACTCTGACGGGGGTATCTCCACAGTGAAATTCGGTTGGGAACTGCCGGATCACGACCCTATTGCCGAAGCAGTAGAAGCAGTAAAAATGTCTGATGCGGTCATTATTTTTGCCGGGCTTCACGATCGGTTTGAAAGTGAAAGTTATGACCGGCAGCGTTTGGAACTGCCCAACCAGGATGTTCTTATCCAGGCTGTGGCAAAAGTCAATCCCAATACGATAGTGGTGATGGAAACCGGCAGCCCGGTACTGATGAACCCCTGGATCAACGAAGTGGCCGCAGTGGTCCAGGCCTGGTACCCCGGCCAGGAAGGAGGAAATGCCATTGCTGATGTGCTTTTGGGCAATGATAATCCATCCGGTAAACTGCCTGTTTCTTTTATTAAATCCTACGACGATTCCCCGGCTTTTAAGGATTACAAAGATAAAAGCTTGAAAAGTCCTTACCCGGAAGGAATTTTTGTGGGGTACCGTTACCTGGATAAACATGGTATCGAGCCATTGTTTCCCTTTGGGCACGGATTATCTTATACTAGTTTTGACTACGCCAATTTAGCCGTTGAATCATTGGCAGATAATGAATTCATGGTGCATGTGGATATCAAGAACACCGGGAAACGTAAAGGTGCGGAAGTGGTCCAGGTTTATGTAAAAGATATGGAAAGCAGCCTGGAGCGACCGGAAAAAGAACTAAAAGGATTTCAAAAAGTATTCCTGGAATCTGGTGAAACCCAACGGGTAAGCATTAAACTAAACCGGGAAGCGTTTACTTTTTATCATCCGCAAAAGAAGCAGTGGGTAGTGGAGCCGGGAGAATTTGAAATATGGGTCGGCAGTTCGTCAAAGGACATCCGCTTGAAAGGCAAAATCATGATCAAATAATTTTGGGAACCACGAAGACACGAAGAGCACGAAGAAACACGAAGAGAGGTAAAAATGCCAGAATGCGATTACATAAATTACTCATCGGATTGGAGCGACCCGGAGACCGTATCGCTGCATGATGAATTGCCGCTGTGGTCTGCGCCTTTCGGAATGATGCTGCTGGACCGGGTGAAGCTAAACTCCAACATGACTGTGTTGGATATCGGGTTTGGCACGGGATTTCCTTTAATCGACCTGGCCGGGCGTTTGGGGAACTCTTCTACTGTGTATGGAATTGATCCCTGGTCAGCGGCCATCGAGGTGGTGAGGAGAAAAATCAAGATTTTCGGCATTAAGAATATCAAACTGGTAGAGGGTGATGCTTCAGCCATGGATTTCAAGGATAACATGTTTGATCTTATCGTATCGAATTTGGGGATCAACAATTTTGAGAATGTGGAAGCGGTGTTCCGGGAATGTTTCCGCGTGGCCAAACCGGGGGGTGGATTGCATTAACCACCAATCCTGTGGGGCACATGCAGGAATTCTATGATATGCTGGCTGAAACAATGCTTCAATTAAACCTGGGTCATTTAATGGACGGTTTGGAATCTCAACAGCAGCACCGTATCTCTTCTGAAAAGATTTGTCATCACCTGGAAACGGTTGGTTTTGTCATTTCAGCGGTTGAGCATGACTCGTTTTCCATGCGGTTTGCAAATGGCAGTGCGTTCTTGAATCACTATTTGATAAAATATGCGTTTATGGATGGTTGGAAGGGTATTTTTCCACCTGAGCTGGTAAAAGACGTATTTATTCGGCTTGAGGCCAATTTAAATGCTCTTGCGGAGGGGGAAAACGAGCTAAAAGTTACGATACCTATTGCCTATATTGAAGGTGAAAAGAAATAAAGTACCTGACCCCCTCGTCCCCTCGTCCAAGAATGTTCTCAAGAATGTCATTATTGTTTTATCCTTCATCCAGGACCTTTCGAACTTTCACGGCAAATTCACGCATAACCAAAGGTTTCGTCAAAAAGGCTTTTATACCAATCTCATACGCATTTTCTTCAGATATTTTTTCAGTGAAACCGGTACAAAGGATAACCGGTATATCAGGACGGATAGTTAAAATTTTCTTTGCCAGTATGTCGCCGGTCATTTTCGGCATCGCCATGTCCGTGATTACCAAATCGAATTCGTCGGGTTTAGAACGAAATAACTCTAAAGCCTCTACAGGACTCATTTTGGTTTCAACCTGATACCCCAGTCGCTCCAGTATCTCCCGTGCCATATTCACCATGGATTTTTCATCATCGATGAAAAGTATTCGTTCATTTCCAGTGGGAGATTCTTCTAAAACAGGTTTAAATTCTAAAGCGGCTTCTCCTTCAACAACGGGGAAAAATAGATTTACAGTGGTCCCTTTTCCAGGCTCACTTTCAACTGAAATGGCACCCCCATAGCTTTTGATAATACCGTGGACTACCGATAACCCCATACCGGAACCTTTTCCCACCTCTTTGGTGGTAAAAAATGGGTCAAAGATACGGTCAATTATTTGCGGGGATATTCCTTTACCTGTATCGCTTACCGTCACTTTAACATAGTTGCCCGGGACCAAAGCAGGGTCGATATTAACCGAATCTTCTTCCAGGACTACATTGTGCACTGCGATTTCCAGGTTTCCCCCGGATTCCTCCATAGCGTGATAGGCATTGGTGCATAAATTTATCAGGACCTGGTTGATCTGCGTCGGATCGGCAAGAACGGTATCAGCCTCAGCGTTTATCGTTTGATGAATATCGATATTTGTCGGGATCGCTGCGCGCAAAAACTTGGCAGAATCTTTGACCACCGGGATAAGTCTCAGCGGCTTTTTCTTGTACTCGATTTTTCGAACATAACTAAGAAGCTGCCTGACGACATCTTTTGCACGCAGGCTGGCTGCTCTAATCTCCTCGAGATTGTAATGGACCGGACTCCACTCAGGGACATCAACCAATGATAATTCCGCATTGCCCATGATGATTGCGAGAACGTTGTTAAACTCATGGGCGATACCACCAACAAGGGTTCCCAGTGCTTCCATTTTGGAAGCATCTCTAAGTTGCTCTTCGAGGTGTTTGCGTGCGGTGATGTCCCTGAAAAAACCAATAATACATTTTCTCCCGTCTATCACAGTTGTAGTTCCGCTAATATCCACATATATTATTGTGCCATCCTTTTTTAAACATGGAATATTTTCTGTAAATGTTTTTTCTCCTCTGGTGCGCGCTTCAAAATCAGCAATGATATCTTCCAGTTTATCCTTCGGATGAATATCCTCTACACCCATTTTCCTTAATTCATCTTCGCAATACCCCAACATCCCACATAAAGACGGACTCGCATACCTGAATTTCATTGTTTCAGCGTCTGCTATAAGTATTCCATCGGGGCTTGCTTCAAATAACGTCCTGTATCTCTCTTCACTCTCCCGCAGGGCCTCCGCGGCTCGCTTGCGCTCGGTGATGTCCCGGCACACACAGAAAATCAGTTTCTGCCCCCCGAATACAGCCGCATTGGTGCTGATCTCAACGTCCAACAACGTACCGTCTTTACGGCGGTGGGATGTCACGAAATGATCACCGGCTTCGTCGACCGTCCGCACCATTTCCATCAACTGCTCCCGCGTCCATTGGGTGTCCCAATCCCACACATAGAGTTGAAGGACTTCCTGCATAGAGTAGCCGAGCATATCAGCATATCGCTGGTTCGCCTCGTATACCTTGCCGTTTTGGTCGAGGACGACAATGCCGTCCCTGGATTGCTCCACCAGGATACGGCGCCGGATGGCTTCTTCCTTCAGCGTCTCCTCCGCCTGTTTAAGCAGGGTCTCAGATTTTTCAAATTCAGAGACCAACCGACGCATTTCTTTTAATTCAGCAATAAGCTGAGCTTTTGTTTTATTTTCGTCTTTCATTTTATATCTCTAAATTGTAAGCTGCCGCCTCCAGGGAATATCATTAAATCTCCATCACCTTGAGCAATTCCAAATCATGTGTTCTCCATCTAAACATCGCCGGTCTTTCCCGGAAATAGATTTTTACCACACCTTGAGAAAGAAAGTCAACCCTCTTTTCAGCAATTCTGATTTTAAAGGGTTAGGTTAGTTCAAAGGTCATCAAATCTAGCGATATGGAAGTATGCATGAGTGCATGGATGCATGGATGCATGGATGCATGGATCATGCAGTCATGCAGTCATGCAGTCATGCAGTCATGCAACCGTCATCTAAATTTTTTTTCAGAAAATATTTTTACAATAAGAGCCTGATGTGATATATTATGCATACAATGTGCGGTGTGTGGAATGTGGTTTTATGTGTGCCTGGCAAAAGTTAAAATGACAACAGACAGGAGTCTCCCGGTGATAAAAATTTTGTTTGTTTGCACGGCCAATAAGATGCGCAGCAAAACCGCTGAAGAGCTTTATAAGAACGATGAGCGGTTTATGGTAAAATCCGCTGGTGTAGCTGATTTTGCTGAAGTGCCCGTCAACCTGGAATTGTTGATATGGGCCGATTACATCGTGGTCATGGAAGAGATGCATTTAGAATGGCTCCGTCAATATTATCCCATAACATATGCAAACAAAAAAAATTTTTGTTTAGATATTCCTGATCTCTATGATTTCATGGAGCCGGAATTGGTGTTCCAGATCAGACAGAAATTTGAAACCCTGTACCAAAAGGAAATAAAAAAAGGAGAGGATGACACGTGAGAAAAAAGGGGACGGGCAAGAAACAACGCTAAATATGCGCTGCCAACTTTTTAACAATCTCCGCCACTTTCTTTCCCAGGTTTACGGCTGTTTCAATTCCCATTTGGTCATTCTCAATGCCGTCAGGGATTCCACTCCATAACATCCCACCAAAATGGCTGGTGGGGGAACAATCCGGCACCACAATCATGCCATGGATCAGGCAATTCTTCACCAGGTCCATTGCTGCCAGTTCCTGTCCGCCGTGCCTGGATTTCCCCACGGTTAATACACCTGCCACCCGGTTTTCAAACATGAAACCATTGCGCCGGAAAGGAATCGAACGATCCAAAAAAGCCTTCATCAACCAGGTTACCCCGCCAAAATAAACAGGACTGGCATAAATCATTCCCTTTATTTCCGGGTCTTTCAATACCGGGATGATGGCATGCTTAAAATCATCATCGATTGAACAATCCAACTTTTTTCGACAGGCCCCGCAGTCCTTGCACCCGGAAAACGTATATTGGGAAAGAATCAACAATTGGGTATCCACACCGCTCTCTTCAACGGCTTCCATGGCTTTTTTCAAGGCATATAAGGTTGTGCTGTTCTCCTTTTTAGGACTTCCGCATATTCCCAGTACTTTCATGAACTCCTCCTTTTTTATTTTACTTCATAAATTTCCACCATTTTTACAGTTCGACTTCAACGACTTCCATATCGAGAAGATTTATAGACAGCATTCGTCGTCTCAACGGGGTTCCCTCTCCAAGAAGAATTTTACACACTTCAGAGACTTCAATACTTGCCACAACAGCAGGAGTGAAAGAAAGGTTGCCGGTTTCTCTTTCTATCCCACTTTGGCCTGTGCACCGGGAATATATTTTTTCCAGTGTATTTTCCCCGGGGAATTGGAGAGCCACCTGTCCATACCAACCGGCAATACTGCCATGAACCAGGGGAATGTTCAATTTAGTACAAATATCACCCAATTCCAACCGGGTTGGTATGCTGTCAAGAGCATCCATCACCACGTCTATTCCTTGCAGTAGTTCCAGTCCACTTTTTATTGTAAATGCCTTCTTCACCGGGACAACAGTAACAGCCGGGTTTATCTCTTCGACCCGTTGGACTGCCACGTCCACCTTATGCTTCCCTATTAAAGGGATCGAGGAATAAATCTGACGATTAAAATTATTTTCTTCAACAACATCAGGATCGATAACTTTTATCTCTCCAATGCCGATGCGTGCCAATTCTTCGACTGCATATCCTCCCAATCCACCACAACCCATAACAGCAACTTTACTGCGAAATAGACGTAATTGCTGCGTGGTTGTTATGGACTGTTGGTTTTGCTGGTAGCAGACAGGTAAAAGATTCATTTCCAGTGCAGCCTCTTCCACTGCACCAAATGTTAATCCAAACCGGGTCGCCGCCTCTACCTTGGCCTCCCAGGGTAATAAATCACCTTGTGCATGAGAACGTAAAAAATCATGTAGGGTTTCCATGTTATCCTCCTCCTATAGGAGGGAAGAAAGCCACCACATCCCCATGGGAAAGTTGGAGATAAGGCGCAGCATGCTTATTGTTAACAAAGATAATCGATACCTGATCCCTGGGAATATTGAGTTCATCGATTATTTGGCCGACGGTTGTACCGTCTGAATATTCCCGGGTTTCTTTATCGAATCGTCCTTTACGCAGCGTTGCAAATAATTTTACTGTGATTTCCATCATACACTCTACATCAATATTTTGGCCCCCATGTCAGTTCTTAAAATTGTGTCCATACACACCTCCTTGTTTAGCCTTAATAACATATATTAGAAAAAACATAGAAGTTTGTCAATACCATTTTTTCAAATTAAATTTTTTGTCCTTTTGATTTTTTAATCATTCCTGGTATAATAAACCTGTAGGAGGCAACCATGAACAAGGATAAACTCAAACAGCCAACCGGAAGGAAGAGGGACAAAAATCGAGAGCAAAAAGAGTCCAAAAAAATGAAACACAGGGACCTAAAACGGGCGGGAATCACCCGAATCCGTAGAATCAGCCGCCACAGGTAAAGGAGAAGAGAAGAAACGAAGAAGAGAAGAAAAGAAAACGATACCAATGGGAAATACCGTTAGGAAGTATAGTACAATGGCTGACCGTGTATCAAAAGCTTTTGCGGGGGG
>JABAOF010004497.1_pt2 | contig 14200 bp, 10 predicted proteins | sample 7062171 | NCBI WGS metagenome assembly JABAOF01 (sample SAMN14538628, study PRJNA623070) | marine sediment metagenome | biome: marine biome [ENVO:00000428]; feature: marine pelagic biome [ENVO:01000023]; material: deep marine sediment [ENVO:00002113] | place: India: Gulf of Khambhat ...
CTGTGCCTGCGCCACAGGTGCAGGCAGGACAGGCGTGGGAGCCGCTGCTCCTAATGAGGAGGCTGGGCTCCCACGCCCGTCCACATGTTTAGAACTCCGACCGACCCGGAAGCTTCAAGCTTCCGGGTATGTCACTGCGTCACTTCGAATAACGTACCCGCTCCGCGACCGTAGACTTCTGGGAAGTAGAACTCGTACGCCGTCGGAGGGATGACTCTGAAGGTACCTGGTGTGGTGGCCCTCAGCAGATAGGTGTACTCATAAACGCCTGCCGGTAGATAGCTGGCGGAAAGTACTACCTTCTCGTCCCGCAACTCGACGTGGTCGAAATACCACCAACCCCAGCCATGCAGGAACAGATCGTCCCAGTCATAGCGAGAGGGAGCACTGGCCTGACGGCTGGTCTTGAGTGATTGATCCACCGCCTCTACGCCTGCAGGGAGTGGGTCCTCGATGAAGACGTAGTGCAAGTCGTTGGGCACGATGATCGTCAGGCGGCCCAAAAAGGTTTCCCCCTGTGTTATCTCGGAGATCGACGTCTCGCGATCATCCGGGTGGAAGTAACTGCGCGCCAGCGTGATGCCGCGATCGAGCGCTTGGATCTGCTCTACAGGCATCGAAACCGTCAGGTATGTGGTGTAGTACAGGTTCCCTGGACCGTCGTTGCGAGCGATGGTCAGGCGATTGATTTGGTCTAAGAACAGGTCGGCAACCTCGACGTGAAAGTCTTTTGTGATGCGTAAGGTTGTCGTGTTGGCCGCTCCACCGCCCAATCGTTCGCCGTTGAGCGCGGCCTCATACAGGTATTGTGGTTCGAGCTCGTCGCTGTAGACGGCCCAGCGTGTGAGCGCCATCAGCGCCCACGCTGTCTCCTGTGTACCACGCCAACGCCCTTCTTTGCGGTTGGCCATCAACCAACGAATGGCCTCCACATTCAGCGAGTTCTCGGGGTCGATCAAGATAAGAGTATCAAGGACGATGGCGGTAGTGCGCGTATCGGTGTTCCAATTCCAGAAGTCGTGATAGGTCTCGTTCCAGTGTGTGCCCGTCGCTGAGAGCGCAGCGTGATTGACGAAATCCGAGATCAGCGTGTCCAGGCGCGGATCGTGCTCATCGATCCTAAAGATCGTCTGGGCGAGGAAGCCGCGTGCGAAGAGGCTCAAGGACTGTCGTGAGTCGTACAGATTGATCGTCTCGCTCACCGCCGGTTGCCCAGCGCGCGCCAAGACGTATAGGATGTACGCTTGCCGGTTGAGTAGATGGGTGGCTTCGAAATACTCCACGGGGACCAGATTCTGGTATAGGAAATCGATTGCGTCTTCAAGCACAGTCTCGTTGATGGAGTAGCCGTTGGTTTCCGCCTCGACCAAGCCATGCACAACGTAGGCGGTGGATAGGGGATGGCTATCGCGTGTGGGCCACCAACCCCATCCTCCATCGGCGTGTTGCTGATTGTATAGACGCTGTAAGGCAATATTGACCTGGTGATCGAGATTTGCTTCCAGATCCGGATCGCTGATCCCCGCCGATTTGAGCGCTCGCATGGTGATGAGGTTGGGTAGGAATCGCGAAACCGTTTGCTCGGTGCATTCGTAGGGAAAGTGCTCTAGATAAGTCAGCCCGTCGGTGAAGCCAGCAACAAGGGAGGGTGCCAGGCTGAGTGTCAGTTGCCCTTCTTGGAGCTCGAAATCGGGGAAGATGGGCAGGCTGACGGATTCGGTGCGGGAGCCACCCGCGGTCAACTCTCCGGCCGTGGCCACAGTCTCAGGTACAACGTACTGGTAAACCGGGATCCCTTGACCTTCCAAGCTGCCCAACGTTGGTCGGCTGGCGTCGCTATAGCCGCCGCCGACGGCTTTAAACACGAGGTCGGCACGCTCCGCATCTTCTTCCACGCGTACAGGCCAACGCACGAAGGCTTGTGCGCCCGCGGGGATGTCCACTTCCTGTTGTGCCTGGGCAGCGATCGTCAATCCTTCTGCGCTAAGAGTCACGGATGCGGTCAGACTGTCTTCGGTGTTGTTATGAACGGCTGTTCCCAGCCAAAGTTCGTCGTCGGCCACAAAGAAGCGCGGTGTTTGAGGGCGTACCAACAGCGGCTTGCTGGTGACGATGTCGGTGGTGTTTTGACCTACATGTGTATTGAGCGTCACAGCGCGCGCGTCCATGCGCCACGTAGTTAGGCTGTCGGGCAGGCTGACGGTCACGCGAGCTTCGCCCTGTTCGTCGGTGACCAGATACGCTTGCCAAAATGCCGTGTCGGGAAACTCCTCCCGCACTTCGATGATCCCCATATCGCCGCCACCGCCACCACCGCCTTTGGCGTGTTCGCGGATTTCAACGTTGTAGGCTTCAATGCTGAGAGTAAGCGGCATAGCTGTGAAGACACTCAACGCGCGCGCGTCGTAGAAATGGTCGATCAGAGGGGGTGAGTTGGGGTCGGTGAGGGTCAGCAGGGCGAGATCTACGAGTGCCAGGGAGAATTCGGCATGGACCGGTTGCCCCTGGTGATCGGTTGCGCGCACGTCGAACGTGACCTGGTCGCCAGGTCCGATGTGCGTTTGATCCGGGGAAAGCTCGATGTTGAGGGTCTGTTCGCGGGTATCGACGGCGATCTCTGTCAGGCCCATGCGGTAATCCGGCAGAGGCGACGTGTCGTCGACACCTTTGATCAGGATGACAGAGACATAAACGTTCGGAGCCATCTCAGCCGTGATAGGTAGACGGTAGATGGCGCTGTTGCCGCGCAGCTTGATCACCTCCGCATAACGGATATGACCGCGCTCAACGGTGACAAGGGCGTAGATCTCACCCTGGAAGGGCGAGGCAATCATGATCTCCGCCGTGTCTCCGGGCTGGTAGTCTTCGCGGTCGGTGATCAATTGGATGCTGTGATCGTTCGAACGTCGCCACGAGACGTAGTTGGCTCCTGAAACCCACATATAGGCGGACGACCGAACCTGCGTTCCGCGTTTGTCGCGGGAGGTCGCCTTTGCGCTGTAGACGCCACCAACAGGAGGGGTGAAGCTGACGGAGGCGCGCCCGTCCTCGCCGACGATAACGTCACTGAAGCTGGCGACAGGAATCTCTTCCACAGAGGAAACCCATACCGTGCGTCCGTTTTCGTCCACTTCCTGGACGCTGTGCCAACGACGTTCGACGATTGCTACCTCTAGCGATTGGGAAGCCACGGGCTCACCATCCCAATCCAATACGACGAACTCAAAGGTCTCTTCACTTCCGGCCCGACCGACGTAGTTTTGGGGACGGACACCGATGTAGAACTCACTGAGGTGCGCTACGATCTGCACCCGGCTGCTGACTTCGTTGTTGGCCAGATCGGTCACTGTGGCCTCGAAAGTGAGGCGTTGGCTAGAGCCGAGTTCGCTCAAGTCGACCGGTAGCGAAAGAAGGAACTCGCCGTGCTCATTCGTACGGCCCTCGCCCTCTGCGATTAGATCGCTGTAGCTGAAGGGCTCTTGATACCAATAATGGGCGTCGTACTCGAAATCGAGGAATTGGAAACGGCTGAACTCGCCGGAGGCGCGGTACATATAATCCTGTGTTCTCAGGACCCAACTTACCTCAGCGTCGGCCACAGCCCCGCCTGAGAAGAAGTCGGCGCTGACAGCGAGCTCGACTGTGTCACCGTCGAGAACATCGCTTGCGGAAGCCTGGATGTCGACCTGAAATTCCGGTTTGCGATACTCGGCGACGTTGAACGACCGCCAACCGATGGAGGTCTCTTCTTCAGGGAAGCGGACGCGGATGGAGTAGTCACCAAGTGCAGCCTGCTCATCCAGTTTAAAATCGCCGTCGAAGGTGCCGAAGGTGGAAAGCGGAAGCGTTTGTTCGAAGACGGTCTCCCCGTAACTGCTGACTGTCACCTCCACTTCTTCCTCGGTGGGCAAAGTGTATTCTAGGTCGTCGTTGAGGCGCACGATGCCTTTGAAGTACACCGTGTGGCCGGGGCGGTAGAGCGGGCGGTCGGTGTACAGGTAAACGCTAACTTGATTGGGATCGAGGTAGTAGTTGGTGCGGATGCCGAAGTCGTATGGGTAGACGTCGCTGCCCATGTGGCTCGAGGCGAAAGCGAAGTTCTGATCATCTTGAGCGAAGTAGTAGCGTTCCTCGTAGCGGCCTTCTGGCACGACCAGGTCGAGGCGCAAGAGTCCGCTGGCGTCGCTCGTCCCTCGACCGAGGGAGTCCGTGGCTCTGTCATACCCGAAGATCGGCACATCGCTGACCGGCTCGCCGGTTTCGAGGTCCGTCAGCCAGAGGAGCGCTTCGGAAAGCGTGGATTTCAGCGTCATGTTGGCGGTGGCCACGATCAAAACACGTGCGCTCAGCCAATTGTAGGTGGATGATATTCGGGAGCTTTTCATTCCCAGGAAATAGATGCCCGGAGGTAATGGATCTCCTTCGCTGGTGGTGAGTTCGATCGACTTCAAGTTATCTTGATCGCGCGGTCCCGTTGTGGTCTCAGTCCAGGCGTGGACGAGGTCTCCCTGCCATGGTTGGTGCTCTTCGGCCGCGATCCTCTTGCTCCGATAGGTGACGAACTGCTCCGGACTCATCCGATAGAGTGAGAAGTCTATCGTTTCCACATTGACGTACTGAAGATAAACCTCCTGCTTACCTTGTGCCCGTAGAAGGGTGTAGGAACCCGGTGTTTGCAGGAACGCTGAAGGTTGAAGCTCGGCGGTGACGAAGTTGACAGTCATTCCCTCGAGAATGCGATTTCCATAGGGATCGGCCATTCCGGGCAAGATGCGCACCTTGTAGGCTGTGGAAGGTTCCAGGCCGTAGACGACCATCTTGCGACTGTAGTAGTTCCAGCGGATTCCACCCTCCGGGCGAGGCGTGACCACGACCCGATTTTCGAGGGTCTCTTGATCCATCGGGGAGGTGAAGTTGATCACGAATTCGTTGGTGAAATAGGTCTGGACCGTGCCATTGGCTGGCGTGACGTGCATGATCGCCGGTGGGAAGACCGTGTGGAAGCGCCAGAAAAGCCCGTCACTAAGGTTGCCTCCATCTAACGCCCGTGCGCTCCTGCTCAGGTTGAGTGTGTAGCCCATGCCCAGATCGAGCAACCGATTGGGGATGAAGGTCATCTCGAGCCCGTCGTCGTCCCACTCGAATATCCCGGGTACGAATTGGTTCTCGAAGGAAGTCAATGAGAAGGCAGCTTCAACGCTGGCTTGGTCCATGGGTTGCCGGAATCCGACAGCAAACGTGGCGTTGAGAGGCATGTCGCTGTACCCATCCGGGGGGCTGCTGACGACATCCGGGATCTTTAAAGAAGAGATGGTTGGGGCTACAGTGCTGAATTGCCACGAAACGTCCTCCATGAGGCGAGTTGCTTCGGAGCCGGTGACGTCGGTCAAACCAGCCTGGATGGTGGCCGTGTATGTGGTTCCGCCTGTGAGCGGCGCCTCTGGTCGAAAGACGTACACTGACGTGCTCAACCACTCCCCTTGCCCGTCCACGGGTGGAGAAATGCGCAGGGGTTGGGGAAATCCGACTTGCTCCTCTGCTGTTGTGAGAGGCACTACGGGGCGGTTGAACATAGCCGTGATCAAGGCATCGGTTTCGACCTCGAATGTCCCGTCGTCTGGGAATACTTGGACCACTTGTAAACGCTCGACGGTATTGAAGACGAAGGTGCGTTCTGCAGCCAGTGGAACGCCCTCAGCACTGGTGACGCTGGTGCCCAGGATGACCTGATAGCTGGAATCCGGCTGCAACAGCAGGTCGGGTTGGAAGAGCAGCGTGCGTTCATCCGGCCAGGAGGTGTGTCCAGCAAGAGGGATCCCGTCGGGATCGATGACTTGCCACAGGGTGCTGGTTTTCGATGTGTCCATCGCTTGGTCGAAAATGATCTCGAAAGCCGTATCTAGGGGGCTCTCTTCGCCATAGACGGGGCGCTGTGCGATCACTTTTGGCGCCAGGGGCAGTCCCTCGTCCACAAGTTCGACCGCAGGCGTAGGTGTGGCAACAGGAGTCGCGGGTGTCTTCGGCGCGCACCCCACATAGAGAAGTGCTAACATAAGGAGTGCCAGGCCGGCGATGAAACAGCGCTTCATGTTCATGGAAACTCTTCCCTCCCAGCTTGATCCTCACGCGTTTTAGCGTTGCTTGTGTGCACAAACAGGAGCACGCATGAGGGCTTTGAATGTGATGACACAGTCTAGCATGAGTGTGAGGTGAGGGAAATGGAGGCGAGCGTCGCTGTGTTGCCAGGGACAGCCTTTGGCGTACATGGAGAAGGCTGTCTGCGGCTATCGTACGCAAACAGCATGGAGAACATCAAACGGGCGATCCAACAAATGAGGCCCATTTTTGAGAATCTCGCGGTTTGGCAGGAACATTCAGTCCGGGGAATCAAGGGTCTGGGTTAGAAGGCTTTAACGCTGCGGAGATGGTTTGAGAAATCTCATCGATGTCGAGGGGCTTTTGTATCCAGGCGAAGATCCCAGCTTGGCTGAGATCCATATCCTCCAGAGGAAGGCCGGTGAGCACGATCATTCTTACATCTGGATTTATTTCACATAATGCCTGGTACAGGGACTCGCCATCCATTTCCGGCATGATGAGATCGCTCAAGACGATGTCGACGCGTTCGCGTTTGAAGATCTCGACCGCTTCTTGGCCACCTTCTGCCATGAGCACGCGGTACTTGAGTAGGTTGAGAATGTCGCACAGCGCTGTGCGCATGGCCTCGTCGTCCTCTACGACCAGGATAACGCCCTTTGGTCGGCGACCCTCATCGATGGGTTGCACATGATAAGAGCGCCGGTCCGTTGTGTATTTGTTGCCCGGTGAACGTGGTTTCATGCCGGGTCCCTCATTTAGAGGCCAAACTCGAGTGCTTGGTGTCGCTTGGATCGGTTGGCTGGCCCCGATACTCCCTTACGCACCATGCTTCCAGGACCTGCTTTATTAAAGTATAGATTCCCTGCTGTGGCGCGCCACTAAGGACCGTATTCGCGGAGGTGAAGTTGCAGGAACCATGCCCAGATGCAGTTGGGGTCCGCGGATTTTCAGTTTAGGTCGGGTAGGGAATGACAGGAACCCCAATTATTCGGGAGGCATCGTCGGCGATACGCGTTAAGGTCTGGGACGAAATCCGCTTTACGCTTCGGTTTGGCGTTGGGCGATCGAGGCTGTAGATCTGAACTCGTCTTGGTTTGATAGCACTCAGTGCGGCGATCCAGGTTTCCAGTGGCTCGCCTTGTGCGTTATTCACGCGTCCGGCGATCAGCACGCATTGGATCACGAGATGAGGGATGTCCTTTAATCCAGGCAAGATGTTTTCGAGTGTCACAGCTGGTGCGGGTCGATTGAGCCTCGACAACATCAGATCGTGTGCGGTGTCCAATTTCAAAATCGGAAGATCGAAGATCACCATACTGCGGTGAACACGTTCGAGATGGCACGTCGTGGCGTTGGAGAGCAATGCCAGCCTGGCTTGGGGAGTGTGTTGGTCTCTAAACAGGCGAACGCCTTCTGCAATGGCAGCGAACTCGGGGTGCAGGGTCGGCTCCCCATTGCCGGAGAAGGTGAGGGCTTCGATGCGTGGGCAGGATTTGAGTCTCTCTTCAACAGCTGCGAGGACGGTGTCCACGGTTGGGAAATGCTTCTCTTCGGGTGTGAGGGTCTTGACCTGTGTGCGGCCATATTGGCAGTAGATGCAATCGAAGGAGCACACTTTGTATCCCGTGGGTAGTAGGTTGATACCCAGCGAACGTCCCAGGCGGCGGGAATTCACCGGACCGTAGACAATCCCGGATTGGAGCGGGAGCTTGTCCTTCGGCGCGCTTTTCCGGTCGCGAATCCCACAGTCAGTCATCTCGCGGTCGGCCGCGGCTTATGTGTGAAAGGCGAAACCGAGCCGTAACGCGCTTGTAAGCGCGACCCGAAAGAGATCATCTGCCTTCCGAGCCAGGCCAAGGCTAGAGCTCGAATGCTTGGCCGGCGATGGGATAACCGCTCCGCCATTTGTACGAGCCGTGCGTGTTCTGCTCGGCTGAGTCGGTCTTCGTGGATTTCTTTTGCAACCCAATAATCAATCCATGTGTACATTGGGCACCTCCTCGCCAGCGGGCGAGGTTTTCAAATGGCGACAGGCCTAGGTCGTTGGTTTGGAGGCTTGTCGTCAGAAGCAAGATATCGGTCGAGCGCGCGCCCGAGACGACGAATACCCTCTTCGATGATTTCTGGTTGGTTGATGGTGAAGTTTAGCCGCAGGAAGGGTTGTTCACGCTCTCCAGGGAAGAATAGCGAGCCGGGCGCGTACGTCACGCCCTCCTTCCCTGCAAAGGTGAAGAGATCGTTGGCGGAGCAACCCTCCGGCAGATGGAGCCAAATGAACAATCCGCCACGCGGGGTGTGCCAGCGAACGTCCGTCGCGAGATGGCGTTCCAGTGCCTTTACCATGGCGTCGCGCCGTTGTCGGTAAAGTCGGCAAGTTCGCCGTGCGTGAGCCTGATAGCGGCCGACGGAAAGGTAGGCGTCCAGCGCGCGCTGTATCGGATTACAGGTGACGAGGTCACTGGCGTGCTTGCAAGCAATGAGGCCCTCGTAGATGGGTCCTGAGGCCACCAAGAAGCCGATCCGCAGACCGGGCATTAGTACCTTTGAGAACGTGTTGGTGTAGATCACGTTCCCATCCGTGTCGAGCGCCTTCAACGCCGGGAGCGCACGACCCTCGAAACGAAGATCTCCGAAACAGTCGTCTTCCAGGATGGGGACGTCGTAGCGACTGGCCAGATCGACCAGGCGTCTTCTGCGAGTGGCACTCATGCACGAACCTGTGGGGTTGTGGAATGTGGGGATCGTATAGATCAGGCGAGGTCGGCTGGTCTGCAAAATCTCGTCCAAACTATCGATGATCATGCCGTGCTTGTCCATGGGCACACCGAGAAGACGGACATCGAGCGAGCGGAAGAGGTCGATTGCGCCGACGTAGGTTGGGCTCTCCACAACGACGATGTCCCCGGGTCGGAGTATCAACCCAGCGACCAACGCCATGGCCTGCTGTGACCCTGAGGTGATGAGCACTTCGTTATGTGTCGTGGGGATTCCTTGATTGGTAAGGATGTGGGCGATGGTTGCACGCAGGGTAGGGTTTCCAGCACGATCCCCATACTCGAACGCTCGATATCCCTCGCGTCGCAAAGTGGTGTTCATGGTCTTGCGAAATTCCTCAACGGGAAAGATCTCCAAAGCGCCAAGACCGGCAGTGAAGGATATCGGTTCTGGGTGCGTGACTTGTGTCAGTAGGCTTTCCAATTCGCGGTAAGTCGGCAACCAGGTGCGGCTCAAGAGTTCCTGCTGCCAAAGTGGCCAGTCGCTGGCCCGGTCACGGCTTTTTAGCATCGGATAGGTAGCGCCTTGAGTGGGCGAAACGAAGGTGCCACTGCCGGGTCGCATGTAGATCAGACCCTCGGCCTCTAAATCGGCATAAGCGTTGGTCACGGTTATGCGACTCACCCCGAGACTGGCGGCCAGCGTTCGGGTGGCGGGCAACCTCATTTCGGAAGGCAGCGACCCCGACTCGATCTGCGTTCGCAAAAACCCCTGGATTTGTTGATACAGCGGCACTGGACTTTCTAGATTCAACGGAATTCGCATCGTTCACCCCGTGCGCTTATGTCCAATTGACCTATTGGCACGATCATTGTTGCACTTATTGAGTGATTTTCATAGATCCAATTCAGCGTGGGAATTATGAGGCCTTTGAGGCCTGAACGATGGGGGGGACGCTTCGGGGGTTTCGAGCGGGAGGTTGTTCAAGGGTCGTTGGATGCGCGGGTTCCATGTGCTAGGTCAATATCTCTTGCAGCGCACTGAGAAGGGCGTCGGAATCTTTTTGGTCATTGTAGGCCTGGAAAGAGACCCGGATGAGGGGCTGTTCGTTCCAGCGCTTCAGCGCTACCTCAAGGCGATAGGTTTCATAGAGTTGCTGCTGCAACGCCTCCGCGTCGACTTCGGGTAGCTGGGCGGTGAACATCTGCACGAACCAGGTCGTCGAGTCGGGGCAAATGGGCTCGAGACCCGTGAGAGTGTTGATGCGTGCTCGAGTCTCTGCGGCAAGCTGGTGGCAGCGCGTGCGGACAGCTTCCCAATTGTGTTGGCGCTGAAATTCAATCGCCGCCGGTACGCTGAGGAAGGCCGCGGGATCGCGCGTGCCCTGCCATTCGTGGTGGTCGATGAAGCGCGACTCGCTGGGTTGATCTGCTTCCCAGCCCCAGCTGACGACCAGCGGCCGGAGCCAATCCTGGATCTCCTTGCGCGCATAGAGGAAGGCGGAACCCTTTGGTGCGCAGAGCCACTTGTGACATGCGCCTGTGTACAGGTCGGCGCCCAGCGAGGTGAGGTCGAGAGGGATCTGACCGGGTGCGTGCGCCCCATCCACGATGCACAAGATCCCAGCCTGGCGGGCACGTTGGCAGATCTTTTCAACCGGAAAGCGCAGCGCTGTGGGGCTGGTGATGTGACTGAGAAAGATTACGCGTGTGTGAGCGTTGACGCCATTCCAAAAGGACTGCGCGAAGGACTCGACCGTGGTCAGTGGGAGGGGGATGGGTTGGCGAACGTAGCGCGCGCCGCTCTGCTCGCAGATGAAACGCCATGTGCGATCCATGGCGCCGTATTCGTGATCGGTCGACAGGATCTCATCGCCGGGCTTCAGCTCGAGGCTGCGGGCGACCATATTGATGGCGGTCGTTGGGTTGGGGAAATAGACCACCTCGTCCGCCTGGCATCCGAGGAAAGTAGCCAGGGCTGAGCGGGCTTGCGCCATGCGGTCCTGGATACGACGTGACAGGAACTCTTGCGGTTGGCGTTCGAGTTCCCTTTGCAGTTGTTGGTAGACCTCGAACACAGGTCGCGGGCAAGCACCAAAGGCCCCGTGGTTCAGGTAAATGACGTCAGGGTCGAGCAGAAAAATGGTTTTAAAATCCGTGGGCATGGTGTCCCTCCCGGGGACAATCAAGATGAGAACTCTGGTGTGCGTCAATACTCCCGGGTCTGAGAGACGCTGCTCGCGAGGGAGCGCGCACCTGCGACGATATTGAGGTGTTCCTCGCGCGCCATAGTACTCTGCGGGGGTTGACTCGCCAAGCCTTTCGGCGTATCCTAAGTCCGGTAATCTGGTCTGACCACCATACCAGGAGGACGGACTGATGAAGATCCACCCTGTTAAACACCCAACGTTGGCGCAAGTCGTTGCCGGGCGATTGGCGGCCTCCATTCTCGACGGCGAGTTGAAGCCGGGCGAGAAGCTCCCCTCGGAACGGGCATTGATGAAGCAACTACGCGTAAGCCGTGCCACGTTGCGCGAAGCGCTTAAGGCGCTCTCCGAGAACCGGCTGGTTGAAGTTAAGAAGGGCGTGGGTTCTTTTGTGCGCCCGCTTGATCGCAGCAATTATGTCCAAGCGACCGAGTTGGCGCTTGCCCATCGTACGCGCGACGTAGGTGTCCGAGAGGCTCCGGTGGCCCAGGTGCCGACTGAGCTTGAAGAGGCTCCGCAGCGACCCAAGCCGATTCGCGTGAGCGCCAGCACGGAGAGACCCTTGCGCATCCCCAATCTACGTCGGGATCGACTGGGGACTTTCGACTTCATTTCCTGGTGGGAGCGCGAGAAGGTACAGGCGGCGAAGATGATGATCGTCGGCGCAGGTGCGTTAGGCAACGAGGTGGCCAAAAACCTGGCTTTGATGGGCGTCGGTCAACTTTTTATCCTTGACTTCGACGTCATCGAGGCTGCCAATCTCTCCCGGTCCGTGCTGTTTCGTGAGAGGGACAACGGTAGACCGAAGGCGGAAATCGCCGCTGCGCGTTTGCGCGAGCTAAATCCCGACGTGCATATCCAGTACTTCAACGGTGACGTGCGCACCCAGGTCGGTTTGGGTGTGTTCCGGCGTATGGACGCCATCATTGGCTGCCTCGACAACCGCGAGGCGCGTCTGGCGGTCAATCGCTTTAGCTACTGGCTGAACAAGCCTTGGGTGGACGGTGCTATTCAGGAGTTGCTCGGCTTGGTGCGCGTCTTCGTCCCCGGAGAAGGCGCCTGTTTTGAATGCACCCTGACGGAGCAGGCAAGACGAGAGATTTCCATGCGCTATTCCTGCCCGCTACTGGCCCGTGCCAACATCTTGCTGGGAAAAGTTCCTACCACACCGACCATCGCCTCGGTCGTCGGCGGCATGCAGGCGCAAGAGGCGCTCAAATTGATTCACGGATTGTCCGTCGAGCCTGGCAAGGTGGTGCATGTCAACGGCATGACCAATCAGATGCACACCACCAGTTACGTGAGGCGTGAGGATTGTGAAAGCCATTGGAACTACGGTGAGATCGTAGAATTAGAGAAACGCGCCGAGGACACGACCTTGATCGAATTGCTGCAAATCGCACGCGGCGATCTCGGTCCGGACGCTGTGATCGAGCTCGACCAGGAGTTGGTGCTCTCGCTTCAGTGTCAAAAATGTGAAGTGGTCGAGGAGGTGATGCGCCCTATCTCGGAGGTCAGCTTCGACGCTGCGCATTGCCCGAGTTGCGGGCTTGTGCGCCACGTCGAGATGACGCACGTGATCGTCGGCGAAGAGCCGTTTCTCGATCGCACTTTGAGCACGCTGGGCGTCCCACCATTGCACATCCTGCGCGCCCACAACGGTCAGCAGTACCGATTCTACGAGCTTACCGGCGATCTGGCGGGTGCACTTCACTTTCGGCACTTCGAGCGACCCGTGATCAAGCTTGGCCCCGAGCTATCTATTCGCAAGGAGCCCGTGACCGCGGACAGCCCGGCGCGTGGGCGCATACATTTGCATGACTGAGGAACTCATGAGCGTGCAGGTCGAGGCCATGGCGCCTCTTACATCACCGAACGCACGTACGCCGTTGTATACAGGTGTTGCGGTGACCGGCAGCGCGGCTATCGCCGCCGGATTGGGGTTTGCCATTCTTTACATTTTCAACCGCACGATCGAACCTTCTGTGCTTGTGATTGCAAGCGCAGCGGGGTTGGGCCTGGTCGTCGGCCTGGTCTCGCGCTTTACGTTGCCGCACCGCGGTCCCTTGATCCGCTGGTTGGTGGCGTTGTTCGGCCTGAGCGCGGGGATGATCTTCCTCGGGTGGTTGAGCAAAGGGCTGCTGGGCATGGATCTCATCGGCCGCAGGGTGCCCGAGCCAGATTGGGAAGGCCTTCTCCGCTTTGCGTCGGGCGCAGTGGCGGCGTGGCTGGCGGTTCGTGCCTGGGCCAAGCGCCCAAGCGCAGCGCTGAGCCCTTCACACCCGCGCAGCCGACGCTTTTCGCGGAGCAACCTACAGCGGGTACTGCGCTCACGAGTGCGCCCCGGAGGCGATGTGATGGCTCCGTCGGCATTGGCTCACGCCTCAGCAACCGGTGTTCCCACCCGCCGTCAGTCCGTCGGCCTAGGAACCACCCAGCGCGGACGAGCCAGGGTACGTAAAGCACCTTTGAAAGCGGACAAGCAGAAGCGCATCGGGCGCACAAAACGGCGCTCACAAGCGCGGATACGATTGACCGCACATGTGGAGCACCGTTGTCCGTACTGTCTCGAGATTGTTGAACCCAGGGATTCCCGCGGCGTCGTGGAATGCTCGACTTGTCACACGTCGCATCACGCCGATTGTTGGGCGGTGACGGGCACCTGCCAGGTACCTCATCATAATTCCTAGCCGGTGTAGCGTAGGGAAGGAAAGGAGACTCGATGCCCGACCTCACAGTAACCATCGTCTTGCCGAGCGGCGGCGCACGAACGGCCGAAGTGCCCGATGACGTCAGTGTGGGGGATCTCTTAGGCGAATTGGTGGCTTTGTTGGAATTGCCGACCGTGGGACCCGACGGGCGGCCGATGGGCTACCGCCTGGATAGCAAGGCGCTGGGACGCGAACTACAGGAAGACGAGACTCTGGCCTCGGCTCAAGTCCCGGAAGAAGATCGCCTGATTCTCACGGCGGATATCACGGCCGGTGGCGTTTCAGTCGAACAGAGTCCGCGAATGCGACGCTTGCGCGCCGATTACGAGCGCATGCGCGAGCTTGAGGGTCGCACATCGTTGATCGGCTTCGAAGCGCAGTCTGTTCGCAAAGGCGTCCCTCCGGAGAGGTACATCGTGACCTTCCGCTGTAAAAGCATCGTCGGCGTCGACAAACGCGGCAAGCCGAT
>JABAOF010046904.1_pt2 | contig 14199 bp, 17 predicted proteins | sample 7062171 | NCBI WGS metagenome assembly JABAOF01 (sample SAMN14538628, study PRJNA623070) | marine sediment metagenome | biome: marine biome [ENVO:00000428]; feature: marine pelagic biome [ENVO:01000023]; material: deep marine sediment [ENVO:00002113] | place: India: Gulf of Khambhat ...
CACTCTCGATATAATATCTGATATGTCTGCGGTATCTATCTTTTTGATCTCTAACTCATCTATGATATCTTTGGCTTTTTTTCTCTCTTCTACCATCTTTTTCAGTACTTCCTTTCCCATCTCCCTCGTAATGACGTTTGAATCAACGATTTTCAATAAATCTAAAATATCAGAGGGATCAAAACTGATATCATGGAATGAAAGACCTTTGTAGTTTAATTCTTTCCTTAATTCGTCTTTTATCCAGTATGCAGCCAATTGTGGGTTAAATTTTGATGCAACTTCTTCAAAAAGTCTTGCCATTGGTTTTTCACTGGTTAGTACTTTTGCATCTCTCTCCGGAATAGGGTATTGTTTTACAAATCTTTCTTTCATCATTTTTGGTAATTCTGGTAGTTCTTTTTCTATTTTTTCAACAAAATTCTTTTTGATGGTTATTGGAGGAACGTCGGGATCAGGTATGTATCTGTAGTCCTCAACGGTTTCTTTTTTTCTTAAAGATGTAGTTATCATTTGATTTTCGTCAAAATGTCTTGTTTCCATCAAAACTGCTTTTCCTCTTTTCAACAAGTTCTTTTGTCTCATTATCTCGTATTTTAGTGCCTTGTATACGCCTTTAAAGGAGTTTATGTTTTTTACCTCTACTCTAGAACCCCCTTCTAAAGATATATTCGCATCTACTCTCATTGTACCCTCTTCTAACCTAGCAACCTCCAAAAAGTCTAATATATTGTGTAACTCCTTCAAGAATCCTCTTGCCTCATCTGGGGATCTCATATCTGGTTCTGTTACGATCTCGATCAGAGGTATGCCACATCTATTGAGGTCTACCTCTCCCGTTCGAAGGTTGTATCTTCCCGGATCTTCCTCGAAATGTACCTCAGATATGCCAACACCATTTAGTTTTCCATCTATTGCTACGGGTGTGGAGGTTCTCTGGTAATTGTTTGGAAGATCAGGATAAAAGTAATGCTTCCTTTGCATATATATTTCTTTATCTGTTATCACCTTGCAATCTAATGCACTTGCAATCTTTATAACGGATTCAAAAGCATGTACGTTGATTCCCATGGGTTTAGAGCCTGGTTGTGCCGAACAAATAGGGCAAACATTATCATTAGGAGAAGCATCCCTGTAGTTTGTTGCGCAGTCACAAAAGAGTTTTCTGTTAGTAAGTAATTGTTCGTGAATCTCTAATCCTATAATTACACCCATAACTCTCTCTCCAGTATTGACATCACGTTGAATAATTTATTTTCTTCTAAAGGTCTAGCATGAAATTGAATACCTATTGGGAGATCGTTAAAGTAACCGCAGGGCATTGATCCGGCACATACTCCTGCCAGGTTTGCTGATACCGTTAATACATCTGCCATGTACATAGTTAACGGATCTTCAACCATCTCTCCTATTTTCCAAGGAAGGATAGGCATTGTAGGTCCCACCAATATTTCTGCTTTTTTTAGTGCATCTAAGAATTCCTTTCTTACGACGGATCTTGCTCTCAGAGCATTTGTGTACCATCTTCCTCTGTACTCCTTTAAAGTAACATATGTGCCTAAAAGTACTCTTCTCTTTACCTCTCTTCCCATAGAAAGGTCTCTTGAATGACTTACACTCTCAATCAAATCTTCTCTTGCTTTTGAACTCCTGAATCCATATTTGAAACCATCATATTTTGCCATTGCCGAGGAGAATTCACTAAAGACTATTAAATAATAAATAGGTATTACGTACTTTAAGTTTGGTAAACTTATATCAACAGGCTCTGCTCCAGCAGATATCAACTTATCAATAGCCTTTTCAACTTTTTTCTTAATAATTTCGTCTACACCTTCAAAAAATTCTTTTGGAATGCCTATTCTAATTTTTTCAAATGAATCATAATCAAAAAGATACTTTGTGTAGTCAGGTATTGATACATCCCTCGTAGCCTCGTCCCTAGGATCCAATCCTGATATAACAGATAGCAAAAGAGCAGCACCATAAATATCCCTTGCCATGGGTCCAGGAGATTCAAGACTCATTGCCATGTCTGCCAAGCCGTAACGAGATACAAGTCCGTAGGTTGGTTTTATACCAACAACGCCGCAAAAAGAGGCGGGACATCTAATTGAACCGCCAGTATCGCTTCCGATTGCCAAGTCCACCATTTCTGCTCCCAAGCAGGCGGCACTTCCTGAGGACGAACCTCCAGGAACATGTTTTAAATCATGAGGGTTTCTTGTAGGACCAAAAAAACTTTTAGTTCCATCGGATCCACAGGCAAATTCATCCATGTTCGTCTTTCCTACAATTATCGCGTCCTCTTTTAAAATGCGCTCTACAACACAGGCATCATATGGCGCAACATAGTTCTCTAGTACTTTGGATGCGCAGGTCATTCTAAGACCTGAAACTGCAATACAATCTTTAACTCCTACTGTTAAGCCAAAAAGTCTACCTAACTCTCTTCCGTTTCTTTTCTTTTCCTCCAGAAACTCTGCCCTATCCAAGGCTCCATCATCTATGGTAATGAAAGAATTTATTTTTTTATCAGCCTTTTTTATCTTGTCTAAAATCTTTTGGGTTCTTTCGACTACATCTACATCTTCAAGCATCTAAGAGCACCTATAAAGAACGAGGTACTTGGAGGTAGCGACCTTTTTTCCTGGGGGCCAAATCCGTAATCTGATCTGCCTTCTCAAATTTTATCGGTTCAATATCCTCTCTAAACACATTAAAATGTTCTACGACGTAATGGAGTTCTTCTTCTTTTATTTCCATCTCTTCCATTTGAGAAAATGCTATAAGGATAGATTCAATTTCTATTCTCAATTGCTGCAATTCTTCTTCATTCAGACTTAACCTCGCAATCTCTGCTACTTTTCTCAACTCTTCGTTACTTATTATTACCTTAGCCATCTTAAACCTCAAAAAAAATCAGAGCTCTCTTTTTATAGCCTCTACCAAGTTATCTTTGTTAGGCCTTCCTACAAACTGTACCTTTCCATTGATTGCAACAGTAGGAACGGCATAAATACCATATTTCATTGCCTTTGATGGGTGTTTCATTACGTCTATTATATCTATTTCAGCCACATTGCCCATTTCTTTTCCTATTTCTTCAACTACGCTCTTCACGAGTTCTATGGTAGGTGTACAGTGGGGACACGTTGGTGACTTGAATATCTCTACTTTAACTGGCATTAGCCCACCTCATCTGACTTGCAGTTTAATAAACCGTNNATTTATACCTTACGATTTCTAAAGATTTCAACCCTCCTCGCAATAAGATGCGCTACGCATCCGGCGCCAAAACCATTGTCAATGTTAACAACCAAGAGTGGGCTACAACTTTGAAGCATTGATAGAATAGCAGCCCTTCCTCCTCCTCCTTCTCCATATCCTACGCTTGTTGGGACCCCTATCACAGGAACAGATACTAAACCAGCTACAACAGAGGGCAAGGTCCCTTCCATGCCTGCAACTACCACTATTGCGTCAGCATCCCATTCTAAGATCTTCTTTAAGGATGGAAAAAGCCTGTGTATACCTGCGACCCCTACATCGTAGTGTATTTTTACCTCAGAACCGAGTAACTCCGCTACAACTTTGCATTCCTCTGCAGTCGGTATGTCTGAGGTACCCGCGGTTATTATGGCTATTTTTCCACCGTTTTTTTCTATTTCATGTCCCTTTTTAGATAAAACAACACATCTTGCATTTTCATTGTAATTTACATCGAAGTTTATGTCATTGAGTTCATCCAATATCTCAGGACCTACTCTTGTAGCGAGAGCAATATCTCTTTCTTTTGCCATATTCAACAAAAGATTCTTAATTTTTTTAAGATCCTTTCCTTCTCCGTAAATGGCTTCTATGAGTCCTGTTCTAAAAGGTCTGTGTACATCTAAGTTTGCCTCTGTCAGTTCTAAAAAACTTAATTTGAGTTTTCTTTCTGCCTCTTCTACAGATATCCTATTTTCCTTAAGATCTTCCAACAGTTTTTTTATCATAACCAACTATTCAACCTTTTCGAATCTATCAGCAAGTTTTTTTAGTACGCCTGGTAGGGTTGTGTACTCCATCTCTTCAGGAGGTAATCTTAAAGGCTCAAAAGGACCATGATATTTCATGTAATCAGTTATTTGATTCGCAAGACTTCTTGCTCCATCGAAGGCAGGATCTTTGAACATATCTACAGGACCCACCAACTTTCCGTTTCCAATTTGAAAGCCTAAAGCAAGCACTCTTGGAGGACCGTCGAATCTAGTGGGGTGAGCATCTTCCAGAGAAACAGGCATCAACGGACCGTGATGGCTTCCCCTCATCCATCCTTTTACGAGGTGTGCCTTGGCAAAGGGCTCCAATATTTCTCCTACCGCTGGAAATCCTGCCTGTGCCCTAACTATCGCTACTGGATCATCTTTTCCAACATATCTCCCTGCTATAAGACTTAATCTCTCTGTACTTATACAGGCGGCTGTTTCATTATCGCTCTTCCTGTAAACCCTCTTTATTATGTACCTGCTTGTAGTTCCTATTAAAGCAAGGAGATCGTATGATTCCTCGGGACAATTCAATAAGGCTCTTGTGTGCTTTTGAACATCGTATACCTCGAATATGAATCCACCATGTAGAGAAGGATCAATTATCAAACCCGCTGTACAGAACGGATCTGCGAATACCCTGTATATTGGCAAATTAAAGGCCCCCGGCTCTGTCTTATCCATGGCGAATATTATAACTGGATCGCTAGGTCTCTCTTCGAACTCAATTTCCGCTATGCCAGGACCCATTCCTTTTATGTTTCCTGTGAAGGTATCAGCAAGAAGATCTTGTCCTGCACCGTATAGCTTCAATTCCTTAGCTCTCTCTGTAGCCTTTACGAAAGAATCCCATGCCAGAGAGTGAATCTCTTCGTTGTCTTCTCCCTTTTTGTGGGTCATTATCAACGCGGTATCGTCACCACAGTGAGTTACCAAAAAGTCAATAAGCAGGCCTTTTTTTTGTGCCTGAGTCAATTCTTTTCTACACGTTTCCATAATTTCGGGATGTGCAATAGAGTGTCCAGGATAACTCCCTACATCAGCCTTTATTACGCTGACAGTGGTCTTTACCATATTATAACCTCCTTTGAAAATGCGTTTTGGATAATAATTGTATGTCTCTTTATAACCTTTATGTTAAGAAACTTGGAGCATTGAAACTTTCACTTCTTAAGGACAAGGGATTCTCGCCTATCAAATATCTCTTCTAATTCTAACAGAGAATTTTTTATACATAAAATTTTTTTATCTAAGTCTTTAATTTCTTTCTTTTTCATTTCTATTTCAAATAAATCGACTTCTTCTAACAAGGAGTTAGCATTCTTAATTAAAGTTAGATCAAGTATATGAATAAGTTTCACCTCCCTCTCGCTAACTCTCGTTAGAGTAAAAATTCCAGAGTTTCCATAATCTGCTTTGCCGAGTTTCTTTAGAAAGCCATATACGACATCTTTAAGGCTCTCGATATCTTTTATTTCCATTAAAAATTTTTTTTCTGAAATTATCGAGGATATCTTATTAATTTTAAAAGAAATCTCATCAATTTTTTTTAATATTTCGTTTTTAATTAATTTATCCGCTTCTTTTCTTTGTTTTTTCTCTCTATATCCACTGAATCCTGGAACTAACTCTCTTATTTCTTCTATTATCTCCATATTATTTCTATAATTCTCTTTGAAGATATATAAGGGTTTCATAGGGTTAATACTTATTTTTCTTTTTTCTCAGGAATTTCACTGTCTAAGTCTAATTTTCTTCGATAAACATAAGAACCATGACTTAATTCATAGAGTAGGTTAGTAAAGTAAGGTGATTAGCATGGCCGAGATTATAAGCAAAGAACTGTTAGAAATACTTGCTTGCCCTGTTTGCAAGGGAGATGTTAAGTTAATAGAAGAAGAGAGCAAATTAGTATGTGAAAAATGTAAAATAGATTATCCTATTGTAGACGGAATCCCTCACATGCTTCCTCCAGAAGATAGAGTTGAATAATATGGCTTTAGATAAGTTAGGTTCTGCATTAAACGCCGCCATTAAAAAGATAACAAGAGCGAGTATAATAGACGAAAAGTTCATCAAAGAGACCGTAAAAGATGTGCAAAGAGCCTTACTCCAGGCAGATGTCAACGTCAAACTCGTCTTTGATCTTTCAAAAAGGATAGAGAGTAGAGCTAAGAAAGAGAAAATCTCTCCTGGTTTCAGCAAGAGGGATCATTTGATAAAGATCGTTTATGAAGAACTCGTTAATATTATAGGAAGAGAAGCAGTTCCTTTGAATGTTAAGAAAGGATCCAAAATAATGCTTGTTGGATTATACGGTATGGGAAAGACAACTACTACAGTAAAGTTATGCAAACATCTTAGGAGAAAAGGACTTTCTTCTGGGTTGATATGCTCAGACGTCTATAGATTAGGAGCCTACGAGCAGTTAAGCCAGTTATCCGAGGAAAACAATATACCCTTTTACGGAGACTCCAATGAGAAAGATCCCATTAAAATAATGAATAGAGGGTTAGAAAAGCTTAGTAAATTAGATGTTTTAATAGTAGACACTGCAGGAAGACATTCATTAGAAAAAGATCTCGTAGATGAGATGAAAGAAATTTCTAGTTTACTGAAGCCGGACGAGAAGTTGTTGGTTGTAGACGCTACCATAGGTCAGGAGGCTGGCGAGCATGCTAAATCGTTTCATGAAGCCATCGGCATCACTGGTGTTATTCTTACAAAAATAGATGGCTCTGCAAAAGGAGGGGGAGCATTATCTGCTGTGGCTCAGACGGAGGCTCCAATAAAGTTTATTGGAACAGGAGAGAAGATTGATGACTTCGAAGAATTCGATCCCAGTAGATTCATATCTAGGCTATTAGGCATGGGAGACATCAAAGGACTCTTAGAGAGGTCAAGAGAAATAGAAGTGGAAGAGATGAAGGATTTTCTCAAGGGCAAGTACACTTTGAAGGATATGTATTCGCAGTTAGAAGCCATGGGGAAAATGGGTCCTTTTAAACAATTGATTCAAATGATACCTGGGCTAAGCGATTTTCCTAAGGATATGCTACAGGTAACGGAAGATAGACTTGAGATAAACAAGGTAATAATGGATTCAATGACAGAGGAGGAATTATTAAGACCGGAGATAATAAACAAACAGAGAATGATAAGAATAGCAAGAGGGAGTGGAACATCTTTAGAGGATGTTAAAGAACTTCTAGGCGCGTATAATGCATCAAAAAAAGTTTTTAAGACCCTAAGAAAGGGTAGAATGCCAAATTTAGATCAACTGGCAAAAATGGGTATTAAATTGAGATGATTGCAAAAGCGAAAAGAATAATTTCCCTTTATGAATTATGTGACTCTTGTTTGGGAAGATTTTTTTGGAAAGAGACTAACGGTCAAAGCAATAGGGAAAGGGGAATGCAATTAAGGTCAAATATGTTAAATCCGTATAAAGGCGTTTGTTATGTATGTAGGGGTGTATTTTCGAATATAGAAAATCTCGCAAAGGGAGTTTTCGAATTTGACCTAAATTACGATTCTTTTTTGATCGGCTCGAGATGGGATGAAATACCTGCGAGAATAAAATCCATCTGCCAAGAATTCGATCTTAAATGTGAATCTGTTAAATCAGAATTTAACCGTGAAGTTAGAATAATTGTTTCAAATATAACGGCAAAAAATGTTGACTTTAAAAATCCTGACGTGGTCTTTGTATTTAGCCCAGAAAAGGATGAGATAGATGTAAAGATAAATCCAATATTCATATACGGGAGATACTGGAAATTTAAGGAGATGCCACAAACCAAATGGCACTGCCGTTCTTGCAAAGGAAGAGGTTGCAGGAAATGTGATTTTACTGGCAAGTTATACGATGAAAGTGTTGAAGAAGTGATATCCAAGATTTTACTGAAGTATACAGGAGGAGAATCATACTTTCATGGATGTGGGAGAGAAGACATAGACGTGAAGATGTTAGGTACTGGAAGGCCTTTCATACTTGAAATAAAACAACCTAAAAAGAGGAAAGTAGACCCTAAGTCCATTGAAAGAGAAATAAATTTTGTTAACAAAGATAAGATAAAAGTATCCCTTTTAGGATTTGTATCGAGAAATGTTGTTAGAAATATAAAAGCAGCAGCAACAAATAAGACATACAGGGCAATTGTAGAATTAGAGAGGCCTATAACAGATTTAAAGCCTCTAGAAAAAATGATTACGGACATAAACCAGAAGACGCCAAAAAGAGTATTACATAGGAGGTCAGATAAAACTAGGAAACGAAAGGTTTTAAATATAGATGCTAAAAAAATTAATGAGACAGGATTAGAATTGACGCTAAAGACACAATCAGGATTATACATAAAGGAGCTAATAAGTGGGGATTCGGGCAGAACCAATCCAAGTGTCGCAGGAGTGTTGAAAAACCCTGCGAGATGCGTTAACTTGGAAGTGATAGAAGTCGAATTTGAGGATGATTCTGTACTCAAGGAGGACTACGAATGGAGAGATCAAGAGGATCTAGGAGTAAAACAAGAAAGAAGTTGAGAAAGAACGTTAGAAAAAAAGGACTAACCTCCATAAATAGAGTAATTCAGTCCTTCGATGCTGGAGAGAGGGTCCACGTGACAATAGATCCCGGCATCCATAAGGGACAACCTCATCCAAGATTTCATGGAAAGACCGGAAAAGTATTAGGAAACCAAGGTAGAGCCTTTTTGATCGAAATAAGGGAGGGAAAAATGCTAAAGAAAATTATTGTGGGGCCAGAACACCTAAAACCTCAGCGTGATTAAGATGATTGGCAAAGAGATAATAAATCAAGCACCAGTATCCTTTTCCGAAGTGAAAGAATTTATCATTGAGAGAGAAAAGGAAAAGGGAGAGTTGAAATACGAACAAAGACTTATTCTTGACTATGTAAATAAATTTACTAAATTAGACATAGAATCATCAAAAAATTTAATAAAGGAATTGCAAGAAGGTTTAAATTTAAAAAAAGAAATTGCTATAAAGATAGCTGATCTTCTTCCCGAGGATTCAGATGATTTGAAGACGATTTTTGCCAAGGAAAAAGTCAATATAGGAGAAGAACATATTAAAATTATACTGGAAACGATTGCAAAGTATAGGTAGTTCTTTTTGGGTGTGATGTCTTTGACAAGGGAAGACCACGTTATAGTTCTTGACTCGTTACCTAAGGGTAGATCGGATGATCCGAGACCCCCTCATCAAAGGGAACCCATAGTCCAATGTATTGGCATGTCTACCTATGTTTTGTTAGAGTTGGTGCCGAAAGAAGGCGTTGAATTAAAACCTAATGACAAGGTTTATGTTGGTAAAGGAAAGAGAGAGGAAATAGAATATGTAAAAAGAAGAATAAAATACGAAGATCTTACTGCCCCTGCAAAGGGAGAGTTGCAATTTGTAATCGAATCTTTGATAGTAGATCAAGAAGACAAATTTGTTGAATTTTTCAACGGTGCAGGTCCTATAACAACCAGACTACATCAGCTAGAATTGTTACCCGGAATTGGAAAGAAATTGATGTGGCTGATACTTGATGAGAGAAAGAGAGAGCCTTTTAAGAGTTTCTCTGATATATCTGAAAGAATAAAGATACCAGATCCAAAGAAGGCATTGGCAAAAAGAATAATAACCGAGTTGAGTGAAGAAGATTCACCAAGGGTAAAGCGTGGAAAATACAGACTTTTTGTAGGTGTTACTCGTCTGCCCAAAAAGATTAGTGAATGAGAATGAGGACTGAACTGTTTAGACTCCTAAGGGAGTATGATCTAAGACCATCTAGTTTTTTAGATCAACACTTTTTGATAGACGAGTCTATAATGGAAGAGCAAATAAATTATGCTAACATAAGTAAGGAAGATTTGGTTTTGGAGATAGGACCCGGTCTGGGATTTTTGACAAAGAAATTATGCCAAAGAGCAGGGAAAGTAATAGCAATCGAAGTAGATAAGAGATTGATTCCTTTACTAAATAACGAGATATCCTCTAATAATTTTGAACTCATAGAAGGAGATGCTCTTAGCGTAGAACTTCCAAGATTTTCAAAGTGCGTTTCGAACATACCATACTCAGTATCCTCCCCGCTGACCTTTCTTATACTAGATAGAGACTTCGATCTCTCGGTATTGATGTATCAAAGAGAATTCGCGGAAAGAATGATTACATTGCATGGGAACAGAAAATACTCCAGACTAAGTGTATCTGTACAAGTGAGGGCAGATGTAGAGTATTTACGCACGGTACCTCCAAGATTTTTCTTTCCAAGACCCAAGGTCTACTCAGCATTGGTTAGACTCATTCCATCAAAAAAATTTGAGATACGAGACAAGGTATTTTTCGACAATTTTTTGAGGGCAATATTTCAGCATAAGAGAAAAATACTAAAAAATGCCCTAATTGACTCTTATCATGAATTAAGAATCTCAAAAAACGATGTAAAAGAGTTTATAAGTCATATAGATGATGATTTACAGAAAAAAAGACCGTTCCAATTAACTCCGAGAGAGATAGTTAATTTGAGTAATAATCTTGCGGAGCAGATTGTATGAAAAAATTTACGTACAAGGGAATTACGTTTGAAGTATTTGAAGATGTTTATGCGCCTCAGGAAGATTCTATTATGATCGTAGATTCTTTAGAAAAGGTAGAAATTTACCCTAAAACAAAAATATTAGAGATAGGCACTGGTTGCGGAATTATATCTATATTTGCCTCAAGATTTTCTGAAAATATTATAGCGACTGATATAAATCCAAGAGCAGTTTATTGTGCAAGGCTTAATGCAAAAAATAAGATCAAATTCTTAGTAGGAGATTTGTTTAATCCTATAAAAGGCAAATTTGACCTCATAATATTTAATCCCCCTTATTTACCATCTGGAATATGTAAAGACATATCTTGGACTGCTGGATATAGAGGTAGAGAAATGATTGACAGGTTCATAGTGGAGACACCAGAATATTTAAAAAAAGGTGGCAAGATTTTATTTATACACTCTTCATTGAATAAGTTTGATGATACATTTCATATGCTAAAAGAAAATGGGTTTGAATGGGAGATATTACATGAAAAAGGATTTTTCTTTGAAAAATTGCAAGTAATATTGTCTAAAGGAGGAATTTGATGGATATTTCATCTTTCATCGGCGAAAACATAAGTCTGTGGGGAATTTTAAACATTCTATTCTTAATGTTCTTTGTGGCATGGTTATTCTACTATCCAAGAAGATTACTATCTAAATTGGAGGAATCTACCAATAAACTAGAAAATATGGCAGAAGAGGCTAGAGAACTAGTAATTAACCTAACAAAAGATAAATCAGATGTAGATGTAAATAATAAGGTTACTAGATTTGTAGAGTTCTTCATAATTCCTCCGGTAGATCTAGACCCAGTTGGAATATTGAAAAAATTCGAACACCTATTTAATTTGACCGATCACAAGTTTAAATACTTAGTCGAAGAGATTGCCCCTTCTCTAGAAACAGAATCTAAAGCAAATTTGGTTATGTCTCTCAAAAGCGCTGTAAGTCTATATAATATTGCCAAATTTATTAGACATCACGTTGAGATGGTCAAACAAGGTAACTGGCAATTCGCCCTCGTTTTACAGATGAGTTTACCTATGATAATGAAGATAGCCAAGGGGCAGTTGGAAGGGACAAAAGCAATGATTGAGGGAAGACCTATAGGAGACGGTATTGGTCCTTTGGTAGCAGCCTATCTCATCGGAGATTCGGGTACCACAGAGATTGTAGAAGATACAATACTCGCGAAAAGAGATTTAGACGGGAGAAGTATGCTTATCGTGAAGCCAAAGGGTCCTGGAGGAAGATTAGGGAAGGTGGGAGAGGCAGTAGAGCTTCTTACATCCCACTATGACATAGAAAGAATTTTAACAATAGATGCTGCACAAAAACTTGAGGGAGAAAAATCTGGGAGTGTAGCAGAGGGCATAGGAGTAGCCATAGGAGGATTAGGAATGCATGAGAAGGCTAAAATAGAGGAAGTAGCAACGAAGAAGAATATACCTATTGATGCTGTGATAATTAAAATGAGCCCTGAGGAAGCGATAAAACCCATGTCTAAACAAATTGCAGATTCGATCGATAGTTCTGTATCCTTTATAAAGGAAATAGTCATGAGAGAGGAAAAGGGATCAAACTTAATTGTTGTTGGAGTTGGAAATTCTTGTGGCGTAGGAAATAGTTTAGAAACAGTAAAGGACCTAGAGTTTCCTGAGGAAAAGAAAGAAGAGAAAGTGGAAGAAAGTAAATTAAAGAAAATTATTCTGCCTAAGGCTAAAGAGGAAAAGACTGAGAAAAAATAAGGGTCTACTCAAATTCTCTCCTGATCCATTCTATTTTATCGAAATTTGACATTAAAATTCTATATTAATGACCTAAGAAAATTAAAAAAATGTGAGCAAAAATGAAACTCTCTCACACAGAAATTGAAGGCTTAATCTCAAAATACGGAATTATAGAGAACTATAAAAAAGAAAATATTAACCCCTCTGGAATCGATCTTCGCGTAGGAGAGATTTACGAGTTGGAAGATGGAGGAGCCATTAGATTAAATGAGGTAATATCTCCATTTATAAAAAAAGGATGGATTTTGGAAGGAATGCGAGAGGAAGATCATAGTAAAGAAATTTTAGTTTTAGAAGAAGGTGCATCCGTTAATACAAAGAAAGAAAACTATTATTTGGTCAGAACTCAAGAAAAAATTCGCCTTCCAAAAGAAAAAATAGAAGTAGAAGGGAAAAAATATTTCATTGTTGCCTTTGTATATATGCGTTCTTCTCTATTTAGAATAGGCGTAACCTTATACAATACCCTCATAGATCCAGGATGGAGTGGGAGGCTTACGTTTGGACTAAAACCTTTTTTGGATGCAGAGATAGAACTAGGCGCTCCTATCGCACAAATTGTCTTTGAACCTGTTTTAGGGGATATAGAATTTTTCTATGGAGATAAAGGAAGATATATGGGAGGTAAGTTGATTCCTTAAGTTCTTTAACGTTTTACGTTCTTCAACCTACCTTTTAGAGTCTCTACAATTTCACGAGCCTTCTCACTTGGATTACTAGCGGTATATATCATTCTCCCTACAATCTCGAAATCGGCCCCCGCCAATATAGCATCCCCTAACCTCCCTCCTTGTGGACCAATTCCAGGAGAAATTATTTGTAGTTCATCTCCGACAATTTTTCGAAGTTCAGTAATGCGATGAGGTCTGTTTCCAGGAGCAACAATTCCACTGGCCCCCAAATCTCTCGAAATTTCAGCAATTTTGTCGGCTATAGGCTGTATAAACTCCTCGGCTCCCGGATGAGACATTTCCACCACGACAAAAACTGCTACATCCGCTTTTTCAGCGGTAAAAATACATTCTTCAATAACATCTCGACCTAGAAATCCATGTATGGTAAAACCATCCACTCCGTAATCGATACAACTCTCAATAATTCTTCTACTCATCTCTGGAATGTCGCCAACCTTGAAATCTAAAAGTATGGGAAGACCAATTTCTTTCAATCTTCGAATATTTTCGTATCCTTCACGAATTACGGGGGGATGCGAAATTTTGATAACGTCAACATACTCTTTTATGCTTTCTGCAATTTGCAGGGCAGTTTGTAGATTATCAACATCCAATGCATGGATTATTTGAGTATTTTTACGAAATTTTCGCATTTGAATTCCCTAATTTCTACCTTTTTTACTGTTTTATAAAGTATATTCTTGGATAAATTAAACTTTTTTTTAAAAGTTCAGATGCAGTGAGCCACGCTGCTTTTTGATAAAACTTTTTTCTAAATGCTCAAAAATCATAGATTTTTGGCATGCCAATAATCTTCGATTAGAAGGGAGTAATAATACATTTTATACCGAAATTATCTTATTCTACCTTACGCACCAAAATCAAAGATTTTGGGCGTGCCAATAATCTTCGATTATTGTGTATCACCCCCTCTCTACACCCCTTTATAAAGAAGGGGGTAATTACCCCCTTTCTAATCCCCCATATAATATTTAGAGTAGAAAGCAAATGTAGAGTAGAAAACGACTCATTCGGTACCGTTAATAAAATAATTTTTGATAAAATTGCTAGTTAATATCTTTCTTTTGATCGAACTTTTTTTA
>JABAOF010014063.1_pt2 | contig 14195 bp, 17 predicted proteins | sample 7062171 | NCBI WGS metagenome assembly JABAOF01 (sample SAMN14538628, study PRJNA623070) | marine sediment metagenome | biome: marine biome [ENVO:00000428]; feature: marine pelagic biome [ENVO:01000023]; material: deep marine sediment [ENVO:00002113] | place: India: Gulf of Khambhat ...
CGCGGCTGACCGAGGAGATCAAGCAAGCCAAGGAGGGCTGATTCCATGGCGGGACGACTCATTCCCGCGAAGCACCAGCCCGACCTCCCACACGAGCAGCTCGTTCTCACCGAGGCACCCGGCGAAGAGCGCATCGACATGGACGTGGTCTTCGTCGGCGCGGGCCCCGCCGGTCTCGCCGGCGCCATCCACCTCGCCCAACTCGTCCGGCGGGACAACGAGTCGGGCGACGGCATCGGCGAGGTGACCATCGGCGTGCTCGAGAAGGCCGGGTCCCTGGGCGAGCACTCGCTCTCCGGTGCGGTGGTCAATCCCCGGGCGTTCCGGGAGCTGTTCCCCGGGCTGAGCGACGCCGACTTCCCGTTCGGCTCCCCGGTGAAGAAGGAGTCGCTCTACTGGCTCTCGGATAAGCGGGCGCGTCGCCTGCTCACGCCGCCTACCATGCGCAACCGCGGCAACTACGTGGCCTCTGTCTGCGAGATCGTGCGGTGGCTGGGCGAGAAAGCGCAGGAGCTGGGCGTTGATGTGCTTCCTGGCTTCCCGGCGGGGGCGCTGCTCACCCACGGCGATCGGGTCCTTGGCGTGCGCACCGTGGCCACCGGGCTCGGCCGCGACGGCGAGCAACTCTCGAGCTACGTGCCCCCGGCCGACATCGTAGCTAAGGTGACGGCGCTCGCTGAGGGCACGCGGGGCATGCTGGCGCAGGCGTATCTGGAGTGGCAGGGCATCGGCTCCGAGAACCCGCAGATCTACGCGCTCGGCGTGAAGGAGCTGTGGGAGCTGAGACGGCCGCTCGACCGCGTGATTCACACCATGGGCTGGCCGCTCCCCAAGGACGCCTTCGGCGGGAGCTTCATGTACCCGCTGGAGCCCAAGGTTGCGGCGCTCGGGCTCGTGGTGGGGCTCGACTATCCGTATCGCTCGCTAGACGTGCACGACCGGCTGCAGCGCATGAAGCTGCACCCTCTGTTCAAGCGGTACCTGGAGCGCGGGGAGCTGGTGGAGTGGGGCGCCAAGACGATCCCAGAGGGGGGCTACTACGGGCTGCCAGAGCGGCTGTCGGGCGATGGGGTCGTCATCCTCGGGGACTCGGCGGGGTTCGTAGACGTGCCCTCCCTCAAGGGGGTGCACTACGCCATGCAGTCGGGCATGTTTGCGGCGCGCGCGATCTTCGAGGCGCTGAAGGCGGACGACACCGGTGGGGCGCGGCTCGCCAAGTACGATCGTCTGGTGCGTGACTCCTACATCCGCAACGACCTCTACCGCACCCGCAACGTCCGCCCGGCGTTCAAGGACGGCTTCTGGAAGGGCGCCATCAAGGCGGGGTTGGCGACCCTCACGGGTGGTCGCCTTCCCGGTGCCCGCATCGACATGGAGCCGGATGCCGCGGTGTCGCGCCGCCCCGGGGCGGTGCACCGGGTGGCTTCCGACGGCAAGCTCACCTTCAGCAAGGTGGATGCCGTCTTCAAGTCAGGGAACGCAACCCGCGACACCATTCCCACGCACGTCATCGCTGGCGAGGACGTGCCGGCCGACGTCGCCGAGTTTTACGCCCACATGTGCCCCGCGGGCGTCTACGAGGTGAGCGAGGGAAAGCTCGTGGTTAATGCCCCCAACTGCGTGGACTGCAAGGCGACCGACGTGGTGGGACCGCGCTGGACGCCCCGGGAGGGCGGGGCAGGGCCGCAGTACAAGCGGATGTAGCGGCTACTTTGAGGGCTCTCCTGACCCCCGCCCGGGCGTCAAGGCATCCAGACGGCGATGACGCCGCACTGAGATCCCACGCGATTGAACTCGGCCGGAATCGCCGACACGGTGTTGTAGGCCTCGATCGCTTGAACCTCCGACACCGGGACCGCTTCGTCGATATCGATGGTCTCCGCATCTCCCAGATGCATGCCGTCGACGAAATACAGAAGGGGACAGCGGCGCTCCGGGTTCATGAAGGTCTGAGGCCCGCCGCGTGACATACTGACCAGCCAACGCTTCCCCGTCGACGCGTAGTCCGGGTTGTTGTGCACCCATACGCCCGACATTCGTCGGAGCACTTCGGTGACCAGTTGTGGTCGGCTGTCCTCGAATTCATCCCGCGTGATGAACGACCCGCTGCCCCTTTCCCTCCGCGCCCTGAACCCGGCGAGCTTGGGATCACCAGCCGCACCGCGTTCCGCCGTCACGAAAGCCGCGGGGAGTTCCGGCGCAATCGCCTGGAGAGACAGCAGGTCCTCCGGGAGAGTGACGGATTCGCCCGGTTGCAGCGTGACCTCGTGCAGCAGGGGTCGAAACCCGGCGTGCTGGACTGTCAGTCGGATGGGTCCCCTGGGCACGCCGGTGATGGTGAACGAGCCGTCGTGGCGCGTTGTGGTCTCGAGCGGCGTCCTGGCAATGCGCACGACGGCGCCGGCAACAGCGCTGGATTGAGCCTTGTCTATGACCACACCGTTGATGGTGCCGGCCCATCGCTCGATAAGCAGCAACTCGAAATCCTGCCGCCAAACCGGCTCATCGGAAACATGATGCTCGCCGGCGGCCCACACCCCGGACGAATCGAACCGCACCTCGGCAAAGTCGCTTAGCAGATCGCCCCGACCGGCGTTCAGGATGAGTAACGTGGAGCGCGGTACGCCGCAGGCGACGTAATACCCGTTCTCCCCGGTCGGCACCACGGCGACGAACTCGTCGAGTGGGTTCCCTTGAATGAGCTGCTGCACCGGCCCGGACACAGTGGGCCACGAAATGTTGACCTCGACACCGGCAACCGGTTCCCCAGTGGTGCCGTCGCGCACCATGCCGAAGACGACGCCGTCTCGGGCCGTGACCGCTCCTGCCGCGCACAGTCGCTCAACGAGGCCAGCCTCTGGGGCTTCCGGCTCGCCCGTATCCTGGCTCGCTACCTGAAGCAGGAATCCTTTCACCTCGTCGGCTGCGAGCGTGAATGGCGGAAACAAGGATGTGCCATATCCTGCGTGATCCACTTGCAGCTGATACTCACCGGCTGCAGGGGCTCGTAAGGTGAACAGCCCGTCATCGTCTGCTGCCGCGCGGCTCACTTCTTCCCCGTCCGCGTTCAAGAGCGCCACCGCGGCGCCAGTCAGGGGTGCATGCGTGGCGCTATCTGCCACCTGGCCGCGCACTACCTGGGCCTCGATCGACGGAGCGAACGCGAGCAGCAACAAGAGGGCTGTCGGAGGTGGGTATGAACGTCGCACTGGACCTCCGTCTTCAAAATCCGTGAAGCCACGTACGCCGCCGGAAACATTTATATCTACTGCTTGCGCCGCGCGAACCGCAACCCCGATCATGTGGCGTCGACCTTGTAGGAACGTACCTTTGTATGGAAGCCGAATCTCGCACCAACCGGGCTCTGCGCACGTTTCTACTGGCGGTCTCGAGCTATGCGCGGCAAACCGTCGATCACGATCTCTGACGAGGCGAAGAAGCAGGCCATCGCCTCCATCAAGCACTACTTCATCGAGAACATGGATCAAGCGATCGGCGACCTGAAAGCCGATCTCCTACTCGACTATTTCCTGCAAGAGATTGGGCCTACGGTGTACAACCGAGCCATTGCCGATGCGCGAGCGTTCTTCGAAGAACGGGCCGCCGATCTCGACGGTGTGTGTTATCAAGTGGAGTTTCCCTATTGGTCCAAGTAAGGCGAGCAGTCGTGGCGACCGGACTGAGCGTGAACTGGCGGACGGTGTTGGCCGAAGGGCTCGCTGTGCTGGGGGGTGTACTGGCCGCCTTCGCGATCGATGCTTGGTGGGACGGTAGGCAGGACAGCCGGCAGCGCGACCAGTACATCGAGGCGCTCCGAGTCGAGCTGGTGGATACCCGCCGCGAGGTCGTCGGCCACCTAGACCGGATGACTGCGAGCATGGAGGCCGCGCGAGACCTCCTCAGTCTCGTGGCGGCGCCTTCGTCTGCCACTGCGTCTGCGGACTCGGTGACGACCCTCCTCGGCCTGCTCGGTCCCCTTGTCGACTTCGCGCCCCGGCGTGCGGCCTTTGATGATCTGATCAACTCAGGCGGCCTGCAGTTGATCGAGTCCGACTCCTTACGCCGCGCTCTGGCAGCGTATGAGAGAGCTTGGGCCGAGGACCTCGGTGCCCAGGAGGAGTTTGACGAGTTCTGGCGGATCGAGAACAGTCCCTTCAACAACGCGCACGCGAACCTCGGTGCGATCGCACCGGAGGGGCGCGTGGCGGATGATATCTCAGTGGCCGATCTGAGATTCGAGATGGACCGGGATGCGTTCTTGGGCCGCACCTATGCCAACCTGCTGATGCACCGGCTGTTCCTGTCGGAACGCATACGGCAGCGGCATCACGTGGTGCTTGACCGAATCGATTCTATCTTGGAGCTGATCGCGCAGTCTTAGAGTGGGCCGCCCAACCTGCGATTGCTTTCTACGCGGGGGCTGACGCGTCAGAGCCGTGCGTGATAGTGTGCTGCGGTGCCGGGTTGCACCCATGCCAACTCCGGGCAGGCAGGTGATGATTGCCGTTTGATCTGGACCACATCTTCATCGCGGTGACACGAGAAGCCCCTGAGCTAGCCGCGCTGGTGGCGTTTGGGTTCGCTGGAGGAGACCGCCACGGGCATCCCGGCCAGGGCACGGCGAGCACCGGCATCTTCTTCGAGAACGCCTACCTCGAGTTCATCTGGCTCGAGGACCCTGCGGCGGCGGAATCGGAGCTCATCCGGCGTACGCACCTGCGGGAGCGCACGGACCTTGGCTGCGCGGCGAATCGCTTCGGCGTCGGCCTCAGGACCTCCGCCGGCGGGGCCCAATCTGCGCCGTTTGCAACCTGGGATTACCGCCCCCCGTACCTGCCGGCCGGCGCGTCGATCCCCATGGCGCTGAACTCGGGGTGCCTCGAGGAGCCGTTACTCTTCGTGCTGCCGTGGAAATGCGGGCCGGGCTATGCTGCGCCGGACCATCCGAACGGCGCCCGTAGAATCACGAGCGTGACACTGGAGTTGGCCGGGGTACGTCAGTTCTCCCGAGAGCTGGAGGCATTCGCTGCACTTCAGGTTGTTCACGTGCGGCACAGTCGGGAGTCTCTAGCGCGGGTGGAGTTGGATCGAGCACGTCGCAAGGAGAGCGCCGACCTGCGCCCGGCTGTGCCACTCGTGGTGCGCTGGTAATGAGCCTCGTTGACTTGTTCCACTCCGTGACGACGGGGCTGCTCCCCGGGGCGCCGGGCATGCGTTAGAGGAATCATGGCCTTTCCAGTCGAAGCCGCCATCGGTGCCGTCGCGACCGTCCTTGTTGGGCTGCTTGGGTACCGTCAGTGGAAGCGTACCAAGCGGTCGGGTTCCTTCATCCAGGACCGTGAAGCCGCGTACAAGAGCATCTGGGAGGCGCTGGAGGAAGTGCACATCTACGTGCGAGGCCAACGTTACCAGCAGGACGAGTTCGACAGGCTGGTGCGCGAAGCGAATACGCGGCTAATACGTCACGCGCTCCACATTGATGAATCAGATCGAATGCTCGCCGCCGCCTACATGGATGCTCTGGCCGGGGTCGGTCGAGTGCTAGCGGAGATGAGCGAGTCAGAATTCGCCCACGGCATGGCGCTAACAGCAGAGGGCATGGCTGCGCCTCAGGGGTATGCGGCTGCGTTTCGTGCCTACGAGGACGCCCGTGGCGCCGTGATCCGGAGCTTCCGTCAGGCGATTGGAGCCGGCCAGATCTGAGGGCGGCTCGCCGCCCAGCTCACCTAGCTGCCTCGAGCACCCCGCCTGTTCCCTGTGCCCCACCTGATCCAACCGCGGTGGCCCTTGGAGTGCCCGGTGCCTGGGGGCGGAGCCGCCCTCTTGCCAAATTGCACGAACATCTGTAATTTCAGTACGGACAGAAACCACAGGAATCTCGTGCTCAACCTGACACCGGCGGCCGAACGTTTCATCCTACACTGGGGCGAGATGGGCTCTCGCTGGGGTGTCAACCGCACCGTTGCCCAGATCCACGCCCTACTGTACGTCGTACCGCAACCTCTCGACGCCGAACAGATCGCCAGCACGCTCTCGGTGGCTCGCTCGAACGTGAGCACCTCGTTGAGGGAGTTGCAGGCGTGGGGGCTGGTGAAGGTGGTCCACACCCTGGGCGACCGGCGGGATTACTTCGAGGGCATCAAAGATGTGTGGCAGGTCTTCCGGGCAATCGTGGCTGAACGATTCCAGCGGGAGATCGAGCCGACGTTGGGTGTCCTCGCGGAGTGCGTCAGCGACGCCGAGCGCAGGAAGGAGGACGATCCCAATACCTGGAAGCGCTTGGGCCAACTCCATGACTTCTTCAAGACGCTGGATTCCTGGCGCAGGCAGTTTCTGGAGCTGTCGCCCCGAGAGATCAAGCGGGCGTCAGCGATCGGGAGCAAGGTGAGGAACCTGCTCAGGACTGGATCGTGAGGACTATTCGGGGCGTGCTTCTCGCAGCGGTAGTATTGCTGATTCTCGCCGTCACCCTGGTTTGGTTCGTGTACCGTCCCTGGGCATTGAACTGGGGTTCCACCGATGACGAGATTGCCCGTGCGATGCCGGGGGACAGCCTCCTTTCGGACCCGACGTTCAACGCCACTAGGGCGGTTACCATCAACGCCATGCCGGAGCACATCTGGCCCTGGATTGTCCAGATCGGCTATCGAAGGGCCGGTTTCTACAGCTACGATAGACTGGACAATGACGGTATCCCCAGTGCCGAGCGCGTCATCCCGGAATACCAGGATCTGCAGGTCGGGGATTCGGTTCCTCTGAGCAAGTACTCCTACGTGAGGGTGGCAGCACTGGAGCCCTACCGCTCGATGTTGCTCGTGTTTGAAACCACCGGTGACTGGGCGGAGGCCACCTGGGCGTGGGGGATCTACCCGGACGGCGCTCGACAGACGCGCCTGGTGACGAGGTTGCGAGCGCAACCGCCTACCATGCGGGCGCGTATGATGTTGGACCTCTTAGAGATCGTGATGATGCGGAAGTGCATGCTTGGCATCAAGCGCCGGGCCGAGACCCTGGCTCAAGTTCCCTAGTACCCCACCTCCTCCCCATGACTCGCCTCGTGCAGCCCGATCGCACGTAGGGTGTCGCCCGGCGCGGCCTCATCAACATCCTCTGGCACGACCAATAGCGCGTCTGCCTTGGCCAGCGACGTCAGGATTCCTGATCCCTGTGGACCCGTGAGCCGTGCGACCAACGCGTCGCCTTCCTCGGTCAACGTCACCCGCAGGAAGTGCGTGAGCCGCCCTGGCGTGCTGATGGGCTCGCCGAGCACGACCGGCACCGTACGGCGGAACAGCTTGCGGTGCCCCAAGAGCTTGCGAATCGCCGGCCGCGCGAACAGCTCAAAGGTGACCATGCTGCTCACCGGGTTACCGGGGAGCCCGAGCCAGGGAAGTCCGTCTAGCACGCCGAATCCCACAGGGGCGCCCGGGCGTGAGCGGAGACGCCAGAAGCGCATCACCCCGCCCGTCTCCTCCAGAATTGCTCGTAGATGATCGTGCTCGCCCACGCTCATGCCACCCGAGGTCACGAGCAGGTCGGCGGCCGCTGCGACTTCCAGTCGGCTCAGTAGCTCGTCGGGGTCGTCCCTGGCTATACCCAGGTTCAGTGCGTCGGCGCCCGCGGCGATCGCGGCCGCCCCCATGCCATAGGTGTTGGACGAGGCAATCTTGCGGCCGCTCAGGATCGCCTCGCGCTCGTCCTCGTCGGCGACCTCGTCACCGGTGGAGAGAATGGCGACGGTGGGCCTGCGGTGCACCTCTACCTCGAACATCGCGATCGAGGCGAGCACCGCCATCTGAGCCGGGCCGATCTCGGTTCCGGCGGCAAGCGCCACGGTTCCGCGCGCGATGTCCTCACCCCGCGGCCGGATGTTGCGGGTCGCGTCGTGCGCGTCGTCAACGCGCACGCGCTCCTCGTCGAGCCGTGTGGTGTGCTCCTGGCGAATCACCGAGTCGGCACCGCGCGGGACCGGGGCGCCGGTGAAAATCCGGGCGCACTCACCCGGTCCCAGCGTCCTCTCGGGGAAGCCTCCCGCAGGTATCGTCTCGACGACCTGCAGCTCAGTCCCCTCGCGCACGTCGGCGGCGCGCGCTGCGTAGCCGTCCATCGCGGAGTTGTCCCAGGGCGGGATGTCTATGGGGCTCGTGACGTCGGACTCCAGCACCAGTCCCAGCGCATCCACGAGAGGCACGCGCTCCGCTTCCAGCGGGGCGATCTCGGTCAGGATCGCGCGCACGGCCTCGGACGGCGTCAGGCGGGTCTGTGGGATGGATGCCATGGGAACGTGACCGAGCGTTACGGTGCAGCGATCAAGAAGCAGACGCTCGCTGCTTGCGCCACATGGACTCGGCTACCTGGAGATGATCCGGCTCGTTGACGTTGAAGAACAGCGTCTCCGGGTCGCCGAAGGCGGTGACCTTATCGAGCGGCAGGGTGCCAGCCCTCACGGCCTCGTGAAACACGGTAGTGCGGAAGTCCTCGAGGGCGATGCTCTCCCTGATCGGCTCCTTGCAGCCGGGACCGTACACGGCACACAGCGGCTCCACACCGAGCGGCCCCGGACTCTCGGGCAGGAACACGTCGTACGCCTCCGAGCCCTCGATCAGGGCCTGTAGCAGGTCGACCGACAGGAACGGCATGTCCCAGCCGACGACCAGAACCGGCCCCTCGCGAACCGCCACCGCGGTGAAGATCCCCCCCAGGCTGCCGCAGTTGGGGATGAGGTCGGCGACTACCTCGAGGCCGGGGTACCAGCCGCTCGCCTCGGGGGCATTGGCGACGAGCAGGGGGTCGGCTCCGGTGGCCTCGCGCGCCGCGTCCACCACGCGGTCGAGCAGGCGCGCGCCGCCTACCTGCTCGAGTCCCTTGGGGCGGCCCTCGAAGCGGCTCGCTGCGCCGCCGGCCAGCACCGCGCTACGCACCGTCGTACTCGGCGTACAGCCCCGGCTCCTCCTGCACCCGGACGCGCTCCAGGGCCACGCCCTCGGGCAAGCGGGGTGCTACCCGCCGCCACAGATAGACGGCGAGCGCCTCGCAGGTGGGGAGCTGTTTCCCGAAGGCGAACTCGGGGATGTCGTGGTTGATGTGCTTGTGGTCGAACCGCTCGGTGATCTCCTCGCGCAGCACCTGGTCGAGGACGTCGAGCGGTATCACCATGGCCGTCTCGTCGTCGGGGGCGCCCGCCACCGTGACGTGACACTCGTAGCGGTGGCCGTGTCCGTGCTCATTGCCGCAGGCGCCGAACACCGCGGCGTTCTTCTCCGCAGACCAGTCGGGTCGGAAGTAGCGGTGCGCTGCGCTGAAGACGACGGACCGCGTAAGGCGCACGGTAGGCATGACCCGAATGTAGTGTCGATTCAGAAGACCCGCACGGCCATCGCCTTGACCGCGAGCACCACCGCGGAACCGAGCTGGATGCCCAGCTCCTCCAGGGCCCGCGGGGTGATGCGCACTGCGAGGTCCACCCCCGCGTCCACCGTGAGCGTCACGCCGCCACGGCCGTCGTCGCTGACGCGCGTGACCCTGCCCGGGAACTCGTTGCGCGCGCTCGAGTGGAGCCGCTCGAGGCTCACCAGGATCTCGTCGGCCGGGATCGCGATGGTCGAGGGACCGGACTTGTCCGTGACGACCTGCACCTCGAGCGGACCGATCCGGACAACCTTGGCTCCGGTACCTTCCGGCACGTTCGCCCGGAACAGGTTCTCCGGTGTGACCCGGCTCGCGCGCCCCTCGGCAAGTCCGATCAGCCGGTCCGACCAGCGGTAGGCGTCCTCGAGCTGGTGCGAGGCGAAGCACAGGGTGGCGCCGCTCGCGCGCTCCTCCTCGAGCACCTGGTAGAGCTGTGCTGTTGCGGCGCGATCGGTGCCTCCTGCCGGCTCGTCCAACAGCAGCACGTCTGGCTGGAGGGCGAGGGCGCGGGCCACCGCCACCCGCTGCGTCTCGCCTGCGCTCAGATCCGGCGCCGCTCGCTCGCCCAGGTGGGACAGGTGCAGCCGCTCCAGGGCCGCGTCGGCGCGCAGTGCCGCCGCGTCGCCTCGCAGGCCGTGCAGCGAAAGCGCGTAGCGCAGATTACGGCGCACCGTGCCGCGGAACAGATATGGATGCTGCTCCACCAGGGTGACTCGGCGCCGCGCCGCGAGCCGGTCCGCTCGCGTCTCGATCGGCTGCCTATCCAGGTGCATGGTTCCGGTGCGGGGCCGCTCCACGAAGGCGAGGAGGCGCAGCAGCGTGCTCTTGCCCGAGCCGTTGGGCCCGACGACCGCCGTGACCGTGCCGCGCTCCAGCTCGAGCGACTCGATAGCGAGCACCGTGCGTCCGCCGTAGCCATGCTCGATCCCGGTGGCGCTAAGCATCGCCCCGCCCCTGAAACAGCTGCAGCAGCACGTTCACGGTGAGGGCCAGGGCCAGGAGCACCAGCCCCAGAGCCATGGCCAGGGCGAAGTCTCCCTGCGACGTCGCGAGCGCGACCGCCGTCGTGAGCGTGCGAGTGTAGTGCCGGATGTTGCCGCCCACGATCATTGCGGCGCCGACCTCGGCGAGCACGCGGCCGAACGCGACGACGACCGCTGATAGGAGCGCGTACCGCGCCGCTCGCGCCACCGCGAGGTGCACGCGCAAGGGACCCGCACCGAGCGTAAGGGCGGTGCGCCGCACTCTGGGGTCGATGCCCTGGATCGCCGCGGCGGTGAGCGCTGCGGCGATCGGCACGGCCAGGATCACCTCGGCGAACACGATGGCCCACCAGGTGTAGAGCAGCTCGGCCCCACCGAACAGCCCGCGCCGGGCCAGGAGTCCCCACACGAGCACGCCGACCACGACCGTAGGAAAGGCGAGCATCGTGTTGAGCACGGTGATGGCTGCACGCCGGCCCCAGAACCGAGTGGTGCCCACGATGAAGCCAAGCGGCACGCCGACGCCGCAGGCGAGCACGGTCGAGATCAGCGCAACCCGGATGGAGAGGAGGGTGATGTCGAAGACTTCGGCGTCGCCGCCCAGGATGAGCTCAACGCCGCGCCGCAGACCGTCCGCGAAGAAGTCCAAGAGCGTCTACGAGATCGTGTACCCCAGCGCGACGACGAACCAGAAGTTGTGCGTCCACTCGCTGGTCCCTTTGACCAGCGGGTTGAGCACCGGCTCTCCGCCCCCCTCGGGGGGCTCGAAGAACGATTGGGGGTACTTGAGTTGCCAGATCATGTCGCGCGCCTCGAGCCGCAGCGAGAACCGCTCGGCCGGGTGCCAACGAATCCCGGCCAAGGGCGCGACGACGAACTTGGTGTCGAAGGAGTACGGCTCCATCACGGAGTCGGCGGGCACGCCGCCGCCGAGCGCCAGGCCCAGGGACGCCCCTATGAAGGGCACCAGCCCGTGCCACGTCTTGTGGCCGGTGGCGTGGAGGCCTATGCCGGCCATCAGGAAGAGGATCGACTGCTTTTCCGTGCTCAGCTCCCGCTCGTCGGCGGGCAGGGTGGGATCGATGATCAGCCGATCCAGGTTCGCGTAGAGCGCTTCGAACCCGACGTTGGCCGGCCCCGACAGGTTGATGTCCAGCCGCGCGCCGCCGAACGGCCCGTCGGTCGGACCGACCCCGGCATCCCCACCGCCACTGCTGGCGTAGCCTCCCGTGGCCGAGAGGATGTACTTGCCCCAGATGTCGCGGTACGGGGAGGATGCGGGATCGTGGCCCACCTGGGCCGCACCGATCCCGGGCCAGAGGAACAGCAGGGCGGTCGTTGCCGCCCCGATGAGGTGTCTCGCGCCTCTACCGATGTAAATTGACATGGAACCCAGCTACTCCCTACAATCCCCTCGGTCACGAGAATGAGGCAATCTAGCCACCTCCTCCGAGTGCTACCACCCTGCGTGGTTCTGGCGTGCCTCGCGGTCGGCTCGGGCGTCAGGCCGCTCGCCGCGCAGCAGGACTACAGGGTGATTCGCACCGAGAACTTCCGTCGTGAGCCCTCCGGCCGCGCAGCGCTCCTGGCCACCGTCAACGCGGGCGTGGAGATGGCGGGCGACAGCGTGCGCGGGCAGTGGGTGCGGGTGACCCTCGAGGGCTGGATTTGGGCCCGCTCCACCGAGGCCGGCGATGCCCAAGGCTATGACCTGCGCGTCGCCGCCCAGAACGGTGAGAATCTGCGTGAGTCGCCGAACGGGCGCGTGGTGGCGCGCCTCTCATCGGGGTGCCTGCTCGACGAGGTACAGCGCCAGCCCGGCTGGATCCACGTACGCCGCGCCGCCTGGATGTGGGGGGGCTCGCTGGAGCGGGTGGGCGCCCCCGCAGTGGGCTCCAGCCAGCCGGGCGGTGCCGCGCCCAACCCGGCCGGCCAGCCCGTGGACCGGGAGAGCGTGGGGCTCGACTGGGCGGTTACCGCCGTCGAGGCCGAGCTGCGCCGCACCCCGGACGGGGAGCCGACGGGCTCACTCGCGCCCGACGCTTCGGTCCGGATCGTGGCGCGCTCGGGCGAGTGGGTGCGGGTGCAGGCCGAGGGGTGGATCCGGGAGAGCGACCTGCGGCCATCGGCTCCGGGCGTGCTGGTGGGCGTGAGCGGACCCGAGGTGCGCTCCCAGCCGCAGGAGTTCGAGGGGAGGCTACTGCAGTGGACCCTCCAGTACATCGCGATCCAGAGCGCCGACGAGCTGCGCCGGGAGATCCCCGAGGGACAGCGTTACATGCTGGCTCGCGGCCCGCTGCCCGAGGCGGGGTTCGTGTACGTGGTGCTGGACGACGAGCAGCTTGCCCAGGTGGAGCAGCTCGAGCCGCTCACTGAGCTGGTGATCATCGGGAGGGTGCGGACGGCCCGCTCCCAGTACCTGGGGAACCCGGTCCTCGACTTGGTGGACCTGGCCGTCAGGAGACAATGAGGTTGCAGTCATGAACGAGAACCTGAAGGCGAAGATCACGCGCAGGCTGGACGGCCTGTCCGATGAGATAGGACGGCAGATCCTGGATTACATGGAGTTCCTCGACTCCAAGTACAACCTGAGCCGCCGCGCTCCCTCGACCGTGCAGCGCATTGCCGAGGGGATCGAGGACCGCATCGGGGGCGTGCGCATCGCGGACGTCGCCGCGAAGGGCAGCGCACAAGTGGCGGATGCGGCAGGACGCGTCATGGAGGGCCTGGCGGCTGCGGGCCGGGCAGTCGCCGAGGAGCTGACCCCGCAACCGACCGGGGAGCAAGAGGCGGAGGAGACCGCTGCGGAGCCAACCGGCGAGGACACGGAAGAACAGAAGACGGACGCTTGACCTGCGCGCTCGAGGGCGCGTAGCTTTGTTCATGGTACAGGTAACACAGACGAATTGGACCCGCCGGGCGTCTGGCACGCGGCGGGTCTTCGTGCATATGGGGGACCAGCGGTGACTCGCCTGCGTTCCGGCTACGCCCTCACCTTCGATGACGTCCTGCTGGTGCCGCGTCACGCCACCGTGCACCCGCAGGACGTGGACGTCCGCACCCGGTTCACCCGTGGCATCGAGCTGAACATCCCGCTGCTCGCGGCGGCCATGGACACGGTCACCGAGGCGGAGATGGCCATCGCCATGGCCCGGGCCGGCGGGATCGGCGTGGTCCACAAGAACATGACGATCGAGCGGCAGGCGGCCGAGGTCGACCGGGTGAAGCGCTCCGAGAGCGGCATGATCCTCAATCCGATCACGCTGGGGCCGGATCGCTCGATCCGGGATGCTGCCGGCCTGATGGGGCGCTTCAAGATCTCCGGTGTGCCCATCGTAAACGAGCACGGCAAGCTAGTCGGGATCATCACCAACCGCGATCTCCAGTTCGAGAGCAGCCTCGACCGGCCGGTGCAGGAGGCGATGACGAAGGACAACCTCATCACCGCGCCGGTGGGAACCACGCTCGACGAGGCGGAGCGCATCCTGGGCGAGCACCGCATCGAGAAGCTCCCGGTGGTGGACGAGAAGGGAACGCTCAAGGGTCTCATCACCGTCAAGGACATCATCAAGCGACGCCAGTTCCCCGACGCCAACAAGGACGAGCACGGCCGGCTGCGCGTCGCCGCCGCGGTGGGGGTGAGTCCCGACACCAAGGACCGCGCGACGGCGCTCGTCGCCGCTGGCGTCGATGCCGTGGTGGTGGACTCGGCGCACGGCCACTCCGAGGGCGTGCTGGCCACCGTCGAGATGCTGCGAGAGGCGTTCCCCGACATCCAGCTGGTGGGCGGCAACGTGGCGACCC
>JABAOF010002469.1_pt7 | contig 14193 bp, 10 predicted proteins | sample 7062171 | NCBI WGS metagenome assembly JABAOF01 (sample SAMN14538628, study PRJNA623070) | marine sediment metagenome | biome: marine biome [ENVO:00000428]; feature: marine pelagic biome [ENVO:01000023]; material: deep marine sediment [ENVO:00002113] | place: India: Gulf of Khambhat ...
ACTAGAGATTAGAGGCTGGGGACGAATGACCAACGACCAATGACGAAAGATCAAGGACTGGTAGTTGGTCGTTAATCATTGGCCGTCCGTCGTTGGTCATTGGTCCTTCGTCATTGATCGTTGATCCTTTATCGCTTAGATCTGATCGCTTCTTAACTTTTTGGCTTATCAACCTATTGACTGATTAACTGATTCACTGGTCCCCGATCACGTATTGACCCATTTATGTCGCCCGGATGGTAGAATGGGCGTGTTTGTTTTAGATGGTGGCAATGTTTAAAGGCGATCATGATTCCCAATCCGAATGGGGATGAATCATGAAACTATCGCTGGATGGAGCCGGAGACATACAGGGATGAGCCGAGGTTGGAAATCTGCGGTATGGGCGATCCTTCTGATCCTTGTTGCTGTGATCGGCGTCGCCTCTGTTCTCTACTTCACGCGCTTTGGACCTGGGACGAGCGGGGATTCTGTCAACTACATCATGGGAGCGCAAAACCTGCTTGCGGGTAATGGATACAGCCGCAACTCGGGTGGAGGTGAGATTAGGCCCATCACGGGATTTCCGCCCTTATACCCTGTCTTTCTAACAATCAATGGTCTTTTGGGGCTCGATATTTTATTCGGAGTTAGAGTCCTTCAGGGGCTTCTCTTCGGTGTGAACATCATTCTTGTGGGGTTGTTAGTTCATCGTTATACGCGATCGATATTGGCGTCCGCGATCGGCGCGTTGCTCATTCTTACGACGCAGAACTTGATCTACCTCCACGGCTGGGTGATGACAGAAGTGCTTTTCATTTTCCTAATGCTGCTCGCGATCTATGGACTTGTATGGTATCTGGAAGTGAGCAAGGTTCCCATCCTACTCGTCACATCCATCATTATTGGTTTGGCGACGCTGACGCGCTATGTTGGTCTCAGCCTTACGGCGGCCGGCCTCGCCTCATTATTGTTGTTGAGTACGACGAGTTGGAAACGCCGTATATTGGACTGCCTGTTGCTCGGTGTGGTCAGCTTGGCTCCTGTCTACATGTGGCTGAGACGCAACGCTTCCATCGCAGGCACCATGGTGAATCGTGAGCTTCTTTACCATCCAATGCGAGCGGATCTCTTTATGAAGTACCGTGGGGTAGTATACGAATGGTTTTTCCCACTCCGCCTTGGGCTCACTCATACATTGAAGAAATCGCTACTCCTCGTCGTTGTCATTCCGACATTGGCGGTTTATTACGCTCTCGACTTCTGGGAGCGAATCGTGAAGAAAGATCGTCCACAGGGCATTTTCTGGACGCTTCCGTGGGTTCTGAGTTTTTTCATCCTCGGTTATGTCGGTATTCTGGTCGTGAACTCTACGTTGCTGGATGCTGCGACGACTCTGGGCGCGCCTTCTCGATATCTCGCTCCAGTGTATGTTGTCGTTGTAATCCTCGTTGTGATTGCAGTTCACCGTCTGGTGATGAAATGGCGGCTTGCATATATCCCGCGCGTTGCCGCAGTGAGCGTTGCGTTGCTGCTTATCACGGTCAACCTGTTGGATTCATACGCCATGCTCACGGCGCCCAGCGAATTCATCGGATATACTGGGTTTCGAACTCACCGTCCCGGCACTGTGGTGACATTGAAGACCCTTGATCAATCCGCGCCCATTATCTCGAACAACCCGGAGTTGGTATACATCCTTTCGGACCGCTTCGCTTACATGCGCCCGATTCATTTTGATGTGTACTCGCTTGAATACAGGGAGGACTTCGAGCAGCAAATTGAGGCCACGCGAGATAAGTTGAACCGGGGTGGGGTGCTCGTGATTTTTGGTGCGCCGAATGATATGGACCGAGAGGTGATCGATCTACTTGGCGTTGAAGTCATCGATACCTTTTACGGGAGCGCGTTTTACGGTTATCCGGGGAGTGTTGAGGAGTGAAATCGATATCATTGGCGTCTTATGGCGCCAACCTGTTTGGCGGGCAGAAAGGCCTCAAAGGCCGAATGGAGTGAAAAGTGACCGAAGGACGTAAAGAGCAGCATGAGCCGAGGATTTCCGTCGTCCTCCCGGTATATGAGGAAGCGGAGACGGTCCAGAGACTGATCCCGGAGATTGTAGAGAGGCTTGATCAGGAGGGTGCGACATTCGAAATCATCGCTGTGGATGACGGCTCGCTGGATGAAACACCTGATGTGCTCAAAGCCCTGAAGCGACAGCATCCTCAACATTTACGTGTGGTGCGCCATCTGTACAACAAGGGGAACGGCGCTGCCCTGAGGACTGGCACCCGTGTAGCAGGTGGTGAGGTTGTTGTGTACATGGATGCCGATGGGCAGCATTCGCCAAGCGATATCCCCAAGCTCATTGCCAAGATCCCTCCATACGACCTGGTCATTGGTGCTCGGACGAAGAACTATCAAAGTAGCTGGCATCGACGAGCGGCGAATAATTTCTACAATCGTTTCGCCAGTTGGCTTTCAGATACAGAAGTGAAGGATCTCACATCAGGATTCCGCGCGCTTCGCCGAGCAGTAGCTATTCATTTCCTACCGCTCTATCCATCAGGCTTCTCCTCGCCGACAACAGTCACCATGTCATTCCTAAAAGCCGGTTACAATGTGACCTTCGTTCCCATCGATGTTGGGACCAGGAGGGCGGGTCGCAGCAAGATCAACCTGTGGAGGGATGGGAGCAATTTCGTGCTCATCATTCTTCGTATGATCATGCTCTATGACCCACTGCGTATCTTCCTCCCAACAGGCATTATTCTGGTTCTCCTTGGCCTCCTAACTTGGATCGCGGGTTTGATTCAGGCTGGAAGGCTGGTGTTGCCGAATTCCAGCCTATTCCTTTTCATCGCCGCTTTATTGACCTTGCTACTAGGATTGGTCGCAGGGCAGATCGCCAGTTCGCGCGTTTACTATCATGGCGATGAGACCATTCTGGTTGATGATCAACCACAGTAGGCGGGCGAACGAGATATCAAGGTTGGAGCTGCTTGGAGCGTGGGATGACACCTGCTAAGCGGCTAGCACGTTTCTCGTTGCGCTTACTGCTCATCCTGGCGGCCATTGCCCCACTTGCTTATGCAATCTATCGCGAGTGGCCAGCACTGCGAGCATCCATTGTTGGGATTGATTGGGGGGCGATGGCGGGCGCAGAGCTGATGCTCATTTCCGTAATGCTGCTCGTTGTTGCGGTGCCGTGGTTCTCGCTTCAGAGCCTGGGCGCCCAACTCTCATTCATCAAAGTTGCAGGCTTATATTTTGCCTCACAGGTTCTCAAATATCTCCCTGGAGGTTTCTGGGCCTTCCCCGGCCGGATAGCGGCCTACCGGGTTGCTGGTGTTGGGCAAGCTGAATCCATCGTGAGTGTTTTCAGGGAGACCTCAGCCCTTTTCCTCGGCGCTGCGGCGGTTGGGCTTTATGGTGTGCTCCAAGGTCTTGCGGTTTCAAATGTTGTACGGACGGCTATTACTTTGGGTGTCCTTGTAAGCATTATCGTCATCTTGATTACTCAGCTCCCCTGGTTCTGGAGGTTCCTATCCCGCTTTAAGTTCCTCCAATCCTCAACAGTGACGGCCTATGAACAAGTTAGCCAGAAGGGTCTGAGCCTGGTATGGTTTCCCCAGACTTTCTTAGCAAGTGTGGCATTCTGGCTCCTGCTCGGTCTGCCGTTTCGGCAAATGGCGACTGCAGTCACTCCCGATGCTGCAGCGCTCTCATGGGTGGATGCGGCCTCGATCTTCGCCCTCGCCTGGTGTGCAGGTTTTGTAGTTGTTTTCATCCCGGCTGGAATTGGAATACGAGAAGGAGTGCTCTCGATTCTTTTGTCTACTGTGCTACCTGTTGGTGATGCCCTCAGCCTCGCACTTATTTCACGAGCTGCCTGGATCCTGGCTGAAGCTTTCTGGATCCTTGTCACTCTCCTCTGGTGGACCCGTGACGCGGATCTCTCTTGGGAATCGCTCCGCCGGAATGGACCATAACCACCGTAGCAAAACATGCAGCATGATCTCTACGTGAATGGAAGAATTGGATTGTCCCTTTGCGGAGGGAACTTCTTGATCGAGGGTGGGGTTAGGTCCTTTTTTCTGCGAGCACGAAGGTCCATAAGACAGGATTTCGCACTTCGAGAATGCTGAATCTGGAACTTAGGAAAGTCTTGAATCCAGGTAGGGTCCAATGGTTGATGTGTTCGGGTGTGTTACCAAAGTCGCGCAAGTACTTCAACCTGGCCATATTTCCCAAGCGCCACCAGGGTTCATGGGGCACGCTGGCCAGGAGGTACCGTCCTGAGACACGGTGGGCCTCATCCAACGCGATTTGGGGATTACCTACGTGCTCCAGCAACTCAAGCATAAGCACAATATCGAAGGTACCTTCATCATAAGGAAGATCTTGTGCGTCACCGATCACGAGATCAGCGACTGTGTCATATTCCATTGCCAGGTTAATCCGGTCCGGATCCCGATCGATCCCAGTGATCCTTGCATTGCTCGTTATCGCGGTTTGACCGAGCACTATGCCCTCTCCGCACCCGATGTCCAACAGAGTGTCAAAAGGCACTTGTCCAAGCATGGTCTGGATGGTTTCGAGGAACCTGCTGTTCGCGTAGCGAAGTAGCGGATTCTTATAAGTGTACTTGGCCTGGAATGCAGCCAGGTTGGGACTGGAGGTTCGCTGGCTCATCTTCTCGTTATCCTATGAACGATTGATGCAGGTGACTTGATCATCAGTCTACCTTATTGAGGGTGGATTTGGGTAGGGTTGCATGGTTGCGTACATTTGGTGTAGGCGAAAGGCGATTTAGGGAATGGAGACTAGGCGCTTTGCCTTCGGCAAAGCGTGGGAGACTAGAGATTAGAGACTAGAGACTAACATTGAATTTGATTTCGAGTGCTGAAAGCTGATCGCTGATAGCTGAAAGCTTAAAACTAAAAGCTAAGAGCTAAATGCTGGCCCATGATCCCCGAAGACTCCTCGCCCTTATCAGTAGGAGATTGGTACTGATTGGGAAAACATCTTCGCAAGTAAATTGTAGGGTTGTTCTAGGGACAAAATGGGTACGATACCAGTAGGTAACGTGGACGTTTAGGGCTGATTAGACGCGCATAATACTCATGGCGACCAGAAGAATACGGAGTTAGTGTAATGCCTTGTTGCTTTACAAGGCTCGTGGTCAGTAGATTCCTGCAGCGTGGTATGTAGGGGAAATCTATGAGGATCAGAGTATTACACAGTTGGATAGGTCGCATTCAAGAAGAGGTTTTGAATGCCGACGAGTCTGACAGCTCAATTGAAGAATTCCTGGTATGGATGGTCCTCGAATTGGGTATCGCGATCATTATCTTCGTCTGTGCTCAGATTGGGCTTTGGAGTGCAGGTTGGGTTGCGGATCCGGGGACGGGCTCTGGGCTAGTTGCGGATTATGGGCCCTGGGATAGGTTGAATTTTCACACCTTTCGATCAGGCATTATTGAAGAAATCCACCAAGCAAACCCAGGGATAGAGAGTGAAGGGAAACTTGTCTCAACGCCCGAACCTGCTGACGAAGTCGTATGGATGGGGGAGCCTGTAGAATCTCCTGCACCCAGCGCCCCTGGGGGTGCTGGAGATGTACCCCCTGATTCAACCCAGATGCCCGGACCAGACCCTGATCCTTCCTCTGTTGTAGACACACCGTTGATCTCCCCCGACGGCGGCTCATTTACCGAGCCTGTAGTGGTCACGCTGAGTTGTAATACCGTTGGCGCTACGATTCGCTACACCACCGATGGCAGCGACCCGACGATAAACTCGTCGATGTATAACGAACCTTTCATCCTTACCTCAAGCGCAACAGTGAAGGCGCAGGCATTCAAGGATGGGATGCAAGACAGTGGCGTGGCCAGTGCCATGCTAACAGTGACAATTGATGGGGGTTCCTACGTCGATCTTGTGGCCGCCTCGCTGAGCTGGGTCCCGAACCCGGTACAAGAAGGTGATGATTTGTCTATTACCTTTGTGGTTCGTAACGATGGGAATGTTGCAGCACGGAGTTTCCATATTCAATTGACATTAAACGGAGCTAGTTTGTGCGATTGGGACGTGAGCAACCTGGGAGCCGGTCAGGTCTTCGAGCGGACCTGCTCGGGGTCATATAGCATTCCCTCGACATCTCCACCAGGGCACACGATCGAGTTGATCGTGGATGATCGGAATGAGGTGGCGGAGTCCAACGAGGGCAACAACACGAAGAGCGCGTACGTATCGGTGCAGACTGATTCATCCTCCGTGGATCTTGTGCCTGGCTACATAACCTGGTCGCCAAATCCGGTGAATCAGGGCGATGGAGTGTCCATCACGTTCACGGTGCGCAACGACGGCAGCAGTGGTGCAGGTGGGTTTCATGTCCAACTGTCATCCGATGGCAAGAAGATTTGCGATTGGATGGTCACCAGCCTTGGAGCTGGCGAGGTCTTCCAGCGTACCTGTCCGGCCTCAGATGGTATTCCCTCGGCCTCCTCCCCGGGACACACGATTGGGTTGACCGTGGATGATCGGGGTGAGATTGGGGAGTCCAACGAGGCTAATAATTCGACGAGCGTGTATATTCCAGTTGAGTCCATTGCCTACTTCGTGGACCTGGTCCCTGGAGCGATAACGTGGTCGCCGGATCCAACGTACAATGGCGACGGAGTGTCCATCACCTTTACTGTACGCAATGATGGGAACAGCGGGGCTGGTAGGTTTCATATTCAGCTGTTACGTGATGGTACGAATATGTGCGATTGGGACGTAGGTAGCCTCGGGGCTGGCGAGGTCATCCAGCGGACCTGCCCTGTATCGCATGGTATTCCCTCGGCCTCGCAACCTGGACACTCGATTGAGATAAGAGTAGATGATCGGAGCGAGGTTGCTGAGTCAAGCGAAGGCAACAACTCGAAAACCATCTACATCCCCGTATTGTAAAGTTCCAATGTTAACCTTGCGAAGGTTTAAACCTTCGCAAGGGTTGCGCCTCTTGAACGACAATATCATCCAAAGAGATTCACCCACCTTGTATTTCTCGCATGAAAAAATAGAATGAATAGTTCGTATTCGCCTAAATCCACTCGAGCGAACGACATCCAACCAACCACTTCCATCAAGGAAAGCATCCCATGGGCGGCACAGCGACAACCCCTACATCATCAGTCGGCTACCTTGATTTGGTCCGACGAAACGTCAATTTCCGCAATCTGTGGCTAGGTCAGGTCATCAGCCTTTTTGGTGATTGGTTCAACCTCATCGCCTCAGCAGCGCTTATTGGGTTGCTCACAGGATCGGGCGTCGCAATCGGCGGCCTCTTTGTAATCAGGTTTCTTGCACCATTCATAGCAAGCCCTCTCGCTGGACTTGCAGCAGATCGCTTTAACCGGAAGCATGTACTTATTGCCTGTGATCTGTCCCGCATCGTAGTGGTCATAGGCTTTTTCTTCGTCCGTGATCCTGGGGACATCTGGCTTCTCTATGGCCTGACGGCTCTTCAACTTGCCATAGGGGGCATCTTCTACACTTCTCGAACGGCAATTCTCCCGGACATCGTCTCGGATCGTGAACTAGGCACAGCGAATGCGCTTACCTCGGCAACATGGTCTGTCATGCTGGCGTTGGGCGCAGCGGTTGGCGGTCTTGTAACTGGCGGTTGGGGGATATACCAGGCCTTTGCCATCGATGCTCTAAGTTTTGTCATCTCTGCATTTTTCATTTCGAGAATGGTATATCTGCGCCCCACAGATCGACCGCTAGACGGAGAGATCAGGACGAATCCGGTCCGAGATTTTATCGACGGATTACGGTATCTGGGCGAGCATCATGACATTCTCGTTATCAGTCTACAAAAGGCCGCATTCCACATCACGATATCAGGTCCATTCACCGTAGTTCAGGTAGCACTCGCGAGCAACGTATTTGTGATTGGGGAGGGCGGGGGGATCAGTCTTGGCATCATCCTGGCGGTCACAGGTGTGGGTACAGGTATAGGGCCGATCATCACTCGGCGATTCACCGGAGACCGCGATCGATCCTTACGCATAGCACTCGCTGCTGGTTACCTGATTGCTGCATTGGGAGCTGCCGTCGTCGCAACGCTGGAGAACTTCGGAGTAGTTTTGTTGGGAAATTTGTTTCGATCTGTTGGTGGTGGCATCGGGTGGGTCTTCTCGACGCAGTTGCTGCTACAGCTGCTCCCAGGGGACGTACGTGGAAGGGTGCTCTCCACCGAGTTCGCATTTTTCACCCTGGCAAGCGCGATCGGTGCAGTGCTGGGTGGGTGGGCACTAGACAACGAAGCGATAGGATTGGAGCGATCCATTTATTGGATGGCTATCATCGCCCTGATTCCCTTTGCACTCTGGGTTCTTTGGATGATTTTTGGAGAAAGGGAGTCACCGGCCGTAGAGACCGAGACAGAGGAACCAGCTGTTTTGGAGAAGTAGTGAGCGGTCATCGGCAAACCAATCTCATAGCAATGTCATTGCAAAGAAATGCTTGAGCATGAATTTTGGAGAATGAAAGAGGGAAACAGCATATCAAAGGGCGTGTGGGCACTTATGAGAGGCTAGGAGTTAATCTGCGACGAAGATCAATGAAAATAAGTTGATATGTGTAATTCGGCATGGGGTAGTAGGGGCGTTCAATTGTGTGAACGCCCCTACATGTGATTCTGCGCGGATGGTGTAAACGGAGGCAATGGAATGCCGCCCTACTTAATAGGGACAGCATTTGGCATAGGGCGGCTTGCACTCCTCCCAGTACTCCAGTACCTCGCCTCAAAGGACCAGCGTACCGTAACCAGCATTGAGACCAAATCCTAGAATGGTAGGAGCGGTCGCCATGATCGCTCCATGTCAGTTCTTAAGAAAGATCATGTATATCCGAATCTTGCGAAGACTCATGGGGGCCAACAATGGGCATTAAATCTTTGGTACAGAATGCACGGGGCACAATCTATTGGCGTCCCGTGAGATCTCGCTTCGCTTTTCTCTCTTTCATGCTGATCCTCTGGAGCATCATTGCTGTTTTCACGAGCGTAACTGGCTTGGGCGCGGCCAGTGGTCAGATTTTCTATGTGGCTGTGGATGGTAGCGACAATACCGGCGATGGTTCACAGCATAATCCATGGGGCACCATTAACCATGCTTTATCCAAAGTAACTGATGGTAGCACCATCCTGGTTCAGCAAGGCACTTATAACGGTCGCGTGCGGCTGCGCGGCACATTCACTGAAGGCGTCACCGTGAAATCGGAAGTGCCCTACCAGGCGCGTTTACGCAACGACAGCACTGTTGTCACCTGTTTCTACGGACAGGGGATAACGATGGAGGGCTTCGACATCGCCCATAATGGGCCTGGTGCGGGAGCGTTGGTGATACAGATACAAGACCTACGCGGTGAACCAGGGGGAGAGGATATCGTTGGCCGCATTACCCTTCGGAACAATATTCTCCACGACAGCTACAACAATGACATCCTCAAGGTTAACAACGGGGCCGGTGGAATCCTGATTGAAGGGAACGTCTTCTACAACCAGACCGGCAGCGATGAGCACATCGATGTCAACAGCGTGACGGACGTGGTCATCCAGGACAATGTCTTCTTCAACGATTTTGAGGGGAGCGGTCGTGTCAATCCCGGGAATACCAGTAGCTACATTGTGATCAAGGATAGCGACGGTGTGGCGAATGGCGTGATTGGGAGCCAGCGAATCACTGTAAGACGGAACATCTTCCTGAACTGGGAGGGTTCTTCGGGCCACAATTTCGTGCTGGTAGGCGAGGATGGAAAGCCCTATCACGAAGGCATGGATGTGATGGTGGAGAACAATCTGCTCCTGGGCAATTCACAACAAGTGATGCGGGCTCCATTTGGTGTGAAAGGGGGACGTTCCATCACATTCCGCAACAATACGGTTGTGGGCGATTTGCCATCGCTGGCCTACGCTATGAGATTGAACACAGAGGGGAGCAATCCACCCAATGAGGATATTCGCTTCTACAACAATATCTGGTCCGACCCGACAGGCACGATGGGAGCTGAGGACGCCTACCGCCCCCACGATTTTTCAGATACTCCACTTGGTCAGACAACGTCTTTTGAACTTAGCAACAACCTATATTGGAATGGCGGAGCGCCCATTCCGGAGGATCCTGGTGAACTGATTAATTTCACCAACGACTCCGCAAGGATCGTGGCAGATCCACTGCTGAGAGAGCATGGTCAGATAGCCCTGCCTCGTTGGGATTCGACAGCAGGGTCATTCTCCGACGGTTCGAGTTCCGTTCGCCAGGCTTTTGAGCGTCTGGTGCTTTTATTCGGTGCGCCGGCGGAGGGAAGCCCCGTTGTAGATGCTGCTGATCCCGCTAACAGTCCCGTTGAAGACATCCTGGGAAGGCCTAGATCCGAGAGTGCCGCTCCTGACCTTGGCGCTTTCGAGGTCGGATCTCCAGTTCCGATCCCAGGTGACCTCAACCAGGATGGTGTGGTCAATGGTGGAGATGTAAATCTATGTGTGTTGGTAATTTTCGAGATGGAGAGTGATCCCGGAGTTTTGGCTCGGGCCGACTTGAACGGAGATGATCGAGTAGACGTCCGGGATATTCAAGAAATCGTGAATATTTTCACAAACGGATCACCGTGATTGGGTAGGTATCTTTTTCGCCCGATGAGTTGCCTGCACGGCGTTGAGGACAGTTTGTTATTAGTACATTAATTACCGAATTTGGCTCAGGTTTGATGTACGGCTTGTGATGGAAATGTGAACGCTATGGATGCGCTGGGTAGCGCGAACCTCGTCGCGGAGGGATGGGGTGAAGATTATGCGGGTTTTGTTTTCTATTCTTCACCTGGCACTGCTAACCAACCTAATCTTCGTCCTAGATGGGTCAGCTGACGCAGGAGTTGAAGTAGTGTGGGCGCCTCGCACCATACAGGCATCTGAGGCGGGATGTGTTTTGTATGTCTCGACGGATGGGTCTGACGAGAATGTAGGCACCGAGCAGTTGCCACTGCGAACGATTCAGCATGCAGCTGACATTGCGATCGCGGGAGATGTCATCTGCGTGTATCCAGGGAGTTACGGCGAGCGTATCGTGATCACTCGCTCTGGCGTCTTCGGTCAGAGGATCAGGTTTAGATCGCTTGGCGGCGCAGTTACTCGAGGCTTCACAATCCTGGCGAATCACATCGCTGTCGAGAACTTTGAGGTGACAAACACACTGGATGATTGGCGTGATGCTCACGGAATCTTCCTTGAGGGGACCAACCTGGTGATCATTGACAATTTTGTGCATCACGTGCGAGGAGACGGCATCACTTGCTACCACCATGAACCATACTGCAACGATTCGCTGATCGCCGATAACATCGTCGCTTATGCGGATGGAACCGGGGTACGGATCTTTGGCCAGGGCAACACCGTCGAAAGAAATGATATTTCCCATTCCGTCAATGCACTAGGTGGCGATGCTGATGGCATACGCTTCTTCGGGAGTGACCAGATCATTCGAGGTAACTTCATTCATGACATCACGAATGACGAAGCTCCCAGTGCACATACGGACTGCTTCCAGACATTTGACAATAGCAAACCGCCCACCAACGACATTCTCATCGAAGGTAATGTGTGCATCAACGTCGACCACCAGTGCATGATGGCTTCAGCCGAGACTAAGCGGCAATCCTCCGGCATCACATTTCGCAACAACATCTGCGACAACAACGGAGGGCAGGCGATTAATGTATTGCAAATCCCGAACGTTACGATTGTGAACAACACCTTCTCTGAAAACATCCTCTATCGAGCCGTTATTCTGCGTGACCAAGCACATCATGCAACGATTTTGAACAACATATTCTTCGGTTCTTATTTCCATTACGAAGTGGATGAGAGCTCTCTGTCCGGCCTTACAGCAGATTACAACCTCAAGTATCCGGCTAGTTGGAGGATGTGGGTGGAACCCCATGGGATCTGGGACGTCGATCCGCAGTTTGTCGATTCGACGTCAAAGGATTTTCATCTGCAATCTACATCCCCTGCCATTGACCATGGGATCACCTTGTCGGAGGTAGTAGTCGATCTCGAGGGGGTTCCTAGACCACAAGGGTATGGATATGACATAGGAGCCTACGAGTATGCCGAAGCTGCATTCATGGCGGAGGACCTGAATTTGGATGGTTCTGTAGACGTGCTTGATGTGTCGCTCTGCGTAAACGTTATCTTGGAGTTGGAAAAAGACGCAGGAATACTTGTTCGAGCAAATGTCAACAGGGATCTCAAAGTAGATGTGCAAGACGTTCAACAAATCATCAACGCGATCGATAGCGAAGGTGTTGGAGAAAGCAATTATCGGCGATAAGTTTCAGCAAAGTCCCATGGACGGGATTGATCTCTTGAGAGCGATTTATCATCGTCCGTTTTTGACCGGAGGGACCGGAGATGAAAAAGTTTCTATCTACCTTAGGAGTGTTGTCCACCCTGGTACTGAGCTTTAGAGGTTTGGAAATTCCGTCGCCTGGAGCAACGCTGATGGGCGGTGAGGTATCCGCGGATGTCGGACAAACCGGGGTTATTGTGCCCATCAGCCTGACATCCCATTCGGGTGCGAGCGTCGCAGCGTTGAACTTCGACCTGAGCTTTGACCCTGGTCAGGTTGATGTCCAAGCTGTCACTGCAGGTGAGGCAGCGGTATCAGCAGAAAAGGAGGTTGTGCATTCCTCCCCCTCTGGAAATCTGCTGCGTGTAATTGTGTATGGTTTGAACCAAAATGCGATCGGGGATGGTGTTGTGGTTGAGATAACAGTAGATATTCGTTCTGACGCTCAACCTGGACTTGCATCACTGATCTTTGAAGATGCCGCGGCCGCCTCTCCGGATGCTTCATTGGTTCCACTCGATCTATACGACGCGTTGATCACCATCGAGTCACCCACGACTTTTATGGATGTTCCCAAGGACCACTGGGCTTATGCCTACATCGAAGCACTCTACCAGGCGGGCTACGTAGCCGGCTGCAGCCTCGATCCACCCATGTACTGCCCTGAGAAGATCATGGATCGCGCCGAAAGCGCAGTCTTCGTCGTGCGCGGGGTGCACGGCGCCGGTTTCGCGCCGCCTCAGCCTACAGAGCAGGTCTTTGGTGATGTGCCACTCTGGGAATGGTTCGCCGATTGGACGGCGCAGCTCTGGGTGGATAGCTACACGTCAGGTTGCGGGACGGATCCTTTGATTTACTGCCCGTTCCAGGAGCACACGCGAGCGGAAGGAGCGGTGTTCTTCCTGCGGATGATGAATGGGGCGGATTACCTACCGCCGGACCCGGTGGGAATCTTTGCCGATGTGACGGTGGATGCATGGTATGCGAGATGGGTAGAGGCGGCCTACGCGGCGGGCATTCTTCCCGCCTGTGAGGAGAGGCCGGAGTTGAAGAGCTGTCCGATGGATCCATTGGACCGAGCCATGGGTGCGTACATGATGGTGCTGGCGAAGGAGATTAGAGATTAGGAATCAGTGAATTGGTCAATAAGTCAAGAAGTGAATGTGTTGATAAGTCAAGAAGGATTACGTTTTGACCTATTGACCTTTTCACTTATCAACCGGTCCCTGATGATCCGATTCCCGATTAACTGATTCCTGACAATCTTCTGGTACCACCGTACCCTGACCTTTTCCACCAGAGTACTAATGCTCTTTGACAGTCGCTCGTCCATACTCTACTCGGAGGGTGGTTATGAGGGCTCGCGTGGGACGACAGTAGTCTCTTTCTCACCCCCAATCTAGCCCTTAAAGCGATATATCGAATCCGATATTGAGGTTTTTGTCATTGGTATTGTTTCGTCCAAATAAATGAAGGAACTATGAGTACTAAAGGGAATCTTTCTTACAACACCCATATCGCCGGTCTTATCTTGATGCTTTGTCTGTTCGCTGGAATGATGGTCATTGACCAGAGGCAAGCCCAGGCGTCCACTTACGAGAAGGGGGATAACGCACCTGTGAATGTCATCAGCTACACGAATGGTAGTGGACCTGGGCTGACCATAACACCAACGCCGACTGCAACGCCGGACACCACATTCATCGATGTGCCGGAAAACCACTGGGCTTATAACTACATCGAAAGTCTTTACCAGGGCGGCTATGTCGCTGGATGCAGCACTGAGCCGCGCATGTACTGCCCCGAGAATGGC
>JABAOF010003879.1_pt2 | contig 14191 bp, 12 predicted proteins | sample 7062171 | NCBI WGS metagenome assembly JABAOF01 (sample SAMN14538628, study PRJNA623070) | marine sediment metagenome | biome: marine biome [ENVO:00000428]; feature: marine pelagic biome [ENVO:01000023]; material: deep marine sediment [ENVO:00002113] | place: India: Gulf of Khambhat ...
ATCTTTTCCACATCCCCCATGGCATACTGGGTGATAATTTCGCCGTTCTGACCACGGTAAAGCGGAAGATATTCCATTAAGGGCTTATTGGATATGACCACACCAGCTGCATGCGTGGAGGCATGTCGGACCAAACCCTCGAGGGATTTGGCGGTAGTAATCAAAGACCTCACCCTCTCCTCAGACTCCATCAACTCCCGGAGCTTTGGCTCTTGGAGCAGTGCCTGATCCAGCGTGATATTCAGGGTATTTGGGATGAGCTTTGCAATCCGGTCCACTTCGTTATAGGGCATATCCAAGGCCCTACCCACATCCCTGATCACCGCCTTGGCCTGCATCTTACCGAAGGTAATGATTTGTGCGACGCTGTCATTTCCGTACTTTTCCGTAACGTACCGAATCACCTCGTCCCTTCCCTTCATACAAAAATCGACATCTACATCTGGCATGCTGATTCGCTCGGGATTGAGGAACCTCTCAAATAGAAGTCCGTAGCGAAGGGGATCGAGATCGGTAATCCCCAAGGAATAGGCAACGAGGCTTCCTGCTGCAGATCCCCTTCCGGGGCCAACGGGAATTCCCCTCTTTTTCGCGTAATTGATGAAATCGGAGACGATGAGGAAATAGCCCGAAAAACCCATGGATTTAATGGTTGCAAGCTCCTTCCCTAGTCTTGTGAAATATTCCTCGCGGCCTCGGGCTACGGCAACTCCGTCCGTTCCCATTTCCGATAACCTCTTCTCCAATCCCTCCTTTGCGAGATTCTCAAGATAGGAGTCTAACGACTCACCCGGCGGGACGACGAACCTGGGGAAATAGTATTCCCCGAATTTCAATTCCAGGTTGCACTGATCTGCGATCAGCATGGTATTAGTAATCGCTTCTTCCCGGCCAGCAAACAGGGTTTTCATCTCCTCGGGTGATCTGAAATAGAACTGATCCGTTGAAAACCTCATCCGCTCCGCATCATTGATGGTTTTTCCCGTCTGAATACATAACAGGACTTCGTGGGCCCTAGCATCCTCGCGCCCAAGGTAGTGGCAGTCGTTGGTGGCTACCAAGGGTAGGGAAAGCTTACCTGCCATGGCGCATAACTTCTCGTTTATCGCCCCTTGATTCTCCACACCGTTCTCCATGATCTCCAGGAAGAATCGATCAGAGGCGAATATCTCCGAATATTCCAGCGCTACTCTCTCCGCTTCCTGCTCCTTCCCTTTGTCCAGTAAGAAGGCGATCTCTCCCTTCAAGCAACCGCTTAGGGCGATCAGCCCCTCGCTACATTGCCTCAAGAGGTCCTTATCAATCCGGGGTTTATAGTAGAATCCTTCAAGATGGGCCAAACTGATCAACTTGATCAAATTGTAGTATCCCGTCTTATTCTTAGCCAGTAAGGTAATGTGAAAGGTCCCCTCGCTCGCATCCCTCGATTTTTTTTCAAATCGGCTCTTGGGTGCCACGTATATCTCGCATCCTATGATGGGCTTGATTCCATTCCTTATGGCCTTCTGGTAAAACTCTATAGCTCCGAACATATTGCCATGGTCAGTCAAGGCTACTGCCGGCATCTCGTATTCTTTAGCCAATGCGAAGAGTTCCTCGAATCGAATGGCTCCATCCAAAAGGCTATATTGGCTGTGAAGGTGTAGATGAATGAAGTCTCCTTTATTCATTCCTCCTCCTCATTGGTACGTGGATAGACCGCGAATTGACCTGTGTAGCCCCTCTTTCACATCGTCTAATGTATCGACTAAGATTCGCTTTTTGACTATATATTGTATTATTGGTTCTTAATACCACAATATATAGAAGCTGTCAAGATAAAAAATGAGATCCCTGAAAACCTGCGAAAAGGAGTTCCGAGCGCGCATTAAGATTTCTTCCCTAACCATACCTAGTGAGACGAAACGGCTGCAAATCCACTGTTTGAGCTCGGACGGCGAATTTTGAGAACGAAGTAGCGCCGTAGCGCTCTTTGCAGTGAAGGACACCTTAGAATGGTGGAGAAAATGGCTTGAACGACGAAGAGCGACTTCTTCAGAGAACTCAAAATTACCTGAGTTTCCGCCTGAGAAAGCCTCTCCCCGAAGATAACCTCCTTGAGAGTCGGGATTCCATTCAAGGGTAGGTGGACTTTGGGATCTCCCTTCGACCATGAGCCTTTTATTCGGGGATCAGATGAAAAACATGAACCGGGGGATACAACCGAACGGGATGGGGAAACCATGTCTTCACGGTCCGTTATGAGGTGAATCTTTCACAATGTTTATTATGGCAGTCTAACCTGAATGGTCATGAAAGAACCATTCCTTGGGAATAGACTATTCCCATTCAATGGTACTGGGAGGTTTCGAACTGATATCGTACACCACCCTGTTGATCCCCTTCACCTCATTGGTTACCCGGCTCGAAATTCTCTCAAGCACGTCATAGGGAATCCGAACCCAGTCAGCCGTCATTCCATCAGTGCTCTTGACCGCCCTGATAGCGAGGACATTCTCATAAGTCCTCTCGTCTCCCATCACCCCCACTGTCTTTACTGGGAGCAGGACGGCAAAGGATTGCCAGATCTCTCGGTACAGTGGTGCACGGGATATCTCCTGGAACAAAATATCATCCGCCTTCCTAATCAGGGAAAGCCTTTCCTGGTTTATTTCTCCGATAATCCGAACGGCTAACCCCGGACCAGGAAAGGGCTGGCGGTTGATGATCCTATCGGGGATACCCAACTCCTTGCCCACTAATCTAACCTCATCCTTGAACAATTCTCGAAGGGGCTCGATGAGTTTGAGCCCCATCCTTTCCGGAAGTCCTCCCACGTTATGGTGAGACTTAATCGTGGCGGAGGGACCTTTAAAGGGAGTTGACTCTATGATATCCGGATAGAGGGTTCCTTGGGCGAGATACTTAATCTCGCCCAATTCCCGTCCCCATCGTTCGAAGAGATAGATGAACTCATTTCCGATAACCCGCCTCTTTTCCTCCGGGTCGACGACCCCCTCTAATTTTCTCAAGAAGTGTTCCTGTGCATCAACGCGGACCAAGTTGATCTTGAAATGGTCCTTGAACACCGCTTCAACCTCATCGGCTTCATCTTTCCTCAAAAGTCCATTATCGACGAAGAGGCAAATGGATCGTTCACCTATGGCCTTATGCAAGAGGACGGCCACCACTGAAGAATCGACCCCCCCGCTCAAGGCACAGAGAACCCTCCCCCTCCCCACCTCCCTTTTGATGTCGCTAATGGCCTCCCGAATAAAGGATTTCATGGTCCATGAGGCCGAGCAGCAGCATACCTTATAGAGAAAATTCTTCAAAATTTCGATCCCCCTGGGAGTATGAACTACTTCCGGGTGAAATTGAAGGCCGAAAAGCGTTCCCCCTCTGCCCTTCATAGCAGCTATGGGAGAGTTTTTCGAATGAGCTATTCCTTCAAATCCGTCGGGCAAGGCCTCTATCCGGTCCCCATGGCTCATCCACACCTGATGCCTTGTCCCCTTTTTCCCAAATCCCGCAAAGATGTCAGAAGGATCATCCACTACGATCTGGGCCTTCCCGTACTCCCTTTTGGGAGCCCTGATTACCTGACCTTCCAAGAGATGGGCCATCAACTGCATTCCATAACATATTCCAAGAATTGGGATACCCAAATCCAAGAGCTCGTGCTGAATTACGGGGGCATCATCGTCATGAACGCTCGATGGACCGCCGGAGAATACGATTCCACGGGGATGGAATGCCTTGATATCTTCCAAGCGCATATTGAAGGGGTGAATCTCACAATAGACCTGACACATCCTGATTCGCCTGGCAATCAGCTGAGTGTACTGAGAACCGAAGTCCAGTATGAGGATCTTCTCATGATGGATGTTCCCCATATCGTTATCCTCTTTATGGTGGCAAATGATTCACTGGGAAAAGCAGTTCAATGACTCAGCGATATCCGGCCATTGTCCCCTACCCTGTACGAATAGGGTCTGCCATCTTCAGAAAAGAGATCCCAATCGGCCAATATCCCTGAGGAAATCAATTGTTGTAAATCCTGCGGATATTGTCCCTTTTCCAATCGGTAGATTTCCAGTGCCGTTAATATCTTTTTCCTTTGCGAGCTAGCCGAATAAGCTCGTGGCAAATTCACCTCCGGCTTCTCTATCCGAGAGTTTATGAATACATCCTTGAGAAAGGGTTTAAAGAAGATGATCAAGATGAACAGTATTCCGAAAAGGATCCCGAAGCGCAGGAATGATGAGATATTTCTGAGGGCTTTCCCACCCACTAAATCTCTGAAACTCGGCCTCTCTATACCTACCCTTCGGACGAACCCTTCTTCCTCCAATTTCACCAGGGATTCATAGACCTGAAATTTCCCCAAAAGACTTCGATCTACGATCTCTTGAACGGTACGCTCTCCATCCACAAAACCCTGAACCAGTTCGGCTTCCGCGGACATCTTCTCCCCGTTCATCTCCCCCAACTTCCCCATATCATATTGTTCTCCCATCTCGTCGACGGGAACCTTTTCAAAGACGATATAGGGCGAAGAGATCTTCTCCTCGATCCCCGACCACTCGTCCAACATTCGGAGCACGTTGAGCAAAGCGTTCTCTGGGCTCAAGGCCAGTGGGATTTTTCGATATTTCTCAACGAGTCTTAGGTCAAACCGAAAACTCCCCTCGCCCCATTGGAAGAGATCATAAATGGTCTCATAGATCTGATTCTGGATAACCCTGAGCACTTCCTCCCTTTTTAGCCACTGCAAATCGATGAGAATTTCCCCCAAATACTGTAATGTCTCCTCCTGAATTTTGAGGGCCTGATCCAATTGCTGTTGAGTGATCACCTGGGCCTTAACGAGAATTTCCCCCAAGAGGTCCTTCTTCGCCCGATAGTTGGAGAAGACGTGGACGATCATCCCATCCACGAAGTAGATCTCAACCTTCTTTCTGCTATGCAGGACATTCAAAACACCGGTCTTGAATTGTTGGCCGATGAGCTGAATGATTTCCGTAATGCTGAAATCCCTTAGATCACCTTGTAGGGCCATCCTCCCTCCTCATAATGGAATTCTGATCTTTTCCAACGCCTGTTTCTGTCTCTCGAAACGGGATATACTCCTGAGGGAAATGAAATAAAAGCAAGCGAAAAGCACGATAAGAAAGGCCGCGCTCGATAACGGTGAGGATGTCGGAATGACCTCAGAATTCCTGATAAATCCATGCCAGTAGACTATTCGCAAGATGAACATGGAAAAGATAAAGAGGAAGACGACCCCCCTTATCGTGTAATGCCTCCATACGTGACCCCCTCCCAAGGAGAAAAGGGAAAGGATTCTCGAGATGAGCTCTTCCCTCTTCCGATATCCCCTGATCTCAGTCATCTTCTTTACCTTTACCTTGGGGTTGAGGCCCTCTTTTTTCACGAAAAGACGATAGCAGCCCATACAGATAAGATCGCCCTCTGCCATTCTTGGATAGACTCGACGGCTGGGACTCCCGCACAGGGGACACTTTCTCATACTCCCCTTCCGTTGAGCCAGTATGGAGAAAAACACCACCATACAGAGGAATAATAGAGGGGAAACGAATCGCCACCGCCCGCCCAGCGGCATTACCCATACTGAAAAAAGCCCTCCGGGATTCATCCATTCATCCATGAGATGATACATGACACCCTTCCACAGGTCTAGCGCTGAGAGGGTCTCGTCGATGACGAAACGATTCATGTTGTCAGTTTCGATTTCCAAGTAGCGTTGGATTAATTGGGGGTTCAGTTCAGTCGCCCTTTCAATGGACGGATCGGTCTTGACCAGGGTTGCGGACTTTTTTGAAATCGCCCGGTAGCGGTTAAAATGGAAGGATGCCTTTCGAGGTTTCAAATCGATGGCCTTGCTATTCAACTCGATTGCTTGATCGACATTGCCCATTGCCAGGTAGACGTTTGCCAAATTCGTCATGGCCTCGGCAGCCGAGGAATCATTGGAAATAACACGCTTAAAATAACTTTCGGCTTTTGTATAATTTCCCTCTCTCTTATTGATCAGCCCCAATGTGAAGAGGATCCTCGTATCCCCGGGGGTGGCCTCAAGTCGCCGGCCCAAATCTTCCTTATGTCCATGGCTCCACGTTTCTTCGTTTGCCTCATAGATGTTTAGATGGGTGTTCGCCGAATGATCCAGGAAATTGGACCAGATACCCATCGTCCAGGGAATATAGATGAGCAAGATAAGGAAGAAGCAGAGCATAATCCTTTCCCGCTTCTCCAGAGAAACCCAACAGAGAAGCGACCAATACATAAAGGCCCACGTTATCCTTAGTTGAAAGAAGAAGGGGAGGAGAATGACCGTTATTTTTAGAACTACGAGGACAATCTGAAAGACCTGAGCTTTGAAATTCCTCGTTAAACCCTCAATAAGCGAGGGGAAGTACTTGAAGAACAAAATGAATGAAAAGAGCAAGAAGGCCAAGAGAATCGACTGGCCAATGAGGAAGAAGAGATCCATAAACTTTATGAAGGTAAGCTTAAAATTCTCGATAAAGGTGAGGGACCCTCTCAGGTATTCCACTAAAACTCGGTCTATCCGAAGTTTGGATCGACTCCAATAAACCTTTGCAAGGGCAAAATGTCCGTACGGTAATCCCGGAGCTAGCATTTTCGCTGCACTGCAGAGCCCCACCGCCTCTTCGAAGCTCCCCCTTTCCGAGGCCTCTAAACCTTCTCTTATCAGCAAAGTAGGGAAAATGGGAAGATTGCGAATACCCCGATCCAATTGAACTCGATGAATCGCCTCCAGTTCCTTCTTTCCGATGAGCGTCTTTCCACTGTTGATGAGGTCTTTTCGTCGAAGCCAATATCGACGGATTTCCGGGGGGCCGGTGTAGGTATTGATGGAGGCAACCTTCACGGACTGCCCAGACCCCGCTGATGGATAGATTTGACCACCATTCCAAAGGATGGAGAAGATTACGGAAAGAATGAGAACCCTGAATATCCACCTCATCGATCAACCCGCTCTTCTATCCCCCCTTCACTCCAATCGGTAGTTGGGGGCCTCCTTGGTTATGATCACGTCATGGACATGCCCTTCTCGCAACCCAGCCGGGGTTATCCTAATGAACTTGGGCTTTGAACGCAACTCCTCTATGTTCCAGCAACCCACATATCCCATTCCCGCCTTCAATCCTCCTACAAGCTGCTGCACGCAAAAGGATAGAGCCCCTCGATAGGGAACGCGGCCCTCAATGCCCTCGGGTACTAATTTAGTCTCGGACTCCACGTCCTGTTGCAGGTACCGATCACGGCTTCCGTCCTTCATGGCCTCCAAGGAACCCATCCCCCGATAAACCTTGTAACTCCTCCCTTGAAAGAGCACAATCTCCCCAGGGCTTTCTTCGGTCCCCGCGAACAAGTTCCCCACCATCACCGAATGGGCGCCTGCAGCGATGGCCTTAGTGATATCCCCTGAAAATTTGATTCCCCCGTCGGCAATCACCGGAATGTCGAATTTTCGTGCAGCTCCAACAGATGCGATGATGGCCGAAATCTGAGGAATGCCTATCCCGGCAATAACCCTGGTGGTACAAATGGAGCTCGGCCCAACCCCCACCTTAATGGCATCTGCACCGGCCTTTATCAGATCCTCCGTTGCCTCTTCGGTAGCGACATTCCCAGCGACGAGTTGACAATCCGGAAAGTTCTCCTTTGTATCCCTGACCGCCTCCATTACATTTTTGGTATGTCCATGGGCCGTATCGACAACCAGGACATCTGCCCCTGCCTTCAGTAACGCCTCAGTCCTCGCCTCCCTATCCTCCCCGGTTCCAATGGCTGCTCCAACTCGCAGACGCCCCAGCTCGTCCTTGCACGATTTGGGGTATTTCTTGATCTTCTCGATATCCTTAATGGTGATGAGGCCCCTGAGGTTGTTCCCTGCATCCACGACGAGGAGTTTTTCAATGCGATTTTCGTGAAGCAAAGCCTTCGACTGCTCTAATGTTGTCCCTTCGGGGACGGTGATGAGGTTATTCTTGGTCATTACCGTGGCAATTCTTTCATCCAATTGATTCACAAACCTCAGATCCCGATTGGTCAATATTCCAACCAGTTTCCCGTTCTTGGTGATGGGAACACCGGAAATGCGGTATTTCCTCATGATTTCCTGGGCTTCATAAATCTTTTGATCCGGGTCCATGGTAATGGGATCCCTGATCATCCCGCTTTCCGATTTCTTCACCTTATCCACTTCCATGGCTTGGGCATCGATGGAAAGGTTTCGGTGTATGATCCCGATGCCGCCTTCTCGGGCCATACTGATTCCCGTATTGGCTTCGGTAACGGTATCCATTGCTGCGCTCAACAGGGGAATATTCAGGGGAATGCTATTGGTCAAAATGGTGCTGGTATCAACGTCCTTCGGGACCACGTCCGACTTGGCGGGCACGAGCAAGACATCATCAAAGGTCAAACATTCTTGGAGAGCTTCTTCTAACATGACCTACTCCTTAATGAATTCGTATGAAATACAGAAGTACATTCCCCTCGTTGGGAGCCATTTCCGAGGGAATGGCCCTCTGGCGATGATAGAAGATAAACGGGAAATAAACGGAAGGATTTTGTTAGGTAATAGCAAAGCATCCCCCTTTTGTCAACTGGGAGTCGACGTACGGTCGATTCCTAGCTCACGGGTTGGATTTAGATCTTTCCAGAGCATCCCATCTATTGTTGATAAAAGACCATCCAGATTAATCCCCCTAAGGGCCGAAATGGAAATGGCATTGTATCGTCGGCAGGCCTGGCGGATCAAGCTCGAATTCACCTTATCCTCCTTATTGAAGACCAAAAGCCTGGGCATTGTTTTCAGTTCAAGTTCAAATAGGATCGTCTCAACGGCATGGATGTGTTCTTCGAAGCCACGATTACTGAGATCGGCCAAGTGTATAAGAAGATCGGAATCTTTCAGTTCATCCAGCGTGGCCCGAAAGGCCCCTATGAGATCTTTGGGCAAATCCCGTATGAATCCCACGGTATCCGAAATAATCACTTCCCGATCCCTCGGAAAACGCAGCCGCCGAGTCGCCGTGTCCAGGGTGGCAAAGAGTTTTTCCTCGACGTTTCCGTCGCTTTTTGTCAGGGCGTTAAAGAGGGTGGATTTCCCAGCATTTGTATAACCAACGATGGAGATGATGGGAATTCCTCGATTTACTCTCCTTTCCCTCCTCTGTTCCCTCTCCCTACCCAAGTTTTGGAGCTCTTTCTCCAAACGGGCAATCCTATCCCTCACCCGTCTCCGGTTTATCTCGAGTTTTGTCTCTCCTGGACCACGACCCCCAATCCCCCCGGTTAAACGAGACATGGCCGTATTTTTGGTCGTAAGCCTTGGTAATAGATATCGTAGCTGAGCCAACTCAACTTGGACCTTCCCGTCCCGACTATGGGCCCTTTGGGCAAAAATATCCAAAATCAGCTGCGTCCGGTCGATCACCCTTAGCTCCGTAAAATCGCTAATAGAGGCCATCTGGGCGGGCGATAGATCCCTGTTGAAGATGATGAGGTCCACTCCCAATTGCATACACCGTATGGTGATATCGGTCAGCTTACCCCTTCCGATGAGAAGTCTGGGATGTAACTTCTTTGGACGCTGAATCACGGAATCCACCGTCACCCCACCACTGGTTTTCACCAATTCCTTTAACTCCTGCACGGACTCCTCGATGTCTCCCTGATTGGAACCCGCTACGGTGACCAAAAGGGCATTCTCTTTCCCATCTTTTAAGGCTTTAGAACGCTGAGTTCGTTCAAATTCATCTTCCAGGGATTGAATGTATTCGAGGAAATCGATATCCAGCCCCCACGGACGATGAGGCGAGAGGAGTTCCCATTTCTTTTCCGTGGGATTCTCCGGAAGCAGGTGCCCCAAGTAAATACGACCGGGTAATCCAGAACCATCAACGGATAGAGCACCCATCATGTCAAACCTCAAAAGGGCAAGGTCGGTGATGTCATCTTGGGTAAGGGGTTCGTCTCGTAAATGGGTATGGATGCACCTGAGTCCCCGAAGCCTCAACAACCCCCTCCGATACCTTGGCAAGGGTGGGATGACAATCCCCTGATGGTCTCCTACAATGACGTATTCGATAATGCCCTTGCGGTTGACCAAGATTCCCACTTGTCGTTTGATCTCCTGGGAAATCTCAGAGAGATACCGGGCTATTTCGGAATTGATGACCTGTTGGGGAGGGATTCTTCTTCGATATATACGGACTAGTCTCTTTATTTGGTTGGACTTAAGGCCTGTTAAGTGACCAAAGACCCTTTTGATGGTAGTTGCTCCCTAAATCCCTTGATGTGGATAAAATTATACCATAAAGGCAATATTAATCAAAATGCCTCAGTGGGGAAGTAATAACTAGATTTCTTCAGATACCATGTTCCGGGAATCAGTGCAATAGCAAAAATCCATGACTCCAATGTGTTTTTGTCATTGAACCTGGGGTATAATTTTTTTCGTTCGAGGCTCACAGAAGCACATGGGGTTCATCGAAGTTCGCAGGGTTGGAGATAAGGAATGTTTCCCTTTAGGGGAGAACTGAAACAACTGAACGAACGTATCATCGGGTGCTCCCAATGCCCGAGACTTGTCGCTCACCGTGAACGGGTGGCCCCTGAAAAAATACGCCGATACCGGGATTGGCATTACTGGGGAAGACCCCTTCCCGGGTTCGGCGACCCGAGGGCAAAACTCCTCATCATCGGCTTAGCCCCTGCAGCCCATGGAGGTAATCGTACCGGACGAATGTTCACAGGTAATCGCTCCGGTGAGTGGCTTTTTCGTACCCTGCACCGCTTCGGATTCGCCAATCAACCTCAATCCATTCACAGGGAAGATGGAGTGACTCTCCGAAACTGTTTCATCACCGCAGCAATCCGGTGTGCTCCTCCAAAGAATAAGCCGTTGAAAGAGGAAATGGAAAACTGCCGTCCCTATCTCGTCCACGAAATGGTCCTCCTGAAAGAGGTCCGGGTTATCCTCGCTCTTGGGGGGATTGCATTTCATGAATTCCTAGAGATCCTATTTCGGGATGAAAAGCCCCCTCCCGCGATGAAGTTCGGACATGGCCACGAATATCCGTTTTCCGGAGGCAAAATCCTCCTCGCTTCCTATCACCCGAGTCAACAGAATACGCAGACTGGGCGCCTAACTCAGCCAATGTTCGAGACTATTTTCCAACGGGTAGGGAAGTACCTGAGCTCTCCTTGTTAAGGATACTCTTTTGATATACGATGTAAAGACCAATGAAAAAGGAGCTCTGAGCGCGAATTAAAGATTTTTTCGGTAACCATTCTTGGGAGAAGCGAAACGGTTGCAAATCCGATGTTTGAGCCCGAAGGGCGAGTTCTGGGAACGAAGGAGCGCCGTAGCGCTCCTTGCAGTGAAGCGAGCCTTAGAATGGTCGAAAAAAGATTTTTGAGCAGCGAAGAACACCTTTTTCAGAACCTCGTGAAAATCCATTCATAAGGGAAAAGGAGACATGGATGAGTTTGAGAAAGAAAATTGAGGAAGCCAGAGAGCACTATCCCGGCGAGGTTTTCTTGATTCGCCGAAATGCCCTTTACATAGATGGGATCCCAAAGGAGGAATTCGCCGAACAATCACTCAGATTTGCCTATTTCCTGCCCAGAGATGAGTTCATCGTCACCTATGCATGGGGAGAACCTCCTGAATTGATGAGAAAAAAGAGGGGATAGCGGGCGTGGAAATCCCGGCCAGGAGGAGAGACGAGAACGGGGATAGGGAAATATCATCTCGGATCTCGCCTGCCCCCTGATCCCGGCATCATGGTACCCGTGAGGAATGCCGATGACGTATGATCCGATTGCAAGACATAAGGACATTGAAAAGAAAGTGGTCAGGGGGGAACTCCGCAAATACTATCGATTCCGGACGGATAGATGGTATGGAGGCATCGCCACCGGGGACTGCGTGGGGTGCGGTCTCCTCTGTAAGTTCTGCTGGGTGAGGGATCCGATTCTCTTTACGCCCCAACGGGAAGGACATTTTTATGATCCCCATGAGGTCGCTCAGAAGCTTCTCGCGAAAGCTCGAAAGAAAGGCATCAAGCAATTGAGACTCAGCGGGGGGGAACCCACCATTGGAAAATCCCACCTCCTTCGATTACTCGATAACCTCCGCTGGAAAGGGCATCTCTTTATCCTTGAGACGAACGGCATTTTGATTGGTTCCGACAAGAGCTACGCCCGAGATCTGGCTGCTTTCCCCTTTCTCCACGTAAGGGTTTCCATCAAAGGCTGTGACCAGGATGAATTTACCTCGCTCACTAACTCCAAAGGCGAGGGATTTGAACTTCAACTACGAGCCCTTGAGAACCTCTATAATGCTGGTGTCAGCTGTAATCCCGCGGTCATGATGTCCTTCTCCTCTCCCAGAAAACTGGAGAGGCTGAGAAGGCGAATCTTCGCAGTAATACCGTCCCTGATGGAGGAATTCGAGGAAGAGGAGTTGATACTCTATCCCCATGTCTTGAAACGCTTAAACCGATTCAACCTGAACTATCGGACGGCCTTTCAACCCGGCAGCCAAGCAGCTGAACCCGAATGAAGAATTGGCCGATTACCAATCAGGGGAGGAGCTTGCTCGGTTTAGGGGAATCCGGCCGGTGAATGTGGATGGAGAGCAATAAACTCACTTCTTGCTGAAGACCTTCAGCAGAAATCCCTTTCAGGGTCAGTATCCGACGAGAGCGGTGAGCGCCAAAAAACCGCCAACGACAAGAGAAACTGGCTTCCAGAATCCAGAAAAAAATAAACCGAAAACGATGAGAATAATGCCGAGGACAACCCGAAGGATTCCCTCACCACTACCCACATTTTTCGTGAAAGCCATATATCCCTCCTGAACAATCCAAGCTAAGGGATGGTTTTCCCTGTCAGGGTATTGAGCGTCGTCCACATTTCCTCGGGGGTTTTGCAGGCCAACAGTCTCTTGCGTGCACTCTCTTCCCGGAATGCCTCGATCAAACCGGAAAGGAGTTGCAGGTAAAATGCGCTGGCCGCCGAGGGAATAACGATGAAGAAGATAATGCGGGTTAATCTGGCCTTGGCGCGATCAAACCTCAATCCTTGCTTCCTCAATCCCAGGGAAAAGGTCAATCCCCCGCCCTCCACGCCACGAACGTGGGGAAATGCGAGTCCATGCTCCAAGGCGGTTGATATGATTGACTCTCGTTGAAGAGCGGCCGCTAGCAAGTTCTCCGGATTTTCTACAAACCCCTTGGCGGCCATCAATTGGATCAACCCGGAAATGGCATCATCCCGATCTTCTGCCTCAATCCGGGGAAGCATCAGTTCTTTGGATGAGAATCGTGCAACGCCGACTCTTGGCCTCCCCGTCTTATCGAGACCCCTTCTCAGTTGTCGAGGTGCTCCCTCAAGATGATACAGGACTCTTCTGCAATTTGGGCATTGCTGAATCCCCTTTCCGCTTTGAATTTCCGCTGCCAACGAAGTCGGCAAGGAGATTCCACAACCGGAGCAGGTCCCATGAGCCTCGGGAACGATTGCTGCCTGATGACGTTTCTGTAATCCTCGATACAGGGTTGCGATTTCCTGGGGAAGGTTTTCTATCAATGCCCTAACGGAACTTTCGAGATCCGTCAAACGGGATTGAGGAACCAATGTACGGCGTTCCACTAGGACGAAATTGAGCTCCTGCAACTGAATCAATTGATTCAATATGCGGTCCATAAGGGTACTATATCCAATTCCCGACGGTCATGAATATGAGTGCTTAAGGATAAGTCTGCCTGGAGAGATCCAAACTTCCATGATCGATCCGTTGAAACACTAACCTCCTTGCCCGTTTCCCCTTCCAATACTCCTCCATTGTGGGAAGAAAGTCAAGCTCTTTCGAATCGCATTGGGCGTTTGTCTTCAGGGATTCATGCTGTAATGGTTCAGCACCGAAAAGACCCCTGGCCCCCGTTGATGAGGGTCGATAAAGACGACCGATCTCCCATGATTTGGGGAGGAAGGATTGAGCGGAGGGAATGCAGGACATCTCCGGTGAAGTGATTTCTCCAGGAACGATTGGTGGAATCCAATTTTGAGAAAGGTATAGAGGTCTTTCCCGAAGGCACGGGGAGACATTCGACCTGAGCCGGAGGTTACTTCCGTTCAATCT
>JABAOF010005108.1_pt1 | contig 14184 bp, 14 predicted proteins | sample 7062171 | NCBI WGS metagenome assembly JABAOF01 (sample SAMN14538628, study PRJNA623070) | marine sediment metagenome | biome: marine biome [ENVO:00000428]; feature: marine pelagic biome [ENVO:01000023]; material: deep marine sediment [ENVO:00002113] | place: India: Gulf of Khambhat ...
TGGTTTCTGCTTAAACTTGATAACTCTAATCTTCTTTGTCCACCGTTAGGAATAATGCTGAACTGTTGATTTCTCCTAAGAAGAAAAAATCGTAAGTCATTGATTTTCCATAAGTTTGCTGCCAAACAGACCCTCACTCGCAATCCCTCAATGCCTCCAAGCCGATCTCACGAGCCATGGGCGGCGCCTTTGTTAATCAAAGGAAGAGAAATGTTGGAGTTTTGGCCAATCGTATGTGCCATCTCCATGGCCTCTGCCATACGTTTATCATCAGGAAAGATCTTGTTTCCCAGACAGGCTCGCGTGCGGGGAACTCCGTGGTCAGTTTCGGGTTAGCTGGAGTGAGTCTGGGGAAATAATCATGTTGACAATCCACAGAGGATATGGTTTACAAATTCCCGGGAAAAGGATGTATCTTCGCTCATTGGGGAGGCAACCATGAAAGCACCACTCTGGACGCCGTCTGAGGAACGGGTAAAGCAGGCCAACATGACGCGATTCATGGAGCATGTCAACGAGCATTACGGGAAGGAGCTCACATCATATAACGAGCTCTATCAGTGGTCCATTGATAATATCCCAGACTTCTGGGCTACCATGTGGGATTTCGGTGAAATCAAGGCTTCGCAGCATTACACGGCAGTTGTCGATGACCTCAATAAGATGCCGGGTGCACAGTGGTTCATGGGTGCGAAGCTGAATTTTGCGGAGAATCTCCTGCGGTATAGGGACGACCATATTGCCCTGATATTCAAGGGTGAGGTTCAGGATTCGGTCAAGATCACCTATGCCGAGCTCTATGATAGGGTGGCATGTTTGGCGAAATCATTGCGGGAGACAGGGGTCACGGCCGGTGATCGGGTGGCCGGGTTCATGCCCAATATGATGGAAACCGTTATTGCGATGCTTGCCGCAACCAGCATTGGGGCAACCTGGTCTTCTTGTTCGCCTGACTTTGGCATCAAGGGTGTGCTGGACCGATTCGGACAGATCGAGCCAAAGGTCCTCTTCACGGCCAACGGGTACTCTTACAATGGAAAATCCTTTGATTCCCTGGGCCGTATCGCCGATATCCTCAAAGAGCTTCCATCTATCCAAAAGGTGGTGGTCGTCCCCTATACGGAAAGGGAGGCTGATATCAGCGGCGTCCCCAATGCAGTCCACTACGGGGACTTCGTGTCCAAGGAGGGCGGCCTTGAGATCGAGTTCGATCAACTCCCCTTCGAACATCCACTCTATATCATGTACTCCTCCGGGACGACCGGGCTGCCCAAATGTATGGTCCAAAGTGCAGGTGGCATCCTCATTCACCACATGAAGGAGTTAATGCTCCATACCGACCTCAAGAGAGCGGACAACATCTTCTATTTCACCACCTGCGGCTGGATGATGTGGAATTGGCTGGTGAGTTCTCTGGCCCTCGGTGCTACCGTGCTTCTCTTTGATGGATCGCCCTTTTATCCCGATCCCGGAACCCTTTGGAAATTCGCACAAGACGAAAAGATGACCATCTTCGGAACCAGCGCCAGGTATATCGCCGCCCTCGAAAAGGAGGGTATTAGACCGGGAAGGGACTATGACCTAACCCCTTTGAAGGCGGTGCTTTCAACCGGATCCCCCCTTTCCGTTGAGGGATTTGAATACGTCTATCGGGAGGTCAAAAAGAACCTTCAACTCGCCTCCATTTCAGGGGGCACGGATATCAATGGGTGTTTTGCATTGGGGAATCCCATTGGTGCCGTTTATGCTGGAGAGTTGCAGTGCCGAGCCCTGGCCATGAAGGTTGATGCCTTCGGCGAGGATGGACGGCCGGTCAGAAACCAGCAGGCGGAACTGGTGTGCACGGCCCCATTTCCCTCCATGCCCATCTATTTTTGGAACGATCCCAAAATGGAAAAATATAAGAGTGCCTACTTCGAGAAATATCCCGGTGTGTGGCATCACGGGGACTTCATCGAGATCAGGGAGGATACCGGAGGCGTAATTATCTATGGACGTTCGGATGCCACCCTCAACCCGGGAGGCGTCCGGATCGGCACCGCCGACATCTATAGCGTAGTGGAGACCCTCGACGAGGTTGCCGATAGCATTGTGGTAGGGCAAGATTGGGAAAACGACGTCAGGGTCATCCTCTTCGTTAAGTTAGCCCAGGGCGTTCAGCTGACGGAAGACCTGGTCAGAAGGATCAAGGGCGCCATAAGGGAGAATACCACTCCAAGGCACGTACCGGCCAAGATCATCGCGGTTGATGAAATCCCCTATACGATTAATATGAAGAAGGTGGAGCTAGCCGTGAAGAATGTTATTCACGGGAAACCGGTGCTGAATCGTGATGCTTTGGCCAACCCCGAGGTATTGGATCTTTATAAAGATCTCCCAGAGCTCCGGGCGTAGCGGGAAACGTTGGGGGGAGGATTTGGGAATCCCTTCCACCTTTGGCCGAGAGAGCCGGAAATCTTTCCGGCTCTTTTCGTCATGAATTGCTATGAATGCACAATCGCTTAGAGAATTTCATCTATTGATGTTATCGGCCGAGCTGTTTAATGGGATCTCTGGAAAACTCGCTCCTCAAAGTATTTTTCCGACCATTCTAAAGTTCGCTTCACCATTTGCTGGAATGTGCAGGGCCCTAACCGCATGACTGAAGCACCGCAGCACTCTATAATTTCGCGCTCAGACCTCGTTTTTCTAGTGTTTCGAAGATCTTTAAAGAGAATGAATACAAGGAGATTCAGCCCAGAAGAATGCACTTAAGCAGAGATGACTTTGAGAAACTCGTTTCGAAGGCCCTCAAGGAACTGCCCAAGAAGTTTCGGGATAGGCTGGAGAATATTGTGGTGGTGGTGGAGGATGATCCGCCAAGGGAGATCCTCCGCCAACTCGGAGTGAAGTATCCTCATCACCTCTTGGGGCTCTACCAGGGGGTTCCTTTGAAGCACAGGGGAGTTAGATATGGGAATGTCTTGCCTGATCAGATAGTCATCTATCAAAGGCCTATTGAGGCCCTCGCCCGAAGTCGGGGGGAGCTGCTTCGGCAGATTCGAAGGACGCTTATGCACGAAATCGGCCACTACTTTGGCTTGGCCGAATCCAACCTAAGAGAGATCGAAGGGGATGAGTGAAGGGAACTTTGTTAAATCCCTGGGTACAGTTGGGAGCTGTTTGTTGATCATCGAACAACGCCAATCCTCGGAGGACTATGGGTTTTCCTTGGGAGGGCTGACATGCATTGAGATCCCTGCTGGGGAGTTTTGGTGAGTCGTCTTTTAACCAAGCGGAAATCGATCCAGTATCCCCGAATGGAAGGACCGTAAAACGTGCTCCTGAGGAATGAATGGAAATTTCTAAGAAAAAAGGGGGTATGGGGGTGGTCGACTGTACCCTCAGAGCAGGGTTTGTTAGGTGAAAGGAGGTGATGAAAAAAACCTAACAATGTTAGTCGGCGGCGAGCAAAGTTGCATCTCTCTGATATTCGCCCATAGTCATTACTGAACTATGCGCCCCCATATTATTATTAAAATTATCATAATCACCGGAAAAAATCAAGACCTGGGGTTTAGAGAAGTTTTGCATAAGGCTCTGATCTTATTGGGAATCTCCTATTCTACGGATGGACCTAGTATTCATCTGTTTCAACGCTCGTGAAGCACCCCCTTCGAGGTTTCCGAGTCCCGCTTTCCTGATCGGCAACACGATGCATCTCCCGCACATGTCCACCATCTTGCCATAGTGGATCTTTCCGTGGTATTTTTTCCGGGGTGAAAAATGCTCGTCTTAGCCATTGAATCCTCCTGTGATGAGACAGCGGCGGCAGTAACCGCCGGGGGTGAAAAGGCGCTTTCCAACATTGTTTCTTCCCAAACCCAAATACATCGCAAGTACGGAGGTATTGTTCCCGAACTCGCTTCACGAAAGCATATCGAGGTAATCATTCCCGTCATCAAGGAAGCATTACTGAAAGCGGGCATTACCTTGGACCACGTGGAGGGGATCGCGGTCACCAATGGTCCCGGACTGATCGGCTCTCTTTTGGTGGGGCTTTCGGTGGCCAAGTCAATTGCCTATGCCCGAAACTTACCCTTCGTTGGGGTAAACCACGTTGAGGGACATCTGTCGGCGATCTTTTTGGAAAATCCACGATTGCGATTTCCCTTCATCGGACTCGTGGTTTCGGGTGGACATACCTGTTTATATCGGTTTAACCACCTCGGGAGTTATGAATGGCTTGGAGGCACCAGGGACGATGCTGCTGGGGAGGCATTCGATAAGGTCGCAAAACTGTTAAACTTAGGATACCCGGGGGGCCCGGTAATCGATAAAGTCGCAACAGATGGAGATCCCCAAGCGATTTCGTTCCCCAGGGCTTTCATCTCAAAGGACACCTTTGATTTCAGTTTTAGCGGAATCAAGACCTCCGTACTCCAGTATGTGAGAAAACATCCCCGCGCCCGGGTAGAAGATATAGCCGCCAGCTTCCAGGAGGCGGTAGTTGATGTCCTGATTTCAAAGGCAGTGCAAGCCGCTCGCGCTTCCGATTTGCCCAGAATCGTTTTGTCCGGGGGAGTAGCCTCTAACAGGAGGTTACGAATTCGCTTGAAGGAGATAGCTGAGGCGGAAGGCGTTGGAGGTAAATATCCCTTCCCCCATTCTCTGCACCGACAATGCGGCCATGATTGGGGTGATCGGGCATTACTATTTGGACAGAGGAAGGACATCCCCGCTAACGCTCAACGCCTTTTCCAATTTGCCAATTTAGAGTGTGGGTACGGAACGCAAAGCCAAGACCGATGGCTTTCGATACATTCAGCGCATCATGGTAAAATGGTCTTGTCACATGGAACCAAGAGCAGAATTCTGAGGGCACAATTTGAAATTCGGGATTGCAAGCCGTCTCCTTTGGTCATATCCCCTCAATGATGTCATAGCTATTGCGGAGAGTCTCCACTATGAGGGTGTGGAGGTCTGGGCAGAGCATTACGTTAGAGATAGGGCGAAAAAGAGCAGGCGTGCGTTTGGTAAGTCCTCCCTCATCTTTACCCTTCACGCTTTTTCCTTCGATGTAAATATAACCTCTATGAATAGGAGGATCCGCAGGGAGTCCATGAGGCAGATGTTTGCTTCATTACGCTTTGCCTCCGAGATCGGAGCTAGATGCATGGTAATCCATCCAGGAAGAACCTCCTCTACGAAGGACTCTCCTGATGAGTATTGGGCGATGCAGATCGATTCCCTCTCCGAAATTGCGCTGAGAGCCAGGGAAATTGGGGTGGATGTGAACATGGAGATCATGGAGCCAAGAAAAAAGGAGACTGTAACCACACCCGGAATGGCAAACGACATTCTTAAAGCCATCTCGATGGAAAATTTTGGAATAACCCTTGATTTGGCTCACGCCCACCTAGCGGAGGGGCCTCTGGAATTTATCCGAAAGGTAAGAAAAATCTCCCATGTCCATCTCAGCGACGCGAAGGAGGGCACCCCACATTCTCTCTTGGGCCAAGGAGATCTCGACGTTTGTGTTATTTTGAAAGACCTGAGGAAGAGGTATGATGGCCTGGTGATCATCGAGGGATGGGACCGCCTGGACGAACTTGGTATGGTCAAGAAAACGGCGGATAGAGTAAAGGAAATAAAGTTGAAACTACAAATCGAATGAAACGAACAGGCCCCCAATTTCCATCCCCTTTGTGATGCTCCTGAAGGTTACCGTATCCCAAGTGATGTTGGGCAGTGGCAATAGATCTCTTTTATCAGGATCAGAGCCCCATTCCTCCACTCCTTTACTATTCTAACATGGTCTTGCTGAATCTTTTCAGAAGCTCCTCCCTATTTTTTACCAGATACTCCCAATCTACCGGTAGTGAGTTCTTCAGGATATTCAGAACCGGTGGCGCGCCTTTGGGCGATGCCACCTTGGGATTGACCGAGACAACATACTGGGAGATAAGGAACTTTTGCCCGTGAGGAGAAAGGACAAAGTCGATAAATTTCTTGGCCGCATCTTGGTGTTGGGATGCCTTGAATATGGCAATCGGACTCCCCCAGGTTACCGTACCACTCTTCGGGTAGACAAACTGGATTGGGCTCCCTTCGGCAGTCATCTTTCTGATACCGTAATCCAGCCCGATGCCAATCTTGTATTCTCCTCTAGCAACTTTATGTTGGGTGCCGCCTTGGCTTTGTATTATAGTACATCCATTTGCTCTGAGTTTTTCATAGTAAGCCCAGCCATATTTGGACGACTGAGTCAAGGCCGTAACTGCCACGGTTGCCGACCCGGAGTAGAAGGGATCGGCATGGGCGATTTGGCCCTTCCATTTTGGACCGAGAAGATCATTCCAATCCCTCGGGGCCTCCGCTTCCCTGATAAGCTTTGTGTTATACATAAGCCCTATGGAGAGGATTCTGGCACCGATATAGTACCCGTCCGGATCAATAAATACCTTGGGAATGTCCTTGGTGCTGGGGGGGAGGTATTTTACAATCAGGTCCCTCTGTTTCAATTCTTCAAAATATGCCGGCTCGGCGGTCCAAACTAAATCAGCTTTGATACCACCAGCCTTTACCTCGGAATTTATCTTCGGAATGATCTTCGTCGTCCCCAGCCGGAAATATCTTAGCTCGACATCGGCGTTTCTCTTATTGAACTCAGCCTTGAGAGCCGCCAGGACATCCTGATGGACTGATGAATAGATGGTGATGGGTGTTTTGGCATAAACGGCGGAAGAGATTACTGCCATTGCCAAAAAAGCCGCTACCAAAAAAACAATGCCTTTCTTTTCTTTCATTCCCTGCTCCTTCGTTTTCTATCGTTCATTGGGAACTTTACCCTTTGGCGCGCCCTTTCGCGTCCCTTCTTTATGTTTATTCACTCCAGTATTTCTCCAGTACTGTCAAGAATTTAGTTCAAAAGAAGTTGAAACTCAAGTGTAATTCTGGACAGATGAGAAAAAGTCCAACAGAAGCGAAATCTAAGGATACGTGGCGCTCATGAATGGGTAACCCCTATACCAATGCTTCCCCAATTACGCTATACTCTTGGATACCTCTGCCGACGAGGGGACGAATAAAACACCATAGGAAAGTACCATTTAGAGGAAAGGGGAGTACAAATTTCTCTTATGAGATCGCTAAGAACCCTTTTGGCCAAATACTCCATCTCGCCTACGAAGAGACTTGGTCAGCACTTCTTAGTGGATAAGGGGATTATGATGGCGATCATTCGGACTGCTGATGTGAATCCGCAGGATATGGTGCTAGAGGTTGGCCCCGGGTTGGGAGAGATGACGGAACGGTTGGCCTCGAAGGCAAAAAGGGTGATCGCCATCGAGTTCGACGAATCCATGGTGGCCCTGCTAAGGGATCGCCTGGCCGATTGTGAAAACACCGTGCTTCTCCGTGACGATGCCTTGAAGTTCGATTTCATGAGGGAATCCCGGAAATGGGGTGAGAAGCTCAAAGTGGTGTCGAATCTTCCCTACAACATTGCCACGCAACTTCTCTTCCGTTTCGTGGAGATGAGGGAAGCACTTTCCGGCATGACCCTGATGCTCCAGAGGGAGGTGGCGGAGAGGATTGTGGCCCTCCCGGGGAAGAAACAATACGGGGTACTATCGGTCCTGCTCCAGCTTTATTGCGATACGTCTATCCGGCTCATCGTACCGCCCTCCTCCTTCTATCCCCGGCCCAAGGTGGAATCAGCGGTGGTGAGGTTTGATTTTCTTCAAGAACCACGCGTTGAGATTGAGGATGAACCCACTTTTCGCAGAGTCGTTAAAGCCTCCTTTAGACATCGCCGCAAGACACTCAAGAATTCCCTGAAGAGTGCTGCCCTTCTCAATGTGGAGGGAGAGGAGATTGAGATAAATCTGCGGAAAGCTGGGATCGACCCCAGGAGGAGGGGGGAGACTCTCACCCTGCAGGAGTTCGCTACGCTCAGTTGCGCCCTATCTGAAGTCATGAGTTCAGTGGACGACTCCCCAGAGGGAAATTCCGGCGGTTGAAGCTCCAAATGCTGGGGTACAGAGAGGTAATGGGAGCTTCCAGCCAGACCTAACCCCCCGTTCGTAATGAGATGAAAAATGACACCATCGTTTTAAGAGCTACCGAAAGGCCCTCCTAGTATGTCTTTCTCTAGACAGATGATTTTGTATGAGCACGAGCGAGTGGGGGGTTGACATGTTTCCCAAATAAATTTACCATCTTATGTAAAAAGTGCTTGACAATTACTGGAAAAGTTGATAAACAAAATACGTTTTCAATAGGCACGTAGCTCAGGGGGAGAGCGCTACCTTGACGCGGTAGAAGTCGGCGGTTCGAAACCGCCCGTGCCTACCATTTCCTGGCCTCGTTTCTCCTGAGAGGTTTAATCTGTATTTCGCTCAGACAGCATAATATTGAATGAAAAGGCATCATTAGTGAACCCTCTTTAATGGTGCCTTTTCTTGCTTTCTTGAGAAGAAGAGGAGAATGCAGCAGATAACAATCACCATATCGGACGGATCCAAAAGGCGGGTAGATAAGGGTACCACCATTGCGGATTTGGTAAAGGCATCGGGGAAAGATCTAACGGATCAAATTGTGGCGGGGAGAGTGGACGGACAGCTGGTCGATCTGAATACGCCCCTGGACCGTTCGGGGTCTCTGGATCTAGTTTCCTTGGATTCCGAGGACGGACTGAATATCCTACGGCATAGCACTTCCCACGTAATGGCTTATGCCGTCAAGCAGCTCTTTGAAGGGGTTAAGGTCTCCATCGGCCCTTCAATCGAAAAGGGATTTTACTATGATTTCGACTACGAAGGGTCCTTTACCCCCGATGACCTTGCCCGGATCGAGGAGAAGATGGCCGAGCTTGTCAAGCGGGATATTCCCTTTATCCGGGAGGAAATTTCCAAAGCCGATGCCATCAGGCTCTTCAAAAAGCAAGGGGAAACCTATAAGGTTGAGATCTTAAAGGAATTGAATGACGAACACGTCTCCGTGTACCGATCGGGCGATTTCGTGGATCTCTGTCGAGGCCCCCATATCCCATCAATGGGGAAGATCAAGGCCTATAAACTTCTCAGTGTAGCCGGTGCGTACTGGAGGGGTGACGAACGGAACAAAATGTTGCAAAGGATTTACGGCACGGCCTTTGCCGACCAGGGGTCCCTCGAGGATTACCTGGGAAGGATAGAGGAGGCTAAGAGGCGTGACCATCGAAAATTGGGCAGGGAGTTAGATCTATTCAGTATTGACGAAGAGGCTGGGGCCGGATTGGTAATCTATCATCCAAAGGGGGCGCTTCTCAGGACAATCATAGAGGATTTCGAGAGGCGGGAGCACCTAAGACGAGGGTACCACATCGTCATGGGGCCCCAAATCCTGAAGATGGAGTTATGGGAGAAGTCCGGGCACCTTGAAAACTATCGGGAGCTCATGTATTTTACGAGCGTAGACGAGGCCGAATATGCCTTGAAACCGATGAATTGCCTCGCCCACATGCTGATCTATAAGTCTAAAATCAGGAGTTATCGGGACTTGCCCATACGGTATTTTGAACTGGGGAAGGTGCATCGGCATGAAAGGAGTGGTGTCCTACACGGGCTTTTGAGGGTTAGGGAGTTTACACAAGACGATGCTCATATATTGTGCAGGCCCGATCAATTGAACGACGAGATAAAGGGGATCATCGAGTTGGTTATCGATTTCATGAGGGTATTTGGCTTTCGTTACGACATGGAGGTCAGCACTCGGCCCGAGAAATCCATTGGTACCGATCAAGACTGGAAAAGGGGAACGGCCGCATTGTTTGAGGCCATGGAAGATAAGGGCTTGCCGTATAGTATCAATGAAGGGGAAGGTGCCTTTTATGGTCCGAAGATCGATGTCAAGCTTGAGGATGCCCTGGGGCGGCAATGGCAATGTGCGACAATCCAATGTGATTTCACCTTACCCGAGCGATTCGACCTCTCTTATATCGATACGAATGGGGAAAGGAACCGCCCCGTAATGCTTCATAGAACGATTCTCGGGGCATTGGAAAGATTTATCGGTGTACTGGTAGAGCACTACGGGGGCGCATTTCCCACCTGGCTCGCGCCCGTCCAGGCAATCGTATTGTCGATTACCGACAAGAACATCCCGTACGCAGAGGAGGTTTTTCAATCCTTGCTGGATAAGGGGGTTAGAATGGAGAGGGACTTCCGGAATGAGAAGCTCGGGCTGAAGGTCAGGGAAGCCCAGTTGATGAAAATTCCCTATATGCTGGTTGTGGGGAACCGGGAAGCGGAATCTAATACTATCTCCCCTCGGATCAGGACGGGGGAGCAGCTGAGGCCAATGAAGGTGGAGGAATTTGTCGATATGGTCGAGAGAGAATGCCTCATCGAAGGAAAGGATGAAAACCCAGCGGCCACGGTAAGGAGGTGAGAAGAGAAATTAAGAAGCAAGGGAGAGGGGTACGGGAAGTAAGGGTTAACAGGCGGATTAGGGCCAAGGAAGTCCGGGTGATAGATCCCGACGGGAACCAATTGGGCATCATGCCCTTGGATGACGCTTTAAATACGGCAATGGACATGGATTTGGATTTAGTGGAAGTGGCGGAGACGTCGGATCCCCCTGTCTGTCGGATTATGGACTACGGGAAGTTCAAGTATCAGCAGAGCAAAAAGAGCCAGGAGTCGAGGAAGAAACAGACGATCATTCAACTGAAAGAAATCAAGTTGAGGCCGAAGACGGATGAGCACGATTTTCAGTTTAAAGTCCGCCACATGGAGCGATTCCTCAAGGAAGGGAACAAGGTAAAAGTGTCCATGATATTCAGGGGGAGGGAGATCATGCATCCCGATATCGGGGAGAGAATCTTGAAGCGGGTCATTGATTTTACCAAGGAATTGGGTGTAGTTGAGCAGGCCCCCAAGCGAGAGGGAAGGGCTATGAACATGATCCTCGCCCCGATTCAAAGTACGAAAGGTCGAACATCCGCCGAGTAGACCAGGCGTATTTTCGGATTTTGAGGATCTTTCCGTTTCTTGTGCGAACTTTGGAGGGGAAAGGACAAAGTTGAGGGAGTGAAGGTGTGCCTAAAATAAAGACGAATAGAGGAGCAGCGAAGCGGTTCAAAAAGACATCCTCCGGTAAGGTGAGGAGGAAAAAGGCCTTTGGGAGTCATTTGTTAACGAAAAAGAGCACAAAGAGGAAGAGGAACCTAAGAGCTTCCACTCTCGTGAACAAAACCAACGTGAAGGCCATAAAGAAATTGATTCCCTATGGATAGGGACATGAAGTGGACAATGCTAGCTGGGTGGAAGGAGGAATGCCGTGGCAAGGATAACCAGAGGGACCAGGGGCATCAGGCGGAGGAAAAAGGTCTTAAAAATGGCTAAGGGGTATAGGGGGGGTAGGGGAAGGCTCTTCCGAACCGCCACCGAAGCCGTAAACCGTGCCATGCATTATGCCTATAGGGATAGAAAGGTCAGGAAGAGGGAATTTAGGCAGTTGTGGGTCACGAGGATTAATGCTGCTGCAAGATTGAACGGCCTTTCCTATAGTCAATTTATCAATGGATTGAGGAAGGCAAAGGTTTCCATCGATCGGAAAATTTTGTCGGATCTGGCTGTCTCCGACCCAGCGGGATTTACCAAGATAGCCCAATTAGCCAAGGAGCATCTTTGATTGTCTCATTCATCGGGGAAGGGTGAACGGAAAGGATTCACGTTGGTTTCTTAAGTCATTTTTTCGTTTTTTTACTTGATTCAGATGCCCAAAGGTGATAAGAGAAAAACGTCTGGGTACTCTTCGACCCTCGAACGAGGCTTGAAAAAGGAGGGGGATTGATGACCAAAGTCGATATCGTTAGCAGCGTCTATGAAAAGGTTGGATTTTCAAAGAAAGAAGCCGTGCGGGTTGTTGAGAATATCTTCGATATCATGAAGGAGACCCTGGAACGGGGGGAGAAGATAAAGATCTCAGGGTTTGGGAATTTTGTTGTGAGGAAAAAGAGGACCCGAAGGGGTCGAAACCCACAAACGGGCGATGATATCGAGATTTCTGCGAGGAAAATCTTAACCTTTAAGCCATCACAAGTCTTGAAGAACGACCTGAACCGTTAGCGACTTGTCGTTTTACCTGGAGGGGTGTTTGAACCGTGGGAGAAGAGGAAAAAAGGTTGGACCAATCAATTCCCGATAAACTCTATTACAAAATTGGGGAAGTGAGCAAAATTACGGGCGTTAAACCCCACGTTTTGAGGTATTGGGAGTCCGAGTTCAGGGAGATAAAACCCCATAAGAGCCGGTCCTTACAGAGGTTATATCGGAAAAGGGATGTCGAACTCGTTCTGAGAATCAAGAAGTTATTATACGAAGATCTATTCACCATCCCCGGTGCCAAAAGGAAGATAAAGAATCCCCCTGATAAGGCGAAACAAATGGAGCTCCATTTCGATAAGAAAACGTACAAAAGGATATTCGTGGAGATCAAAAGGGAGTTGAAGGAGATCACCCAATCTCTGAAATAGCGATTGGAGGGCCTTAGGTCGCCATTTACGGAAAAGCAGGGCTAATAGCCCTGCTTTTTTTGTTGCATTTTGTTCGAGACGGCCCGTTACCTTACCTTAAAAGAAGAGTTTGAACCCACCGCCGATGTATCCGCTATTGAAGCTGATTGCATCGCCCACCTTCTGGGATGCCAATCCAGTGGTTCGAGTTTCGTCCATATCAACATCTGCCCAAATATATCGAGCGTCGAAATTGAGGGCGATATTTTCGGTCAGGAAGATCTCGATGCCTCCTCCTGCATGGAGGAAGAAGGCATCGTCGATTTCGAGATCTATCGCGACCCCACGGGATAACCAAAAATTAACCAACTCGGATTTTTCCTCGAGGTCCAGGAGATAGTATCCTCCCCCTAAGGAGGCATAGGGGATGATCCATTTCAGTTCCTTTGGTTTCTTGCTTACCCAGCGGAATTGAAGGGTGAGGGAGATGGGAAGGGCCTCCATTCTTGCCCATCTAACGGCTAGGGTTTCATTTTTTATATCGAACTCCGTGTAGCCAACTGCTCCCTCCAGGGCGAGGTACTTCAGGAAGCGATAGGTGACGTTAATTTCCGCGCCTACTCCATTTTCAAAATCGAGGTCTTCGCCCCGGAAATCATCGCTTTTGGGGAATATCCCAAAAGGACGAACTCCAACGCCAACGGATCCCTGCAGTGGGAGATATACTTCAGCCCGTGAGATGGTTGAAAATCCAATGACCGAAAAAAACAACATCACAAAAACAGATAGACGCTTCATGATCCCCTCCAACAAATAGAGTTTAACCCACTCTGCTCCCCTTTCGCTCTTCTTAAAATATACATTTTGACACACAAATATGGATATAGTCAACCCAATAATTTATCGGAGTTTACTGCGCTTTACTTTTATAAGGGGTATTTTTATAAGTGACTGGTGTTCTGAATATGAATACTTGATAAAAAAGAACCTTCTGGAACCCGTGGACATAGAGGAGAAGGCCCTTCCGTGAGAGGCTCCTAGAGAGCGAGAAATAACCAGCTATGAATCCTCAAGAAGGTTTCTGCAATGGTTTTTGGGCGGGTTCCGTGGAGCAGATCTTGAAGAATTCGTGCAAACTATTCTTAGGAAAGGGAAATTTAGAATTGTGGAAAATTCTTCTCGGTGAGGGGGAATTGCGGGAAGCTTACAAGACAAAATGTAATAGAAAGTCGATGGTAAAATAAACTTGGTAGCGAGCCGACCAGTGTAGCTTCGGGTCAACAAGGCCGGACGTCCAGTCCCAGGTTCCTCAATTCGGATCGAATTTCCTTGATAAGAGCCAAATAGTCGTTATTGATGATTTTACCGCTCGTTAGGTCGTAAACCTGCCCGTAGACCAGTCCTGGTGTTGGATTTTTCAGGCTGTTTTCGTATTTTGCGTAGAGTTTCTGCACCAACGGCGCCGCCTCTTTACGAGTCAGTTTTGCAGCTGCCAGGCCTATTTCGGCGCAGAATTGGTGATCCATGGGCAAGAGGGAGTCAGTTACAACGGATTTTGCTGGATGGCCAGAAAAAATGTTTCCTCCAGATGGCACCACGCTCAATAGGTAAGCGGCACTCTCGTAAAAATACATCTGGGTGCCTGCACCACCCCCTAAATAGGGTAGATTCACCACGGGAAACCTCATGTGACGACCATTTGC
>JABAOF010002406.1_pt1 | contig 14183 bp, 9 predicted proteins | sample 7062171 | NCBI WGS metagenome assembly JABAOF01 (sample SAMN14538628, study PRJNA623070) | marine sediment metagenome | biome: marine biome [ENVO:00000428]; feature: marine pelagic biome [ENVO:01000023]; material: deep marine sediment [ENVO:00002113] | place: India: Gulf of Khambhat ...
ATATGTATCAATAAATGGGGGCAGGTCATTCTACCCAAGGTGGTTTTTCTCCCTTTGTCAAGGAACTTAGAATAAAGAAAAATGCGAGTACTAATGTCAGAGTAATTGTGATTATTCTTGTTCTTTTCATTTTTCCCCCCCTTTTTATGTTGACGACACACGCTATGGAGTATTCATGGTATTCCCCAACAATGGCTTTTTGCGGATATTAGGAAGGTTTGCGGAAGGACTCGATCAGCAAACGGACGGCGCCAATAATGCTCATGATCCAGCCCACAGGATAAGGCAGAGCCGTGAGCAACCACCACATTGATCGCCCGGTATCACCACCTACTCCTCCAAACAGACTCAACACAACGACCACGGCCACACCAAACACTATCATCATGAAAGCCCAGTAGATGAATCTGCGGTGATGGCTCTTGCCAAGAAAAGCGCCGAGTGCAACCAATCCGCTCCCAGGCAGAATGATGAATGCTCCCTCAAGCGGATCCAAAGCTCCGACTATTATCGCCAAAAAACCTATGATACACAGGAGAACTAGCCAAAACTTTCGCTTATTCATTGAATCGCCTCCCCTAATGAAAAACTTTATTCCTGGCGCGGCAACCAGGATTATATTACCTTAAATAAATGTCACAGAAGCTTTCCGGTGCAATCCCATCGGATTGTACTTTCAGAATTATCAGAATGACATTCAAGGCATTTAATTCCCATAGCTATCCCTCTGCCTTATTGGCATTAGGATAATAATTTATGAGGGAAGTGTCAAATCAAATATAGACTCCAATCCGCGTCACAAATAATGCTTAAACCTGGTTAATTATGGATAATGTTGACTAAGAGTGAAGGAGGCTTTTTCCCTTGGAAATCGTGTTTTTCGCTGGACTTTGAAACCGTAAAGCAAGGAACCGGGAGGTAGGTCACAGGTTCGAATCCTGTTAGGCGCGCCAGCTTGTTTCCCGTTTTTTATGATATATCCCGCTTTCGTTTTTCAATCTTAATCCTGGATTTTCAGTATAACTCAGAAAAATCTGTGGCGTATTTGTTTGATATCAACTCTTCTGAGCTGAATTGAAAACAATTTCCTGCTGTGATAAAAGCAGTAGATTAAGTGCATGATGGACTTAATATAACAGGAATGATAAACTCAATTTTGCAAAAAGAAGGTTTGACTGTAGTAATTCGCCTTAAAAAAAATATCTTAAGAATTGTCTTTATCTTTCTTCTGTTTACAATTCTAGCGAAATCTTCTCATCCTTTTTTTAATCAGGAAGAAATTAAGGAGGCTATCGCCTCTAAAATAGACGAATCAATTAAAGTGGATGGTTTTTTAGACGAGTCAGTTTGGGAGAGGGCTCCAGAAATAAGCGATTTTATTCAATTTGAACCAGAGAGAGGAAAGCCTGCATCGCTGAAAACTACAGTGAAAATCCTTTATGATGAGAATTTCATTTATTTTGGATTTCTCTGTTACGATCCTCAGCCAGAGAGAATCGCAGCTCGCATGACTAAAAGAGATGCGGATCTAACCGATGATGATGCTGTTATAGTAGGTCTTGATACTTTTTATGACAGAAGAAACTGTTATTATTTTATAACAAACCTGTTAGGTACTCAGCATGATGGTCGGATTACTGAAAATGGCCTCACAAGGGAGACAACCTGGGATGGAATATGGAAATCTGCAGGACAGAAGACTGATTATGGCTGGAGTGCAGAGATTGCTGTGGATCTTAGCAGCCTAAAATATGAACCAGGAAAAAATAAGACCTGGGGTTTCAATGTGGGTCGGACCGTGCCACGAATTCTTGAATGGAGCTTTTGGACGGGTCCTCTTGAATCTTCCACAAAAGTTTCTCAGTTTGGGGCGTTAAGGGGACTCGATCTCATAAGAGCCGAGAAAAAAGCCCAGATCATTCCGCATCTTATCTCAAAGATTGAGGAAGGAGAAAAGTCAGAATTGGAAGGTGGGATTGATGTCCGTTATGCTTTCAGTCAGATGGTCTCCGGTAATCTAACCGTTAATCCTGATTTTGCGACAGTCGAAGCTGACCAGGAACAGATCAATTTAACCCGCTTTGAGCTCAGTCTTTCAGAAAAGAGGAACTTCTTTCTGGAAGGTTCAGAGATTTATCGACAGCGAATTCGCCTCTTTTATTCCAAAAGAATTTCCGATATCTACGGAGGAGCTAAATTTTACGGGAAGTCAGGAGGATACGAGTTTTCTGGCCTAAGTGCTCAGACTAAAAAGGACGAATCCCTTGGTGAAGAATCAGCAAATTTTACGGTGTTTCGCCTGAAAAAAGATATCATGAAGTCTTCTACGATCGGATTTCTGGCTGCCAATAAGCTCGTTGGAGGAAAAAACAAAGGAACCGCCGGCATCGATACATCTTTATATTTCACAGATACTTTTGAGTTTACCGGTCAATTTGCCTTAAGCTACGGTGATTACAACAAAAGTAACATTGCTTTTTTCCTCCGGCCGAGCTACGATTCAGCCACTTTTCATATCCATCTCCGTTACACTCAGTTAGGAAGGCGCTTCAGAGATAACGCTAACGAAGTAGGTTTTATCACGGACGATAACCGTCACGAGCTGGATTCGAGGATAGAAAAGATTTTTTGGCTAAAGAGATGGGGCTTTGATCGGGTAGAGTACAATTCCAACTATAATATTTACTGGGGATTGGACAGAAATTTACGAAGCTGGCAGATAGATCAAGAACTCTCCTTGGATTTACAAAATAAATTTTCCTTAGATATAGAACTTACCAGCGAATACAAGGCTCAAGATGACGAACTTTTCGAAAAAGATTTTAGAAATCACGAGACCGAATTTGAGCTGGGATATAACACCAGAGAATGGCAGCATGCCACAATTTCTTACGGCTTTGGTAGGAATTTTGACTCAGACTTTCAGCTGATTGAGGGAGGTTTTAATTACAAATTAACCCGGGATTTTTCCTTGCAGTATTCTTTGACTCGTCTGATATTCGAGCCTGATCCGGAGGGTGAAACCACCTGGATTCATGTGATCAGAGCAACAAATTACTTCACAAATGACCTCTTTGTTAAAGTCTTCTACCAGATAAATTCGGCTATTGATAAAAAAAATATTCAGGTGCTGTTTGTCTACCGCTTTCAGCCTCCATTTGGATCCATTCAACTTGCCTACCAGAAGGGAACAGCCAGGTTTGGGGAAAAAGGGACACAAGGTCATACTCTTTTCTTGAAAATTGCCTACATGTTTTAAGAAATGTAGGGGCTTAAATGCAGGGGCTTGATTTATCAAGCCCACCTTATATAAAAATGTATATAAAAATGGGGCCTGGCCCCATTTTCCCCCATGTGCCCCAAGCTATTGTGATTAGTATAAGCAGAGTTTAAAATGATAAATTCATGAAAATAGAATGCATTAGAGATTCTGAAAGCCTGGAAGGATTAAAAGACTCTTGGAATGAGCTTTTATTCTCCTCAGAGCAAAACTGCCTATTCTTTACCCATGAATGGATTTCTTCCTGGTGGAAGTCCTTTTCAGAAGACAATTCCTTAGAGATACTACTCTTTAAGGATGAAAAGGGAAATCTTGTAGGAATTGCTCCTTTTATGACTAAAGGTGGGCTTGGTGAATCAAGCCCCTACAACAAAGGAAAAATCCTATGCTTTATCGCCAGCCAGGAAGTCAGCGATTATTGCGATGTTATTGTGCATAACGAGAAAAGAGAAGAATTTTATGAGGGTGTATTGGATTACCTAAAAGCGAATTATCCGGATGTAGAAAAGATTGAACTGATGAACATAAAGGCCTCATCTCCTACATTAAGTTTTCTGCCTCGTTTGGCTACTGGACATGGATATTCCTCTTCCTTCGATGAGACTGAAGTCGCTCCTATGCTTGAGCTTCCTTCCTCCTATGAAGTTTACCTGGCGAGCCTAAGCAAGAAAAATCGTCATGAGCTTCGGCGCAAGCTGAGGAGAGTGGAATCCCTAGAGGGAGTCAAAATAACGAAAATTACAGACACAAAGGAATTGCGATCATATCTCGAGACATTTATTGCTCTTCATAAAGAAGGAAGTCCAGAAAAAGAAAAGTTCTGGGGAAAAAAAGGTATGTCCGATTTTTTTAATGAAATAACCTTTCGATTTTCTCTCCAGAAATGGGTAGGGCTGTATCTTTTATTTTATGAGGACAAAGTAATGGCAGCTCTTCTTAATCTCTCTTATTCAAACCAGGTCTATTTTTATAATGTTGCCTTTAACAAGGATTTTGCCCGTTACAGCCCTGGTCTTTTTCTTTTCAATCACTGCATAAAACAGGCCATTTCAGAGGGAAAAAAGAAGGCTGATTTTTTAAGGGGGAGAGAAAAATATAAGTATTATTTTGGGGCTGAGGATAGTAAAATATTCCGTTTAGTATTGATTCCGAGAAAGACTGAAAAATGAAAATTTGTGCTATAAGCTTCCACTGTTGCCCGTTCTCTCTTTTGGGAGGAGACGGCACAGGAGGGATGAACGTCTATTTGAGGGAACTGAGTTCAGCTTTAACACGTTTCCCCAAGGTTAAAATAGATATCTTCACCCGAATCCAAAACCCTAAGATAAGAGAGATTAAGTATCTTTCTCCTCAAGCTCGAGTTGTTCATTTAAGAGGGGGGCCGGAACACCCGATGGATCGGACAAAGCTCTATGATTTTCTTCCTGAATTTTCAAGGAATTTGGAGTCTTTCATCTGTCAGGAAAGAGAAAATTATGACCTTGTCTATTCTCATTATTGGCTTTCAGGGCTGGTAGGTGAAGAGATAAAACAAAAGTTCGACCTGCCTCTCGTTCATATCTATCATACCTTAGCCTTCTTGAAAGAGAGGGCTTTAAGATCAAACTCGAGAGAACATAAAAGCAGGACACAAATAGAACGACATCTTGCTCATGTTTCGGATGCAATTATTTCTTCTTCTGAGGAAGAGATTCAAAACTTAGTCGATGAATACGGAATCCCTTCCTCAAAGGGAAAGGTCATTCATCCGGGAGTGAATAAGAAGCTCTTCTATTCCATAGAGGATCGGGCGGTTCTTAGGGAAATGCGATATGAAGAAAAGGATAAAATTATTCTCTATGTCGGCAGGATTGACCCTGCCAAAGGGCTTATGACCGTAATCGAGGCTTTAGAATTGTTAAAGAATAGGGATTTGCCTTTGTATAATCAATTGAAATTGATAGTCATCGGAGGAGGAAGGAAGAAAGAAGATCTTCCTGGAAATACAGAATTTAACAGGATCAAAGAATCCATAAGAGAGAAAAAGCTGGAAGAGAAGGTCATATTCCTGGGTTCAAAACAACAGAGTGAACTTAAAAAATATTATTCTGCCGCCGAGGCTTTGGTGATGCCTTCCCTTTATGAATCCTTTGGCCTGGTACCTGTTGAAGCCATGGCCTGCGGCACTCCTGTCCTCGTTTCTAGGATTGGTGAGATGAGAAATATTGTTAAGGAAGGGAAGAAAGGATTTTCTTTTCGTCCCAATAACGCTGCTTCATTAGCCAGCTGTCTGGGGCATTTCTTTTCCAACAGGAAGAGTTTATGGAAAGAGGAAAAGATTCGCCTGTCAGCAATAAAGAATTTCTCATGGGAAAAGACAGCTGAGGAGACTTATTCTTTATTCAGAAGTATAAAAAGAGAGAAGACCGCGCTTACCACCATATTTCAGCCCGGTGAAAGCCCTCAGCCAGTTTGAATTTCTCGCCCTCTGCCATACTTTTAGCCCGCTCGCACAGCCATTTTTCCATTTCTGCGGAAAAGGATTCTTTTATCTGACTTTTATGGCAGCGCAGCGCCTTTAGCTTCAGGTCGAAGGTCTTGGTGATATCAGACCGGTGGTTTATGTTTTCTGACGCCCAGAACCATATCTCTTTTACACTATGGGGCTCGAGGCCTTCTTTTATGAGATCTGGATAAGCCCAAATATCACGGGCATACGGAAAGACAGCATCTAGAGTTACCTGTCCTACAACTCGATGATCCCTGTGCCAGATATAACGGCGATAGGGGTCAGCAGTAACCACGATTTCTGGCTTGTAGAGCCTTATGACCTTTACAATTTCCTTCCTGAATTCAGGAGTATCTTCAAGCGTCTGGTCAGGATGCCCGAGGAAAATAACATCTTTGACGCCTAAAATCGTTGCAGCCTCAAGCTGCTCTTTTTCCCTTATTTTTGCCAGTTGCTCAGGCTTTAGTTTGATATCATCAGTTCCCTTATCTCCGTTCGTACAAACAACATAGACGACGATTTTTCCCTCGCGAGCCCAGTGGACCACAGTCCCAGCAACGCCGAATTCGGCATCATCAGGATGGGGAGTTATTACCAAGATGTCAGCTCTCTTTTCTTTCATAAATATGCCCTATGAGTTGTGATTATATCGAGGAATTTTATAATATCTTCCCCGCTATTACAATTCATATTGTGCAAAGTATGGATGAATCAAACTTACCTTATGTTAATGTTGGGCCTGATTTTAATTCTGTAGGGGTTTGATTCATCAAGCGAAAATGGGGCCAGGCCCCATTTTTATAAGGATAGATTCATCAAACCCACATTATTTTAATATTTTGTTGTTAAGATGCGAAGAAGGTAATATAATAGTCCATTCTTTGGAACTGGAAGCCTTCAAAAAATGCTTCTTCCAGATAAATTTTGTAGAAAATTCCATGCCTTAAGGTTAGTGGATTGGAAGAACGCCAATAAAAAACCCAAAGGGAGGGATAAATCCTTATGGACAAAATAGAAATTTTGGAAAAGATAGCCACAAGATTACGGATTCATTCGGTAAAGATGACCACCAAGGCCGGCTCAGGCCACCCCACAACCTGTCTGTCCATGGCAGATTTAACGGCGTGCTTATTCTTTGACGAAATGAAATATGATCCCAAAAATCCAGATAATTGGGCAAACGACGAGCTTGTGCTATCCAAAGGTCATGCTGCTCCCATTTTATGGGCAGCCTATGCTGAAGCAGGGATCATCCCTGAAAAGAGCTTGATGAATTTAAGAAAGATAACAAGCGTCCTCGAGGGACACCCCACGCCGAGGATGAAATGGGTAAAATCAGCAACCGGATCTTTGGGGCAAGGACTTTCAGTAGGAGTAGGGATGGCACTTGCGATGAAACTGGGGAAATCGCCAGGAAGAGTTTATGTTTTTTCGGGCGATGGTGAATGTGCCGAAGGATCAGTTTGGGAAGCTGTTAACATGGCGACCATTCACAAGCTCCGTAACCTTTGTCTGGTTGTGGATATAAACAGATTATCCCAGTCAGAGGAAACAATGCATGGGCACGATATCAAGGCTTATGAAAAGAAATTTAAAGCCTTTGGATGGGATGTGATTAGCATTGATGGGCATAAGATAAATGAGATTTTAAAGGCCTTTAAGAAAGCAAGAGAAAATGTGATGCCCACCGCCATATTGGCCAAAACGATTAAAGGCAAAGGAGTTTCTTTTGTTGAAGATAAGAACGGCTGGCATGGGAAGCCCCTAATGGGAGAAGACTCAAAAAGAGCTCTTAAGGAGTTGGGTGCTATGCCTTTGGTTGATGCCAAAAAATACGTTCGCAAGCCAAAAAAAACAAAAAACCATCAAGCCGTCAAAAGATATAATTTCAAAAGGACTTTTTACAAGGACAAGACTGCCACCAGGCGAGCTTATGGTAATGCTCTTTTAAATCTAGGTAAAATTAACGAGACTGTTGTGGCGCTTGACGGAGATGTGAAAAACTCCACCTATGCTGAGGATTTTTTTGAAGCTTTTCCCAAAAGATCATTCCAGTCATACATTGCCGAACAAAACATGGTCGGTATGAGCATCGGCATGTCGGCGAAGGGCTATCTCCCTTTCCTGGCTACTTTTTCAGCATTCCTGAGCAGAGCCCATGACCAGATAAGGATGTCTGCTTATTCCTTTTCAAATATCAAGCTTGCTGGGTCCCATTCTGGTGTAAGCATCGGAGCAGACGGGCCTTCACAGATGGGGCTGGAGGATTTGGGTATCTTCAGACCAATTCCAGGCTGTGCTGTGCTTTATCCCTGTGACGCCTATTCAACAGAGGCTTGTGTTGAATCCATGGCCAAACATAAAGGTCTGGCCTACATTAGAACTACCCGACCCGCCACACCCCTCATCTATGGCAAGGATGATATGTTTCCTGTGGGCGGCTCAAAAGTTCTCAAGAAAAGTAAAAATGATGTGGCAACTATTATCGGGGCTGGACTGACTGTGCACGAAGCATTAAAGGCTTATGATGAGCTAAAGGGTGAAGGAATTTCAGTGCGCATTATTGACGCTTATTCAGTTGAGCCGATAGATAAGGATAATATTTCAAAAGAAGTCGAGAAAGCAGGAAAAAAAGTAGTCGTTGTCGAGGATCATTTTCAAAACGGTGGCCTGGGAGATGCCGTGGCTCAAGCCTTAAGCGGGAAAGCAGAGATTATTCATCTTGCGGTGAAAGATCTTCCGCGTTCTGGAAAACCCGAGGAGCTGTTGGATAAATACGGAATAGATGCCAAACATATAAAAAGAGCTGTAAAAGAGCTTATCAGCCGCTAATACCGATTTTAGAAGAAATTTGATTAAGTTATATTCCTCTGAGGGGAATCTTATTTATTGAAAAGTATAAGAAGGACCAAAAATAATTTCTCAAGATTTATCTTAACTCCTATCTTTTTTCTGGTAATCCTTGTCTTATCTTCAGAAAGACTCATCCAGCAGGAACAGGGGAGGGGTTCTTCATATCCAGAAAGCGGTATTGTTACCGCGGTTTACGATGGAGACACGATAAAGGTCAGGTTCAAGAACGAGCAAGAAAGAAAAGTAAGACTAATAGGAATAGATGCGCCTGAAATAGAAGATTCGAGAGAAGAGGCGAGATTTCAGGCACAGATGGCAAAGAGATTTGCTTTTTTTTATCTTTACCGAAAGACGATAAAGCTAACTTATGATTGGGAAGTCGTAGACAAGTATGACAGACTACTAGCTTATGTCTGGACAGATGAAAGAGGGCTCTTCAATAAGTTTATACTTAGCGAAGGTTTTGCTGCAGTTTTTTTGAAATTCCCTTTTAAATACAGGGAAGAATTCATCGAGGCAGAAAAAGAAGCCCGGAAACTTGAAAGGGGACTTTGGAGAAAAGGCCCCTATCCATCCATCTCAGCAAGAGACACAGGAGCTAATCTAGGTAAACTTCTCTCTGTAAAATTCACATGCTCCAGGGTGCAAGCCAAGGTGAAATTCATCTTTCTTTATTCTTCTGGAGAAGAATTTTCAGCTCTTATACCAAGTGAAAACGCCTCTCTTTTTCCTGAGCTTAAATCATTCAAGGGGAAGGTATTGAGTGTTACGGGATTCTTGGAAGAGTATAAAGGAAAACCTCAGATTGTTGCTTTTTTTCCCATACAGATTAAAATAGAGAAAAAATAAAATGGAAAACGGCAATCTCCTTTTTTACTTTTTTGTTATTTTCTTTTCGGCCAAAATAATGGGCGAAATCTGCGTCAGGCTGAAGATGCCAGCCATCATAGGGGAGTTGCTGGCCGGTGTTCTTTTAGGAAACTATGTCCTGGGGATAATCGATTATACGAACCACGTCTTGATGTCTATTGCTGAGATAGGAGTTATATTTCTCATGTTTCATGTGGGATTGGAGATACGCGTAAAGGATCTTTTTGCTGTCGGCAGAACCGCCGTTATGGTCGGAATCTTTGGTGTGATGTTTCCCTTGGTGTTGGGTTTTGGATGTATGTTTTTTCTTGGCTACCAGTTTGTCGAAAGCCTGTTCGTGGCCACAGCCATCCTGGCTACAAGTGTTGGAATTTCAGTCAAAGTATTACAGGATTTAGGTTTGATCAAGCATAAAGTGGCCTGTATCGTTCTGGGAGCAGCAGTGTTGGATGATATATTTGCCTTGATTTTCCTTGCTTTGGTCAAAGGCTTGGCTAGAGGGGAATTTCATGCCTTGGAGTTTTTCCTTTTGGTGATTGAGGCCTTGGCTTTTGTCGGCTTCCTCACTATGTGGGGCCCAAGATTGGCCAGTAGGACTCGTCGCTGGATCGAGAGATTAAACATCCCTGAAGGTCCTTTTGTGCTATCTGTGATTCTCTGTTTGGGCCTGGCATACCTGGCTGATATGATAGGCCTGGCAGCAATTATCGGGTCTTTCATGGCAGGAATAGTGATTGATGAGTTGGCCGGAGTCTACGACTTGGAAAACAAAGTTAAGTATGTAAACGAGTTCCTTCTTCCTTTCTTTTTTGTAATGATGGGGGCTCATCTTGATCCTGGAGCATTCTTAAAGCCGAATTTACTCTTTTTGATACTTTTAGTAACCGTAGTCGCTGCATTAAGCAAGATGATCGGATCTGCATTGGCCTGCTGGAAAGAGGATTGGAAGACCAGAATCCAGATAGGAGTATGCATGATTCCCAGAGGCGAAGTGGGAATTATTGTCGGAATGATTGGGCTTTCCCTTCATTCTATTACAAGAGATATGTATACGGTTGTCCTGGGAATGTCCCTTCTGACAACACTCATAACTCCGCCGCTCATCATTCTTTCATTCAGGCAGAAAAGACGCAAAGCTTCAACACTAAACAAAACCGAATAACTCATTATTATTAACGCAGAGGTTTGATTCATCAAATCCACATTTTTGATTGTATAAAAAAATTGCAGGGGTTTGATTCATCAAACCTACCTTATTTATAAGGATGTTATTTTTTGTAGGGGCTTGATTTATCAAGCCCACCTTATAATTATTTGTATAACTAAAATGTGGATTTGATGAATCAAACTCCTACAAATCATTTACCTTCGCAAGATAAATCATTCCCCTATAAATAATTTGGTTTGACAGGAAATTTCACTTGGTTTATAAATCCCTATACCTGAATTTATATTAGGGATATGATAAATGTTCCAGAGGAGGGAGATTTAATCATGAAAAAAATTAGAATACTACTGGCCGTTTTTGCTCTCTTCATTCTTATATGTAGCATCTTGAGCTTCCCGGCGTGGAGTTCACCCCAAAGATCTAGAAAGGTCACGCGTTACGACCCGAGCCTTTATAAGGCCATGGAGTGGCGCTGTATCGGACCCTATCGAGGTGGTCGAGTAACTGCCGTAACCGGTATTCCCAGCCAGCCTTATACTTACTACTTTGGTGCAACTGGCGGAGGTGTCTGGAAAACAGAAGATGGAGGCCTAAATTGGAAACCTGTCTCTGACGGCTTCTTCAAGACCGGTTCTGTGGGCGCCATTGCAGTTTCAGAGTCAGATCCGAATATAGTCTACGTAGGCATGGGCGAGGTGCCGATGCGTGGGAATGTTTCTCATGGAGACGGCATGTATAAATCCAATGATGCAGGAGAGACATGGGAGCACATCGGTTTGAGTGATACAAGCCAGATTTCAAGGGTCCGCGTCCATCCTCAAAACCCTGACCTAGTCTATGTTGCAGCTCTCGGGCATGTCTATGGTCCCAATGAGCAAAGAGGTGTGTTCCGCTCCAAGGATGGCGGTGGAACCTGGGAGAAAGTCCTTTACAGGGATGATAAGACCGGAGCTGTTGATCTGGTCTTGGATGCTTCGAACCCGAGAATTATGTATGCGGCCCTTTGGGAATTCTTTCGTACGCCGTATAGCCTTTCCAGTGGAGGGCCAGGATGTGGCCTTTTTAAATCGACTAATGGAGGGGATACATGGAATGAGATTTCCAGAAATCCGGGGCTTCCCAGGGGCCTACTGGGTAAAATCGGTGTCGCTGTTTCACCGGTGAAACCCAGTCGTGTCTGGGCCATTATAGAGGCAAAGGATGGGGGAATTTTTCGTTCGGATGATGGAGGAGAAACTTGGCTAAAAGTGAATTCAGAACGTAGCCTGCGACAGCGTGCTTTCTATTACAGCCGGATTTATGCTGACCCCAAAGACGCAGAAACCGTTTATGTCCTCAACACCGCATTCTACCGTTCTGTGGATGGAGGAAAGACTTATTCTACTATAAGAGTTCCTCATGGCGATAATCATGATTTATGGTTCGATCCTGAAAATCCCGCCAGGATTATAAACGGGAATGACGGTGGTGCTAATGTGAGTTATAACAGCGGCGTTTCCTGGACAGCACAGGATAATCAGCCGACCGCCCAGTTTTATCATGTAATTACCGATGACCATTTTCCTTACCGAGTCTACGGAGCTCAGCAGGATAACAGCACGGTTCGTATTCCCAGTAGAACGACGGGAAGCGGCATAGACAAGCCCGATTGGCACTCTGTCGGCGGAGGGGAAAGCGGTCACATCGCTCCTCGTCATGATAATCCAGATATTGTTTATGCTGGAAGTTACGGTGGGCTCATCACACGCTGGGATTACAAAACGCGCCAGACGCGAATTATCAGTGCCTGGCCAGATAATCCGATGGGCTGGGGCGCAGGTCTTTTAAAATACCGCTTCCAGTGGACAGCCCCGATACTTGTCTCAAAGTTTGATTCCGATGTTCTCTACCATGCAGCTCAGGTCATTTTTAAGACAAAAAACGAAGGACAGAGCTGGGAGATCATCAGTCCTGATCTTACCCGGAATGACAAGAATAAGCAGAAGCCTTCTGGTGGTCCGATAACACATGATAACACGAGCGTCGAGTATTACTGCACAATATTTGCGCTGGCTCAGTCTTACCACAATCCTAACACCCTTTGGGTCGGCACGGATGATGGGGTGGTCAGCATCACTAAGAATGGGGGGAAGAACTGGGAAAATATCACTCCAAAGGATATGCCGGAGTGGAGCCTAATAAGCTCGATTGAGCCTTCGACCTATGATCAAGCAACTGCTTATATAGCAGTTGACCGCCATGAGCTTGACGACTTTGAGCCTTATATCTATAAAACAGATAATTACGGTAAAACCTGGAAAAAAATCACGAACGGTCTTCCGAATAATACCTTTGTTCGCGTAGTGCGCGAAGATCAAAAAAGGAAAGGGCTTCTTTATGCAGGCACAGAGACGGGTGTTTTTGTCTCGTTTGATGATGGCTCAAACTGGCAGTCCCTTCAGCTTAACCTACCTGTCGTTCCTATCCATGATTTGGTGTTCAAAAGAGATGACCTTGTTGTTGCTACACACGGACGCTCGTTCTGGATTCTGGATGATCTCACCCCCCTTCATCAGATAACAGATGCTGTCTCCAGATCAGAGATGTTTCTCTTCAAGCCCCGCGATGCTTACCGTATGAGGGGGCGAGGATTCCCCAGGCCAAATGTCGGGCAGAATCCGCCCAGCGGTTCGGTTATCTATTATTACTTTATGGAAAAACCAAAGGAGGAAGTGACGCTGGAATTCTTGGATGCTGAAGGAAATTCAATCCGGAAATTCAAGAGCAAGAAAGAGGAAGAAACAGAATCCGAACGCACACCCCCGTCAAGGTTTCAAAGAGGAGGCCCTCAACATGTTCCTGCTGAGGCGGGGATGAATCGCTTTGTCTGGAATATGCGCTATCCTGACGCCGAAAGGGTCAGTGGAGCAATTCTCTGGGGCGGGATGCTTAGCGGACCGGTAGCAGTGCCGGGCGTTTATCAGGTTAAGCTCACAGTCGGGGAAAAAATGATGTCGGAAAGCTGGCAGTGGAAGAAAGAGCCTCGTCTTTTAACAACTCAAGAAGAATACCAGGAGCAGTTTGATTTTCTTATCAAAATCAGAGACAAGATAACAGAAGTAAACCGGGCCATAAATCGATTACGCGACGTCAAAAAACAAATAGATTTACTCTCGAGCAAAGTAAAAGGACACGAGAATGGAAAGGAAATTATTGAAGCCTCAAAGACGCTCAAGCAAAAGCTCTCGTTAGTAGAAGATGTTCTCATCCAGTCAAAATCCAAGAGCCGCCAGGACCCTCTCAATTATCCCATTAAGCTCGATAATAAGATTGCAGCCCTGGCTGGGGTTGTCTCGAGCGCAGACGCTCGTCCAACTGACCAATCCCATGATGTTTTTAAAGAATTATCAGCCAAGGCAGGTGAGCAGCTAACAAAGTTGCAGGACATTTTGAAAAAAGACCTTCCTGACTTCAATAAGCTGGTGAAGAAAGCAGACATCCCAGCAATAATAATAAAATAAAATTGTTAAAATAAAATTGTAGGG
>JABAOF010015853.1_pt3 | contig 14183 bp, 15 predicted proteins | sample 7062171 | NCBI WGS metagenome assembly JABAOF01 (sample SAMN14538628, study PRJNA623070) | marine sediment metagenome | biome: marine biome [ENVO:00000428]; feature: marine pelagic biome [ENVO:01000023]; material: deep marine sediment [ENVO:00002113] | place: India: Gulf of Khambhat ...
GACGTACTCTTCGGCGTGGACTACTTCTTCATGTAACGAAGATTCCCCGGCTTCATAACTCGAGCCCCGGCCGCAAGCCGGGGTTTTTTTTATTGATGAACGCGACTTCCCGCCGTATAATTTAGTCGTATCCAAGATAAGCCTCCACCTTTGCGCGGAAGGTACTAATTTATGGTTAAATTAATAGCAACGGGCGCCACGCTCGCGGCGTCGGGGGCCTACGCAATTAGCTTCGGCGCGGGCGTATTCGGCGGGGCCGCGATGCCGACGGGCGATATGGCGGCGGACCTGGTCCTCTATTATCAATATACGCCCTCCGGCGGCAGCGTGGGCTACAAAGGCGGGGATATGAAGGCCAGCCCGAAAATGGGTGCACGGGCGTATCTCGGCGTGCTACCCGGCTTGGAGATCGAAGCGGCCTTCGGCTACCACTTCAACCATCCCCAGAAAGACTGGAACGTCCCGAACTTCGACGAGCCCTCGTACCGGATTATCCCCATAACGGCGGGGGCGAATTACGTCATTCCCGTAGGGCCCGTCGCCCTCTACGCCGGTGGCGGAGGCGGGTATTACCTCGCGAAGGGGAAGCTGGAAGGTAGTTTCAAGGTCCCGCCCTTCGGCGACGTAAAATTATCCGGCGACATGAACGTTAACAAACCCGGCTTCTACGCCGGCGGCGGCCTCCGCTACTACCTTGGGAAATTTTCTCTCGACGTCGGCCCCAGGTTCAACTACGTAATAAACGACGGCACGTACGACGTCGACATGGAGTACAACGTCGGCGGCTTCGGCGGCAGCGTACCGTTCGAGGTCGAAAAAGGGTTCAACGACTCCTTTGTGGACATCCTCGTCGGCGCGAATTACTACTTTATGTAACGAGGTTATTCCGACCACCCCGACCCGGCCCGCGGGCCGGGTTTTTTATTGATGTAAGATCTTAAATTATACTAAAATGTCGGGCACCAACGGGAAAAACGCTTTCAATTCTAACCCGTTAACGTAGGAGGAGCAGGAATATGAAAGGGGTAGCGGCGATTGCGGCGTTGTTCGCGGCGGGGGCCGTATACGGCGCGGTCGTAAGCGTCGGCGGTTTCTACGCGCTCAGCGTACCGGCGGGCGGAGAAGGCTTCGAGGATACGGAGGCGGGAACCAGTATCTTCGGTTTAGGCGGGAAATTCTCCGTCGGCGCCATGTCCGGGGTTAACTTCGATTACGCCTTCGGGTATAACACGAAGTATGGCATTTCTGATGAACGCGGATATGAAGCGCATTATTCGGCCATCCCGATCACGTCCGGCGTATNNTAAGCCTTACGCCGGGATAGGCGGCGCGTACGTCATCATGGGCGCGCACGAAGAGGCGTCGTACTACGGAAGTTACGACGACCGGTTTTGTTTTCCGGGCGCTTACGTCGGCGGCGGCATAATCTAAGCGTTTACCGATGTAATCGCCCTCGACGTCAACCCGCGCTTTATGACCGCCCTCGACCCGGACGACGGCGGCATGGATTTTAATTTTTTCGACGTACTCATCGGCGTGGATTTTTACTTATAAAATCAGAGGCTCAGGTTCTTAAACCCGGCCCGAGGGCCGGGTTTTTTTTGACTTCGGTTTTCGCTTAATCTATAATATGTAAAAGCATCGCGCCCCAACGCCGGTTGGTTCAGCCTTAAGGATATGACGGCAAAGACCGCGATTAGAATCGCGTCGACCGCCGCGGCGGTAACTCTTGCGGCCGCCGTGGCTGCGAACGCGCTCGTCCGGCTGGGCGCCGGGGTTTCCGGCGGCTTCGCGTTCCCGGTCGCCGCGTTCGACCACGACGTCAAGGCGGCCCCCGCCGCGAGCGTCCGCCTCTACGGCAACCTCTTCCACTGGCTCACGCTCGAAGGCGGCGCGGACCTGTCCCTGCCGTTCGGCGCGGAAAGAGAGGACGGCGTCGGCGAGACGCGCATGGTGGCGTATAAAGTCGGCCTTATCTACAAAGTCCACATGGGCGTATTCATGCCGTTCGCCGCCGGCGGCTACGCCGTCTTCGACGAGCGAGTAAGGCGGGAGAGCGGGTGGGAGGACGTCGCCGGGCAGGGTTTCTACGTGGCGCCGGGCCTGGAGTATTACTTCACGGAGCGCTTCGCGGCCTTCGGCATGCTCGGCTACAACCGTACCTTCGACAACGCGCGGGCCTCCGAACGCGACACGCAGTACGTCAAGCTCGACTTCGGCCTTAATTACTATTACTGGTAGATGCGGCTTCGGCCGCTTGACAGGTGCCGCCGTTTATGATACAAAACGGCGCGATTCCTCAGTAGCTCAATTGGCAGAGCATCCGGCTGTTAACCGGAGGGTTGCAGGTTCGAGTCCTGCCTGAGGAGAAAAAAGCGCCCCGCGAGGGGCGCTTCGCGTAATTAACCTTCGCTAAAATCGTCGCCCCCGGCAATGCCGCGGGACGATTACCGCGTTCTTACCGTCGGCGCCGCACCGCGACTAATGGCAAAATATTACTAACGCTTTAACGGAATACGCGAGTGGCCCCAAATCCGAAAAGTATCCTCCTGGGTTCGTCGATACTTCTTCCCGCTTTCACGTTGGCGGCGTTCCAGTTGACGACGCGGCTCCTGGGGCCGCAGCGGGGCTACCTGACCGGCCTCGTCCTGTACTGGGCGTACGCGCTCGCCGTGGCTGCGTGGTTCGCCCGCGGCCGCGAGGGATACCTGCGCGAGCTGTTGAAACCCGGCGCGTTGACCGGGCCGCGGGTTTTATGGTCGGCGTCGTGCTTCATCCCCGTGTACGTGGTCTTCTTCATCGCCTTTCTGCCGAACGTCGCGTCGCTCGGCGCGCGCCTCTCGTTCCTGGTCGTGGCGACGGCGGCGGCGAACGCCTCCGTGGAGGAGTTGTACTGGAGAGGTCTGTACCTCCGGGAGTTCGGCGACAACGCCCTAATCGGGCTATGGATTGCGACCGCGTTGTTCGGCGGTTGGCACGTTTCGCTGTACTTAATCGAGGGTATCACCTTCCGCGGCGGCTTCGGCGCCCTAGTCGGCGGCGCAGCGGCGATGGGCCTACTGTGGAGCTATGTTAGTCGCCGGCTCGGCAACGTCGCGGCGACCACGCTGGCTCACGTGCTGGTCAACGCTTTCACCTTCACGCAGCTTTACGTCGACAACGGCTTCTAGGCGCCGCCTTATTTGACATTCCGCCCGAAGTTCCTCCCCGCACGTTAAGAAAGCGCCCCGCGAGGGGGCGTTTTTCGTAATCCGCCATTCGCCGACCCGTTAAAAATTGCGGACCGCCAAACCCACGGTCATAGTTACGTCGTGTGTGGCGTAGCCTTCGGGCGTTACGTTGTCCCATTCCACCTTCTCCGTTACGGTCATCACCAACCAATCCGCGATGACGAGGCCGAAGCTGGCGTTGGCCGTCAACAGCCGCTCGTGTATATCCTCCAAGCCGACGTCCCAAGTGAGCGACGCGTCGAGTTCGTAAACGTCGTTAACCTTCAACCGATAATCCCCTCCGACGCACGCCGCGGGGAAGCCTACGGAATCTTTGCCGGCGGCTTCCGTAAAGACTTCGTGGACGTAACCTAAAAGGCTCCCGACGGCGAGTTCCTGGGTCTCGCTTCGAGCCAGGTATACGGCCAAGCCGCCGAAATTGGATAGGCGATGTTCGAAGCCCGCGAACGTGTTCCGCCGCCACCGCCCTCTATAACGAGCGTAGAGCCTATCGCCGCCGGTGAAGAAGAACTTGGTGCCGGCGAAAAAGCCCGTGTTTTCCGCGGCCTTCTTGCCGCCGGAGGCGGCAAAGGTATAGTCGCCGCTGCCGTCAAATACGAATTTTCGATAAGTGTACTCCGCATCCCCGGCGGTGGCAAGGCCGTGGGTCTTCGTATTCCCGCCGGTCCCGTGGTACGACAACGCCGCCTTGGCCCGCAAGGGCTTCTCGTCGCCGAGCGCGCCGGCGGCGAAGCTGAAGGTCGCTACGAAAACCGGAACTAGAGCTTTATTCGCCCAGTTTATATTTTTCATCGAGCCTCCGCGTCCGTTCTTTGCGAGATGTTAACGTAGTCCGCTTTCAATTTCGGGCGTGAACAACCTTGGTTTTCACTTAGCGAATAATCTCGAAAGCGCCCCGAACACCCAGTAAAACCATCTCCGTTCCTATGACGGCCAGGATTAACCCCATCAACCGGCTGATGACGTTTACGACGCCCTCGCCGAGAAAAGAGATAACCCTCTCACCGTAGATAAAAAACCAGTAAGTCACGAGGCACAAAAGGCCGAAGATGGCGATCGCGGACGCGACGCGAAGCAACGGACCCGTCGCCGCGAAGTTCATCGCCGTCGCGACCGTGCCCGGGCCGGCCAAAATAGGCACCGCCAAAGGCGAGATGGCCACGCGCAGCGCCGAATCGCGCGCTGTTTTGCCGTTCGCGGAGGCCGGCGATTGAACTTTGGAGAGGCGGCCTTGCAGCAGCTCGAGGCCGACCATGAAGATGAGGATGCCGCCCGTTATCCGAAACGCCGGCAACGTCAATCCGAAAAGCTCGAATATGAGTTTGCCCGCCAGGCTGAAAACCGCGGTAACGACGAATGCGGTTATGACGGACCTCCTCGCGATTACCTTTTTTTGGTCCTCGTCGAAGTCTGCCACGAGGCCGACGAATATCGGCGCGTTGGCGACGGGGTTCATAATGGCGAAGAAGCCGAAGAACACTTTCGCGATAAATACGGGTAAGCTATCCAACGTCGTATCCTCCCAGTCTTATGGCGCGGCGCGGCGGCTCGAGCTCCCGTCCGCCGCCGCACGGGCGTCGCCTTTATGGCCGCCCGGGCCGTCGTTAGCCGGCGCGACGTAAAATTCTACCACAAATGCTGGTTAAAATCCGCCATATATACGTCCCTTCGCCCGTTTACGAAACTCGATGGTGCCGTCCCTCAGCAACTCGAGCGGGGGAGGGCCGAGCCGTTGGTAGGGGCGTTGCGGCGTCGAGCGCTGGCGAGGGAGAAAAAGCGCCCCGCGGGGGGCGCTTTTTTATNNCAGGCGCTTGGCCGCGGCGAAGTCGCCCGCCGTCAAACGGTAAACGTAGACGCCCGGCGGGAGCGCGAGAGACGTCGGGTAGCGGTGCTCGGCCGCGGCCAGTTGCCCGTCCACCACCGTCGCGACCTTACGGCCGGCGAGGTCGTAGACGGCCAGCGTCGCCCGGCAAGGCCGCGGCAGCGCGAAGCTGAATACCACGGCCCCTCGCGCGGGGTTGGGCGCCGCGGCGTGGAGCGCGAAGGCGTTCGGCAGCGTCTTGCCCGCTTTGACCGTTACCGGGCCGAACAGCGTCGTGTGCCCCGAGAGCTCGAGCGCCTCGAGCCAATACTTGTACGTGACCCCCTCGGCGGCCGACGCGTCGCGGTACGCGTAAGGGCTTTTGCCGGTTATGGGGCGGGCGTTGAGGCGGCCGCGGTCACCCGCGTCGGGTGACGGGGCCTCGCCCGCTTCCTGCCGATAGAGGTTGTATTTTACGCGATGCCGTTCGTCCGCGGCCCACGCGAGCTCGACGCCTCCCGGGACGGCGCGCGCCGTGAACGATTTTATCCGCACCTCGGAGGACGGGTTGTCGACGGTGAAGGCCATCGACTTTAGGACGTTGTTCCCGCCGAAGTCCTTGGCCCAAACGTAAAGCGTATACGGGCCGTTGGGCAATTTCTCGCTGTCGAGGGAGTAGGCCTCGTCGCCTTCCTCCACTATGCCGTCGCCGTCGGTGTTGGTAATGATGAAGTAGAACTCCCGGGAATTATAGTCGCCCTGCGTCATCCACTGGCCGCTCCGTTTGTATACGACGGTGGTTACGGTCGCGGGCGGCGGAACCTCTCCCGTAAAGACGACGAACTTCTTGGGGGGAATCGTGCCGCCTTCGCCGATGACGCACCATTCTATCTCGTAGGGCACTAATTCCCAGTGCGTGTCCACTATTTTATCGCTGACGTGGGCGATGACGTCGACTTGGCCTTTGACTTTACCGGGGTCGACGCGTACGTCGCCGTTGTTTTCGCAGAAGGAAAACCACTGGCCGGGCTCCGCCTCCTCGAATACGGGCGGCTGTTCGTCGGTCGAGGGTTTCACGAACTCGATCGGGTTGTCTATGGCGTCGTACCACTTCTTGATGCCCGGGTAGTAACCGCGCGTGAAGTGGACGTGGTGGAAGTCGGCGACGGGCCAGTTGGCTAAGTTGCCGAGGCGGTCGCTCTCCTTGACCGGGTCGCCCTCGACGAAGGGTATGGTGCTGTAAGTGAGGTGCCAGTATAGCCACCCTTTGTCCTGGCCTTTGGTGTAGTTGACGATTATCCCGGTGTAAAGTGGCTCCTGGACGCGAATGAGGCTTACGTAACCGTCGTCGACGGAGTAACAGGGGTCGGCCGCCTCGCCCAGGACGTCAAGCCCGTCATGGTAGTACGAGCCGCCCCCGTAATTCTGAAACTCGTAGCAGTTGTTGCCGCACCGTTGCGGCACGTCGCCCGGGCCTAACGGCCAACGCTCCGCGCTCGCCGTCCCGAAACAGGCCAGCGCGCCCAGGGAAAGTATTATTATTGTACTCTTCATTCCATCATCCCCTATTTCGTGAGCGTCGCTTGCCAACCCTGACCCATCGCCAGTACGCGGGGCGGGACGCCCGCGAGTACGGCGACCGTCGGCGACGAGCCGCTCGGCTGAGCAACGTCGTGCTCTTCTTGCGTGATAATTTTTAGCGAGGCGTCCAGCCACGCCACGGCCTCGCGCCCTTGCAGCGACCGCGTCCCGACCGCGAACGACGAGAAGTCGGCCGCAGCCGCGAGGTCCGTAACGCCGAAGTCCGCCGGTGCTTTCCACCGCCGGGCGACGCGGCCGTCGGCCAGCGTCACCAGCGCCACCTCGTGATGCGCCCCCACGACGGCTTGCGTGCCGTCTTCGCTGATTTCCGCGAGCCGCGGATAGTAGAGGTTATGGGGCGCCTGCCAGACGCGGCCGCCGTCCCGGTAAAGCGCCATCCATTCCCGGTCGACGAGTAGGACCCGGCCGTCGCGGCCGGCCGCGGCGGCGCGCGCGTACGGAAGCTCGTACTCCTCGACGCCGGCCGCGAGGTCGTAGACCTTCGTCGTGCCGTCCAATACGCTAAGCACGAGCCGTTCTTCGGCCGGGAAGAATACGGCCTCGAGCGGCGGCCCGACGTCCACGCCGCCGGTGCGGGCCCCCGCGGCGGAATAGAAATCTAGGCGCGCGGGCGCCGTCGGCCCCTCGCCGCGCACCGTTACGAGCGCTGCGGCGCCGGAGTCCGCCACGTAGGCCGACGTCGCGCCGACGTCCGCCGCCGTCCAAAGCAGGCGCCCGCGGTGGTCATACACACGGACCGTGCTCGCGGGCGGCATCGTACCTTCTCTTATAGACACCACCGCGAAGGCCGAGCCGCCGGGCGACGCGTACGCGAACTCCCGTGGGCCCAGGCCGCGGACGGTCCCGGCCTCGCTCGAGACCTCGTTGTCCCAGACGGCCAGGTACTGGCCTTGCGGGCCGGCGCTCAGCGCCGCCCACGCGGCCCCCGCCGCGAGCATAGCCGTCAAGCCGGCTAGAAATTTAGTCGCCATTTTGTACCCCTTGCGGAATAGTTACCCGTGTAGTGGGTTCCTTTTCTCGAGCCGCCGTTGCCGCTGCGGGAGCATTCCTCGCGTCTCCCCCCGCTCGGCAAAGGCTACTTTATTTATACATTATTTAAGACCAAAATGTCAAGCAATACCGATTCCGGCGGCGGCCCGTTCCCGCCGTCTTTTCACCTCGGGAGTCCGGTTGCGCCGGCCTTCGGCTTTGGAATAAATTGCCGGCGCCGGCCTTTTTTATTTTAAGATAGCGGAAACGGAAACCGCGGAGAAGTTGTGGAAGGAGCGATTCTCTACGTCGGCGAAGCTTTCGCCCTATTGACCGCGATTGCGTGGGCGTTCGCCGTCGTCCTGTTTAAAAAGAGCGGCGAGACGGTCCACCCGGTAGGCCTTAACCTGTTCAAGGACGTCTTCGCCCTCCTACTATTCCTGCCCACGATGTGGCTTTTCGGCGAGACGCTCTGGCGCGACGTGCCGGCCGCGGAGTACGCGCTGCTTCTGGCGAGCGGCGCGCTCGGCATCGGCCTGGGCGACACCTTCTTCTTTATGAGTTTAAACCGGCTCGGCGCCGGCCTTACGGCCATCGTGGACTGCCTCTATAGCCCGTTTATAATCGGCCTTTCTCTTCTATTTCTCGCGGAGAGGCTCANNGCGACCTGGGATGGGGAATTTTTTACGGCATACTGGGCCTGGCGACTATGGCCGTGGGCATCGTGATGATCAAGCCTCTTCTGGAGCGCTCGCCCCTCTTGTGGGCGACGGAGATTCGGGTGATAGGCGGCGTCGCGGCGCTGGCCGTTATCCTCCTGTTCCACAAGCAGCGGCGAGTCATTTTGTCGTCCGTGGCCTCGAGCCGCGGGAGGCGTTATATGGTTGGGGGCTCGTTCGTGGGCGCGTACCTCGCGATGGTCCTCTGGCTAGCGGGGATGAAGTACGCGCTGGCCTCCGTCGCCTCGGCGCTAAACCAGACGGCCAACGTCTTCATCTTCATCTTCGCGGCGCTGCTTTTGCGCGAGGCCATCACGCGCCGGCGTACGCTGGGCATCGTACTGGGCTTTCTGGGTGCTATTCTGGTTTCGTTTGGATAATAGGCGGAAAGGAGATATTATAGGCGTCTGGCGTAACCTTTTCGCGGTGGCATTAACGGCGGTCGTAGGGCGGCTCCGCCGGGCCGGCGTCCCGCGGCAAGGAGACGTGAACGTCCCCGATTGGCGCCAAGGGTGTTATTGGGGGATTACGGTTATGGGCCCCGCGGGTTTCACCGTCGAGGTCTATACGGTCCCGAAGGAGAAGGCGGCGTCGACGACGTCGCCCGACAAGTAACCGCCTCTAAACAACCAAATAAAACCGGGAGGTTGAGCGATGGCTGAGAAAATTAACATGGGTAAGTTCTTTTTATGTTTGAAGGTCCGCGACGTGAAACGCTCCCTCGCGTTCTACCGGAAGTTGGGTTTGACGCAAGTGGGGGGCACGGTGGAGGAGGGGTGGGCGATGTTGGGGTACCACAACCTCTGCCTGGGCCTTTACCAGGGGCATATAGAACAAAACCTCCTCAACTTCCGCGGCGGCGACGTCTTCGCGATCGCCGAGGAGCTTAAAGCCCGGGGCTTTAAATTGAAAAAGGAAGCCGAACGCGAGGCCGACGGCAGCGACGGCGCCTGGCTCGAGGACCCCGACGGCAACCTCATATACTTCAATACCCACCCCGATGAACGGGAAGAGGCCAGCTGCGCTTAGAGGAGGGTTTGCGCGGGAAGCCGGCGTAAAGATAACGAAGATTAAAGACGACGAACGGCCCGCCCTCGCGCGAGCGCCTGATGAACTGGTTCTCGGGAAGGGCCGTCTTTAATACGGCGGATTTTTAAATACGCCGCTCCCGCCCTGCGCCGATTTTACGGCAAATTATATAAGATGGTTAAATTTAAAGGCGTGTTTTTTATTGACAAGAGCGGCCAAGTATTTTAGTTTATGCTTAGTTTAATAGGAATTTATCCCCGGCTCGAAGGGGTTTGAGGAGGACAGTTGGCTACCACGGGGATGGGAAAAGCCAGATCGCCACGCGGCCGCGCGCGCGTCGAAAAAGACCGCCGGGTTGGACCACGGGTCCGCCCGGCTTTTTAAATTTTAAATAATCCAATTCTCGCCCGAACCGGTACCGAGGAGGTTAGAATGCAGAAGTCAATCGCCATAACCTTAGTTACTCTGTTATCTTTCTCTACGGTCGCGGTGGTCCGAGGTGAGGTATTTGAAATAAAAGAAAAGGACAAAAAGGAGGAGGTTCGAGCCTTAGATAGCCGCGATTCGGTATGTGAAAGTAGCCACTTAATAATATGCATTCCGGAAGGCTGGTTCGTAGAATACGACGTCATAGATAAGAAAGGCGCGAAAAAGAAGTCAGGCGTATTGAACGCGTACGTTACGCTCGGCCCGGAAGGTATAATAGAACCAGCTCAGAGCACCGAAGAGTTGCCAGAGGTAGAAACTGCGGAAGTAGCGGTGGGCGAGCGAGGCGTAAAAGAATATACGCGGCCGGTGTCGGAAGACGCCAAATTCGGTTTCGGTAAAGAAGGGGACGAAATATGGTTTAACGCGTATGAGGGAGCCCCCGGCGAAGAACCCGAAAATACCGAATTCCATAAGCTTGGAATAGTGAAGAAGGGGTGGAAATTATATACGCCCGATAGCTTTAACCTGACGCCCCTTTTCATCTTCGAAATCGGAAAGAAGAAGGACCCGGCCGGGGGAGAAACGACCGACTTCGCCCCCGGCGCCGGCCTTACTTACTTATTATTTAGGAAAGACCCTAAGCATAAGAACTGGTCGAACGTCGGCATAGGGGGGAACGCCTCCTTCTCTAAGACCCGGTTGCTGCGTGAAGGCGAAAAATCGCTCGAAACCACCGGCGTCGCTACCTTGGGAGTCGTCGGCGCGTACAAACTTCCCGTAGAGACGCCCGTAATCCTCCAGCTGGTGGTCGGAACCAACGTTACCGGCAGCGACCGGTACTTGCTAATAGGCGGCGGCATAGCAACTCCCACGGCCCTAAAATAATGGGCGCCTTAGTTATCTAAGCCCCGTTGACGGCCACGAGGGCGACGTCTTAAGTCTGGCTAATAAGGAAAAGGCCCCGTTTTCGCGGGGTCTTCGTTTAACTACCCCAAAACCCCTTGCCTTCCCACCTGACGGGTGTTATATTCCCGCAAATCGGTTCACGGCGCGTTCGTTCGAATTTAGGAGGGCACGTATTGAAGATAGAAGGGATAACGGATCTGGCGTCCCTCGCGGCGTTCGCACGCGAGAACGACATCGCCAACTTGGATTTAAAATTTGTGGACCTCGCGGGCCGGTGGCGCCACGTTACGGTCCCCGCGGCGCGGCTCGGGAGTAAATTGTTCGAATACGGCGTCGGCTTCGACGGCTCGCAAAGCCCGGGTTACAAGACGATCGAGGCGGGTGACCTTGTCCTCAAGGCCGACGCGACGACGGCGATGTTCGAGCCGTTCTGGGAGAAGCCGACGATATCGCTCATATGCAACATCCACGAGGCGGACACGGGTGAGCGTTTCGCGCGCGACCCGCGCGCGCTGGCCCAGCGCGCCGAGGCGTACCTCGCTGGCCTCGGCGTCGCCGAGGGTTACTGGTTATCGCCCGAGTACGAGTTCCACCTCCTGCGAAACGTCTATTACGCCTCCGAGGCGGGGCGATGTTTATACTTCGCCAACGCCCCAGAAGAGGAGGAGGGCTCGCATATCTCCGCGGCGGTCGCGACGCCGGGCTACAACGTCCCGCGCGAGGGTGGCTACCACTCCATCCCGCCGTTGGACGAATATTACGACCTGAGGGCCGAGATGGCCGCGGCCATCGAAGCCTCCGGCCTCCCGGTCCGCTACCACCACCACGAGGTGGGCGCGACGGGCCAGTGCGAGATCGAGGTCGGCTTTCTCACGTTGGTGGCGGCCGCGGACATGAACCTGTGGGTGAAGTTCCTCATTCGCAACCTCGCGCGGTGGCGCGACATGTACGCGACGTTCATGCCGAAGCCGATATACGGCGAGGCCGGCAACGGCATGCACGTCCACCAGTTCCTGGGCTCGGCGGAACGGTCCGCCTTCTATGACGCCGGCGGTTACGGCGGCTTGGGCGACCTCGGGCGCCACTTCATGGGCGGCATCTTGAAGCACGGCCGGTCGCTGGCGGCGTTCACCAACGCGGCGACTAACTCCTATAAACGCCTCGTCCCGGGGTTCGAGGCGCCCGTGCGCCTTTTTTATTCCATCGGCAACCGCTCCGGGACGATAAGGATACCGAAGTACGCGGCGCGGGCCGAGGAAGCGCGCTTCGAGTACCGGCCGCCGGACGCAACGTGCAACCCCTACCTCGCCTTCTCGGCCATGCTCATGGCCGGCCTCGACGGCGTTTTGCGCGAAATAAACCCGGGCGAACCCATCGAGGAAGACCTCTCGAAGATGCCGAAGGCCAAGCAGAAGCGCATCCGTTCGCTGCCCAAGTCACTCGTCGCGGCCCTCGACGACCTCCGCGGCGACCACGATTACTTGCTCGCGGGCGGCGTCTTCACCGAGGACATCATAGACGCGTATATCGAAACCAAGATGGAATACGACGTGCGCGCCCTCGACCAGCGGCCCCACCCCCACGAGTACATCTTGTACTTCGACATGTAGCGGCCGCCCACGCCGGCGGCTCGTTCGTCGTTATGATTATTCGAAGACGGGCCGTCGGCGCGCGCGAAGTAGGGATGCTTTTATGCTGAAGAACGTTGCCGCGATAATTTTTTTGGCGTTAATCTGCGGCTCCGGCTGTTGGTACGGGACCTTTATGAGCCCGCGCGCCATCGGGACGGGCAAGATTCGCGTCCGCATCATCGGCGATTTCCCGGCGTACGTGAGCGTCCACGACCGCGATAAGGACCGAGCCAAGGTGCCGGGCCCCGGCGGCAAAGAAGTGACGCCCGGCTTCGGCGACGCCGTCGTCAAGGGGATGGTCACGTACGGCGCCGGGCGCCGCTTCGACGTCGGCGTCCAGGCCCATATGTATTCCGTCGGCATCCACGCCAAGTGGTGGGCGCACGTCGTCCCCGAGGAGCGGCGCAAGGGTATGGACTTCGCGCCCATCCTCTTTCTCGATTATATCTTCGCGACGCAGCGCATCGCGCCCAAGCTCTCGCTCGTCGGCGGTTGGCCCCTAAGCCGCGTCGCCGAAGCGTACATAGGCTACGAGGGTTTCTACGGCCCGCAGATGAACCTGATAGACGACGTATACGCGGGCCGCATCAAGTTCGACGACATCGAAAAGCAGGAGCTTTACCAGGACAACCTCTTCGTAGGCGTCGACTTCGACTTGGAGTACGTCGGCTTCACCGCGGAGATCGGCTACCCCCTCAACCGCAACGACCGCGACAAGTCGACGGCGATTTGGTTCGGCCTTGGCCTTTACTCCGAGGAGGTGTTGAAGAGGCTCTTTTAAACGAAGGCGGACGACCCGGGCGCCCCGCGCGGCGCCCTTTTAATTTATGAAACTCAAAGGCCACCACGTAGTCTTACTGCTCATTATGGTCGGCATGCTCGCCGGCGGCGCGTGCGGCTGGGCCTTCGGCGAGAGGATGCTCGCCGTCAAGTTCCTGGGCGACATCTTCCTAAACGCGCTCAAGATGATGATCGTGCCGCTCATCGTGGCGTCGATGATTTCGGGCGTCGCGTCGCTGGGGGACGTACGGCGGCTGGGGCGGACCGGCCTCGTGACCATCGGCTACTACGTCGTGACGACGGGGGTGGCCGTCGCCATCGGCATGTGCCTCGCGAACGCCATACGCCCGGGCGCGGGCGTGACGCCGGTAGCGCAGGAGCTGCCGTCGATGGTGGGCGAGCGGACCTACACCGTCGTCGACGTCATCGTCAACATGATTCCGGAGAACGTCTTCGCCGCGGCCGCGGAGACGAACGTCCTCCCGCTCATCGTCGTCTCGCTCGTCTTCGGCGGCATCTTGACGACGCTGGGCGAGAAGGGCCGGCCGGTCATAAAATTTTTCGAGGGCGTCAACGCCGCGGTCCTGAAGCTCGTATATTTGGTGATGATGTTCGCGCCGGTGGGGGTATTCGCGCTGGTGGCGACGAAGCTGGGCGCCGCGGGTGGGGGCGAGGCCTTCTGGGGCGAGCTGTACAAGCTGGGCAAGTACGCCGTGACGGTCCTCACCGGCCTCGCCCTCCACGCCTTCGTCGTGCTGCCGCTGCTCTTGTTCCTCCTCGGCCGCCGCAACCCGTTTACGTACGCGTTCAACCTGCTCACGGCCTTCGCGACCGCTTTCTCGACCGCCTCCTCCGCGGCGACGCTGCCGGTGACGATGCGCGCCGTCGAGAAGCGCAACCGCGTATCGAACGAGGCGGCGTCGTTCGTGCTGCCGCTGGGCGCGACGATAAACATGGACGGGACCGCGCTCTACGAGGCGGTGGCGGCGCTCTTCATCGCGCAGGTATACGGCATCGAACTAACCGCGGCGCAGCAGCTCGTCATCTTCTTCACGGCGACGCTGGCGGCGGTGGGGGCCGCGGCCAT
>JABAOF010000377.1_pt1 | contig 14179 bp, 18 predicted proteins | sample 7062171 | NCBI WGS metagenome assembly JABAOF01 (sample SAMN14538628, study PRJNA623070) | marine sediment metagenome | biome: marine biome [ENVO:00000428]; feature: marine pelagic biome [ENVO:01000023]; material: deep marine sediment [ENVO:00002113] | place: India: Gulf of Khambhat ...
TGATTATGATCACTTTTGACATCGATCTCATATTAGAAATTACTCTACCTTAAAGGAGTTGTCAACTTGGGTCACTTCGAGAGGAAATCAGTTGAAAATATCAAGGATAAAGAAAAAAAATGGAATGAGGAGAGTCCAATATAAAATCTAATATCACAGATAAAGGGATGTCCTTAAGCATGAAACCTTGCCAAAAGCTGAAATTGAGTTTATATTGAAAAAATAATTTTAAACTAACTTTGGAGTATTAATAATGGATGGTTTAAAAACAATAAAAGTGCAAAAAGCCTTTTTCACATTGATTTTCTCTCTTTTTCTTCTCTGTCTAAATGATGGACTCTTGAAGGCAGAAACTGAATTNNCTGAATTCTCCCCAGGATCCCTATTACCCAAGAATGAGATTTGGATGTCTACGGAAGATCCTCAAAATTACTTTCCTGAAAACCTTTATGAGTATATTGACGGTGCGGCAGAGATTTATCTTGCCTACGATTTCAAAGAGTTAGTTGTTGGCCAATATAAAAGGACTGATGCGGATGCTTCCCTTTCTGTAGAAATTTATGACATGGGTAATGAGAAAAATTCCTTTGGCATCTACAGCGCTGAGCGGTTTCCTGATACTCGCTTTATCTCTGTGGGCAATCAAGGATACTTAGAGGAAGGAACGCTGAATTTTATCGTGGGGAGATACTATATCAAATTGCTTTGTTTTGATTGCGGAGATAAATCAGAGGCCTTTTTGAGATTTTTTGCAGAAAACATTTTGAGCAAAGTCAAAAACAAAGGCCAAATGCCTCCACTCCTAAAGATGTTTCCCAGAGAAGCTCTGGTTGTCAACAGTGAAAAATTCATCTTGAATAATTTCTTGGGTCACTCCTTCCTTCATGATGGCTACTTGGCTCAATACAAAAAAGAAGAATTTGAGTTTGATTGTTTCTTGGTAGAAGGGGAGAGTCCTGAAGAAGCACAGAATATGTTAGATCAATATTTGGGCTACAATAAAGAAAGGGTAGAGAAGAGGTCTTTTGGATATAGTGCCAGAGACCGTTATTATCACAATATTTATCTTGCTAGAGTCAAGAATTACCTTTGTGGAGTGATTAAAATCAGAGATGGATTTGAAGAATTCGGGGAGAAATACTTAAAGATCTTAGTGAATTCCTTGAAAGGCAATCCTAGGTTTCAGTGAAATTATTTCTTGTGTCTACAACCTTCCTTTCAATCTCTATTATTTACGTTAAGACAATCGATTAGTCGATTATCTTTCAAGGCGAATAATGAGATTATTTTCCTTTTTCGTTATCGCCTAATAATGAAGGAAGTCATCCCAAATAACGCCGATTTCCGTCCATCCTTGCTAAAATCCTCACCCTCCACCATGGGCTTCGGATGGACGGAAATTGCCGCTAAATTAAATAGCTGTATCAAGTATTTTTCCGATCACAGAAAAAAATGCTAACTTCAACGAAATGAAGGTTTAATTATGATCCTGAATAGAATATAATGTGCAGAAAGAGTCTCCTATGGAATCAAACAAAGTTGTCACATCCTCACTTGTCATTGTTATCATTTTCATTGGAGGTCTTGTTTTAAGACTTGCCAAACCTGTTCTTTTTCCTTTTTTCTTAGCTATCTTTCTTTCTTTTATTCTTTCTCCTGTACTTGATTTATTAACACGTTTTAAAATTCCGAAAGCCGTGTCTATTGTTATCGTGATTATCATTGCCTTTTCTATCATCTACCTCTTAGGAATGCTTTTTTACTCCAGTGGAAAAGCCTTTGCTTCTGAATTTCCCAAATATGATCAAAAATTCAGCTCCATATTAGCCTCTCTTCAAGAAAAATTTAAACTCTCTGGACTGGAGCGAAATCCGTTGGATTGGCTTAATCAACTAGATATAAATAAATTGGGGGGGTTTCTGCTCTCCTCGCTTGGAACCTTTTTCACTTTTATCTCCAATCTCTTTCTCATTTTCCTTTTTCTTATTTTTATATTGGCCGGAAGAGGGAAAACCAAAACCAAAATCAAGGGCTCTTTTAGCTCTAAGAGAGCTAAAAAGATCATTGATGTTATCGAAAATATCGATACCCAGATCCAGAAATATCTTGCTATCAAGACTGTAGTCAGCTTTTTCACAGGGGTCTTAGCCACCTTAGTCTTGATTGCTTTTGGGGTGGATTTTGCTATTGTTTTTGGATTCTTAACGTTCTTGTTGAATTATATACCGAATATCGGTTCCATCATTGCTACAGCCCTGCCTGTAGCCATTGCCCTTTTTCAATTTGAGACTCTCTGGCCTGCATTTTGGATACTCCTTATCCTGATGGCCATCCAGATGACGATGGGTAATTTTGTCGAAGTGAGATTAATGGGACAAGGATTGGGATTAAGTCCTCTCTTGGTCCTTTTTTCCCTCTTTTTTTGGGGATGGCTCTGGGGACTTCCCGGAATGATATTAGCCGTGCCGATTGCGGCAATCATAAAGATTGTCTGCAACAATATTCCTGCTCTTCAATTTGTGGCAGCTCTTATGAGCAAAGATTGATAATCATCAAATCAGGGGGAAGGAATAATTTTTTTCTGCCTAGACATTTCTTTCAGTTGATCGAAACGGTCCAGGAGACGCTGGATATAATGGCGGCCTTCGAAGTTTCCTTTGGCCTGGAGTTTTATCCCGAGAATGATTCTATCTAAACATTTGATTTTTTCTTCTTTTGTATATGACTCTATTTCTCCTGGAATGATAACCTTTTTCTCATAACGGCACTCTTCGATGCTCTTGAGGATAGCCTCGCCCGCTTCATTCCTAGGCACTTCTTTATCATCTGGCATCAAGAAAATGCCCTTTCCCGCTGTGGCTTTAGCTTTTGCATATTCTAAAGCCAAGAGAGCATCCCGGTCTTTAAATGATCCCTTCTTTTCAGCGAAGACTTTGATCGGCATCTCTATGTGAAAAGCCAGCCAAGCTATTCTCTCGTCATTCAGGATATCCTCCTCTTTCAAATCTTTTTGGGATAAGGATGTCTGTTTCTTTTCTATGATGCGTTTTTCTTGGTATGGCTTATGTTGCTGCAAAAAGGTGCAGTCCGGAGGGCAATGAATTTCCTTCTCTCTCAGGAGTCCACAACAAAGTGGGCATAGGGACACACCCAAAGCGACACAGTAGCGTTTAGCTTTTCTTTTTTTGCATTTTTCACATTTAGCCATTTGAATTATCAATGAAGATAGAATCTGTTTTCTACTCTCTGTCAACAGGTGAGATGGAAAGCTCCAATCGTCTTTTTTTGGGCAGAAATTGCGTTGAATTTTTGAGCAGCTTTTTTTGTTTTTTCAATAAAGAGCAATATTCCTTTAGATTGTGTATATTGCCTGACTTCCTCCTCTACTTTCATCAACCCAGCAAATCCCGTCCCGATTACGATGGCTTGAGGCTCTTCCTTAAGAGCCTCTTCAACATCCTTAAGACAGAGTTTATGCCCTGTTATTCGCCACCAGGAAGAGAGTATCCTATCAGGAAAAATGATGAGATCGGCAGTGTATGTCTGGCCATTGACGACTATCCGGCCGAATGAATAAGAATCTATCATTTTTTCTTCTTCAAAAGGAATGTGTCTGAAGTCAAAGATTTCATTTTTTTTCCCAAAAGATTCTTGAGAGCTTTTTGGGCGGCTCTCTTCTCGGCACTCTTTTTTGAAGGGCCTTTGGCCTTGGCCAGGGATTTATCTTCAGAGAAGACTTCGACATGAAAAACTTTCTTGTGATCTGGGCCTTCTTCTGTGATGGTCTTATAGACAGGAGCGGGAAGGTTTTCTTTTTGAAAATATTCTTGAAGAGCTGATTTGTAATTGTCGATAAAAAATTTTTCAACATCGATTCTTTTGAAAAGAGGCTTGAGGTGTTTCCTGAGGAATTTTTTTGCTTCTTGCATCCCCCCATCCAAATAGATGGCCGCAATCACGGCTTCGAACGCTCCAGCCAAAATCGTCTTTTTTTTCCTCCCTCCGCTCTTTTCCTCCCCCTTGCCGAGTAGAATTTTCTTGTCTAGCCTGATCCTTTGGGCAAAATAAGAAAGAGAGGAAGTGCTAGCTGCAGTTGATTTTAGTTTTGAAAGTTCGCCTTCAGAGAGATCAGGGAAGGATTCGTAGAGGAAATCAGCGATTATTAAGCCAAGAACCGAGTCGCCTAAAAACTCTAGAACCTCGTTATCGGCCTTTGTGCTCGGATGATTCTCATAGGCAAAGGAGCTGTGGGTTAAAGCCTGAAGAAGTGTTTCTTTGTTCCTGAATTTATAACCTATCTTTTTTTCGAGAGAGGAAAGGGCTGTGTCCATAAGATACTATTCCGAATAAACAGTTTTTCCCCCCACCAGGGTCATCACAGCAGCTCCCTTCAATTTCCAGGCATGAAAAGGATTATTCCGGCTTTTGGATTTGAATTTATCAACATCGACGACGATTTCTTTATGGAGGTTGAGAATTGTCAAATCAGCATCTGCTCCGACTTCGATCTTTCCCTTTTTTTTCAACCCGAGGATCGAGGCGGGAGTCGTGGATATCATCTCTATGAATTTTTTGATAGAGATAATATTTTTATTCACAAGCCTATCTAAAAACAGAGAAACGGCTGTCTCCAATCCATTAATTCCAAAGGGAGCGTCATCAAATTCCACATTTTTCTCATCTGAAGTGTGGGGAGCATGGTCCGTGGCAAACACGTCTACAATCCCCTCTTTAATCGCTTTGATCAGAGCCTCGGCATCTTCCTTGCTTCTTAAAGGAGGATTCACTTTCAGATTTGTGTCATAGTTTTCAACTGCAGAATCAGTTAAAAACAGATGATGAGGGGTGACTTCAGTGGTCACTTTAATACCTTTCTTCTTTGCTTCTCTTACATAATCGAGAGCCCCTTTTACGCTTAGATGAGCGATATGGATTCTGGCTTCTGCTTTTTCAGCCAAAATGAGATCTCTGGTTACCATGACTTCTTCTGAGGACGCTGGCATGCCTCTCAGGCCAAAAAGGTAAGAATAATAGCCTTCGTGCATAACCCCACCGTCAGTGAGGCTCTTGTCTTCACAGTGATCGATGATAAGAGTGTTATAAATTTTAGAATATTCAAGGGCTCTGCGCATGATATGACTAGTTTTCACTGGAAGGCCATCATCAGAAAAAGCCACGGCACCAGCATCCACAAGATCAGCCATATCGGTGAGTCCTTCTCCTTTTTGTTCTTTACTCACTGCAGCGATCGGAAATACGTTGACAACGGCTCTTTTCTTGCTTTCTGAAATGATGTACTCGGTCACACCCCTGTTATCATTCACAGGCATGGTGTTAGGCATGCAAGCCACAGAGGTAAAACCGCCTTTGGCGGCAGCTAGGGAGCCGGTGTGGATAGTCTCTTTATCCTCTTGTCCTGGTTCTCGAAGATGAGTATGCATATCGATAAAACCAGGAGCTACGACTAGCCTGGAGGCATCGATGACTTTTTGGCCTTTAGCTTCAATCCTTGGTTCCATGGCAGCGATTTTCCTTTTATCAATGAGGATATCTAATGTCTCGTCGGTTCCTGAAGCAGGATCAATCACTCTCCCATTCTTAATCAATAGACTCACGCTCTTTTCCTCCTAACAGAAGATAGAGGATGGCCATGCGGATAGCAATCCCGTTTTCTACTTGTTTAAGGATGACAGACTTGGCCGAATCAGCCATTTCAGCCGATATTTCGACACCTCTGTTGATTGGGCCAGGATGCATGATGATGGCGTTTCTTTTCGCTCTACGAAATCTTTTCTTAGTCAGGCTGTAAAGATTTCTATATTCTCGAAGAGAAGGAAAGTAGCTTTTTTTCTGTCTTTCCATCTGGATTCTGAGCATCATGATCACATCGGCGTTTTCTATAGCTCTGTCAAAATTGAAATCCATATCCACACCAAATTCTCTAAACTCATCCGGTAGAAGAGGCGGAGGGCCTGATAATACGACCCTCGCTCCGAGTTTATTAAGGCAGAAGATGTTGGATCGGGCCACTCGACTGTGAAGAATATCTCCAACAATCACGACCTTAAGGTCTTCGAACCTCTTTTTTTCTTGACGAATAGTGAAGGCATCGAGGAGGGCTTGTGTCGGATGTTCGTGAGCTCCATCGCCAGCATTTATGACATGAGAGCGGCAGAATGTGCTGATATATTGAGGAGCACCCGCAGCCGAGTGTCTTATGATTAGAGCATCAGGATTCATAGCTTCAAGATTTAAAACCGTGTCTTTAAGGCTTTCCCCTTTGACTACGCTACTGGCCAGACGATTGAAATTAACAATATCAGCGCTTAGCCTTTTAGCGGCCAGTTCAAATGAGCTTCGAGTTCGAGTGCTTGGCTCGAAAAAAAGATTGATGATGGTTTTTCCTCTTAAGGTGGGAACCTTTTTTACCTCGCGCATAGAAATTTCATACAAAGACTCGGCTGTATTCAGGACAGTCAGGATTTCATCAGCAGAAAGCTGTTTAATCCCCAAGAGATGTTTATGGCTGAAAGGCAACAACCTTCTCCTATTTCATCCCGGCTGGCTCTGTTATCATAACTTCATCATTTTCATCGATTTCTTTTAAGCGTACTTGAACGACTTCTCTCCTGGATGTGGGAAGAAATTTTCCTACATAATCAGCCCTTATAGGAAGTTCACGGTGTCCACGGTCGACGAGGACAAGAAGTTGAATTGTCTTGGGACGACCCAAGTCAATCAAACTGTCCATTGCAGCTCTTATCGTTCTTCCCGTAAATAAGACATCGTCGACAAGAAGGACGTCTTTTTTGGCCACAGAGAAGCTTATTTCTGTTTTTTTGACCATGTGCTGGGCTTCGAGAGCAGAGAAATCATCTCTGTAGAGAGTTATATCCAGGACTCCAACCGGAATTTCGACGTTTTCTAATTCTTTAATCAATTTTGAGATTCTTTTTCCGATGTAGATCCCTCTAGTTCTGATCCCGATGATGACTAGATTTTTCAGCTTGCGATTACGCTCGATGATCTCCGTTGTCATTCGATGGAGAGCTCTTTTTATTTTCCGTGAATCCATAATTCTAGCTTTGATTTTTTCTTCCATGAGTTGACCTCGCCTATAAGAAAACGTAATCTTCTGATTCGAAGATCAGTTCTTATTTCCCTATGAAAATGCAATATTGGGAGAAAAAAGTCAAGGGAAGATCAAAATCTCTCTTTCTTTCTGGAATTTATGATCAGCGTAAGGTCTTTGACATGGGTAGAAAAGAATCAGGAAAAAAATAGATTTCGAGGAAGGCTCTTTATCAGAAAATCTTAGCATTTTATTTTTAGTGGATCAGGCTTTCCAATATGCCTTTCATCTGATGTTAAAATAATTTTTTGCTGCGCTGATGTCCTTTTTTATTTGGTGTGAAAGAGCCGCTGGACTTTCGAATTTTATCTCTTCCCTAAGCTTTTTTATAAATTGAATTCTTATTTTTCTCCCATATAAATCTTTGTCAAAGTCTATGATGTAAGATTCGATGTTCTTTTCTTGTGGACCAAAAGTGGGACGATGGCCAATATTGGTCAAAGAAGGCAGGGCTGTTGAATCCATAACCACATATGTGATAAAGACTCCAGGAGGCAGAATCTCATTATGAGTTTGAATATTGGCTGTGGGAAATCCTATATGCTTTCCTATAGATTTTCCCTTTATCACCTTCCCTTCTATCTCGTAGGCTTTATCCAGCAAAATATTGGCTTTCTCTATCCGTCCTTCTTGGAGAAATTGGCGGATGAGACTGCTGCTGACTGCCATTCCCTCTTTGCTGATCGAGGGCAGAGAATAGACTTGGAGTGCATATTGAGAGGCCATGCGGCGGAGAAGATGGACATCTCCTTTGCGATTCTTGCCAAAACGGAAATTTTCACCGACAATCAAAACTCTTGCCCGGAGCAGATGAATAACGATTTTTTGGATAAACTCTTCTCCGGAAAGGCTGGAAATTTTTTTATCAAAAGGGATGATTAAGGCAAGCTGAATTCCGAATTTCTCGATCGCTTCCAGCCTCTGGTCAAGAGTTTGAATCATTTTTATCCCTTTCTCTCCAAGGATGTTTTCTGGATGGGGTGAAAAGCTCAGAACCATTGAGAGCAGGCCGAGTTCATCAGCTTTTTTTACAAGGATTTCTAGAATCTTCTTGTGGCCTAGATGGACACCGTCAAAATTGCCTATGGCAATAACAGTTTCTTGAGAGAGAGAAGGGAGGTTTTCAAATCCAGTTATGATTTTCATGAAATCATAATTTAATGATTTTTGCTTTTTCCATATAGCTCAATTTGAGTTGATGAAGACAGGAGCTGAGGAATTTATCTTCTTCTGGTTTAAGATTTCCTTTGGTCCTCTCTTTCAGCATGTCGAGAAGGTCAATTAATCTCTTGGCCATTTCCAAGTTTCTCTCTTCTTTTTCAGTGGTCGACTCTTTGGCAAGACCTAATTTTATCAAAGCTTGTGTGTAAAAAGGCAATATGAGAGAACTAAAATCGAGCGGAGGGATGAGTTCCTTTATTTCTTCAGGTTTTTTCTTTTCGGCCTTATTTTTTTTCTTTTTTTCAGCCATTTTAATCCCCTTCTCTTGATTGGAGGAAGGTTTGAGCGAAATTCATATTTTGTTGAATTGACAAAAAATATTACAATATTCTCTGTATTAATTCAAGGGAGACAGCAAATGGATATAGCTGCCAATGCAGACAAAAAATTTCAAAGGTTAGTACAGATTCTGGATATCCTTCGTGGTGAAAATGGTTGTCCGTGGGATAAGGAGCAAGATGAGAAATCCATCGCTCATTATTTCTTAGAGGAAGTCTATGAGGCAGTGGAGGCCATCCTCAAAGATGACAGCAGGGCATTAGCTGAGGAATTAGGAGATGTGTTGATGGAGGTTGTTTTTTTAGCTCGAATCTATAAAGAAAAAGAGAAATTCACTATCTCTGATGTTTTAAAAGGCATTAACCAAAAAATGGTCCGCCGCCATCCTCATGTGTTTGAAGGGAAACGTCTGAAATCCTCAAAGGAAGTCCTCTGTGAGTGGGATCGCCAGAAAAAAGAGGAAAAGGAGAGGAAAACCATCTTTGAAGGGAGAGCGAAAAGCCTGCCTTCTCTTTTGGAGGCTTTTCAAATAGGACAAAAAGTCTCCGCTTACGGATTCGATTGGAAGAATGCTTTAGATGCTCTTCAAAAAGTCAAAGAGGAAGTTTCTGAATTGGATAGAGCATTGAAAGAGAAAAAGGAAGCAGAAATATTCCAAGAATTAGGAGATATTTTATTCGCTGTGGCCAATGTTTCGCGGATTCTTGGAGTTAATCCTGAGATGGCGCTCAAACAGACAAACGAAAAATTTATACAGAGGTTCAAATTTATAGAGAAAAGGCTGAAGGAATCAGGAAGAGGATTAGGCCAAACGAGCCTGGAGGAGATGGACAGGATTTGGGAAGAAGCCAAAAAGGAGATCCAATAACCTTTGAAGCTTGGATCTATTACAGCAATTTGCAGTTAAAAATTGAATTATCTTAAGACGATTTTTCCTTTTCTTTTTTCGTTTGACTCTTTGTTTTCTTCCGCAACAAGAGGCTGGCTTTTATGAATTCATCTATTTCACCATCCAGAACTTTTTCGACATCACCGACTTCGATATTTGTCCTAAGGTCTTTTATCATCCTGTAAGGGTGGAGGACATAGGAACGGATTTGATTTCCCCAAGCAATATCTGATTTTGCATTTTCAAGCTTTTCCAACTTCTCCATTTTCTTTTTCTTCTCTAATTTATAAAGGCGCGCTCTGAGAACCTTCATGGCTGTTGCTTTATTCTTATGCTGGGACCTTTCATTCTGGCATTGGACCACGATTCCAGTGGGAAGGTGGGTAATCCTTACAGCAGAATCAGTCACATTGACATGCTGACCACCTCGTCCCGAAGAACGGAAAGTATCGATACGCAAATCTTCAGGATCGACCTCTATTTCTATTTCTTCTTCAATTTCTGGATAAACAAATACTGCTGCGAAAGAAGTATGTCGTCTTCTGTTGGCATCAAAAGGAGAAATTCTGACTAAGCGGTGAACGCCTGATTCTTGGCTTAGATTGCCATAAGCATAATCGCCTTCCACACGAAGCGTAACACTCTTGAGACCGGCTTCGTCACCGGGTAGCAAATCTAGGATTTCCGTCTTGAATTCTTTCCTTTCTGCATATCTCAGGTACAATCTTAGGAGCATTTGAGCCCAGTCTTGGGATTCTGTCCCTCCCGCTCCTGGATGGATGGTGAGAATGGCGTTTAGGGGATCTTCCTTCTCGAAGAACAGAGTCTGGAGCTCTGCTTTTCCTAAACTTTCTTCAAAGGAGGCGACCGCTTGCTTCAGATCTTCTTCGACATGTTCTCCTTCTTCGGCCAATTCAGCTAAGACTTCGATCTCCTCTATTCCCTGATTGAGTTTTTCAAAGAGATTGACACCTCTTCCCAATTGTTTTTTATTTTGTTGGAGGGATTGAAATTTTTTTTGGTCTTTCCAGAGTTCGGGAGAAGAGAGCTCTTTGTTTATCGCCTCTATTTGGGCCTTTTTGTCTGTGAGGTCAAAGAAAACCTCTTAATTCTTCATACTTGGAGAGGGCTTCTTTGATTTTAACCTGAAGCTCGGAAATGCTCTCTTTTGAGGGTAACTTTTTTGCCTTCATGAGTCCTCTTTATCATAGTCAGAATAAGAAATAAACCTGAGAAAGTCAAGCTGAAGAAGGGAATGAAATCACCATATTTTGTATAGATAGTCAGTTTTCGAGATGGGACGATTTCTCCAGTCAGATAGGTCTCGGTCATCATCTCAGTTTGAGAAAGAATCCGGCCGAAGGGATCGATGATACCGCTTACTCCAGTTGTAGCCGCCCTCAAAAGGTATCGTCTGTTTTCAATCGCTCTCAGAACGGCCATGGAAAAATGCTGATAAGGGGCAGAGCTTTTGCCATACCAGCCATCGTTGGTGATTGTGACCAAGAAGTTGGATCCCTTTTTGACGAATTTTCGCACCTGATTGGGGAAGATGATTTCATAACAAATGGGAGAGCCGAATTTGGAATTTTTGAAATTGTGAAGGGAAAATTTTTCCCCCGGAGTTATATCTCCTATAGCATGTGTCATTTTTTCGATGAAGAAGAAGATTTTTTTGTATGGCGTATACTCTCCAAAAGGAACAAGATGCATTTTGTAATATTGAGTAATGGAAAGATCAGGACTTAGACACAAAGCGGTGTTATAGTATCTCGTATGACTATCTGTAACGACAATTTCGTTGGTGCCAAGAAGGATGGAGGTATCTTTTTCTTGGACGAATTGGAAAAGCCTCTCTTTGAAATCTTGATAAAGGACCTCATTACAACTGAAACAGAGAGGAACGGTAAATTCGGGCCAAATGATGAGCTGAGCGCCTTCAGCATGGGCCCTATTTGTAAGGTTAATATGTCGTTCAAATAGGCTTTTCACTTCTTCAATGGAGATTTTATGCCAATAGATATCTGAGGATACATTACCCTGGATGACAGAGCCTTTAAAGGAGTTTGCTTTAGAAGGTTCCTTCTTTAGAGCCCAAAATCCGAGTCCATGAAGGAAAAAAACAAAAGCCAGTGTTATAAAAAAAGGAGCCTTTCTCCTGTACCTGATGGAGTAGAGAAACATGCTCTGGAGAAGAACGATCACTCCGGAGATACCATAGACTCCAGTTACAGAGGCCATTTGGCTCAGAGCAAGATTTTTAAATTGGCTGTAACCGAGAAGTTCCCAGGGGAAACCGGTCAATAGATGAGTTAAAATATATTCAAAAGAAATCCAGAGAAAAGGAGTCAAGAAAAATATCAAACGAGGAAATGACCGGTGAATCTTAGAGAAGACAAGAGAGAAGAATCCCCAGAAAAGTGATAGATAAAAGACGAAGATAATGTATATCAGGAAACTTATGGGATACGATAGATTGCCATAATGAGCAGGAACAGACGGAATCCAGTAAATCAGAAGAGCGAAGTGAGAAAATCCAGCGATCAATCCTAATAAGAAACACTGTTTAGGTCTATACTTTAAGAGGATAAAAAGCAAAGGAATAAGCGAAATCCAAGCTAAAAAAGAAACTGAGAATTTTGGGAAGGAGAGGGATGTAAGAACCCCACTTAGAAAAGCAAACAGGATGTCTACTTTCTTGATTTTCAACTTGATGTAATCCGACTCTTTATTGCTTTGACCCAGGATAGTGAAAAAGAGATGTTGATTTTATTTGCGGACTATAAAATAATCGCTCTTTTTTTTCCCCTCCGAGTCGGCAAGACTTTGCCTTATATCTTCTGCCTTTTCTCTGTTTGGATAACCTCCTATCCTGACACGAAAAACTGGATTTTTATCGGAAGAAAGTGGTTCCAGCACCAGAGAGGGATAGCCTTTTTTCTTGAATCTTTCAGCAAATGTCCGAGCCGCCTCTCGGTTCTTAAAAGCTCCGACCTGGACAAAATAAATGTTATCCTTTTGTTCCCGTCCAGGTTTCTTCTGTGTTTCCTTTTTGATTTTTTTGTGAGAGGCTAATTCTTTACTGATAACATCTTCTGATTCTTTTGGCGTTATGGGGGCTTTTTCTTTAACCTCTTCAATTTTTGTTAAGGATGATACTCCTGTTTCTTTAATAATTTGGGCCTGTTTTTTGCCGACTGAGATACCCAGAAGAAAAATGACTACTCCTAAGATCAATATGCCGATGAATATAAAAACAAGATGAGAGCTCGAGAGCTGAATTTCTCTGTAGTCTCTGTCCTTCATATCTATTTGCTCGGAGTTTTATCTTTTTCATAAACAAAAGCTTTAAGGAGATCAAGAGGGAGAGGAAATACGATAGTCGAGTTTTTTTCAGTCGCGATTTCTGTCAAGGTTCCAAGAAACCTAAGTTGAAGAGCCTGCGGATTAGTTGAAATAATTTCGGCAGCTTTTGTCAGTTTATCTGCGGCCTGAAATTCGCCGTCTGCATGGATAACTTTCGCTCTTCTTTCTCTTTCTGCTTCAGCTTGCTTAGCGATTGCTCTGACCATATTTTCAGGGAGATCCACATGTTTCATCTCAACCAATTGAACTTTAATCCCCCAGGGGTCTGTGTGCATATCGATGATTTCTTGAAGTTGAGCATTGAGTTTTTCCCTTTCAGAGAGAAGCTCATCCAATTCAACTTCTCCTAAAACACTTCTCAGAGTTGTCTGAGCAAGCTGGGAAGTGGCGAAGAGATAATCTTGAACCTCAAGGATAGCCTTTTGAGGGTCCATGACGCGAAAATAGACAACAGCATTAACTTTAACCGAAACATTGTCTTTAGTGATCACATCTTGAGGGGGAATGTCCATGACAACTATACGGAGACTGACTCTAACCATGCGGTCGATTGGAGGAAAAACAAAGATAATGCCAGGCCCCTTGGGCTTGGAAAGGACACGGCCAAGACGGAAAATAACTCCTCTTTCATATTCCCTCAAAATCTTTATCGCATTCAGCAAGTAAAGCACGATAAGAGCAATGATGATTATTGGAAAGGTTAACATTGTTACCTCCTCTAGTTATTTTTTTTGTGATTCCAATCTATTAAAAGATCTATGAAATTTCAAGAAATAAATGAGAAGAATTTAGGCTTTGGTAACTTTTACTTTTAAGTTTTTCATCACCTCGACGACTTTGACCTTTGTTCCTTTAATTATTTTTTCAGATGATTCGGCATGCCATATTTCACCATGAACAAAAACTTTCCCTTCAGGGTCAATATCTGTCTTGGCCATTCCTTCTTCTCCGATGAGGCCCTCTCTACCAGTGGCAGCTTTCTTGATATGAGCTCGAATGGCGAGGGTAATCAAAAATATAAAGATCAATGAGATACCTATTGCGACAGGAATGATAAAGTTGAGGCTAGGACGCAGTTCTGGAATAGGAGTATTAATGAGCATAATCGATCCAATAACCATAGCTATTATTCCTCCTACAGATAAAATACCATAACTCTGGACTTTAAGTTCAAGGATAAATAATCCAATGGCTAATAAAATCAATATGAGGCCAACATAGTTGATGGGTAATATCTGAAAAGAAAAAATGGCCATAAGAAGACATATGGCTCCCAATACGCCTGGTAAAAT
>JABAOF010008756.1_pt2 | contig 14179 bp, 11 predicted proteins | sample 7062171 | NCBI WGS metagenome assembly JABAOF01 (sample SAMN14538628, study PRJNA623070) | marine sediment metagenome | biome: marine biome [ENVO:00000428]; feature: marine pelagic biome [ENVO:01000023]; material: deep marine sediment [ENVO:00002113] | place: India: Gulf of Khambhat ...
ATTGATAGACTTCTTCACGGTCGGCTCGTGAAAACCTGGCCTCCACTCCATCTCTGCCAGGGAGTCACTAACATAGAAGATACATCCCATCTTGGCACCACGGAACTTTGAGATCGCGTATAGAGCTGAGGCTTCCATATCCACCGCCAATACCCCTTCCCTCCGATACCTAAGAACCTTCTCCTCGGTCTCTCTGAATAGAGCGTCGGTGGAGAGGGTGGATCCCACATGAAATCTTACACCGCTCCTTTGGCAAGAAGATATCAGCGTATCGATGATCTCTCCGCTGCCATCGACTATGCTCACTGACCCCAGATAATGATGTGATAGTCCCTCGTCAACAACGGCTTGCTTAGCCACCACAAAGTCCCCAAGTTCTATGCCATGTTGGAGGGCTCCAGCCGATCCCAGTACGATGAACACCTTAGCTCCGCAGGCGATCAATATCTCCAACATGGCCCCGGCATGCGGTGCACCAAACTCGAATCGGTAAGCAGAGGCTTCGCCCTCACCAACACTGAAGTTGAGGAGCTCTCTCCTCTTCATGTCTCTGAAAATCCAGTTATTTGTCGTCTTGGCGCCTGTCTTCTCTGCGATTCTCTTCATGACCCTTGAATCAAAGCAACATAAACAAATCTCATTGACTTCGATTTTCTCAATCTTCCGCACTCTTTTCAGATGGTTGACATAGTCCCAAGGCTCTAGAACCACTCTGTCAGGCCTCATTAATTATTTCTCCTAAACAATCTTTCACAAACATGAGTATATACATTGAAGTGTATATCATCAATCTGATTTTCTTTTTCTCACTCTTCTAACGAAGCGAGAAAAACATCAAAATGAATTCATTAACCTTTGATGTATTTTTTCGCCGTCCTAACTGTTTAACTAGATTTATCTACAAAAATGGTTATCGATCTTCTGTAATTGTTCTCTTATAATCCGAGATCACTCTTCAGGTCTTGGATTACCTTGAGAGGTCTTGTCCTCGGAGGATACACTCTGTCAAAGCCCATCTCTTTAAATGTCCTCTCCACCTCCTTCCACCTCGCCTCTGAGCCGACTGATAGTTGGCCTCCCACATAGAGTAGTATATCTCCTAGGCCGGTTTCCTTGCACTTCTCCCTCATGCCTCTGCAGTCCAGCATCCCCATGCCATATAGAGATGAGATGAGGATGGCTGCTGCGTTGGTCTCGATCGCGGCCTTGATGAAGTCCTCTTGTGAAATTAGGGCTCCGAGCTTTACGACTTTAAATCCCGCCTCCTCTAGGGCGATCTCTAAAATTCTGAGTCCAATGATGTGGCAGTCTCTCAGTGCTCCTGTAACAACCGTTGTTTTCCTCTCCTCATTCATAGCGTGATGACTCCTTGGGTTGCTTCAAATCTTATACCATATGAGGTCTTCTGTAGCGTAGAGNNATCTTCTTCTCATGAAACCTCTTTATGTCGTCGGAGAGTGGGAGGGCTCCGAACTTGAGGAACCGCACTGCTGCCTCGGCATCCCTGGCAGGTAACACCTTTCCTTTGAGTGTGATCCCCGCAGCTGGGACGAAAGGCTGGTCGTAGACACCTGCCTCGCAGGCTCTGGCTATACCCACAGCCACGTCTCCATCTCCCATCTCTATTATCTTGTCCATTATCTGCCTCGTGGCCTCCTCGGTGATCTCCATCTCTTCCTCAAAGACAGAGATCGGCAGCTTTATACTCTTTAGTAGGCTAAGGGTTGCCTTGGTAGCCCTCACACACTCGGCATTGGCTTCTTTTGAAGGTATGCCCCGAGGCTCATCGTATGTTTTTGTTACGATCTTGCAGGCCCGTCCAAGAATGGCCGTGGCAGAGCCAATACAGATCAGGGCATAGGCTTGGGGGATATCCGGTGGGAAGAGTCCCATCCACTGGAAGAACACAGGGTATATCTCTGTGTCGGTATAGCCGAATCTATTCAGATACTCTTTACAGAGTTTATTCATCACCATCGTCGCCGCTACATCTTGAACTAGATTGCTACACTGTTCGTACGCCGGAGCACGGTATTTCACCCCTTGCTCTGCGGCTAATAGAGACTCAACAATGCTCACAACGATGGAGAGGCTCGGAGGAATAATTGTTCCGGTCAGTGATCCAGCCCCGTCCCTGATGATGGGGGCTCCCTGCTCTGTGTAATATCCTGATAGTCGGTCGATGTACTGCCAGTTCCTTATCGTAGTTTCAACGGGTACGCGGCTCGCATTAGGAAAATTGCACATCAGGGCACCGCCGACAGCAATGGTAGACCCCGCTGCAATCAGGGTCTCATGGACGAGACGCGAATCAGGTACACCACTGGCCACGTGGAAGGGAATGTCGATGCTCTCTATAACTCTTCTACAGTTTCTAACTCCATAATAGACGCATGGGAAGCCATTCAGTAGAGACCTTCCAATCTTTCTGCTTTCCTCAACAGCCTTCTCGGCCTGCTCGTATTGACCTCTCCGCGTATAGGTGTCGACCGATATGGCCATGAGGTCTGCCTGCCCCACTTCTCTCATGTACTTAACGAACTCGATCTCTTGTTCTAAGAGTGCCCACCCACCACGCGGCATCGCGAGAGGTATTCCCACCTCTCTTGCCTTGTTGTAAGCTAAAACACCGCGTCTCCCAAGGGGCAAGTTCCTATGGTACTCAATTGCCTCGTCGATGTCGATCTCTTTACCCGTTCTCCATAATCTGAGAACGCCATTTCTCTCATTCCAAAATTCCTCATCGCTTAGCTTCTCATTTTTCATCCTTCGGGCCAATTTTAATCCCTACTAGACTCTAACAAAGATAATTAACCGCCATTAGATTAACAAAGACAAATAACTAATGTTTATTATAGCTGCTAGCTTGTTTTTTCCTCCTCTTTAACTTCAATCGACTAGCTTTTAGGGCATTCTCTTAAAACTGTTAAACACATCAATGAAAAAGTTATTTAATAACCCGACTAATTTGTTGCATTCTGGGTGTCAATATCATGAGTTATAGTGTGGGAGTCGACATCGGTGGAACGTTCACCGACTTCGTGATCGTCAACGATGAAACTGGAGAGATAAACGTCGATAAATATCTGACGACGACTGATCCCTCCGACGCCGTCTTCGAAGGCCTAGATGCCCTCATATCTAAGCTTGAAATATCAATGAGGGACATCCGAAAGATCGTCCACGGAACCACTCTGGTGACCAACACCGTCATCGAGCGGACAGGGGCAAAAACAGGGCTGATCGCCACAAAGGGATTCAGAGATATCCTAGATATGAGGCGGGAGGTGAGATACGATCTCTACGACCTCAAGATCAAGTTCCCTCCACCTCTTATCCCCCGCTATCTGAGAAAGGAGATCACGGAGAGGATAATGCCTAATGGGAAAATAATCAAGCCAGCAAGAGAGGAGGAGATCCGAGAGGTCGTGAAGGATCTGGTAGAGAAGGAGGGAGTGGCCTCTGTCGCCGTCTGCCTGATGCACTCATACACTAATCCTAAGCACGAAAAAGTGGTTAAGAAGATTATGGAGGAGGAATTTCCACAGATCTATACATCCATTTCGTACGAGATCCATCCCCGCATCGGGGAGTATGAGCGCACCTCCACCACCGTCGTAAACGCCTACGTCCTACCAAAGATCGAGAGATATGTGGATAAGCTTGAGAGCGGGCTAGCGGAGAGAGGTTTCCTAGGCGAATTCTACATTATGACATGTGGAGGAGGGATGATTAAGCCAGATGTTGCCAAGGACTTCCCGGTTCACCTACTTGAGTCTGGACCTGTCGCCGGCGCGGTGGTCTCAAGATACCTGGGCGAAAAGCTCGGCATCAACAACGTCCTCGCCTTCGACATGGGGGGAACCACCTCTAAGGGATGTGTGATCGAGGACAACGTGCTATTCAAGGCCTACGAGTTCGAGGCCGCTAGATACCATCAATTCAAACCTGGAAGCGGTATACCAATAATGACGCCGAACATTAAGCTCATCGAGATAGGTGGAGGAGGAGGCAGCATAGTGAGCCTCGACGAACGCGGCCTCATCCAGATCGGACCTAAGAGCGCGGGCGCAAACCCAGGACCCGCTTGCTATGGATTAGGCGGCGATCAGCCCACCGTCACCGACGCCGACCTGATACTAGGCTATCTAAGTCCTAACTACTTTCTCGGAGGAGATATACCGCTCTACCTAGATTGGGCTGAGAAAGCCATCTCAGAGATTATAGCCAAGCCCCTCGGAATAAAGAAAACAGAGGCGGCGTGGGGGATTCATGAGAAGGTGAACGAAGATGTAGCCATGGCCTTTAGGCTCCATACAGCGGAAAGGGGCATCGATAGCAGAGGATACGTGCTTATCCCCTTCGGAGGCGCCGGCCCAATTCATGCCTGCAGGGTCGCCAGGAAGCTGAAGATGAGCAAGGTGATATTCCCTTATCGTGCCGGCGTGTTGTCCTCTCTGGGCCTCTTGGTGACGCCTATCCTCTTCGACTTCACGAGAACCCATCGGGTTAACCTAAACGATCTGAGCTTCGAGGATTATCAAGGCATCTTTGATCAAATGATTAAAGCGGGCGTGGACCTACTCAAGAGAGCCGGATTGCCTGACGAACAGATAATGATCACGCGACTGCTGGATATGAGATATGAGGGGCAGGGATACGAAATCGAGATAGAAATCCCTTCACGCGAAATGAAAGCTGGGGAAATCAAGCGGCTGAAGGAAATGTTCGAGACTAGATATCAGGAGCTCTATTCCCTCAGCGGGTTATCCGAGTCCATAGAGATCGTGAACTTCAAGGTTAGCTCCTCTGGACCTGTACCCGAGGTTAAACTGGTGAGTGAACAAGTCACGCCGGCAGAGACAGCGTTAAAAGGAAGTCGAACCGTCTTCTTCGCAGATCCGAACGATTACATCGATTGCAAGGTCTACGACCGGTACAAGTTGATGCCCGGCATGAGGATCGAAGGCCCGGCCGTGGTCGAAGAAAGAGAGTCTACATGCGTCTTGGAGCCCGGAACCACAGCTTTAGTTGACGAGTTTCTCAATCTAGTACTCGAGATCACAGGGTGAAAGACGTGAGAAAGTATGACCCTGTAACCCTCGGCATCCTTTGGGACAAGCTGGCCTCGATGGCCGATGAGGTATACACATCCTTCTGTAGGACCTCCTTTACGCCGCTTGTCCGGGAGGCCTTCGACGCTATCGCCTCTCTCTTCGACGGTCAGGGGAGGCTGCTGGCGCAGGCAAACTTCGGCCCACCTTCTTTCATAGGTACCTTGCCTCAGACCCTTCAAATATTCCTCAAGAAGTTCCCAAAGGAGACCTGGAATCCAGGGGACATTATAGCCACGAACGACCCCTGGCTCGGAACTGGTCACCTCAACGACCTCTCCATGGTGAGACCCGTATTTCATAAAGATAAGCTCGTCGCCTTCACCGGCACAGTGAACCACCTACCCGACGTAGGTGGCAGGTTATGGTCAACCATGGCAAGCGAGGTCTATGAGGAAGGGCTCCGACTCCCGCCATGCAAGATTTTGGAGGGTGGCGAGCCCAACGAGGTGATCTTTGACATCATCCAAAACAACATTCGGATCGTGGATCAGGTAATGGGAGACATTAGGTCTGCGATCACGGCGAACCACGTCGGCGAAGCGTTGATGATTGAGTTCCTTGAGGAGTACAGAATCGAGGACCTCGACGCCCTCACCGAGGCGATTTTAAATACCTCAGAGGAAGTCATGAAGGAGAAGATAAGACAGATCCCAAATGGCACCTACATCTACGACTTCAATACAGAGGGGATCAAAGAGCCCATCAAGATCGTTTGCAGAATAGATGTGGGTGACGATGAAATCATGGTGGACTTCGAAGGTACGAGTAAGGCCTTGGACAGAGGGATAAACGTTCCCCTGATCTACACCACCTCCTACTCAAGATACGCTGTTAAATGCGTCGTAAGCCCCACACTGCCCAACAACGATGGCAGCATCAAACCCATTATAATATCTGCGCCTGAAGGGTGTATCCTCAACGCCCCACCTCCATCCCCCGTCGCAGGGCGCCACGTCATCGGGCATTTCGCGCCGCTGGCGGTCTGGGGAGCCCTGGCGAAGGCTGTTCCCGACAGGGTACTCGCAGACACTGGGCTCATAACCATGGCTCAGTTCACGGGGGACGATGGTAGAGGTAAGCGATTCTCTATTCCCCTCTTCTCTATGGGAGGCATGGGTGCAAGGCCGGACGATGACGGCGTAGACACCATGGCCGTGCCTACAAACGTCTCGAACATATCATATGAGGTCCTAGAGGACTTCACTCTCAGCTGCCTACTCACGGAGAAGAGAGAACTAATTATGGATTCCGGTGGACCTGGAAGATTTAGAGGTGGACTCGGCCAAGAGATACTAGTCAAAAACCTATCTCCTAGACCTGTCATCGTATCCTTCATGGCTAGGAACACTGAGTACCCTCCCAAAGGCTTCCATGGGGGCTTGCCAGGGACAAATACTGAGACCTACATCAACGATGAGCCCGTGCATCCGAAGGGTAGGTTCTATGTCGAACCAGACAGCCAGGTAAAGATAAAGATCGCCGGAGGAGGAGGTTACTATGACCCCTATGAGAGGTCTGTCTCTAAAGTACTCGATGACGTTAGGCAGAGCTACGTCTCGGTGGAGGCAGCCAAGAAATATTACGGCGTCAACGTGGACCTTGTAACTATGGAGGCTCACAGAATAGAAGGTTAAGGGCAGAACGGCAACATTCAACCATCATTGACGATTCTTCAGCTACAGAAAGCCTCGAAAGAATAAAAGTTCGTGGTGGTAAGCATTATCAAATGCCCTAGGTGAGAATTTGCCCCTAGATTTCAACTTCACGGAAGAACAGGAGTTATTTAGGAGAACCCTCAGAGAGTTTGCTGAGGAGGAGATCAAGCCCAAATCAGCCTATTGGGACGAGAACGAGGAGTTTCCTTGGGAAGACGTGAAGAAGATGGCGAAAATGGGGCTGTTAAGCCTCTACATTCCCACCGAATATGGAGGACAAGGTGCAGACCACGTCGCCGTTGGAATAGCCACAGAGGAGATAGCTAGGATAGACTGCCTGCATGGAACACTCCTAAATGTGGCAGCTGAGGAAGCCCATGTCATCAGCCATTATGGTACTGATGAGCAGAAGGAGAAATGGTTCCCTCCCATAGTGAGAGGGGAGAAGGTCTTTGTCATCGCCGTCACGGAGCCGGAGTGCGGCTCCGATGTTTCCCAGATAAAGAGTAAGGCTGAGCGCGTGGGAAGTAACTACGTCCTCAACGGTGAGAAACAGTTCATCACCTTCGTTGTACCCGAGGGCTTGTCGCTGACATACGTGAAGACCGACCCTGGGAAGAGGGCTAGAGGTGTGAGCGCCTTCGTCCTACCCCTAGATACCCCTGGGGTAAAGAGATACCGCCTTAAGGGCATGGGTCTAAGAGGGAGCTCTTGGGGGGGTTTCACCATGTCAGATGTGAGGATACCAAAAGATATGCTTGTTGGTGAGGAGAACAAGGGATTCTACTATCTAATGAGCGGCTTAGACTTCGAGAGGGCTCTGATAGCGCTGAGATGCCTTGGAACGGCTCAGAGCGCCATCGAAGACGCCGTCGAGTACGCGAAGAACCGCATAGTCTTCGGCAAATCCCTCGCCAAGTACGAAGAGATCCAGTTTCGCACCGTCGAGATGTATACTTGTATGGAGGCTGCCAGGCTCCTCGCCTACAAAGCTCTCTGGATGATGGATCAGGGGGTCCGAGCCACCAAGTGGGCTTCGATGGCTAAGTGGTTCGGGAGCGAGATCGCCTTCAAGGCGATAAACTGGTCCATTCAGGTCCACGGCGCCCTCGGCTACTCGAGGGAGCATCCCGAGGAGAAGAGACTCAGGGATGTAAGGGCTCTCACACTGGGCGGTGGGACCACAGAGGTCACAAAGATCGTCATTAGCCGAGAATTATTCGGGAAGGAATATCTGCCTTACAAGTAAGGGAGCCACGCAACTTAGTAGATAACAAAGTATACTCCAAAGAAGTTGAATCGCCAAGAGGTATTCAAGTGAATAACGATGTTTGGGAAAAGAGAAGTTAGCACCGATGTCCTTGTGGTGGGGTCAGGAGGCGCCGGACTAAGGGCTGCCCTGGAGGCGAAGAGGAACAATGTGGAAGTTTTGCTGGTCTCTAAGAGCGCCATTGGCTTCAACTCATGCACCCTCTACAGCGAGGCCGCAGTGTCCGCACCCCTAGAAGGATTGACTCCCGAGAGATACTTCGACATAACCATTGAGACGGGTAGAAGCCTCAACAATCAGAGACTCGTCAAAGTCTTGGCCGAGGAAGCCGCGAAACGCGTCCTCGAGCTGAGAGATCTTGGCGTAGAACTTAAGACGAAGAGAGGGTCGGCTAGCTTCGTCGACACCTCCATAAGCGCCCTCACCTCAGGATACGGCCTCATAAGACCTCTTACTAACGAGTTAGAGAAACTAGGTGTGAAGCTCTTGCCCCACACCTTCATCTCTAAGCTCCTTGTCGAGGGGAGACAGATCTTCGGAGCTACTGGCTTCAACTCCAAAGGAGACTTTCTGGTAATTGCGGCCAAGTCGGTTGTTCTTGCCTGTGGCGGGGCGGGACAGCTTCATATGAGGAACGACAACCCCTCAGGAATAACTGGAGATGGATACGTCCTCGCCCTTGAGGCCGGAGCTCCCTTAGTCGACATGGAGTTCGTCCAATGCTACCCAACAGGGTCCGATGAAAGAGGACTTCCCTCGTATTTCATCCCATTAGTTAGGAGAAAATTCCCTGATATTGTTGAGTGGGGAAGGCTGTTGAACGCTAATGGTGAGGACCTTATTAACAAACACTTCCCAGGCGACAGCCTTGAGCGAGCATCCATCAGGGCCAGAGATACTCTCTCAAGGATCATCTATAGAGAGACCTCGGAAACAGGAAGCGTGTTTCTCGATCTCCAGCAAATACCTGAAGAAAAATGGAATGAGAGTGAATCCCTCCAAACATTCAGAAGATATTGGCTCAAGGGTCAAAGAAGGGATTCTTTAGACGTATCCCCCATGACACACCACTTTATGGGTGGAGTGGAGATCAACGAATACTGCGAAACAAACATTGAGGGTCTCTACGTCTGTGGTGAAAACGCAGGAGGCGTCCACGGCGCCAACAGGATGGGTGGGAACGCACTTACCGACACCATCGTTTTCGGAGCCCGGGCTGGAGCTGCAGCTGCAGAGCACGCACTAGAGACTTCTAAGGAAGGTATTGACTCTCACACCATCAATGAGGAGAAAGAGAGGCTATTAGGTATCCTAGGTAGAGAGAGCGGCGTCGAAGCAAGAACCCTACGGTTTGAAATCCAGGAATTAGCGTGGAGAAACATCGGCATCATAAGAAGCAAGGAGAGGCTCGAAAAGGCCCTAGAAAGACTTGAGGAGATGGAGTCATTGATGAAACCACTCGCAGGGAATACAAGACAGCTAGTAAGAGCTCTGGAATCCCTGCACCTGATGAGAGTGGCCAGGCTCGTAACTATAGCTGCCATGGTGAGAACTGAGAGTAGAGGGGCTCACTTTAGAGAGGACTATCCAGAACAGCGGGACAAAGATTGGATGAAGAACATAATGATTGAGTACTATGAGGGCGAAGTCAAAACAAGAGTCAAGCCCGTCGTGAAATTACCTAAGAAATAGATCTAAGGATTTGATGCTTCCACATACGGTTAAACAAAAGAGAGCACCAAAAATAGATTAAATTATATACACAACTTTAATCTCGAGATAGTTTAAATAGAATCAGGGTGATGGGTTGAAGGAAAAAAAGGGATCGAGTAAAGAGACAAGGATATTGATATGCGACCCTGTAGATGAACAAGGTGTTCAAATACTCAAGAATGCTGGTTACGCCGTGGACGTAAAACCTGATATCACCTCTGAGGATCTCTTAAACACTGTTGAGAACTATCATGGACTTATTGTGAGAGGGAGAACCAAAGTCACTCCAAAGATCATCGAGAGAGGAAAGAGGCTAAAAGCCTTAGCCAGGGTCGGAGTTGGCCTCGATAACATAGACCTGGAAACCGCCTCTGAGAAAGGTGTCGTCGTTGTGAACACACCAGAGGCTTCCAGCAACGCAGTAGCCGAGCTGATAATCGGCCTTATGATAGCCTTGAGCAGAGGTATATGTAGGGGACACGCGGCGCTCAAGGAGGGTAGATGGATCAAGAAAACCCTAATTGGCGGCGAGTTGATGGGGAAAACGCTTGGAATAATTGGTCTAGGGAGAATAGGTAAACTCGTGGCCGATAAGGCTCTCGGACTCGGGATGAAGATACTGGCCTACGATGTCATAGATATAAGTGCCGAGTACATTGAGAAAGGCATTCGAGAAGTCGACAGCATAGAGAAGATCCTCATCGACTCGGACTTCGTCACCATCCATGTCCCCCTCCTCAAGGAGACCTACCACCTGGTGAACGAGAAAACTCTCTCTCAGATGAAGAGCTCCGCCTACTTGATAAATGCGTCTAGGGGACCAGTCGTGGACACAAAGGCCTTGGCAAAGGCGTTAAAGAAAGGCTGGATAGGTGGGGCGGCGCTGGACGTCTTCGAGGCTGAGCCTCCCACCGAAAAAGATTTGTTGGAACAGGATAACATCGTTCTAACTCCCCACATAGGGGCACAGAGCGTAGAGGCCCAGAAAGAGGCATCCATAATAGCGGCTGAGAAGCTGAAACAAATATTGTGTATTCGGTGAGGAAACTTCTGTCGATGGACTATGAAACCCGCCGTAAGTTACCGATCGAATCATCTGCTTATTCGATGTATCTTGGCATTGGTTAACTTCTTGATGTCTCTAGGATCGATCCTTAGTAAGCATCGGTTCGTTCCGCCCCCGCCATAGACGGTGTTCAACCTCATAACTTCCTCATCTATGATATATCGAATCTCTCCTTGCCTTGCGTGGCCGGCAGGGGGTAAACCCCCGACTCCATATCCCGTTAAGGCCCTCACCAAGTCAGGCTTCGCCAGCCTGACCTTAGAGGATCCTAAAATCTCCGCTAGTTTTTCCTTGTCCACCTCTTTGTCTCCCGTCATGATGGCTATGAAGGGTCTTCCTTCTTCGTCCACGAACAGCAGAGACTTGATGATCCTACCAGCATCCACATCTAAGGCCTTGGCAGCGTCTTCTACGGTTTTGGTGGTGGCTTCAAACTCCAATATTTCCGTCTCTATTCCTTTCTTTTCTAGATACTTCTCAAGTTTTTTCCGAGCCGTTCTGAATCACCGGATTGAGGTGTAGGCCTTTAGGAAGAAGAATTCTTTTACATCTTAGACTTCTTCTAGTATTTCTTGGTTTAATTGGAATGAGGTGCTTTGCTATTCAAGTCCGAGGAGCTTCGCGGGGTTCCTTTTAGCCATGATTTCGATTTCCTTCTCGGTTATATCGAAACGCATCATCATCCGCATGAACTGCCTGAAGCCCTCGATGGGATTTGTGTTCTCAGGCTGCCCAAGGTCCGTGGCCATCACGCAGCGGCTTGCGCCAACCCCTCTAATATTCTCAGCCATAACCACTGGGTTAACCATGCTCTCAAAGGGCATGCAAACCGAGAAGCAGTGCTCCATGATGGCGCCCATATCCGCCAATCTAACTTGATCTGCGAGGGACCAGTTTGTAACCTCCCACTCTGGGTGGGTCACTAATATCTTCTTCACGCCAGCGCTTCTAGCCGCCTTTACGAGGATGTATTGCTCCTCAAGGGATAGGTGGCTAGTGCCGAGGATCACGTCGGCGGCGGCGATCAGGTCAAGGATCTCGTAGACCTCGGGCTTCACTTCTCCGTCCGGCGTGAGGATCGTTATTCCTTCCATCTGCAGCGTCTGTCCCTTAACTATCTTCTGAAACTCCTTATTTGGGTATCCCGCCTGACCCTCAATCTTGATGTGGTGGGCGGCGTGGATGTTGGGCATCCAAACCTGCTTTGCCCCATAGTGAAGTGCTGCTATAACGGCTTCCGGGTTCAACCCACCAACGGTGTAGTTAAGTACAACGCCTCCATAAACCTCAATACCGGGTACAACCTTCATTACGAGCTGCGCACGGTCTGCATTTATCGTATGGTGACACTTAGGTAGTATAGCTCTCATTCCGACGCTCCGGGCCTGACGCGCCAATTCTATCTCGTCGAAGGGTCTCTGGTAGACGGCAGGACGTCCATGAAGATGTAGGTCTATGGCTCCCTCTAATAACTCCCTATCTTCTCCAGGTATCTCGATGGCCATATACATTCCTCCTCACTTCCAGAGGACAGCATATCTAGTCTTTAAATTTTGTGCCCAAAGTTAGTAAAACGTCATAAGGCTGTGTAAACAGAGGTTACCCGAGGACCGCTGTCTCGACTTTCCACTGATCCCCAGTAAATCTCGCAACCTGAAAAGTCGACCTCGCAGGGAAGGCCCCCTTGAAAAACGTTTTGTAAACACTGTTCATCTCCTCGAAGTCTTCCATGTCCACGAGGAAAACCGTGATTTTCACGATGTTTTCCATGGAGGCGCCAGCGACCTCCAACACCCTCTTTATGTTCGCCAGAGCCACCTTGGTTTGGTCGCCAGTCCTCTCAGGCGTCTCCCCTGTCTCAGCATCTGTACCCCCATGTCCAGAAACGAATACGAGGTTGCCTCTTTTATCATTGTACCACACCATTGAAGGAATCTTCGTGAGTCGGGTGAAGATAAGCTTTAAATCATATGCCTGAACGAAAGCTGGTTTTCTTGGCATCCTGAGAATAAGGGAAGATGTTGTTTTAGGAGATAAGAGAAATTTACACATGCATTGCCTCAGTTTATTTTATTAATTTACCATTATTTGATAGGTGACAAGAATTTTGAGGAGAATAGTGGTTACGGCTAAAGAGGTCAAGGGCATATGCCATGCGGGAATAAAACCAGGATCGAAATTCGTTATCGAAGGATCAAACCTTCTCTTGAAGGAATCCGACGTAGTCTGTCCTGTAGCGTTTGCAAGCATACATTACAGACTATACGCTCATGATAAAGGTGCAAAGGTCGGCCGCTTCATTCAATGTCCGGATAGCTATATCTGGAGCCCGGACGCCGGAGCAGGCTCGGTTCTTTTCGAGATCAACGTCGAGGAAAAGTGAACGTCCACAATTGATTTCAGCACAATGGTAAGAAGGTCAAGTTGATGACTTCAAGTCATGAGACAATATTAATCACGCCTAAGTAGGAGAATAATTGTATATTCGAATCATCGAGTTTACGAGAAGGTGAGAATAGTGAGCGAGTACGACCCTGTAACCCTCGGAATTCTTTGGGATAAGCTCATATCTATAGCCGACGAGATCTACAACACCTTCTGTAGAACCTCCTTTACCCCTCTCGTCCGGGAGGCCTTCGACGCTGTATCCGTGATATTTGATGGAAGAGGAAGGCTCCTGGCACAATGTGCCTACGGTCCTCCCTCATTTATAGGAACTTTGCCCCTAACCCTCCAACACTTCCTCCAGAAATACCCGCGGGAGTCCTTGGTCCCTGGCGATGTCATGACCACGAACGATCCGTGGATGGGCACAGGACATCTGAATGACATCACGATGATAATGCCCGTGTTCAGAAAGGATGAGCTCGTCGCCTTCACCGGCACAGTGAACCACCTACCTGACGTCGGAGGCAGCACCCTGTCAGCGGCCGCAAGAGAGGTCTACGAGGAGGGCCTCCGCATCCCCCCCGCCAAGATCGTCAAGGGTGGTGAGCTTAACGATGAGTTGTTTGAGTTCATCCGGTATAATGTCCGCATCGTGGACTCGGTGATCGGAGACCTTAAGTCGGCAATTACCACCAACATGGTAGGTGGAGATCTCCTCATCGAGTTCCTGGATGAGTATAGTGTAGAAGACTTCGGCTCCCTTTCAGAAGCCATCATATCTAGGTCTGAGGAGGTTATGAGAGAGAAGATCAGGGAGGTCCCCAACGGCCTGTATAATTACGAGTTCTACATCGAGGGTGTAAAGGATCCCATCAAAATCGCCTGCAGCTTAGAGGTGAGAGATGACGAGATCACCGTCGACTTCGATGGCACAGACAAAGCGGTGGACATAGGGATCAACGTACCCATG
>JABAOF010021934.1_pt1 | contig 14170 bp, 13 predicted proteins | sample 7062171 | NCBI WGS metagenome assembly JABAOF01 (sample SAMN14538628, study PRJNA623070) | marine sediment metagenome | biome: marine biome [ENVO:00000428]; feature: marine pelagic biome [ENVO:01000023]; material: deep marine sediment [ENVO:00002113] | place: India: Gulf of Khambhat ...
TTTCGGTCCATGTTCTTTGATCCAAACCCCCGCCTCTCTGATAGGTATCTTATCCATCCGCTGAGAAGCGAGGGTCTTGGGGAGCAGGAAAAGAACGACTAAGATTAATAACAACCATCGAGGATCCATGAAACCATGACTTCTTCTATTACGATTTGATTTTGCCATTAAAGAGGTATCCTTGATTCTATGTTCGAGCTCAACCAAACCGATCCCCGTCCACGCAAGACACAGTATCACTGGCACCATCATGTGCCTTGTTCCAACATACGGATTTACGGTAGCATATCGAGCTATCACCATGAGAAAAACGGCCATGATAGAGAGAAGAAAAAGCTCTTGTTTTTCGCGGTATTGAACCTTTTTCCTCTTAATTATTCCAAAAGCGAGTAGAATAAGTAACATGGGGTGAATCGCCTTGACAAACTTGGACGCCATTTCCAACCCGATAATACCCAATCTGTTCTCTTTAGCCAGCGAGAGAAAAGCCTTCAAACGAATTAGCTCGAGCTGTCCCTCCGAAGTATTATCCCAAGGCTCAATCTCTATCCGGTCAAAGTTTGTCTTAATGCTCTTCATTGTGATATCCGAGAATGCCAATCCAGGTATCTCCTGTGCCCTAGCCCAGTTCCAGTGGCCTGTTTTTTGCCTGAGCAATAGCATTGCAGGTGACCCTACGATTAGAACCGTCACCAAGAGGACCATGACAAAGAGAAGTCTCTGCCCATAAGTCCGTCTAAATGTCCGCCGGTCCTTCAGAAGCACCCAGGCTCCAATAATCGGTACCACAACGATTCCTTCCGCTCTCAAAACAAAAGATACAACTCCTAAAAAACCAGTCAAAGGAAACATCCAGGCCCTTTTTCGTGAAATGGCCTCCCATCCAACCCAAAGAGCCATCATGAGAAAGAACCAAAAAGTCGGTTCCCGGACGACCTCAGCAGAAAACCGAACGAGGTAGGGATGAAAAACAAAAAGGATTGACGAAATCGTAGCCGCAGTTCGGTTGAAGAGAGACTTGATCAAGAAGTAGAAGGGAATGACGGTCAGGGAACCAAAAACCGCAGACACCATCTGGCCAGAAAGCTCCCAATCGCTGAACACCTTCTGAAACAAAGCCGTTATCAGCGGATAGAGATTGAAAAATGCGATGCTCAGAGCCGCCTCAAATTCGCCCTGAGAGATTAGTTTGGCAAGCCTCACGTAGAGAATGCCATCATTACTGATGAGGTAAGTGTGAAATACCAGGTAGAGTCTAAGCCCAAATGCCAACGCGAAAATCGTGAAAACAATCCAACCTTCCCGGGCATCTAACAAGAGGGGACCTTTCACGCCTTCGGTATTTGCACTCCCTGCCTTCATGTTTTCGTCAACCGTGCCTCTTTTCAAGAACGGTAATCACCGTCGTTGATCCACTGAAGAAAAGCAACCAGATAGCCAGAATAGAGAAAGCCAGTACTTGAGTTGCCCGCATGTAAAGGAGCGCACTAACCCCCAATAGAAAAGTCACCGAGTATTCACCGAGAGTGATCTGCAAATGGGAAAACCCCAGATTCGTCATTTTCTGATAGTAATGATCGCGGTGAGACAGATACCAGTTCTCCCTTTTTAGAATCCTTCGACTGAGTGTTACAGTCGTGTCGAAGAGGAACGTCCCAAGAATGAGAACCGGAACAAGAAGGGGAATATGCCCAGGCTCCTCGCTTTGATTTCCGACCAGAGCGAGAACTGCAAGCGTGTATCCTATGAAGGTGCTTCCAACATCGCCCATAAATATTTTGGCCGGGGGAAAATTGTAGCATGCAAATCCCAAACAACTACCCCCAAGTGCCAAGGCCAGTACGAGAATATTCGAGTTGCCAACTTCCCAGGCAATGTAGGCAAGAAAGCCCGTCACGATCACCCCTACACCCACTGCTAGCCCGTCGATGCCATCCATAAAATTGTAGAAACTGACCACGGCCACAATCCATAGAAGCGTCATAGGAATCTCAAGGACCCCGTATTCGATCATTCCAAAGATGGGAATGTCAATGGTCCTGAGTCGAATTCCTCCGGCGACAGCCATACCTGCCGCGGTCCCGTACAAGAGCAAACGCAGGAAGACAGGGAGTCTTCGCAGATCATCGATAACGCCCACAAAGGCCAACAAGCCTGCCCCTGCCACAAACCATCCAAACCACCCAGCAGTCACCCAGTGACCCAAAGAGAACCGGGCGAGAAGCGTACCCACAAGAAAGGCCACGACAATAGCCAAGCCTCCCATCGTTGGGATAGGTGTTGCGTGGGAACTTCTGGCACCTGGGATATCCAGGAGATTGAGGCGCAGGGCTACCTTGATCATGAAAAAACCAGCGCCGAGAGAAACCAAAAAACAAATAGCTGATAGAAAAAGAAAGTTCAGATGCTCTTCTCCCGACTATTTCCTAACACAACGATTGGATTTCCCTTCTAATGCCATCTTCATATGAAATGGGGGCATACCCAAAGTCTTTTTTAGCCTTTGAATAGTCGAATACCTTGTCTTCATTCAGGCGTCTTACCTGTCCAACTGTGAATCGAGGGCTTTTCTGAAAAAGTTTTAAAACAGCAACTAAAGAGAGACTGAGATGGTAAGGAATATGTACCTTAAGAACTCCCCTTCCCAGAATCTCACAGATGGTGTCGATAACCTCGTTGTAAGATAACGGAAATCTCCCCGAAATATTGTAGCTCTTCCTGATTGTTCTTTTGCTCGATAGGGCCTTCACAACGGCCGAAGCAACGTCTTCGACATAGACGGGCTGCTGCAAATAGCGACCATTCCCAAAGATGGGAATAACACTGTGCTTCCTTAGATATTCGATCAAAAAATGCATATTCTTATCGTCCCAGCCTCCGTAAATCATCGTTGGCCTGATAATGGTATAGTCGATTACCGAGTCGGTGATCGTCTTTTCAGCTTCCAGGATGGCTCTCTTCTCCTGGAGTCTCAGCTGGGTGAAGATAGCCGTGGTGCTCATGAAAAGTGCCCGACCTATTTTCTCTTTCTCACACGCCCGGACCAGGTTTTCACAGAAACCATATTTGAGCGGTGCGATGTTTATCAGCGCGTCCTTACCTTTCAGGGCTTCACGAATGGAGGAAATAACGGTCAAATCTCCGGAAGTTTTGTCCACGTCATTGTGCCTGATCTCATTCGACTGGCTCCATTTTCTGACAAAGCGACAGATCCTACCGACGTTTTCCCTTTTGAGTTTGTCGATGACGAACCGGCCCACAAATCCCGAGGCTCCGATAACGAGAACATGCATCTTAACTCACCACACTCCTGACTCCGGCCAGCTTGAGATACTCCTCGCACACCATGCCATTAACGATTCTCGAATCAAAGTCACGTACCGCACGCTCCCGGGCAGCGCATCCCATTCTGCGGCGAATCCCAGGAGCAGACAACATCTTCGCCAGTGCGCCCCTTAGGGGCTCCACCTCCTTCGCTGGAACCAGCACACCGGTCTCACCATCCACGACCGCATCAACTAAACCGACCACTCGAGAAGCAACTGCCGGAACTCCCATGGCGGCAGCCTCGATCACGACACTTCCAAAACCCTCACGGTAACTCGGCAAACAAAAGACATCTGCGATCCTCAAATACTTTTCTACCTCCTGGCTGAATCCTACGGCGTGAATATGAGGGTTGTTAGATATCTCGTCCAGTGTTTCCCTTGGGAGTGGATCATGTTCCGATTCTAAGGAAGGTCCCACCAGAACTAGGTCGAGTTCTTCGTGATCCTCGCGCAGCATTCGAAAAGCTGAAACCAGCTCTCTAATGCCTTTGCCTTTGGCCAGACGGCCCACAAAGACTATGATCTCAGAATGGTCCGATAAGGCTAAATCACGTCGCAGCTCAACAGCGCTCTCCTCCATGAGTTTATTGGGGTTGAAGCGCTCCAGATTAACTCCACTGATAGAGCCAGCGCCAAGCACTGAGATCTTCGACGCCTCAACCAGCCCTTCCTCGATCAGAAGGTCCCGTTGCGATGGGCTATCTGCATAACAATGCGTGTCTAAATGACCAATAAGCCAGTCGCAATACCTCATAATCCTTCGTGATAAGCCTTCCATCTCCATCCACACCTGCCCCGTAAACGTATGGATTCTTACCGGTACACGGGCGAGGGCGCCCGCAAGTGCTGTGAGCAACCCCGCTTTGGGAGCGGTGGAATGGACAATATCGAATCGCTTCTTCATGAATAACCTTGTCAGATAAAGTAGAGAGACTAGATCTCGCAAGGGTTCTGGTTTCCTAGCCATCACCACGGGATAATAACAAATCTGTAAGGAGTTGCAAATTTCCGCAAGCGAATGTCCAGGGCTTGATACAAGCGTGACATCGATTCCTTGTTGAACGACATAGGTTAGTTGCTCGCGAAGAAGAGTTTCAAAAATAAACGGGACTGTCACAACGCGGCAGATTCGAAGGGGTCTTGGCAAACTCTTCAACGACCTCAACGGGACCTCGCACACTACAGCAATTTGTTTTGCTTATACCATTCAATTGTTCGACGCAATCCTTCACGCCACCCAAATGCCGGCCTAAAACCCAGTCCCTTGCAGAGCTTTTCACTGCTATACGTTGCTCGATTCGTTAATGCTCGGACACGACTCACCGTCAATGGCGGTGAAAAATGGGCCAACTTGCCCGTCATTTCGAGGCATAGCGCCACTGCATAACCAAACCAAACCGGCAGGGTCCGTGGCATCATGACACCCAGAAATTCTGCTGCCGCGCCAACGAAATCACGTAACGGACAAGAATCAGATACGATATAAACTTCACCGGTTGCTTTGTCGCTTCCTGCCACAAGCAAGCACGCTCCGACCAAATCTCCAGCGTAGATATAATTCGCCACCGAATCGCCACTACCGAAAAATCGAAACCTTCCCCCTCGGATAGCAGTGAGCCAACTGAGCCACAAATCGCCATTCTTAGGTCGCCCTTCCCCAAACACATTCGGTGGCCGAATGACGGTAACTGGTATTTGAAACTTCCCAAACGCGTCTATGGCGATTTGCTCGCCAGCGTACTTGCTTCGCTCATAACTATTCCGTGGATAGCATGATGTGGATTCATCAATCAAACCGACACGGCTGCCCCCCATGGGACCAGTGCTACTTACGTGCACGAACTTTTCCAGGTCCTGATCGCGACAGAGCTCCAGCAAGTTCTTCGTCCCAGTCACATTAACCATTTCGAAGTTATCTGCATTTCGATTCTCACCTGCAAGATGATAGATGATTCGAGCATTAGTCGCAAAACCTCGCAACGTTTCCGGCTTGGTTAAGTCGCCCTCCCAAGGCTCCACCTGCTCCGTCGGCCACAACCCTCGCATCAGTTCCGGGCGTCGTGTCAGCACACGGACTCGGACACCATGTTCAACCAAATGCGTCACTAAGTGGCGACCAATAAAACCGGTTCCTCCAGTCACCGATGCGATTATCGTCATTTCTCCGTCAGGGCGATTAACCTAATGGATTTAAAACAATCTATCGTCCTTATTAGTAGGACTATCCGATAGCACACATTGTTTACAACGAACTGTAAGCCCACCCCATCTGGATATGGAATACCAGGCTTGCCTATTTACCCATGATTCTCAGAAGAGGCCTGATAGCCCGGCGCTTCTCAAGAGAGATCCCATCCCACACATCATACAGGATTCTTCGCAAGGGCGTGCCCATGACCAGATGCTGGAGAAGCATCGAGCCTATTCTAGCTAACAAGTATGAAAGGCTGAGAACCAGATGAAGATAATAGAGTGATTTAGTATAGCGCCTTCTGGTGGACGGCATTTGAACCGCGCTCACCTCTTCGCCAACCACCCTGTCAAAATCCGACATAAACTTCTCGTAACCGTATTCAGGATTCTGCGCGATTTCTGCAAAAGCACAGTCCGCAATCGATTGGAGTTTTTCGTCATCCCTCAGGATCCTGATGACTTCCTCAATATTGCTGAAATCCTTATTGAGCGGGATATAGTGTCGCCACGGCTTTAGGATTCCGGAATAATCGCCTTCGTACAACAACATTGCCGTCCGTAAGGCAGCAGCTTCAAAGCACCTCGGCGAGATTTGATTTAAACGTACCTTCCCTTCATAAGGCCTGAGAAACTTCTCTTGAATTTCCGCAAAGCCGGCTTCAGGGTGTTCCTGCTCATAACGGCTGACAATCTGCTCCAATTCACCGGAAAAATCAAAGACGCTTGCACCACTTTCCGTTCCCAGCATGACTTTGCACGAACTGACAAAATCAATCCATTTCTCGCCGTAGATCCGGCGCGACTCCTGATAAGAGATATCTAGCCTAAGGCCAGCGTCTGCCGCATGCGCTACAAATTTTTCTGCGATCTGTATTTTCTCGTAGCCGAGCTCACCGAGCCAATATGGAAGCTTGCGTGTACGATACCCCACGTCTATCGGCCGGTCTTTTATCCTAAGTACGTCTCTTGTCACTAGCGCTTTTGGCGCATAGCCAGTCAAGGTGTTGATTTTTCGCAGCCCTGGCAGAGCCTTCGAAGGATAAACCTTTTCGATTTCTCCATCTGGGACACAGGTAAACAGAACATGGATTCTCATGGATTTCATGTTTTCAATGACTGCATTCACGCCGCGGTATTCATCCTGGACAAATAGGACCTTGAGACCCGGAAAATCTCGAATCCGCTGTCTTGATTGACTATTGAGAAAATACTCGCTGCTGAAACTAAGAAAAACCGAATAGTGAATGACGATTATATCAAAGCGATGCAAATCGAGCTTTCTGGGCAATTTACCGAGGAAGGAGAGACAATAGAAATTGTGCTGAGAGAAGTTTATAAATGCATCAAGATGATCTATGAAGGTGGAGGCACCGGCGTTCTTCGCAGGCCGATTGCACAGTAGGAGTATGTCTAGCTTATTCATGGCACGCGCATAGCTAAAATTGGAGAGCTCGGGCACTGGTCGGGCCTTACTTGGGAAAGCTGTTAGAAATTTCAGGCGATCAGATTTTCTCCATGAGTTGTTTATGCTTCCCTATGGTCCGTTGTATGAACTCCAGGTTCCCCATTGTCCATTTGATCGTCCGTTGTAACCCTTCGTTGATATCCACACCTGCTTTGAAGCCCAACTTAACAAATGATTTTTCGGTGCTCCCGATCCGTCTCCCAGACCGATCCCAGTCACGTTTTGGCAAATGTCTTGGTTCGGTCGCATTATTGGTCAACCGGTTTATTATGTCGGCTAACTCTCTGATCGTTGTTTCCACACCGCTTGCTAAATTGTAAACTTCCCCTGGTTCACCGTGCCGAGCGCATAGCATCAACCCTCTTATAACGTCGTCTACGTAGATAAAATCCCTAGAGGCAATCCCCTCGTTCTCTAGGGGAAGTACCTCTTTATTTAGAGCCTTATAAATGAATGTTGGTATGACGTTACGCCAGACCGTCGCCGACGTTCCTCGCCATTTCCCCGCTCCAAGCACCTCCCCCGGACCGTAAACGTTTTGGAAACGAGCTCTCACTGTCGGAAGACCATGCTGCTTGTAGAAATAGACAGCATAGAACTCTCCAACAATCTTTGAGATCGAATAGGGGCTGTCCATCTCAAGCGATATCGGATCCTCCTCAGTCGTGGGACGTGCCTGATCGAATGTCTTTTCCGCAACTGCACAACCGGCCCCGGAGTAGACCACCTTCTCTAGTCTCTTGAAGTTTGTGATCCAGTTGAACAATTTGAGTGTTGTCAGGAGGTTATTTTCATGGTCTGCCAGCGGATCATGGATAGAACTCTGGTTTCCGTGATAAGTGGCCAAATGGAAAACGTAGTCAAAATCATCCTTGATGTTTCTCAATATGAGGTCGTCGGCGACCGACCCCTCCCAGAAAACCACGCGGTCACTTTCCGGAATGTTCTCCGGTTCTGAAGACAACAGGTTGTCAACAATGAAAACCTCCTTTACTCCAGTATCCAACAGCGTCTTCGTCAAATTACCCCCAACGAACCCTGCTCCCCCCACGATCAGGACTTTGGCCTCATTCCAATCCGTGCTCATTGCTTCGCTCCGAGGTTTTTCAAGTGAGTAAAGGTTTGGCTTACTCCATGCGTCTTGTACCATTCGATCGCTGATTTGATACCCTCAGCCAGTGGCCTTGTCGGCCGCCATCCAAAATCCTCAGTCGTTTTGGAAGGATCCAATAATATCGTGAATGCGTCATCTGGGCTGCGTTCACGAACCTCGACCTCTTCCTCAAGAGTTATACCTAGAGCCTCGACAGTATGATCAAAGAGCTCCTTGATAGAGAAGTCTTTCCCAGAGGACACATGGTAAACCCCACGTTTTCCCTTACCGTACAATGCAAGCAGAACGACATCGATCACATCCTGGATATAGATAAAATCGCGCCGCGTGTCCATGACAAAGCACTTGAGTCCATTGGTGAGACGATTATAGAAGGTCGGCAGGGGACCACTCAAATTTCGCGGACCATAAGCATTGGCCAGCCGAAAAGAAATAAAATCGATACCGCTGAGTGCGATATATTGTTCCGCCGCTGTCTTGCTGATGGCATAACTGCTGTCCCCAGGCCGCAGGGGATGATCAAGGGTAATTGGTTGTTCCAAAGGCTTCACTCCATAGCAAAGGGCAGTTTGAAAGTAAATCAGCCGTTTCACCTTTGTTTTCAATGAGGCCTGTGTCACGATGGCCCCCCCAAGGGTATTTGTGCGGGCATCCTCCTCCCAGTTGTCTGGATCCTTGAAGGAAGCTGCGGCATGAACGACAAAATCAGGTTTGAAATCTTCCCATAGGCCGTACACCAACTCGCGATCGGCAATCGTCCCCTCAACCACTTTAAGATTCCGATGAGGTGCCAAGTTGTCCCGCCGGGCGGTTGAGTAATTGTCAATGACCAAGACCTCATCGCCGCGGCTCAAAAGCCCGTCAGCGAGATGGGATCCAATAAAGCCTGCACCACCTGTGATCAAAACCTTCATGGGTTTGAATCCTCCCTTTGTTTTCTATACACAGGGCCCCTATCATGGAATTCTTCCTGCCACAACTCCAATGATAAAAGCCCCCATATCTTACGGGTAAATTTCCCCTCCGATTCAATAAGCGTTTCGATGTCAAATTGAGGGTTCAGGTACTCGCGGTGGCGAGCATTATCACTGTGGAAAATGTCCTCCACAAAATCTCTCAGCTCCCCGTGCAACCAGTCTGAAAGAGGAACCGGAAATCCCATTTTGTCTGTACGTTCGTGCACAACCTCGGGTAGATCCTCCTGGAAAGCCGTCTTCATCAAATGCTTGAGTTGCCCGTTCTCAAACTTGATATTCGAAGGAATTGTGGCCACCAATTCGACGAGAGGGTGGTCCAGGAGAGGCACCCTGGACTCGAGCCCATGTGCCATGCTCATACGGTCTTCAACCTGTAACAGGGCAGGAAGGAGGGTCTTGAAATCGAAATGCGTCATACTGTCAAAATAGGACTCTTTTTCGACGTTCTCTCCCCAGAATATCTCTCTGAAAGTCTCAAAAGCAGAATATGGCTCAAACAAATTCCAATTGATTTCCTGGGAAAGGCCATTAGCCCTGTTGACAAGCCTGAAGTAACGTTTGTCCCGCTGTTCAAACAGTCCCTCCCTCCAGAACTCCTGCAAGAGGGGCTTGTAGTCCCTCAGGGTCGACAGGTTCGGGATAATCGACTCGTATGTAACCACAAAATTGCCACTGTGCATCGTCCCTTCAATAGCGCCTTTAATGCATTGTTCAAAATAGGAGATCAAATACCTCACGTACCCACCGAAAATCTCGTCACCCCCCGTACCGCCCAAGACGACCTTCAAATGTTCACTCGCCAACTTAGAGATCACATACTGCGGAAATGAACCGGGGCCGGCCACCGGGTTGTCCAGATGGTAAATCACCTTTCGGATATTCGAGACGAAATCTGCACTCGTTATGTTCTGCTCATGAAGTTCCATGCCACTGAAATTGGCAGTCGTCCGCGCATACTGTGATTCATCGTATCCAGGATCGCTTGAAAACTTTCCGTGGAAGGCATGGAAATCCCCCCCTCTCTGGATTTTTCTGGCCAGCGATGCCACAACACTGGAATCGAGTCCTCCACTCAGATAGGAACCCACTGGCACATCGCTTCGCAAATGGACTCGAATAGAGTCCATCAGTAGTTTACGGACTTCCGCTTCGAAGTAGCGTTTCGTATGAAACCAGTCCAACCGATACTGGACTTCCCAATACTTTCGAACCCGGACACGACTGTTCTTGACAGTTAGCACATGGCCCGGCAGAAGTTGCTCAACCCCTCGAAAAAGAGTTTTCGTTCCGAGGGTAAACTGAAAGGCAAGATAATCCTTCAGACCATTGTAGTCCGTGGCAATCTCTTCCACAAAGGGTAGAAGTGCCTTGATCTCGGAAGCGAAATAAAAGCCATTTATGTTCTTCGTATAATAAAATGGCTTTATTCCGAAACGATCTCGGGCGCAGAAAAGCTTCTTGTTCTTCTTATCCCAGATGGCGAATGCGAACATACCCCGCAGATGATCCACACAGTCTTCCCCCCACCTTTCATAGGCTCTGAGGATAACCTCAGTGTCTGAGGTGGTTCGGAAACTCTTTGCGCCGAGTTCTGCTCGGAGCTCTATGTAATTGTATATTTCGCCATTGTAGGTGATAGTTGATCCCCCATCAGACTTCATCGGCTGAGCACCCGTTTTGATGTCGATAATGCTCAACCGTACATGACCTAGTCCAATCCGGGCACCCTCATCGATCCATGTGCCTTCACCATCAGGGCCACGGTGTACCTGAAGAGAATTCATAGCCTGAATCCACTGATGAAGGGTTTCCCTAGTTACTTCTTTGTTAGGTATGATACCTGCTATCCCACACATGGCTTCAGTTCCTTTGCGCCTGAATCCTGTAGAATGCTTCCTTCACCAGGCCCATCTTATAGACCTTAAGCGCTAAAAGCGGGCGTAACAGCCTTATTAGTAATGGCTCAAGACGTTCTCTCAGTGCCAAATACATGCCTAATAGACGAAAGTATCTGTAATCCCATTTAGTCTCTATATTCTTCTCCTTTCTATTCTTTGCGATATGAGTTAGAACTTGGTTAGCAAAGACCCTATAAGTATATTTCCCTGATAGAACAATTTCGCGGTAAGCATTCTCGGCAACCTCCGCACAGTATTCTATGTCCTTCAGAAGTTCGATGACCTGATCGATATTGCTATAATCCCGTTTTAGTTCAATGTAATGGACATTGGGTAAGAAAATACCACAGTAATCTCCCTCCAACAGAACCTGACAAGTCCGGGTAATAGCGCTCTCAAAATGCCGTGGTGAAAGGGTAGATAGGCGAATGTTGTAGTCCTGCCCGGGGAAACAGTTCCTTTCGACATCCTCGAAACTTGCCTCAGGCTTTTCTCTCACATATTGTTCGACGTTTTTCCGAATTTCCCCGGTTGGATCTATGAGACTGGCTCCACCCTCACAGCCCAAAACGGCTCTTGAACGACACAGAAACTTGTACCATTCATCTCCCCGAAAAGCATCCTGTTCGTCAGTAGAAATATCCACCCTCAACTCGGTTCCCCTTGTCCTCTCGAGAAAAAGCTGGCCAATTTCACGCTTTAGCTGTCCGTGACGACCGAGCCAATAAGGCAGCTTTCTTGCACGGTATCCAAGGGCAATGGGTCTCTCTTTTGCTTCCGGGCAAAAAGCTTTTATCTTTTCAGTTGAAATCTCATCGACGTATCCTGGAAACACAGTTACAAGGTGCTCGAGGGGAACTTTTCCAGCCGGATACACCCGAGTATAATCCTCTTCTGAGAAACATGTAAAAACGGTCTTGACATCGTATTGGCGAAATAACTCACAAAGAATATCAGTCTCAGCGTATTCATCCTGCGGGATTGCAACTTTGTACCCCCTAATCCTTCTTAGCCTCTTAATGTATCTAATCCACCTTTCAAAAAAGTCTCGGTCCCACCGAACGACGAGAAACGTGTAATGTAGGATGACACCATCATATTTTGCATAAGTCAGGTACCTGGGTATTCCGCTGGCTGCATTGAAATAGTGAAATTGGACATTATCAACGTATCGCCGAAATGAATAAAGATGCTCGTCGATCGTGTTTCGGTCTTTTTGGTGTTTCAATTTGCGGTAGAGAACTAGAACCTTCACCCTTCTCGATTCCTCGCCGTTGGACCCTTCCTGATCTACTTGTTTGTGATCTCATTCGACCGTTTGGCGTTCTAAATAGTCCTAGGCCCATGCGACATGATAATAGTGCTTAGCATACATCACCTAGTGACGCTCATCACTCTAAAAATCACAGTACCTCCATTCGTGTATGGTCTTCCCGGATCGAGACACTGAATATAGGCATGGTCTTGGTCTTCTTTTCTTGTTAAACCGAGTTTTAATGGACACCAGTTATATTCCAGTATCAAGCAATAGTGCAATATCGTCGGTAGGGCGTGAGTGCATAAAGCGGTGGTCTCTTCCAGCTTTATCTCTGGGTTTTCGATGATTATTCTGTCCCCGACTTTGTAGACCGGGCAATTCCCTCTTATTTCATGAACCAAGATCTCTAACATGGCTTCTGCTCCAATGATGCTTTCATTATCGTCCTTTGAGGAGATCCTGTGAGGCGAACACTCTCCCTTGGAACCCACACATTGAACCGGAAATACTTTTGAAAGGAATGAGCGTGCTCACGGACTGTCGCAGCCTCTTGGAACCACAACGGTCTGTGATACAAGGGTAGCATACCGTTCACGCGTGTTGTTTTCATCAAATACTCGATGCTCTGATGACCCCAGAACTCACGACAGGGGCAATGCTTCATCTCGATCTTTACTTGGTAGCCACAATATGGAAGTCCAAGCCGAGCACCCGACCCACATTCTTGAGCAGTCTCTCATGGGGAAGACTGATCTTGCCTTTCCAAAGGATTAGATTGTCTAAGTTCCGGACATCGATCCGAAGGGACGTGAAATCTTTGAACAGACACCGGACCTCCTTGCGAGAAACGAAGTCCGTGTGAGGGGCTGCTTGACCATCCAGCTTTGTATCGTAAAAGGCCCGGATGAGTTCACCAAGGCCTGGATCGCGCCGACTCAACGGGTTAAAGCCCAAAAGTCTCACCATTCGCGCCACGGGTATCTCGACAAACTGGCGGAAAGAGTGTCTATTGTATAGCATCACAACGGCTCTCCCCCAGGGACCAGGACGCGAAACACCTCAGAAACCCCCTTTCACAGATTTCCAGTGTGATGGAGGCAACCGATCGAATAGACAGAGTCAAAACTTTCCTCTTCATGGGGAATCTCGAGTGCTGAGCCGACTTGGACTTTCCTCTCTTCATCCTGTCCCATTTGGACAAGTCGATACCGCATCGCTTCAACGGCATTTGACGCCATGTCCACCCCATAGTAATCGCACCCCCGTGACGCGAGCAGCCCACCGAGAGTCCCATAACCCAGACCAATCTCCAGCACCCTTTTGCCCCTCAAATGTTCACTCGAAACATATCCTTCCAGATAAGGATACATCTCCAAATACCCTTGATCAAACCGACGAAAACTCTCAGGAGGAGCCTCAGTGATGCCGAGAGATCTAGCCAGGCTCGAGCCGCAAAGCTCATTCTAGAATTCCGCGTTTTGCGCCTCGATTTCTTATTGAGTCACGACGGCCCTTCTAGTCAAAGCGATTCAAGCTCACATCCAGCGGCTTTCCTTAAACCTGATGTAGAAAACCCCAAATATCCTTGCCTGATCAGTTGTGAGTTTGAGGTACTTGCATTCTCTGCGTAAATCGCTCGATCGTGCTCACTTACGAGCGTCCCCATGGGAGGCTTAGAGACAGATACTATTGAGGGGCATCTGACATTGATCATAATCCGTGATCGACAAGCTTAAGTATTTGGTTCCGAAGCTCTCGTACCCTATGAAAGAGCCCGCGGACCGAGCGAAAAAGCAAAGGATATTTCAATAGCTTCTTGTACAGGAATTCCCTAACGGTGTGCATCGGCGAACGCCGCGGGGTTGGCTTGATATAGCTTCTAAGAAGCGGGGTATCTGTCGGGATCGACCGTATCGATCGATTCTTGCCGATTTTT
>JABAOF010000946.1_pt1 | contig 14163 bp, 12 predicted proteins | sample 7062171 | NCBI WGS metagenome assembly JABAOF01 (sample SAMN14538628, study PRJNA623070) | marine sediment metagenome | biome: marine biome [ENVO:00000428]; feature: marine pelagic biome [ENVO:01000023]; material: deep marine sediment [ENVO:00002113] | place: India: Gulf of Khambhat ...
ATCGAGAAGGTTAAGCTTTATGCGTTCTTTCGCATCCTGATCGGGGAAGGGGATACTTCCCGCCAGGATGGTCAATTTCTCCCCTTGTATGGCCTCCCTCAGTTTTTTCTCGTCTTGAACCCTTCTCGAGAGATGGGGCATTAAGTCGCAAACGGTGAAAACGGGATCCCCCGCCTCCTCGCCAAGGCGCAATTCCAATTGGGTGCCGTCCCTCTTAATCACCATTCCATGGAGGGCCAAGGGTTTTGCCACCCATTGATATTTCTTTATGCCGCCGTAATAGTGGGTTCGAAGGAGTCCCATCTCCAATTCTTCGTAGAGGGGATTCTGCTTCAGGTCGAGTCTTGGCGAATCGATATGGGATATGATGATTCGCATTCCCTCGGAGAGAAGACGTTTCCCCAGAATAACCAGGGCGATGTTCTTGTTTTTGTTCACCCCATAGATCCTCCGTTTCCTTTTTGGATCGGAAATTTCCCGAAAACCCCGTTCCTGGGCGTAGTTAAGTACTTCGACAACTGCTTCCCTCTCCGTTTTGGCGCTATCGAGAAATCGTTTGTAGTCCTCTGCAAAGAGGAAACATTCCTTCCTGTAGGATTCCTGCATCTGATCCCAGGCTAACCTGCCCTTCAATTTGAGCATATCTTCCAAATGTTTAGCCTTTTTTTTGTCTCCGGGCATGTTTTTCTTCTCCCTTTCGAGCTCTTTCCAGGCTTTAATCACATGAAAGGATATATCATTGCCAAATGATAATCATACTACCCCAGGAGAGTCAAGGTAACCACGTTGGACCGGGGGAGAATAGCTATTGGCATTGACAAATGACCACTATTTATTTTACTTAATGACCGATGATGGAAAAGCTCATCCTTGCTTCTTCATCGCCCAGGAGGCGACAACTTCTGCGACAAATCGGGCTGGATTTCGATGAGGTTCCCAGCGAGGTAAAGGAGGATTTCATCGATGGTGAGAGTCCGAGGGATCACGTACTTCGGTTGGCCGAGGCCAAAGCCAGAAAAGTTGGCCAGATGTACCCTAACCGGTGGGTGATCGGGGCGGATACCGTCGTGTCAATCGACGGGACGATTTTGGGAAAGCCACGAACGGATCGGCAAGCCTACCAAATGCTCACTGCGTTGAGCGGGAAGGATCATATAGTTGTCACGGGGGTATCCCTTTGCCATGGGGCCAAGGGGAAGGCCAAGACCATAGTCGTCGAGACCTTAGTGAGCATAAAAACCCTTGATCCCGGGGAGATTACCTGGTATATCGGGACGGGGGAGCCCTTCGGCAAGGCTGGCGGCTACGCCATTCAAGGAATCGGGGCCTTCATGGTTCAACGAATCGAAGGCTCCTATACGAATGTAGTCGGTCTCCCCCTTTGTGAACTTCTGGAGGTATTGAATCACCTGAAGGCCGCAGATCTATCGGGAAGACCATGAGCCCTGTTCCCCAGCCTCAAAGGGTTATGAGATGTCATCGATAAGGGATAATTTCTTGAAGGTCTTGGAACAAATGGATCAGGCGGCGGGAAGGGCTGGTCGTGACCCGGGGGAGATCAAGTTGGTCGCCGTTTCGAAGACTATAGGGTCAGCTCGGATTCAAGAAGCCATCGAGGCGGGTGTGACCATCCTCGGGGAGAATTACGTGCAAGAAGCCCGGAAAAAGATCGAGGAGATAGGCCATGGGGTTCAATGGCATATGATCGGACATCTGCAGAGAAATAAGGCGAAACATGCCGTAACCCTATTCGATTACATTCACTCCCTCGATGGAATCTCCTTGGCCCAGGAGATAGACCGTAGGGCCGCACAGAAGGGAATGGGGGTGAGGGCATTGGTTGAGGTGAACCTGTCGGGAGAGGCGTCCAAATTCGGGATTGACTCCGAGGCAGTGATGGACTTGGTCTACCACGTAGCCCCCCTGAAACATATTGCCATCGAGGGTTTGATGACCATGCCCCCCTACTTCGATGAGCCGGAAAGGGCACGCCCACATTTCATAAGGCTCCGGAAGCTCAGGGACCGGATTCAACAAGAGGGGATTGAGGGGGTTCGGATGGATGAGCTCTCCATGGGAATGTCGGGTGATTTCGAGGTGGCCATTGAGGAGGGGGCGACGATGGTCCGGGTGGGGACGGCGATCTTTGGGGAGAGGAGATATTGAGAGGGGATACTGGAGTGGGGTCGAGGAGGAGAATTTCCCTTCTCTCTGTTCTTATTCCTCTTTTGATCCTGTGGGCAGGCTGTGGGAAGAAGGGACCTCCCGTTTCCTACGACCGCATTGTCCCCAAAATGGTAAACGATTTGGGTGCTTCGGTCCGGGAGGGACGGGTGATTTTGCGGTGGTCGCTGCCCAGGGAGAATACAGACGGTGCGAAGTTGGTGGATCTGAAGGGTTTCATGATTCTCAGGGGTTCCTTTGAAGGAGAGGAGTGCAAGGGTTGCCCGGAGAGGTTGATTCCCATCGCAGAAGTCGATCTAGCTTCCCGGGAACAGTATGTGATAGAGGCCGATCGGGTCTTCTGGGCTGATAATGGATTATGGGCTGGAAGAACATATAGGTATAGGGTTCTGGGTTTTAATAGAAGGGGCCATTTCAGCCAGGAGTCCAATAAGGTTGAAGTACTGTGGGATCTACCCCCTCCTTCGCCAAATCAATTGCGCGCTGTGGCCGGTGATGGTATGGTGGAATTGAGGTGGGTTCGTGTGGAGGAGGCCCTGGGATACAACCTCTATCGTGGTGAGGCTGAGGAGGATTTTCCGTTGGACCCGCTGAACGCGGAACCAATAGAGACTACGCACTATCGGGATACTCGCGTGGTGAATGATCGGGATTATCGGTACGCTGTGAGAAGCGTGACCAAGGCAGGTGAAACCCTGATCGAGGGTAGAGGTTCAAGACCCATTATCGTGGCCCCGGTTGATCTCATCCCTCCTTCTCCTCCAACTGGATTGGTCGCTTTTCCCCTGCCCCAGGGTATGGAGCTGACATGGATTGCGAATCCCGAACCGGACGTTGTGGGGTATCGCGTCTACCGGAGGAGGGTATTTGAGGGGGCATTCCAGAGGCTAACGGATGAAATGCTAAGGGGAACCACCTACGTGGACAGGAAGGTGAGAAGCGGTGAGGAGTACGATTATGGTGTGACAGCCATAGATGGTTCGCGGCATCAAAACGAAAGCGCTTTTTCGGAGATGATTAGGGTAAAATACACCTATATCCAATAGACCGAGGCCTTCCAAGGTTTTAATGAGGAAATGCGATGCACTATTTCCAATACAAGGACGGGGACCTCTGTTGCGAAGAGGTCCCCATAGCGACCATAGCCGATAGCGTGGGAACGCCCTTCTATCTCTATAGTCATAAGACACTGGTTCGGCATTTCAAGGCCTTTGACTCGGCATTTGAAAAAGTGCCGCACTTGGTGTGCTATTCGGTTAAGGCCAACTCGAATTTGGCCTTGTTGAGGATATTCGTAAACCTCGGGGCCGGGTTGGATGTAGTGTCGGGGGGAGAGCTTTTTCGGGCATTGAAGTCGGGGGTAGATCCCAAGAAGGTTGTCTTCTCCGGGGTAGGAAAAACGGGGGAGGAGATAGAATATGCCCTGAATTCAGGAATTTTGATGTTTAACGCTGAGTCATCCCAGGAATTGGCCCGCATCGACGAGATAGCTTCAAGGATGGGTACGAGGGCTCCCGTAGCCATACGGATCAATCCGGATATCGACCCCAAAACCCATCCCTATGTCGCAACTGGATTGAAGGAAAACAAGTTCGGAATCGATTTTGACCGCTCCATGAAGGAGTACAGCTTCGCCAACGGGTTACCCCACATTGAGATCATCGGGGTGGATTGCCATATCGGCTCTCAATTGATCGAGCTCCAGCCCTTCGTCGAAGCACTACGGAAGGTGAAGGAGTTGATCCACACCCTGGGTGAGAGGGGGATTGGGATCCGATACCTCGACCTCGGGGGAGGACTGGGGATAACCTATAAGGATGAAGTTCCTCCCCATCCCACCGAATACGCCAAGGCCATTGTCGAGGAGGCATCAAATTTAGATTATACCTTAATCTTCGAGCCGGGAAGGGTCATCGTGGGGAATGCGGGGATTTTGGTCAGCCGGGTCCTCTACACCAAGGAGACCGGGGAAAAGAACTTCGTCATCATAGATGCCGGCATGAATGACCTCATCAGGCCAAGTCTATACGGTTCGTTTCAGGGGATTCTGCCGGTAACCAAGGGGGAAGGGGAGGAGATAGTGGCGGATGTGGTTGGTCCCATTTGTGAGTCCGGGGATTTCATGGCAAAAAATAGGAGAATGCCCAAATTCAATCCGGGGGATCTGGTAGCCGTGATGAGCGCTGGGGCCTATGGATTTTCAATGTCTTCCAATTACAACGCTCGGCCGAGGGTATGCGAGGTGCTTGCCAGGGGAAATCGCTTTCATCTCATTCGGGAAAGGGAGAGCTATGAGGATCTGATCCAAGGGGAAAGGATACCGGAATTCCTGGTATAATCCTGCCCAAGCAGGCTATTACCTATGACGACATAAATATTTCTGTGAAGGAGAGAATAGAAGCAAATTCCAAATACTCATTTTTAAACTCTAAACAGATTCAAATGACCGAAGCCCTAAAGGGAAATACTAAGCACAAAGTACTAAGCTCTAAATAAATACAAAGCACTAATGATCAAATGACTAAAACGTTTAGTATTTAGTGCTTCGTCCCGTGACGAGCCCCTCGACTAGCTCGGGGCCTGAGTTTATCGAAGACGGCCGAGTCGATTTAGAATCTGGTGCAACTATCTAAACTGGAGTTTCCGGAGTTCTTGCAGAACACCGTTGTTCCTGAGCGCAAATTACTGGAGAGGTGGGGTACCCATCGAGGGTGAGCAGGCTTCGACGTGAGCTCAGCCGAACGTAAGGGGAAGGCCAGCCCTTGAGAGGCTGGAAGGGGAAAGTATTTCCCAGGACCCCGAAAGGGTCACCTCGGAAGGACTGAAGCGAAGGGACAAGGGTGTTCACATGTCAAAAATACGATATGGAATATATTCAATGGGTTACAAAAATATTGCCAATAAAAGCCAGGAAATTTCAGTCTAAAGTGGTATATAGAGCATTGGGCGACGGTTTGGCTTGAGAGCGGAGGGACCATGAAAATTCCCTTTTATAAGATGAGCGGCAGTGGAAATGATTTCATCATCATCGATAATCGGAAGGGAATCTTGGAGGGAGTGAACCTCCCCCAGTGGATAAAAAAGGCCTGCCGGCGAGGGCTCTCTATCGGGGCGGATGGGGTTATCCTTGTGGAAAATTCCGCCAAGGCTGATTTTAAATGGCGCTTTTTCAATGCCGATGGTGGTGAGGCGGAGATGTGTGGCAATGGGGGCCGATGCGTTGCCAGGTTTGCCTCCTTAACCGGTATTTCGGGAAGGTCCTTATCCTTTGATACCCTCTGCGGAGTGATGAAAGCGGAAGTCGTCGGGGAGAGGGTAAAACTGAGGATGGGAGACCCTTCGGATTTGAAGTTGGACTATCCGATATCGATTGATGGAAGAGAATATATGGTCAGCAGTATCAATACGGGGGTTCCTCACGTTGTCCAGATGGTGGAGGGCTTGGAGAATTATGACGTCCCAAGGTTCGGCCCTGCAATCCGATTTCATCCGCTCTACCAACCCGAGGGAACCAATGCGGATTTCATCGAGGTAAGGGATATACACACTATCCATATGCGAACCTACGAGAGGGGTGTGGAGGACGAAACCCTGGCGTGCGGGACGGGGGCCGTTGCCTCTGCCTTAATCGGGGCCTCGAAGGACTTGGCCTCTTCGCCTATCTCGGTACACCCCAAGAGCGGGGAGGTGCTGACCGTCTACTTTGAGAAAAAGGGGAGTAATTTCACTGATATCTTTTTGGAGGGGGATGCCCGGGTAGTTTATGAGGGGCAATTGTGGGAAGAGGCTTACATGGGGCAATGAAGCATATCTGTGTAATCTATATACGGCGACACAAATATTTGCGTAATTAGGAAAGAGCGGACGGAAATTCCAAATACTCATTTCTGAACTCTAAACAATGTAAAATGACCAAAACCCTAATGAGAAATGCTAAACCCGAAATACTAAACACAAAGTACTAAACCCTAAACAAATACAAAGCACTAATGATCAAATGACCAAAACGTTTAGGATTTGGAGCGAAGCCACTTTAAGGATTTAATCCCTATTTGAATTATGCATGACTATTTAAAGCGTTGGATATCTTTCATCTTGTCAAAAGAGGAGCATTAAGATGATAAAGGCCGTTGTCGTTGGGGCGGCTGGGAGAATGGGGATAACGGTGATCCGCACTATCCATGAGTCGGAGGATATTGAGGTCTCGGGAGCGGTTGAACGCCCGGATCATCCCTTCCTGAATCGGGATATCGGGGAAGTATCGGGATTGGGGGAGATTGGGGTATCGCTGGAGAGGGATCTAGCTAAGGTAATTGAGGCAGCCGAAGTGGTTATCGATTTTACGAACCCAGAGGCCGCATTGAAGAGTCTAGAGGTAGCCTCGGAAAGTGGTGTGGCTGCGGTTGTTGGGACCACAGGCTTCACTCCTCAACAGAGGGAGAAGATAGCCCAATTGACGAGGAAGACCCGGTGTGTCCTTTCTCCCAACATGAGCGTGGGTGTCAACCTGATGTTCAAGGTCGCAGGAGAAATCGCGCGGATATTGGGGGAGGACTACGACGTTGAGATTGTTGAGGCCCACCATCGATTCAAGAAGGATTCCCCCAGTGGTACGGCCATGAGGTTGGGAGAGGTCGTCGCATCGGCTTTGAATAGAGACTTCCCTCAAGTCGGTGTATTCGGGCGAAAGGGAGTTGTCGGGGAACGAACCGCCCAGGAGATCGGGATGCAGGCGGTTAGGGCTGGTGACATCGTCGGAGAACATACGGTGATCTTTGGGGGCCTCGGGGAGCGCTTGGAGGTGACCCACCGTGCCCATAGCCGCGATAATTTCGCCCGTGGAGCAGTCAGGGCGGCCAAGTGGGTGGTAACACAGCCCAATGGCCTCTATGACATGGGGGATGTTCTGGGCCTGAAATGACCTTTTTCCATGAGACGGTTACGAGAGGGTGCACGCGATGAAGATGCAAAAGTCCATTCGGCTTTTCGAGGAGGCACAGAAGTATCTCTGCGGGGGGGTAAATAGCCCGGTCCGGGCTTTCAAGGCAGTGGGGATGACCCCCCTATTTATCGAGCGTGCCCAGGGTTCGAAGATCTACGACGTCGACGGCAACGAATATGTCGACTACGTTGGGTCGTGGGGGCCGATGATCTTGGGACATGCCCATCCCGAGGTAGTTGCCGGTTTAAAGGAGGCAGCGGAACGGGGTACCAGCTACGGAGCGCCCACCGAGTTGGAGGTGGAGTTGGCGAAAGAGGTGACGAGGGCCTTTCCCTCTATGGAGCAGGTGAGGATGGTCAGCTCGGGGACGGAGGCGGCCATGAGCGCTATCCGCCTGGCAAGGGGTTACACGGGGAGGGACAAAATCATTAAGTTCGAGGGATGCTACCATGGGCACGCGGATAGCCTCTTGGTTAAGGCCGGCTCTGGGGCCACGACTCTCGGGATCCCGGATAGCAAGGGGGTTCCAAGCGATTTCGCCCAGAATACCCTTACAGCCGCCTTCAACGACCTCCAATCCGTTGAAAGACTAATCAAGGCCCACGGCGAGGAGATCGCGTGTATCATCTTAGAGCCTATTGCCGGAAATATGGGAGTTATCCCGCCGGAGGAGGGATTCTTGGCAGGGCTGAGGGCTCTGTGCGATGACAAGGGAATCGTCCTTATCTTCGATGAGGTGATTACTGGGTTCAGGGTCTCCTATGGGGGGGCCCAAGAACTCTATAGGGTAACGCCGGACTTGACGTGTTTGGGAAAGGTGATCGGAGGGGGATTGCCGGTGGGTGCCTTTGGGGGGAGAAAAGAGATTATGGAGAGGCTTGCCCCATCCGGCGATGTCTATCAGGCGGGAACACTTTCAGGGAATCCCCTCGCCATGACCGCCGGGTTGATAACCCTCCGTGTCCTTCGGCGGGAGGGGACCTATGAACAATTGGCGCAAAAATCCGACATCCTGTGCAGAGGAGTCCGGGAGATCGCAGGAGAAGGAGAACTTTCCTTCACCTGTAATCAGGCTGGAGCGATGGCCACGTTTTTCTTTACGGAGGGGCCGGTAAGGGATTTTCCCTCGGCCAAAAAGAGCGATACAACCCTGTTCAGCCAATTCTTCTCCGGCATGCTCAATCGGTCCATTTACATCGCCCCCTCTCAATTCGAGGCCCTCTTCCTCTCGGTGGCCCACACGGAGGATGACATCGGGAGAACCTTGGAGGCCTGCAGGGAGGTGTTTCGGGAGATCTCAGCGAAACGCAGTCCATGAATCGGCTGCCTTTGTCAGCCGCGGCGAGCCTTTTTCGAATGCCACCTCTTCATTGGTGGAGCGCTCGATATAGGTGTACAGATTTCTCTCCTTCTTTCAGCGGGCGACACCGAGAGGGTCCCTGATGGCGGTCGTTGAGCATCTCGTCATAAGGCATCAGGGTTCGGAGGAGCCGTTCCTTTTGGCCTTTTCGATGAGCTCGATGAGGCTGACTATTTTTGGTTTGGGTTTTGCGAAGGCAGAGCGATTCAGTTCTCCCGGGGTAAAGTTTTCCCTCAGGTAGGTTTCGATTTCCACCCTCCCCCACCAGCAGTCCATCATTTTACGGCAAGGAAGATCCCCGTTGGAACTTCGACAGTATTGAAAAGGAACCTGGTGTCCCAGGAGCCGACACCGAATTTCCAGGGGATCGTATCGTTCGATGGATTTCCCTTTTCGGACCATATGAGAGAAATTGAACGTTCTTCAGCAAAACCGTTCCCACGGGCCAGCCCATGGGAACGGTGAGGGGTTTATATCTCCTTGCCTCCCTTCATCTTCTTGGGTTTAGGAAGTCCCTCGATGGACTCAAGGGACTTCCTCATCTCTTCCTCGGGGAGCGGGTAATCGACCAATTTTCCACTGAAATAGGCATCGTACCCTGTGAGGTCCATCAAGCCGTGACCGCTCCAATTGAGGAGGATTACCCTCTCTTTTCCCTCCTCCTTAGCCTTCTTTGCCTCCTCGATAACCGTGCAGATGGCGTGGCTCGTTTCGGGGGCGGTAATGAAGCCCTCCGTCCTTGCCCAGTGGACAGCTGACTCATATGCCTCTAACTGGTTGTACGCTCGGGGTTCGATAAGACCCTCGATGATACATTGGCTCACGAGTGGGGCAATGCCGTGATAGCGAAGCCCTCCAGCGTGAATGGGGGGTGGGATGAATGTATGTCCCAGGCTGTGCATCGGCATGAGCGGTGTGGTTTCCGCGGTGTCCCCGAAATCGTAGGAGAAAGGGGCGCGGGTCATGGTGGGGCAGGAGGTGGGTTCAGCCGGGACGATGGTAATCTCCGCCCCGTTGATCTTGTCCAGCACGAAGGGAAACGCCAAACCCGCGAAATTGCTCCCACCGCCTGCACAACCGCACACCACATCCACCTTCTTCTCTCCCAACTTTTCCAACTGTTTCTTAGCCTCAAGGCCGATAATGGTCTGGTGCATCAAGACGTGGTTGAGAACGCTTCCAAGGGAGTACCGGGTGTCCTTGGAAGTGACGGCGTCCTCGATGGCCTCGCTGATGGCGATGCCCAAACTCCCCGGGGAGTCCGGGTTCTCCTCGAGGATCTTCCTCCCCGCATTGGTGTCCTTGCTCGGGCTGGGAATACAGTTGGCATTCCAGCAGTTCATCATCAACCTTCTATAGGGCTTCTGGTCATAGCTGATCCTCACCATGTATACCTTGCACTCGAGACCGAATAGGCAGGTGGCGAAGCTCAGGGCGCTTCCCCATTGCCCCGCGCCGGTCTCGGTGGTCATCCTCTTGATACCGAAAGCCTTATTGTAATACGCTTGGGCCACTGCCGTGTTGGGTTTGTGGCTCCCCGGGGGGCTTACGCCTTCGTTCTTGTAATAGATTCGTGCCGGAGTACCGAGGAACTCTTCCAGCGCATATGCACGATAGAGGGGTGTCGGACGCCACAGGAGGTATTTCTCCATCACCTCATCGGGGATATTCAGCCAGCGCTCCTGACTCACCTCCTGCTCTATGAGGTTCATGGGGAAGACCGGTGCCAATGCATCGGGTCCGATGGGCTCACCCGTTGCGGGATGGATGGGTGGCTGAAGGGGATCGGGCAAATCAGCCTGGATATTGTACCACTGCTTGGGTATTTCGTCTTCCGTCAAAAACACCTTGACCTGTTTCATAACCGCCTCCTTTTATGAGGATAGGATCAATTCTGGAGTCCTTTCGTCTCGGGGACATTCCCCCTTTCTATGCCTATGTTCACTTACTAACCCATTGAGGTCCCAATAAAGAAGGTGGGAATTGAAATACCTTGCTTAACTGAGAGCAATGGCATACCACAAAAAGGCACTCCATAATATCAAACCAGTCCTTTATGTCAAGGAAATTCCATCGGTTTTTTCCAGAACTCACAAAACGAGCGGTTAGAGGAATAATAGTTTTTCATCGGTCCATAGAGGGGGAGCTATGAGCGAAACAAAAAAGCAGCACGGTATTCCCCGTGCTGCTTTCCTTCGGTCTGTACTCCCTTCATACGAGAATGTACTCGAAAAGGTCCAGGATCGGATAACTCATCCTGGAGTTTCCTCCTCGGGAATCTTTCATCCCGAGTTTCACGGAACGAGATAGCCGTTGACAGCTCGGGGATATTCGCATACTATGAGCGCGGCTCTACATGGAGAGGCCTTAGCATATCCCTCTTTTATACGTTAACGCGGGTCCATACATCGATGAAGGAAGAGGATTTATTCGTCATTACCGTGGTTGGAGAGGATCGGGTTGGCCTCGTCGCCTCCGTTACAGGCCTCTTATTCAAGTCCGGACTCAATATCGTTGATGTCGAACAGAGCGTCATCCATGCTCAATTTACGATGGTTCTATTGGTGCAGCCTTTCAAGCCTACTTTCGATATACGACAACTAAGGCGAGAGTTGGAGGGTATTGGCCGGGATTTGAACCTGAATATCGCCGTGATGCCCCTGAGGGAGTTCAAGGGGTTACGTCTGGCGGAGCAAAAAACCCCTTACGTCCTGACCATCCTCGGATCGGATCGTCCTGGAGTTGTAGCGCTACTTTCCCGCGTATTGGCCGACGGATTAGCCAATATTGAGAAAATTAAGATGATAGCGCGGGGGGAATTCCTGGCCATGGAGATGCTCGTGGATATCCGAGGGAGAAACTTTGCCCCCCTCAGGGAGAGGCTCTTGAAGGTGGCCAATGAAATCGGGATGGATATCATAGCCCAGCCGGAAAGGATGTTCAAGAAACGAAAGAAAGTAATCGTCTTCGATATGGATTCCACCATCGTTGATGCTGAAATCATCGATGAGATGGCACGATTTTGCGGCATGGGCCGGGTGGTCGGAGAGATTACGGAGCGGGGGATGCGGGGTGAAATCGACTTTGCCCAATCGTTGAAGGAGAGGGTGCGCTGCCTCAGAGGGATTGGGGTGGACGATTTAAAATCCCTCGCCGGAAGCATGAGACTAACCGAGGGGGCTGGCGATTTGGTCTCGGCCCTTAAGGAGATGGGGTTCAAGATTGCGTTGATCAGCGGAGGTTTCGACTTCTTCACCGATGTCCTCAAGGAGAGATTGGGATTCGATTATGCCTTTGGAAATCAATTGGAAACCAAAGGAGGGAGGTTGACGGGGAGGGTGAAGGGGAGGATAATCGATGCGGAGAGAAAGGCGGAAATCGTCGATGAAATTTGCAGAAGGGAGGGAGTAACCAGAGAAGAGGTTGTAGCTGTGGGGGATGGGGCAAACGATCAAATCATGGTCACCAATGCTGGACTGGGGATTGCCTTCAACGCGAAAGACGTTTTGAAGAGGGTAGCTGATGGTTCTCTCACCAAGGACCACTTGAAAGGGGTGTTATATTGCCTCGGCATAAGCGACGTGGATATCGGCACGGCCTGGGAGAATGGTTGACGGAAGGGAGGGGCAGGTGATCAAAGCGGTCATTCTGGATTTCGATGGGACATTGGCGGAATTGAATATGGATTTCGCGGCAATGAAGGAGAAGATCCTCGACCTTATCGAGGAATATGGAATTGCTCGGGACTCCTTGAGGGAGGGATACATACTTGAAATCATCGATGAGGTCACCTCAATTTTGCTGAAAAAGGAGCAGCGTCTGGCGAAACGCTTTGCGGAAAAGGCCCAAGAGATGTTGAGGGAGAAAGAATTGGAGGCCGCCTCGGAGAGCCGCCTCTTACCAGGAGTGGAGTCCATGCTCAGGAACCTAAGAATTGCGGAGGTGAAGGTTGGTATTATTACGAGAAACTGCGACGGAGCAGTTCGGAAGATCTGCTCCTACATTGAATCCCTTTGCGACGCCTTTCTGTCAAGGGATTCCGTTGAACGGGTCAAACCAGATCCCCACCACCTCGCTACGCTCCTCGACAGGTTGGGAGTGACTGTTGAAGATGCCATTATGGTGGGGGACCATCCCATGGATATTCTCGCCGGGAAAAGGGTGGGAATGCGGACGGTGGGGGTATTAACGGGGAGGACCACAAGGGATCAATTTCTGGAAACAGGGGCTGATTATGTCTTGGAAAGCGCTTCCCAGCTCACCGGCTTGATTGAGAGGCTGAATCGGTAGCTTCAATTGTCCTACCGGACCGCCCATCAGTCCGGAAAACCACCATTTCCTCTGGTATCTCCCTCAATCCCCATTGGAGGACCAATACCATAGGAAGGTTTTATGGATTTCCCTTCCCCTCGGTTGATCCCTCCGGTTTGACCCCAAGGCCGAAGATTTACCCCTTCCAGCCGGGTTTGGGTGCTGCCGTTATTCGATGCTGCAGTGCTGCGGTTTGAAGGATGAATTTACGCTCAGGGAACGGTTTCCCTCAGAAACACAAAAAACTCCAGAAACCTCGTATATTGACATTACACATCGTATGAAATAAGATTAACTGCGTTTGAGGGGGGTTTTGAAAGTTGCTATCACCGGAAAAGCCAACCTGATTTCCTCAATCCTAACGAAGAGGGTTTGGGATGGATAAGAAGTATCTATTTTCCCCTGGGCCGACGATGTTGCCCCAGGACACCCTGCTGAAGATGGCCGAACCGATTATCCATCATCGAGAACCGGAATATGAAGGCATATTCCAGGAGGTCCGGGAGGGGCTGGGGTATCTGTTCCAAACGAAGAACGAGGTTCTCGTGTTTGCCTCCTCCGGAACGGGGGCCATGGAAGGGACGGTTGCCAACCTGTTATCGTCTGGGGAGAAGGCCCTGGTGGTGCGGGGGGGTAAGTTTGGCCAGCGGTGGGAAGAGATTTGTCGGGTTTATGGGATTGAAGTGAGGCCCATTGATGTGGAGTGGGGGGAGGCCGTCGACCCGAACGTGATCGAGGACAGTTTGAAGGAGGATCCTTCTATTCGGGCGGTGTTCACTCAAGCCACTGAGACTTCTACGGGGGTAGTTCATCCCATACAGGAGATAGCTGAGATTACAGGAAGGTACGAGGAGACGGCGATTGTCGTTGATGCCATAACGGGAATTGGGGCTATCGATATTCCGATGGACGCCTGGAATGTGGACGTGGTAATAAGCGGCTCTCAAAAGGCCCTCATGCTTCCGCCAGGGCTTTCCTTCGTTGCCCTCAGTGAGAAAGCGTGGAATTTCGTGGATCGGTCGGATTTACCCAAGTACTACTTCGACTTTAGAAAGCAGCTGGAGTCGGCAAAGAAGAACCAGAGCACGTTTACGCCCGCAATCACCTTGGTGATCGGTTTGAGAGAATCGTTGAGAAAGATTCGGCGGGAGGGATTGAAGGCTCTCTTCGCGCGGCACGATCTCCTTGCCCGCGCGACACGAGAAGCGGCAAAGGCGCTGGGACTGGAGCTCTTTGCGGCAGAATCTCCGAGCAATGCTCTGACGGCGTTGAAGATTCCGGAGGGCATAGGGACCGATGAAATAAAGAGTCGCTTTTTCGAGGAGTATGGGATTACCGTTGCCGGAGGGCAGGATCAGGCCAAGGG
>JABAOF010000526.1_pt2 | contig 14162 bp, 12 predicted proteins | sample 7062171 | NCBI WGS metagenome assembly JABAOF01 (sample SAMN14538628, study PRJNA623070) | marine sediment metagenome | biome: marine biome [ENVO:00000428]; feature: marine pelagic biome [ENVO:01000023]; material: deep marine sediment [ENVO:00002113] | place: India: Gulf of Khambhat ...
GCGGCGGGAGATTTAGATGTGAACATAGATGTCAAGACAAAGGATGAGGTTGGTCAGCTGGGCGAGAGTTTTAACCGAATGGTAGATCAGCTGAGGCAGTCGCAGGGTAAGGTGAATAGACAAATGGAAGAGTTGTCCAAACTCTATCGGGAAGTTTCCGAGGAAAGGAATATCAGCAAGTCTATCCTGGATAATTTGACCAACGGAGTGATCCTGTTCGATCCGGATCAAAGGGTGGTCTTGATGAATCCCACTGCAGAGCAGTGGCTGGGGGTGGGAGAAGAACGGGTCAAGGGGATGCAAATCATCGGTGAACCGGAAGATTCGTCGCTCGAGCCCCTGTACCAATTGGGGGGGATTCGACTGCCCCACGAGATGATTCGGTGTTGGAGTTATTTTAACTGCACCAGAAAGAAATGCCCCGCACACGGAAGCCCAGATCTCCGTTGCTGGCTTATACCCGGAACCCATTGTCGAAACAAAAGTGCTAGAAGATATCCTGAGAAACTGGAGGCCTGCAGGGAGTGCCCCGTGTATGAGGCCTACAGCTCAGCACTGAGAGGCCAAGAAGAGGTCCGGGTGGAGGAGGTCGAGTTGACAAGGCCTCAACGTCGCATCCTGAAGGTTTCTGTTTGTCCGATATTCGATGACCATGGGGAGTTCCTGGGGATCATCAACGTGTTCAACGATATCACCGCAGAGAGGGAAATCGATCGGTTGAAAACGGAGTTTGTCTCACTCGTCTCCCATGAGCTCAGAACGCCCTTATCCTCGATTAAGGCCTACGCCGAGATCCTTTTGAAAAAACCGGATCGAGAGATCGATCAACGGGTGGAATTTCTGAACATTATCAATGAGGAGACCGACCGCCTCACTCGATTGATCAACGATATTTTGAACATCACCAAGATCGAGGAGAGAAGGATCGATTTAGAAAGGATGCCCGTTGACATTTGTGAGGTGATTGAGAAGTCGGTATCGGCCCACCGATCAAGCGCTCAAAGAAAAGATATTACCCTTGATGTCGTCATCCAAAAGGATATTCCTCAGATTTGGGGGGACGCAGATACCTTGACGCAAGTTCTCGGCAACCTCCTGAACAACGCCATTAAGTATACACCCGAGGGGGGGGAGATCCGGGTTTCGGCCGAATACCTGCATGAGGATTCAAGGCCCTCTGGGGAGGTCGAAGTGAGAGTAGCGGACAATGGCGTTGGTATTCCCTCCGAACATCTGGAGAAAATCTTTGATAGATTCTACAGGATCGATCGGCCTTTTATCGGAGACCAAACGGGTACAGGGCTTGGATTATATTTCTGCAAGTATATTGTGGAATTGCATGGCGGGCGGATTTGGGCAGAAAGTCAAGAAGGAAAAGGGAGCACCTTGGTCTTCACCCTGCCTGCGAAGGAGAAGGGTGAGGTGCGCGATGCACCGTTATATGGTGTTCAGGCCGATGATCTTCTCAGCTATTCAAAAGAGATGAGGGAGAAGGTTTCAATACTTGTGGTTGATGATGATAAGAGGACCAGGGATTTTCTCAGGTATCACCTCCAGGAGGAGGGATTTACGGTACACGAGGCCGAGGATGGTTTAAAGGCCGTTGAACTGGCGCGGAGCATAAAACCGAGCGTTATCGTTCTTGACACGGTTATGCCGGGTATGGATGGTTATGAGGTGTTGGAAGCCCTGAAAGAGGACCAAGAGACAAAACAGATCCCAGTAGTGATCCTGTCCGGATCAGAGGGTTCACAGGTGGCTGTGGAATTGGGCGCGGCTCACCATTTAGTGAAACCAATAGCGAGAAGGACGTTGATCAAGGCCGTCGATGAAATATTGAGCAAAAGCGTGAGCTACTGATCGAAGGAGGGCACGGCAAAGTAGTTCTTACCGTAAGGGAGGATGATCAATCCGTGCGAGGCAAACGCGTATTGGTTGCCGATGATGAGCCCAATATACTCCAGTCCGTTGCATTGGTCCTGGAGGAAGAGGGGTATCATGTCTTAACGGCTACTGATGGGGAGCAGACTTTAAGGCTCGCGGTGAAGGAGACCCTCGATCTGATTATCCTTGACATCAAAATGCCCAAGATATCCGGCCGGGAGGTTTTCCGCCGCCTGAGAGAAAATGAAAAGAGCGCGCATATTCCGATAATGATACTTACAGCGATAGGAGAGGAAATCCCTGCAAGAGAAGAATGGAAATTGGATTGCGTGGATTACATCACCAAGCCCTTCAGCCCCTACGCCATTGTTGAAAGGGTCAACAAAGTACTGGGGAATTAGGTGATCCCCTCATCGGGAAATCTTTCTTAATGGGAAAGTTGGGATCTGTCACCCTAGCAGGTATATTTTTTTCCCTCGTGGCTGGTCTCGCCTCTCCGGGCGCAGGGGAATGGCATTACCGCCAAAGCATGGCGTGCTCCGACTGCCACACCATGCATAACAGGAAGGATAACGCTCCTATGAGATACGATCGGTCGAGTGCTCCCGCGGCCAAACTGCTCCGCCATGCCACGGGAACTTCCCTCTGCCTCCACTGCCACGATGGAACCAATGTGACCGCCCCCGATGTGCTGGCTCCGGTTACCATGTATTCGGGGAGTGGGGATGAACATTCCGGTGGGGGGTCTTTCGAAAGGGGCGAAGGGATGGCGAGCAACAAATCCCACGACCTGGGTGTTTCCTCCTCTGTTCCCTTGAGCACGATGGGTAGGGTTACGCTGACCTGTTCCAGCTGCCATGACCCCCATGGAAACGGCAACTATCGGAATTTACTCACGAAACCGAACCCCTTCGGGGCTGGGAAGACGGTCGTTCTAGGAACGGATGTATTCGAAGGGATTCCACCGGGAAATCCTCCTACCCGGCAGGAGACGATAAACGCGTACAAGAGGTCCAACATAGGGTACAAATCGAACATGGGCTCATGGTGTGGGGAATGCCATGACACCCTAGCATCGAATGAAGCGGGCTCCGCACCCGCTCACTTCATGAACCATCCGAACAATGTGGCGTTCAACACGTACTCTCCGTCTCGCACGAGCCCCTCCCACTGGGTTGAGGGGCAGGGGGAGGGGTTCGGAACAGCCACCGGGGATTCCAGCGAAGGGGTGCCGAGGGTTCGCTTCCAGGTGCCAACCGCGGGCAATTTCGCCGAAGCCAAAACCGTTTCCCCCGGCAACGAGGTCTTCTGTCTTTCCTGTCACGTGGCGCACGGGGGGAGTTATGAAAAAGCTTTGGTCTGGCCTTTCAGGGAGAGCACGGCCGGGATAGGCGGTACGGACATGATCTCTGCGTGCCAGCAGTGCCATTTCCAATGATGACGAAGGGAGAAGGGTTCCGCCGGATACTGGGATGAAAAGATATTTGCCGATCGTCGTGCCATGTATTTTCTTGGTGAACTTTGGAGTGATGGCGCACCCCCGGGCAGCGTTTTCGGCGGAAGGTATTTACAGTGCTGCAACCAAACATGGAGACCCGAGGGTGGGTGTTTACTACACGAGTGCACTGCCGAGGGGAAGTTGTGGCCAGTGTCACCAGGGCCATCGCTCCAGGGGGCAATCCCATGATTTCGGCCTCTTTGCTCCCAATGATAATAATTTTTGTTGGAGCGCCGGAGGGCCAGGGGGTTGCCACCGCCAGGGAGGGGAGGATAGTTACCGGGGAGCTGCAAAGATGAGCACCTCCCACGCGAGTGGTTCCCTGGTATGGCCCGGGACGGGCGAACAGCGCCCATCCCCTCCGGCCAGGTCTTCTGCTGATAGGGGGAAGTGCCTTAACTGCCACACCCCTCACGGCTATAAAGCCCCTCATCCCAATTCAGCTCAACCGTCCCTCTCCCAACTGATTCCCAATCTTACGATTGCCTGGGAGGAGGTTCTCTGCGAGGCCTGCCACCGTGATATCAGGGATCAGGTAACCAAGACCTATGCCCACCCGGTTAACACCCAATCCCATGCCAAAAGGCACGGGAGCACCGAAGGTCACTCCTCAGGGAACGATCATAAGTGGAGATACGGGTATTACAGTTTGCTGCACGGTCCACCGGCCAATATGCGCCACGCGGAGTGCCAGGACTGCCATAACGTTCATACTGCCCAGAGGTCTACGCACGTCCCCGGGAGCACCTCCTCGAATCCGGCCTCCGGGGTGCTTTTGGGCATAACGGGAGTGGCCGTGCGAAACGGCCCCCAATGGACTGCGCCAACATATACGTGGATTGATTTCAAGAGCACTGGTTATCATCCCGGTGGTTTTTCCGGAATCGGCTATGAATACCAGCTCTGTTTCAAGTGCCATTCCTCATGGACGGCCCAGCCAAAGGCTGCTGGTCTGGGAGGGTCGTACTCAAACTATAATCAGACAGACCAATCGGTGGAGTTTAATCCCAACAACGACTCCTTCCATTGGGTGGAAAGCCATATCGGTCTCCCGAAGGCATATCCGGATTCTGCCTATGTGAACGGCTTCGCGTACAATAGCAAGATGTATTGCTCCGACTGCCACAAGGATGATGCGAGGGAAACCCCAAAGGGCCCTCATGGATCGAATACCCCCCGTTTGTTGGGGGTGCAGGCCGGGGGGAGCGCCTTTAAGGACTGGAACAACAGGGTCAACTACGGCTCCGACCAAAATACGATCTTTTGTTTCAATTGCCACAGCTTTGCGGCTACCGGCTTTCAGGGAGCCGGTAAAAATCTCCACACGACAGTCCACCAGGGGGATCCCTGTCAGGCCTGCCATATCGCCATACCCCATGGATGGAAGAGGGCACGGCTCATAGCCTATACCGCCGACCCCCCTCCCTACAATTATGGAGGGACGGCTTCGAAGATCGTTTCATGGACTCAGGCAAGCGGGGGTTATCAAAAGAGCAGTTGCTCCACCGCGGCGGGGTGTCACTGAATACGGCATGTGGACCGAAAGGATTGACGCTTTATGAAGATCGACCATAGAAGCCCGACGCAAATGATTCTCCTTATCATGATGTTTTTCATCTCCTGTACAGCCATTCCCGAGAAAGCCGAGAAGTTTTTCGTCCCCGATTCGGGTCAACTGACAATCTACCTCAACGGACCCGAGAAAAGTGTTTTGAGATTTGGCTTTCTTCTGGACGAGATCCAGGTCCAGGATAGCACGGGCAGTTGGTTTGAAGTCTCTCCTGAGCCGATGCGGATTGATTCCCATGCCCTTGTGGGGAAGCAGCTTCGACTGGGGGAAAGGACGATACCAAGAGGGCAATACCAGCGGATAAAGCTCGTGATCGGGGAGGCCGAGATCATTAAGGACCGCGAACGGGCGAGCCTACTCGTTTCAAACAGAGAGGTAGTGGTCGATTTCGATTTCGAGGTGTTCGGGCAAGAGAATACCACCATTTTTTTGGACTGGGATATCGGTAGGTCCATGCCGAAGGAGCATCTTTTCGCCCCTCTTTTTAAGGCAAAGATTGAAACCAGGGAACTTCCCAGCCTCAAGATCTATGTGAGCAACGAGGATTCCAATAACGTCTCCGTCATCAGCCGATCCGTCGATAGGGTTGTCTCTACCGTGGCTGTGGGGATAAAGCCGAAGGGAATCGTAGCCAGCCCGGACGGCAACTTCATCTTCGTGGCCAATTCGGGATCGGACAACATCTCGGTCATCGACACCTCCACCAACAGGGTAGTCAAGACCATTAACCTCAATTTTGGTGATGAACCGTCTGATCTGGCCATCGATCCTTCCGGAAGAAATCTCCTCGTGGTCACTTACCGAACGAACAGCCTCAGTGTAATCGATGCATTCTCTTTTCAGCTCATCAGGAGGATTGATGTTGGCAAGGGGCCAGTAGCCATAGGGATCAACACGCGGAGGAATAAGGCGTATATCGCCAATTCCCTCTCCAACGATGTGACGGTATTCGATGTTTTTTCCCAAAGGGTCTTAACTACGGTAAGGGTAGAATCGCAACCCTTTGATGTGGCTGTTGACTCTCGCAGGGGTAGGGTATTTGTCGTCAACAAAGGGTCTAATAACCTGACCGTAATCGATTCTTCGAGCGACCGTGTGGTTGGGAGAGTTAATGTGGCCGCCAATGCCACAGGGGTAGCTGCAGACCCTGGGAGAGATCGAATTTTCGTGTCAAAAGAGAGGTCCAACCAGGTACTCTTTTTGAGACCTTCTCTGAACTCCATTACTAATACCGTAATGGTTGAGGATTCCCCCGGCAGGATGGTTCTTGACCTCGAGAAGAGAAAGCTCTTCGTAATCAACCGCCGATCGAACACATTGACGGTTATTGATAAGTTTACGACCAGGAAGGAAGCGACCATAAGAGTTGGATCGAAACCCTTCGATGTGGTCTCCACGGAATGATCGCTCAGAAGGGAAATGGAGGTAACGATGAGGGAAAGGATGGGACTTTCCCTCATAAACGAATAATCTGTCCGCTTTAAACCGACCTGGTACTCATCATTTCACTGGGCAAAAGCGGTCATGCCCTGAGTGGGAAAACAGAGGTTTAAATCCTCTTGGGGACACGGCCGCAACATTTTCGTACGCTTATTATTCTTGCACCGGCCTAAGACTTCGCTAGGGCTGGTTTTTTTGTTTCCCTCGATGGGTTTACTTCGTAGACGAATGATGAATCGTATATGGTTTCGGAGTGGCAGGGGACCATCGGTGAAATGGCGCCAATGGCAGTGACCACTGGAGCTCGGAATAAGCAAGGCTAGGGGGATCACTCGCCATATGATCTATAATGGGAGTTTCTTGGTTTTTTGGGCCGGGTTGTTCTCACCTATCAATCGTAAAGGAGTTTATATTTCCCATAAGCGAACACCATTGTCCCTTCGGTTCAGTGCTTTCGAAGTGACCCTTTCGGGGTCCCGGGGATATTTACCCCTTCCGGCCTCTCAAGGGCCGGCTTTCCCTTTCCTTCGGCTCTGCTCACCCTCGATGGGTCCCCACTTCTCCGGCAGATTACGATATAGGTAATACTCTATTTTATTTTCGTGATACCCCCATTTAGGAGGGATTGAAATCATGAGCGCGTTTCAGATATGTTAAAGCTGAAGCTGGTCATGACCTTGACCTTTTTGCAAAGGCCAAAAGGGGTCGACAAAATGGTTTTCCCCTAAGAATGATTAAAGAGGGCAAGATCTCAAAAAAGGGGGACAATTCTGCTTTGAAATCCATTTCAACGCGATGTTTCGTAATTTTGGGGGAATAAAAGATATTCTGAGTGAATCCATGAATAAATGAGATTTTTTCGTTTTTGAATTTGTAACACTCGTATGCCGTGGTTACTACTTGACTCCATTAGGATAAGAAATCAGCAAGTGAGGGTCCGGGAACATTAGGGAAATCGTTTCAAGTAGGGTTTGCATTTTACTTTCAGTTATGGTGATAGGAAAAATTTCCAAAAGGCCAAATTATTCGTAGATACAACCCAAAGCAGGCCCGGACGGGGGGAAAATGAGAGCTAGGATCCCGCTATTCCTTTTGGTGGTCCTGATCGTTACTGCTCCGCCCCAAAGCTACGGACTTGACCTGTTTGGCCGGGCAACGACTGAATTTGCGTGGTGGCAGGACCTCATTGAACGGGATACCAAATTTGCAGGCTACCAGTATTTGAGGCTCGGAGCGCTGGATGTGGTCAAAGGCCGGGACATCTCGGCTTTTGGATATGGCCGGTTTGGTCTTAACGAGGTGGCCGACCCCGACGCCAACGGACGGCTCTACTATCTCTACCTGGACTGGAAGAATGTGTGGAAGGACCGGATGGATCTCAGGCTGGGCCGTCAGTGGACCAACCTCGTGGCGGACTCAAGGATTATCGACGGCGCCCAGGTGGACTTCAAGATGGGTCCGTTGGGACTTGTTCTTCTGGGGGGGCGTGATGTGATCTTTGATGAGTTTGAGGAGGACACCCAGAGTGATGATGCGGCATGGGGCACCGAGGCCTATCTGCGGGATGTCAAGAATCTCAATCTATCGATCAGCTATGCCGAAAAGTACGACGAGGGGGATCTGGCCCGGCGTATGGTGGCCTATGATTTTGGGTACACCATTAAGGGGCTCTCCAGAATGTACTCGGAGATGCGCTACGATATCATCGGCGAGCGGATTAGCGAGGCGTTGGCGGGCGTCAAGGTCTTCCCCAGTGATAGATGGACCATTAGGGGAGAGTACTTTTATGCCTACCCCACCTTCGATTATACGAGTATCTATGCCGTCTTTGCGGCCAGCGAGTTTCACGCCGGGAGCCTTTTTGTGGACTACTACATCTCAGACAGGCTTTCCTTTTACGGGGGATATACGGCAGAGTTTTTTGTGCTAAATGATGCCGAAGATGACGACGCCCATCTCCTCGAGGGTGGGGTACACACGAGGATCGAGGAGTTCCGCCTGGGCGGCTCCATCGTGGTCCGGGAAGGCTATCCCGGTGATATCATCGGGTTTTCCCTGTCGGCGGATCGTCCTTTCCTGCAGGACAAGCTCGATCTTTCTGCGGGGATCGACTATGATATCTATCAGAGGGACGAGATGACAGACGAAGAGATTGCCACCAAGTATTGGGCTGGGGGGCGCTACCATTTCACCGAGAAGATCTCCTTGGCCCTGCACATTGAGAACACGCAAAGCGACACCCAGGACCATAACTTTTCTGGGTGGTCCTCATTGGAGATTGTATTTTAGCCCCAGGCGGACAGAAAGAGGAGAGAGACGAAATTGATACGAAAGCTTATTGTACCGATTCTATCGTGCCTTCTGGTGGGTTCGGGTTTGATCATGGCGGCCATCGAGCCTCATAAGGAGTACCGGGACCTATCGATCAAGGAGTGCAATGAGTGCCACAGGGGCGAGGGGGTGGCACCCAATCATCTCGGTTTTTGGAATGCCGAGCATCGGGTAGCGGCCCAAAAAGATCCCAACAACTGCGTTGACTGTCATGATCAGGCCTTTTGCCAGGACTGCCATTTTGGCGGGGGGATCAGCCCCGATCTCCACCTTTCCACGTACCGGGGCAACTACAAGCCCCGCAGCCACCGGTCGGATTTTCGGGAGATCCACCCGATTCGGTCGTTGGACAACCCCCAGACCTGCACGCGGTGTCACGAGGCGAAGTTCTGTTCGAGGTGTCATGCCCGCTTCCGCCCCCCGGACCTGAGGATACGCTCCCACCGCAAGGGGTTTTCCGACATCCAGGCTGGGGGACAGCGTCATTCCCAGTTTGACCGTTCCCAATGTGAGACCTGCCATCCGGGAGGGGTCCTGCCCAAACACGTATGGTCATCGGAGCATCGGCGGGAGGCCCTACGCGATATTCAGTCGTGTCAGACATGTCATGCCGATGGCCAGACCTGTCTGAAATGCCACAGCGCCCGGCAGGGGTTGAGGATCAACCCCCATCCTCGCCACTGGTCAAGGATCAAGGATAATGTCAGGCGTGCTTCTGATGGGAAAGTTTGTCGGGCGTGCCATGATAGAATTCCATGATACCATTTCACGTCAGGAGGATAAGGCGATGAGGAGCATCAAAATTTACCCCCGATACGTCGGGTTCCTCTTGGGGCTTTTGATCCTCACCTTAGCCGGGTGCGGCGGGGGGGGAAAAGACTATCCGGCCGATGTCTCAACCCAAGCCCAATTTGTCGGGGCCACAAACTGCAGCCAATGTCATACGGCCACCTATGACGACTGGCTTGATACGCCCCACGCCCTGGCTCGTGCCAATCTGCCGTCTGCTGACCGGGACAATCCGGTGTGCCTGCAGTGCCACAACACGACACAGAATCCCCTGGACGGCGTTCAGTGCGAGGCCTGTCACGGCCCAGGTGGACTTCATTTCGGGATCGGGCCGATCGAGCTGAGCTATCAGGAAACCGTCTGCCAGGATTGCCACACCAACGAAGCGGCCCTTTCGGCGAGCCACAGCGAAGTCTATCCGCAGTGGGCGATGTCGGGCCACGCCGACGAGCTGGCCGCGGCGTGGCAAGAGTTCAGCGACGAGGCCACCGGGACCCGTAAGAGTACGTATCCCATCGAGATGAGTAACAGCTCGGACGGTAATTTCGTCTGCTTTCAGTGCCACAACGGGATCGGAAGCCTTAGCTACATCAAGGACACGATCCTGACCCCGGCGGCCACCACGGTCGAGGAAAACGCCACGGCGGAATGCGCGACCTGCCACAACCCCCACCAGGAAACGGCCACAAAAACCAACGCCCTCGGTGATGTGACCACTACCAAGCACGTCAGGCTTCCCGAGGCGCTCTCGTTTAACACGAGCGTACCGTCGAGTGTACCCTCGGTTAACCGCGTTTTTACGTTCCTCGACGGAAGCGAGATTCCACCGAGAATCGGCAACAGCCTTATCTGCCTATTTTGCCACCAGGGGAGATCCAGCGGTTTCATTCTGAACACAAGGAGGTTTGGCCCCGCCACAAAAAGTTTCGAGAACGACCACTACCTGGCTGCTGGCGCTGTTCTCTGGGGCCGAAACGGCTACGAGTACCTCAATCGCTCGTACACCCGTGACATCGCCCACAATAACGACGGCGCCGCGGTTGACGGCAACTGTGTGGGATGTCATATGAACAACTCGAACACCGGCACCGAGGGCGGTCACACGTGGAAGATGGTCTCCGAGGCGGGCGTCGAGAATGTTGCCGCTTGCAATGCCCCCGCGTGTCATAACGGAGCTGTGACGGCCTTTGAATCGTTCACCATCAATAATGTGGATCACGATGGTGATGGAACTATCGCAGGCGTGGCGGAGGAGATCGGGGGGATTAATTTGGATCCCGTCACTGGCGCCCCCATCGACGGGCTCCTCGGGGCTCTGGTGGTGACCATCGAGAACGCACCTCCGAATGGATTTAAATATCTTCCCACCAGTTACCCGTATTTCTTCAGGGTGGATGGCGTAACGAGGCCGACTTCGGGCGACTGGACCGATGTGACCCTGGCTGTCGCCTTTAACCTGAACATGCTGTTCAAGACGGTCAAACAGGACTCCCCCCTGCCAGGAGGAGGTTTCAAGGGGGCTGTCAACGTCCACAACCCCTACTACACCATTCAGCTCCTGGTCGACTCGCTCGAGTCCCTTGAGGCTACCGCTCGATCCGTTCTCCCTGAAACTCAGGTCGACTTGATCTTGGCCAACAGACCGTCTTTTCCAACAGATGATCCAGCCAGGGACTATGGCAGCCCCGACCAGTTGAGCCTGCCTTAGCCGTGCATACAGACGCGATGCTTGATCGTCGTGAAGGTCCTCGGATCACCGGGAGCCTTTTCATCGATCGAGAACGGTCAAATCAATCTTTTGAGACGGTAACCTGACAGCAATCCGGAGAAATGCAAGCCCGAGAGGAGCAAGCTTTTTGCGGTCAACCGCCGGTCGAACACATTAACGGTTATGGATACATGTGCGACCAGGTGGGAAGCGACCATCAGAGTTGGATCGAAACCCTTCGATGTTGTTTCCACGAATGGTCGCTCGGCGGGGAGGAGGAATGTACAAGAAGATGGGGCTAATGATTCGAGAAGTTCTTGATCATCATTTCCCCCAGTTCCTTGGATCGATTTGTGCCGACCTCAACGGCATTCATGAGGGTCGTTCGGAGTCCGCCTTCCTCTATCGTGTGAAGGGCGGCTATTGCCGTTCCGCCGGGGGAGGTAACCTTATCCTTCAACCTCCCCGGGTGTTCACCCGTCTCCAACAGTAATTTTGCGGCGCCCAAAACCGATTGGGCCGAGAGCAAGAGGGCATCTTCCCTTGAAAGGCCCATCTTAACACCCGCGTCGGCCAGGGCGTCCACGATCAAGAAGATNNACCCGAATGAGGCGGAGGTCTTTATTGAGGCACGATTCAATGGCGGCAAGGGGTACACCGGCGGCAATGGAGATGATGACTTTAGACATATCTAGATGGGGAGCCGTTTCCCTGAGTATCGATGCCATGATCTGGGGTTTGATCGCATAGATAACGATCTCCGATCCCTTGACTACGTCGATGTTACTCGCCGTCGTGACAACCCCATAGGCGTCCTTGACGGATTTGAGCTTCTCCCTCCGAATGTCCGAGCAGATGATGTTCTTGGGAATGGCCGATTTCGCATAAATGAGCCCGCTGATGAGGGATTCCCCCATATTCCCCGTTCCGATGATGCCGATCTTCTTGTCTTTCAACATGGCCTCTGTTTCCCTTGATTGAGGATTTTATGGTGGAGATGAGGGGATTCGAACCCCCGACCCCCGCGTTGCGAACGCGATGCTCTCCCGCTGAGCTACATCCCCACCCCTTTATGGCTTCATTTTTCCCAATGAGTTACGGATTCCCCCGTCGCAGTGTGGAACCCCAAGATTAATCCTTTGACAATAATGTTTTTATGGTACCCTTCAATTCCGTCAGATCCGATGTCTTGATCACATAGGCATCGGATGCCCACGTTGTCAAATCCTGTTTATATTCACCATATGCAGAGCACAATACGACCGGCAGGTTCCGCCGGACCTCCCTGATCTTCCGCAATGTTTCGACTCCGTCCATTCCCGGCATCCTAATATCGAGGGTGACGAGATCGGGCTGAAAGGTGTTCACTTTTTCCAAAGCCTCTTGGCCATGGGCGGCTACATCAACGGTATATCCTTCCTCCTCTAATTCCTCTTGATATAAGAATCGGATGTTTTCCTCATCGTCGACCACCAGTATCTTCTTCATCATCGCCCCTCTCATTCCCGTTGCCCTTTCCCTGCGGATGCAGTATGATTCGAAGCCTCGCTCCGGGTCAGCCATTGTGCCCCTCCTTCCACGGGGAATTTGACGGTGAAGGTTACACCTCGGCCCGGGTCGTTATTGACCTCGATCGCACCCCCGTGTCCATCTACAATCCGGTGGCAAATGGCCAATCCCAAGCCTGTTCCCCACCCCTTGGTTGTGAAGAAGGGGTTGAAGATATTGTGGAGCACCTCGGAGGGAATTCCCCCTCCCGTATCCCTTATCTCAATAGCGATGTAATCACGGTCCTCTTGAGAGACGGGAACGGTCTTTACCGTCAACCTCCCTCCATCGCCCATGGCTTCCCTCGCGTTGGTCATGAGATTGATAAATACCTGCTTGATCTCCTGGTAGTCACACGGAATCTCCGGTAGATTACCGTCGAGGGACTTTTCGACTTCAATCCCCTGGGACTTCAGTGCATCCTCCATTCCCGTCAAGGTCTCCTCTATGATTCGATTCACGTCGAATTTTTCCAAGACCACTTTGGTGGCCTTGGAAAAATAGAGGATATCGTCGAGAATTCCCTCCAATCGGCCTACCTCTTTGATGATGGCCTCAGTGTACCTCTTTTCGGAAAGGCCGTTATCCAGTTTCTTATGTAACCTCCTCGTATACCCACCGATGGAGACGAGCGGATTCTTAATCTCATGGGCCACGCTGGCAGCCATTTCGCCTAAGGCAGCCAATTTCTCCTTCTGAAGAAGAGTCTCTTGAGCCTGTTTCAATTCCAAATGGGTGTCCTCGAGATATTTGTACAGGATGCAATTCTCGATGGCGAGGCCCGCCTGCCTCGTAAACATGGTCAACAATTGTATGTCATCATCCGTAATGGGACGATCGTTATAGAGGTTATCTACGACGATAACCCCGATAGTCCTTTCCCTGCCCCAGAGGGGGACGGTAGCGAATCGATAGGACCTCCTATCGCCTTCTGATTGTGACGCTAAAGCACAATTCACGTCCCTGTGTATCTCGCAATCCTTTTGGCACGTTACTCCATCTCGCTCATAATCGATATTGAAGGGCTTCTGTTCCCGCACTGTCCGAGCAAGGATACAATGTCCCTTATCCAGGGGGATAGTTACCCTTCTTACACTCTCATCCAGGATTGTCCCCATAGGGGAGTACTGAGGATTCAGAGACGACAGGATTTCGGAAAGCGTATCCCGTTTACCCCCCAAGTTCTTCCATATCTTCCCCGCTTGGTCGGCATTGTCAGGTCCAACCCCCATCATTCCGGTGAGGCGGTTTCTCCTTTCTTCGGTCAGGAAAAGCATGGCCCGATTGAACCCCATCCCGTCCCCCATGGTGATGGCAGTAAGGATGATGCGGAGGATCTGTTCGAACTTCACAGTAGACAAAAGGGCATTATTGATTTCATACAAGAGGGAGAG
>JABAOF010007194.1_pt3 | contig 14162 bp, 6 predicted proteins | sample 7062171 | NCBI WGS metagenome assembly JABAOF01 (sample SAMN14538628, study PRJNA623070) | marine sediment metagenome | biome: marine biome [ENVO:00000428]; feature: marine pelagic biome [ENVO:01000023]; material: deep marine sediment [ENVO:00002113] | place: India: Gulf of Khambhat ...
AATATCCGTCTTCTTTTTGAGGATCGGATCTATAAAGGAAACCACGAGCAAATTGCCGTCAATCTTGACCTGGGGCTTTCTCTCCGGTTCATACGAAACGAATCGAATTCCTTTCGACCTGGCCTTCGCATAGTATTCCTCTGAGAGCCCATAAGTTCGAATATCCCGATAGAGTATGTATACCTCAGTCTGTGGATTGATATCCTTCAACTTCAACGCGTTCTTGATGGCTGTACTGCAGCAGGTCCTGCTACAGTAGGGCCGTTCCTCGTTTCTCGAGCCAACGCACTGAATCATGACGACGTGTCTCTTCTCGGCGAACTCCTCCGGCCTTTTAACCATCGACTCCTCAAATTCCATTTGGGTCATGACCCGTGAATCTTCCCCGTAAAAATACTCGCCGGGCTTTGCCTCCTCAGCCCCTGTTGCGAGGATTAGAGCGCCGTGTTCGATTTTCCGGTAGGTCATACCCGGACCGACCATCAAGCCCGTGGAGAAATTCCCCTGCGATCCGCTGAAATCAACAACGAGGGCATCAGTGATCACGTGGATCAAAGGGTTCTCACGAACGCGCGCAAGGGTCTCTTCCAAAAATGATTGGACATCCTCTCCCTCGAGGGTTGAGTAGATATTCTTCAGATTTCCCCCTAGCTCAGCCTCCTTTTCCACCAGGTATACCTCGAATCCCTGGCCGGCCAGCTTGAGGGCAGCCGTCATTCCCGCTATACCCCCGCCGATCACAAGGCCCTTCTGGATAACCTCCAAGGATTGCTCGGTCAGAGGCTCGATCACTCGAGCCCTGGCTACCGCCATACGAACCAGATCCTTGGCCTTCTCTGTAGCGATCGCCTTATCGCGCATGTGGACCCAAGAACACTGATCCCGAATGTTGGCCATCTCGAAAAGAAATTTGTTCAACTGGGCCTCCCGTATAGTCTCTTGAAACAACGGTTCGTGAGTTCGCGGGGAACAGGAGGCGACGACGACACGGTTCAGTCCATGCTCTTGGATGGCTTCTTTAATCCTGTCCTGCGTATCCTGTGAACACGTATAGAGGTTCTGGTCGGCAAAGACTACGTTGGGAAGGGATCGGGCGTACTCCATTACCTCGGGAACGTTCACGAATCCACCGATGTTGATCCCGCAATGGCAGACGAAAACCCCGATGCGCGGCTTTCCATCTCGGACGTCTAGTTCCTCTGGGTACTCCTTCTTCACCGTGAGGGTCCCCCTGGCCTCCGCTACGTCGCCCGAAGCGCAAGCCACAGCCCCGCTGGCCTGAGCCACCGTCTCCGGAATATCCTTGGGACTCTGAAAGGCGCCACAGGCGTAAATGCCTGGTCTGGAAGTGGAGAGGGGATTGAGGGATTTGGTCTTGCAGAATCCGTATCGATTAACTTCCACCCCAATCCGCTTGGCCAATTCGACGACCTTCCGTGAGGGAACCATGCCCACGGATAGCACCACCAGATTGAACTCTTCTTCCCTGATCTCACCTGCTTCGTCGATGTAGGTTACGGTTAAGTCCTTTGACTTGAACCGTTCCCTTATGCGGGAGATCATGCAGCGGATAAACCGGACACCGTACTCAATCCTCGCCCTCTCGTAATAGAGGTCAAAGCCCTTCCCGTAAGCCCTCATGTCCATGTAAAATATGGTAGGTTTTACAAAGCCTACATGTTCCTTGGCGATGATGGCTTCCTTGGTAGCATACATGCAGCAAATGGAAGAACAGTAGTCATTGCCGCATGTCGTATCCCTCGAACCAACACACTGCACAAAAGCGATTTTCTCCGGAATGGTTCCATCGGAGGGCCTCAAGAGGTGCCCTCTGAATGGGCCCGAGGCGCTCAGAAGCCTTTCAAACTCAATGCTGGTAACCACATTGTCGAAGACCCCGTATCCAAACTCCGGCTTCATTGCGGCCTCGAAAACCTCATACCCCGGTGAGAGGATAATGCTTCCGACCTCGACGGTCTCCATCCTTTCCCGATCGCCATAATTTACCGCTTTTGCCAAACAGACCCTCTCACAAAGGCCACATCCGATACACTGTTCCCGGTCCACAGCAAAGACCTTCGGCACAGCCTGCGGGTATTTGATGTAAATGGCAGACCTCCGACTCAGCCCCACGTTGTATGTATCGATGACGGTCACCGGGCAATGCTTGCTGCACTCGCCACACCCGGTGCATTTTTCCTCATCGATGTATCGAGGCCTTCGGGTAAGAGTGACCTTGAAGTTACCGGGCCCACCCTCGACCGATTCCACCGCCGAGTTGGAGACAACCTGAATATTGATGTGTCTCCCACATTCCACCAACTTGGGGGACATGATGCACATGGAGCAGTCGTTGGTGGGAAACGTCTTATCCAGCTGGGCCATATATCCGCCGATGGTGGGAGAGCTATCTACGAGATAGACGAAGAAACCTGCCTCCGCCAGATCGAGGGATGCTTGCATTCCCCCGATTCCTCCACCGACCACTAACACAGCCCCGATCTTCCCACTGCTCTTGTCGGCCTGTTCCATAGGTTTTACCCACTCCGCACGTATGTAGGAACTCTTCCCTCCCCTTCCGCAACGGTAACCCTGCCTGCCCCGATCAGATCGATGAGATAGACCAGCAACTCCTTTACGTTGAGACCTAAAGATGACCTGATATCTTCCGCGGAGAGGGGCTTTACCTCAAGAAGCAATATGATACGGTTCTTGGCGTATTCATCGCGAAGGGTCGATTCCATGAGCGTTCGGAATTGTTCCGGTTTCACGGTCTCCCCATAAACATTCTCCCCCTCCACAAGGGCCTCCTCCTTTCCAACCAACCACCTCAGCTTCTCCCCCTCCAGTGTGGCTTTCACCGCGAGAAGTTTCCTCCTCATGGCCTCTGTTATCTCCAGCGGCCCCAGATCTCTTAGGGCTTCGGTGAAATTCCGCACCACCTCGGCAAACCGTTGCCCCTCGCCTGCCGACACCCAGTCGAGCATGAACCTTCCCGTTCCTATACCCGCCATCTCCAGGGCTTGTCTGGCCAGGCGCATCTTCTTCTCTGCTTGGACATTTCCCGTCAAGTAATGACAGTCCCCTGGGTGGCATCCCAGGACCATGACGCCATCGAAACCGGAGAGCAGCCCCTCGGGGATAAAGACGGGATCAACCCGCCCCGAGCACATCACGCGAACGACTCGAATGCTGGGTGGGTATTGGAACCTGGATATACCAGCCAGATCCGCCCCGGCATAAGCACACCAGTTACAGAGAAAGGCAAGGATCTTCGGCTGGAAGCCCTCCTGGACAGGTTGTTTTGGTTTCTGAGTATGGGGGGTCACGTTCATGAGCCTCCCGAGACCTTTCTATGAACCGGCATGAGGGCCTCGATCTGGGCAATAAGCTCCCCGTCCGAGAAGTGCCTCATGGTAACCGCCCTCTGCGGGCAACTGGCGCTGCATACGCCACATCCCTTGCAGGAGGCCGCAACGGTCTCGGCCTTATCCCCTTGGTCGGTTTCCCTAACCCGAATGGCGCCATAGGCGCAGAGCGACTCGCAAAGACCACAGCCGACACATTTGGTCTCATCCACGGACGAAATGATGGGAAGCACTCTGACATAACCCTTGGAGAGCAACGTGGCAGCCCTCCCTGCGGCTGCTTTGGCCTGGGAGATAGACTCTGTCATGGACTTGGGAAAATGAGCCATACCCGCAACGAAGATCCCGTCAGTAGCGAAGTCCACGGGCCTGAGCTTCATGTGGGCCTCCAGGAAGAAGCCGTCCTCCGTGAGGGGAACCTTCAGGAGCTTTGCCAACTCCTCATTCCCCCGGGGGATGATGGCGGCCGATAAGACAAGCCGATCAGGATTCAGCACCATCTGCTCTCTGGTATTTGGCTCTGTAAAGGAGAGATTGATCGAGCTCGCTTCGAAGCTGACCTGGGGCTTATCCTGAGGATCATATGGAATGAAGGTGATCCCCGCATTTCGAGCCTTGGTGTAGTATCTCTCCGTGAGGCCGTAGGTTCGAATATCTCGATAGAAGATGTAGACATCCACCTCAGGATTTATTTCTTTGATCTTCAACGCATTCTTGACAGCAACGCTGCAGCAGATTCGGCTACAGTTGGGCCTCTCGTCGGTCCTCGACCCGACACACTGAATCATGGCGATGGTTTTGGCTTCGGAAAGAAAGCCCCGGTTACGGGCGATTTTTTCCTCCAACTCCCTTTGCGTGATGATCCGTCCATCCTGTCCGTATCGGTATTCAGAAGGCTCGAGCTCCTCTGCCCCCGTGGCCACGATTGCAGCGCCGTGTTCGAGTTCCTCTTCGGTTCTATCGCTCCTTCGAACCTTGGTTTTGAAGTTTCCCATATACCCAGAGAATTCAGTCACCTCGGTGTCGGTGAGGACCCGAATCCGTGGATGATTAACCACCTCCCCCACTGTCTGTTGAAGCAGTTGCTGGGCGTCATTCCCCTCCAGCGTCTCATAGATATGCCGCAGATTCCCCCCAAGATCTTGCCCCTTCTCGATGAGATAGCAATCAAATCCTTGATGGGCGAGTTCCAGGGCGCAAGTCATCCCTGCCAGTCCTCCTCCAATGACCAGGCCCTTCCCAATGACCTCTGCCACGGGTTCCTCCAGGGGCTGGGAGAGACGAGCCTTGGCGACCGCCATTTGAACCAACTCCTTCGCCTTCTCCGTGGCTTCTACCGGTTGATGCATATGAACCCAGGAGCACTGATCCCGGATATTGGACATCTCGAAGAGATACTTGTTGAGGCCTATCTCTCGAATCGTCTCCTGAAACAAGGGCTCATGGGTACGGGGAGAGCAGGAGGCCACCACCACTCGGTTTAAATTGTNNTTGATCCCACAATGGCAGACGAAGACCCCGATGTGGGGCTCTTCCTTCAACACATCCCGTTCGGGGGGATATTCCTTTTCCCTTACCCGCGTTCCCTTGACCGATGCCAGAGCGGATGAGGCACTTGAAGCCGCTCCGCTCGCCTGAGCCACCGTCTCCGGTATATCCTTCGGCCCCTGAAAGGCTCCGCACACGTAGATGCCCTGCCTTGAGGTAGCAAGGGGTGAGAATTCATGGGTCTTACAGAAACCATAGGGATCGAACTCTATCCCCAGCTTCTGCGCCAGCTCTGTGGCTGCCTTTGCTGGAGTCAATCCCACGGACAGGACCACCAAATCGAACTCCTCCTCTGCGACTCGTCCGTTCTCATCGATGTAGGAGATGACCAAGTTCTTTGAACGGGGCCTCTCAGCAACTCTCGAGACCATGCAGCGAACGAACCGGACCCCGTATTCCTGCTTTGCCCTCTCGAAATAGAGGTCGAAATCCTTCCCCTGACAGCGAATGTCCATGTAGAAAATCGTGGGTTGCACCTCCCCCTGATGTTCCTTGGCGATAACCGCCTCTTTGATGGCGTACATGCAGCAGACAGAGGAACAGTATTCGTTTCCGTTCTCGCCGCTCATATCCCTGGACCCCGCACACTGAATCCATGCGATCCTATGGGGCGTCGTTCCATCGGAGGGCCTGAGAAGGGATCCCTGATAGGGGCCGGATGCACTCAGGGTGCGTTCGAATTGAAGGCTGCTGATCACGTTAGGGAAACGACCATATCCATAGCTGACCAGCCGGGTAGCGTCGAATCCATCGAAGCCAGGGCAGAGGATTACCGAACCCACCTCGATATCGAATACCTCCTCCTTCATATCATGAATGATGGCATCGGCCTTACACACGGCCACGCACTGAAGGCATTCTGAACAGAGCCCGCAATTGAGACAGCGCTCAGCCTCCCTCAAGGCGGCCTCCTCGGTAAGGCTCAACTTCACTTCTTGGAAACCATCCCTTCTCCCCTCGGGCGGCAGGTGCACGGCCCTCTCCCTGGGACGCTTTTGGGCCGCAGCCAAGAGATCGTCCACGCTCGCCTTCTGCCATGGGGATGGTTCCCGACCCTCCTTCAAGTCTACCCTGTTGAGATACCGATGAATGGAGATGGCCGCTTCCTTCCCCGCTGCAATCGCCTCGATAGCGTAGCCAGGACCGGTCACGGCATCCCCTCCCGCGAAGATCCCCTCCCGGGAGGTCTGACGGGTAATGGGGTCCACCTGGATTGTTCCTCTCGCAGTTACCTCTACACCCGTCTCCGGGAAGATGAAGGCCAGATCCGGAGCCTGGCCGACGGCGGGAATCAGGGTATCGGCTTCGACTGTGAATTCCGAGCCCTCGATGGGAATAGGCCTCCTTCTCCCCGTTGCGTCGGGCTCCCCTAACCGCATCCGAATGCAGCGGAGCTCTATCGCCTTTTTTGACTTGCGATTGATCGTGATGGGAGCCACGAGATACTCGATCTCGATTCCCTCTGAAAGGGCTTCTTCGATCTCCTCATCGTTAGCGGGCATTTCCTGACGGGACCTCCGGTAAAGAACACTTACTCTCTTTGAGCCGATCCGCAGTGCTGATCTTGCCGCATCGATGGCCACATTTCCCCCCCCGATGACCGCCGTCCTTTCCCCGATCTTGACATCTTGACCCGAGTTGATCCTCCCGAGAAAGACGACTCCCGGGATCACTCCTTCGCCATTCTCTCCGGAGATGTTCAACGTAAGATCCTTGTAGGCCCCGGTCGCTATGAAGATAGCCTTAAATCCCTCAGAGAAGAGGTCCTCTAGGGCGATGTCCTCTCCAACGGAGACATTCGTCTTAATATCTACACCGAAGCCTCGAATGTAATCGATCTCCGCGTTTAGCAACTCCCGGGGAAGACGGTACTCGGGAATGCCCGTTCGCAACATCCCCCCGGGGGTTGAGAGTTTTTCGAAGATCGTTACAGGGTATCCCTCTAGCGATAGATAGTAAGCGGCGCTCAATCCAGCGGGCCCGGAACCAATGATGGCTACCCTTTCCGGCCTTTCCTCTGCTTTACGAGGAGGTTCAATTTGAACGCGATCCACCACAAACCGTTTCAGGTCGCAGATTGCAATAGGCTCATCCAGGGAGGCCCGGTTGCATTCCGTTTCACAGGGGTGTGGACATATCCTCCCCAAAACACCCGGGAGGGGAAGGTTCTCATAGATGAGTTTAACGGCCTCCTCATATTTCCCCTGGGAGATGAGAGCTACATAGCCCTGGACATTCACCCGGGCCGGGCAACTCATCACGCACGGGGACCGTTCCCTCTTGTCGATCGTAAAGATATTGGGGAAAGCCTGGGCATAGGGGCGATAGATGGCTTTCCGATCTACCAGTCCTTCATCGAATTCGCTCGTAATCCTCACAGAGCACACATCCGGACACTCCCCACAGCCTGTGCATTTCATCGCATCCACATACCGCGGCTTCCTTTTGATCGTCGCCCGGAAATGGCCCGGCTCTCCTTCAAGGTCCAACACCTCCGAATAGGTAAGGGTTTCGATGTTGAGGTGCCTCCCACACTCCACCAGTTTTGGGGAGAGGATGCACATGGAGCAGTCGTTGGTGGGGAAAGTTTTGTCCAGTTGGGCCATTGCCCCGCCGATGGCAGGAGAGGACTCCACCAGATAAACATAGTACCCCAGCTCTGCGAGGTCGAGAGAAGCCTGAATGCCCCCAATTCCTCCCCCGACGACAAGGACCGCGCCTACCTGTCCGTCTTTAGAGCGATGGGATGATCGTGCACGCATGTCATTCATCCATATCCCCTTTTCATGCTCCTCAATCTATATGGCCCGAGATTACCCTATCAACCCCCTTGAACGAAGAAGCTTAATAGGATCCGTGAGATGCCGACTGAACCACCTCTTGACACTTCGGTGCCCCATGGCCAAGCCCATCAGTTCCGTGAAATAGAAGATGGGGATGTCATATTTCTGGCCGAATTCCTTGCCGATCTCCTCCTGGCGTGTGTCCAGGTTTACCTGACACATAGTGCAACCCGTAACCAAACAATCCGCCTCCGCCTCTCTCGCCATCTCCAACAAACGCTGCGATAGTCTCCTCACGATGTCGGTTCTCGTCATAAGCAAGCTCGCCCCACAACAGTCCGTCTTATAGGACCATGGAATTGACTGCGCACCCAACAGATCCATCAACCGGTCCATATGGTTGGGGTCTTCGAAGCGCTTCACACCCGTGATATCGGGGGGGCGAACACTGAGACACCCATAGTAGCAGCCCACCCGAAGGCCTGATAAAGGCATAACCACCTTCTCCTTGACCGCCTCCAGCAGTGAATCCTCGCAGAAAAAATCCAGGGCATACCGGATACGAACCTTCCCCTGACAGGAGGTCTCCCACTTCTCCGGGTGCTCTCGAACCTCCTTCTCCGCTGTCTTGAATCTACTGTAGCAGGCCACACAGGGAACAAGAAGCTCCCTACCCCCTTTTTCCGCCAAAGCTAGATTCCGGGCAGCCAATTCGATGGCTAGCGCCTCGTCAGTGCAATGGGCTGAACTTGCCCCGCAACAGGTCCAATCCTCCAGTTCATGGAGTTGAACTTCCAACATGTCGCAGACGCCCCGAAGCGACTCACCGTATTCGCGAGATGTGCCCTCCAGGGAGCAACCGGGATAGTACGAAAGCTCTTTCACCTCATCTCCCCTTTTCGTATCGACGGAAAATACTCTTTATCTCCCTTCCACCCCCAAATTTGGATGGAAAGAGCTTGATTTTTCCCCTTCTGACCATCCGCCATCCCAGAGCGGCGTCTTTCATGAAATCCCTGGTCTTGGTCTTATACTGCCAGATCAATCCCAATTCGTGGATTCGTCCCTTCGATTTAATGGAATCGAGGAAAACCGAATGAAATATAGGGATATCCCTTTCAGCGGCCTTGATTCCCGAACCGAATGCAATGTGCCTGAGCACATCCATGATCTTGGCGATGTCAATGTCATTGGGGCATCGAACGCTACACGTGTAGCAGGATGCACATATCCAGATGGTATTCGAGGAAAGGACTTTCTCCTTGAGGCCGAACTGAACCATTCGAATAACTTGATTGGGAAGGATATCCATCGCATAGGCAACGGGGCACCCGGCCGAGCATTTCTGACATTGATAGCAGGTCAGGAAGTTCTCCCCGCTCCGCTGGCCGACTAGGTCCGGAAAGGATGGGTCAATAGCTTCTCCATTCCCCGCAATCCTTAATCCTGTAGATCCCATTTCTGACTTCGTATCTTTCATTTCCTCATTTCCTCCCTAGCGCTATTCCACATCAGCTGGCTGGGTCGGCAGCTCTATTGTGAAGGTGGCTCCTTTCCCCACGTGGCTCTTGACATCGATGCGGCCACCGTGGTCTTCGATAATTCCATAGGATGTGCTCAACCCAAGACCGGTTCCCTTGCCCACCTCTTTTGTCGTAAAGAATGGGTCGAAGATCTTAGAGAGGTTTTCCTTAGGTATCCCTTCACCCGTATCAGCAAACTCTATCCAGATCCCCTTTTGGTCTCGGGTTAACCCCGTCGTAATGGTGAGCGTCCCACTTCCCTGTATTGCCTCGGCGCCATTGACAATGATGTTCACAAACACCTGCTTGAGCTGACTTGGATTTCCCCGAACTCTCGGAAGTTCCGGAGCCAAGTTCTTGAGGACTTCGATATTGTGAAATAGGGCCTGATTTTCGAGGAAGAAGAGTCCATCTGTGATGGCCTTGTTGATGTCAACAGACTCCATCTCGGCCTTAGTCTGTCGCGAAAACTCAAGCAAACTCTTGACGATCTCCTTGCAACGCGTCGCTTCCCGGACGATCCTTTCAAGATCGTGTCTCCTCGAATCCCCCTCCTCCAACTCTTCCATGAGGAGGCTGGAATAAATCAGGATTCCACCCATGGGGTTATTGATTTCATGGGCGATGCCGGCAGCCAGCTTGCCAAGAGATGCCATCTTTTCGGAGTTAACTAGCTGGAGATGGGTTTCCTGCAGCTGTTTCTCCATCTCAATTCTGGGGCGGAGGTCCGTAAAAAAACCCACGCTGAAGGCCTCCTTTCCCCGCTCATCGTAAACTAACGAAGCGGAGAGTTGGATAGGGATGTGTTGCCCCGACTTATGGACGAGGGTGACCTGTTGCGGAGTCAACTTTCCCACCCCTCCGTGTTCCTCGCTCCTCAACTTCCTCATGACCTCCTTTGCGTCCCCCGGGGGGTACAGGTCAACTATACTCCTCTTCCCGATCACCTTTTCCGCCCTGTACCCTAGGAGTTCATCCGCCGCTCTGTTGAATATGATAATATTCCCCTTCATATCGGCGGCGATAATCCCGTCGCCGGAACTGGCGATGAGTTTAGTTAGGAACTCGTTGGTCTGCCCGATTTCGATCTCCATCTTCTTTCGCTCAGTGATATCCTTCAGATAGACATAAGTGTCCATCCTCGCCGGTTCAGGCCGGGCGATCGTGACGCAGACCTCCGCCGCCTTGGTACCCCCGTCAGCCGTCAGGATCTCCATCTCCGTGCCGACCCTCCTGCTCTCGTCTAATCCAACTTGATCGTACATCTCCGCCAAGAATCGCCTGTCCCGTGCATTGAGGAGCTGGGTAAATTTCATGCCCACTAACTTCTCCCTCGAGTATCCAGTCAGTTCCGTAGCCATAGAATTGGCGAATCTAATTCGATTCCCCTCATCGATCATGAGGACCCCTTCCTCACCCATCTCGGAGATCTTTTGGAACTTCGTCATGGCTTCCCGGAGTTTTCTCTCTATCTCCTTTCTTTCAGTGATGTCGATGTTCAAGCCCTGGTAGCTTATGATCTCCCCAGCTTCGTTCCGAATTGGGTGGGCAGTGAGCAGGATGGTTATCCTTCGGCCATCCTTTCGCTTGAATTCCACCTCCAAATCCTTCACGAAGCCATTTTTCTCGACTAATCTCTCGAAGGTCTTTCTATCCTCCGGGTTCACGTAAAGGTCCCTGACAATATCGATTTGGAGGAATTCCTCCTTGCTTCCGTACCCAAGCATCGCCAATAATGCCGGGTTACAATCCAAAAACCTCCCCTCCCTGGTACTGATAAAGATGCCATGTTGTACCCGCTCGAACAGGTTCCGATACCGCGCCTCCGATTCCTTAATCTCTCTTTCGAATCGTTTCCAGTCGGTGATATCTCTCAGGTAGACGTAGGTCGTCTTGGCTCTACCGTTTGTTTTTGGGGAAGCGATGCAGACCTCTGCCTCCTTGGTCTCTCCGTGGGTCGTGGCAATCTGTATTTCAGTGCAAAACTTCTGACCGTAATTTTGTCTGTTCCTCTGGATTTTCTTAATGAGGATACTATTCTCATCCCCTAAAAGCGCCGCCAGATCCCTGCCCAGGAGCTCATCCCGAGAGTAACCAGTGATCAGCGCCGCCATTTGATTGGCGAAAATGATTTGATCTTTCCTGTCACAAACGAGGATCCCGTCGTTCCCCATCTCGGCGATTGCCTTGAACGGGACATCCTCTCTATCTTTACGACTGCGCTGGTTAGGAATCCCCTTCTCCTTCATTTTTCTCCAAGTCAATCATCGTCCGGGTAAACGTGGAGCAATCCTTAAAGGCCTGCTGCATCTAAAACTGCAGAAACCCGCTTCTCCCAACCAATCGGGATGATGTAAATCCCCCGACAAAGGTTCTTCATCTCCCTGATGAGAGTGGCGGCGATCTCCGTACTAGCCTTAAGATTATCGGGAGCCTTCAGTAGTTTTGTGATCGTCTCTTCCGGAACAAAGACGCCCTTCATGACACGATTCATGTACCGGGCCATGCCAGCAGATTTAAGTATGGTAATCCCCGCAAAGATGGGAACTCTGAGGTGCTCGACTTTCCTCACAAACTTTTCGAGGAGCTTAGGTTCGAAGATCGCCGGCGTTAAGAAGAAATTGGCCCCATTTCGGATTTTTTTCTCCATATCGGTGATTTCCAACTCGAGGGCGCCTGGCTCTAACCCGGGGTTCACCTGTGCCCCAATGAAGAATTTCGGGAAACCTTCAAGGTCGTTCCCGGCCATGTCATGTCCTTTCTGTAATCCCTGTATGACCGAGATGAGCTCGATAGAGGTGAGATCAAAGACGGGTTTGGCCTCGGGATGATCCCCTAGTCTAAGATCTACGCCTTCCACCACGAGCATGTTTTGGAGCCCTAGTGCCGCCGCGTTGAGTAAATCCGATTGCAATGCGAGTCGATTCCGGTCACGGCATGTGATCTGGAAGATGGGCCTGATTCCTCTTTGCTTCAGGAAATAGCACGTAGCCAGGGACCCGAGCCTCATCACGGCATTCTGAAGGTCGGGGACGACCACGAAATCTACTCTTCCCTTCAGAAAATCGGCATTCTCTAACAGCCCTTGTGTATCAATGCCTTTCGGAGGTTGAATTTCCGAGATGACGACGAATTTGCCTGATTCCAGTTGCTCCCTCAAGCTCATCCCGCACTCCTTTCCGCCTCAACCATTGCAAGGAACGACGGCCTCACCATTTCTTCGGAGCTAAAATACCACAATAGTAAGGTGTCGACAACATTGAGGGATGGTTGATTCTCAAATTATCTGATCTGTCATCGTCTGATCAAATGAGACGCATTGAGGGATTTGCAGATTCTTGAGGCGAGACTGATCGGGGGAGTGGCTCTCAGCTTTTCTTGTCTCGGTTTTTACAGATGGCTCGGGCGAGAATCCCAGAAAGGGTTGCTTTGATGATCAGTGACCTAAAGACCAGTTCCATTTTTGAGCGATAGAACACTGTCAGTGACAATGATCTCCGGCCTGCGGCTCAGAAACAAGAGGCATGTCTGGAAACCCAGAATGGTTACAAAACGCTTACAGTGGGAAATTTCGGGCTAGAAAATGCAAAGAGAAATGTGACGTAAGTGCCTAAAACATTGAATACCCCCGGCCGGACTCGAACCGGCGACTCAGGGATTTTAGGAATCCTTAACGGGGGTGCCTCCCAACTAACGGAAATCATGAAAGTATTTCTAATTTCAACCAATTGGCTGTATAAGCAATATAAGAGAAACCAACCAATATAGACATGTTTGGTCAAAAATTGGTCAAATTTTTCGCATCCGAATACCCCATGTTATCGCTTTTTGACACTGGGATTTGGGCTTTTTCTTTGCGGTGGATACCCTCAGGGAAAAGGAAAGGTCTGTGCTGAGGGATGGGCCATCTAGTGCGTCAACTTAAGATACTTCTCAAAGCGTGTCTCCATCGCTCCGAGGATCTTTCGGAACCACTCCTTGATAATTCCTTGTTCCTCAAGGTTCGTTTGTCGTTCTTTTTCTCCCCCGAGCGAGCTCGTGGTAATTGATAGGGTGGAACCCCTGACCGTCTCTAAACCCTCCGCCTGGATTGCGTACTAATCCTTCCGTGGCTGCATTCTCAACGATACCCTGGACCATGGCATGAGTGATGCCATACTTCTCAGCTATTCTTCTTCGCAGCCTTGCCCTCGCTTTTGGTCCCTCGAGTTCAGGGATCCCGTCAAGGTATTCCTGAACCACTTACTGAGGAGTGGATTAAACGAATCAGACGCCAGACCAAATGGTGCCGGGATCATAGATGCCCTTCATATTTGCCCCAGAATGGATACCTGTTCATTCCGAATGGTTAGGCACGGACCAAGGGTCATCCTCGCCTTGTATCCGTGCTACACAGCACTACAGACGATTTTTGGAGCATAGTTTACTTATTCTCCGACCGAAGTTTCTGTGATTTGAACTGACATTTGGTGGAACTGAGTTCAGAGATGCTCTGACAGAAGAAAAGAACTCAGGGGGTTGTTATTTGTGACGCAAATAAACGGTTTCTGATCACGTTCTCGCCTGCGAATCCATCTTGAAATCATAACCACCGCATTAGAGGAAACAGCAGGGCAAAATGACCCATTCCCCAAGTTGGAAGTAGCCATCCGAAATCCCTTGTGATAGAAAAGACCAGGGAGAGTTACGAATATGGTAAATTCCCTGTTGCCTCTCACCTCAGGCACGTTCCTGTTCGACAAAGAATAACGACGCTTCGCACTCACGCTCAACGCACTCGTGACATATCTCCTCTTTTTCCCGCGGCTAGGCCACAAAAGGGTAGTTCCATGACCAAAGAGCGCGTGAAACGGAAGCTTACCGCCATTCTCAGTGCCGATGTCAAAGGCTACAGCCGCCTAATGAGCCAAGATGAGGTAGGCACCATCCGCACGCTAACA
>JABAOF010018291.1_pt1 | contig 14160 bp, 15 predicted proteins | sample 7062171 | NCBI WGS metagenome assembly JABAOF01 (sample SAMN14538628, study PRJNA623070) | marine sediment metagenome | biome: marine biome [ENVO:00000428]; feature: marine pelagic biome [ENVO:01000023]; material: deep marine sediment [ENVO:00002113] | place: India: Gulf of Khambhat ...
CCCCCGATATAGTGCGGCTTGCTGCTGTTCTCGGCAAATGCCACGATCGTCGTGAAAGCAGCTCCCTGTGCACCAAACAACCGCATTCTATAATCAACTTCAGCAGCAAGCTCGAGCTCGGTAATTCCCTCTTTTAAATAGGTAGGAAATTCATCTGCAATGCGACTGGCAATTCTGCAGGCCTCGCGAATATTGTTTATCTCATCTGGAGATTTGATCATCCTGGCCATCCTGAATGCCTTACTTACATCAACCAACTCGATAGAGTCCAGAAGTTCAGCGAGATTCAAGTAGAGAGAGTGTGAAATTGTTTCAAAGGCAAGCCCAAGGCATTGATATTGGGAGAGAACTTTTTTCAGCTTATCATTTCTCTCCTGCTCATTTTTATAAACAACTATCTCAGCCCTATCTTCTACTCCACGTAGTATCTCCTCCTCCAATGTAGTAGTAAATATGAAGGTGCTTCCCTCTCTTTCACAGAGTACACCGCAATTTTCAAATACGCCGCCATTCATGCCGGTGAGGTAGAGAAAGTTCTTGTCAATACTATCACGATTGTAAATAAGGATTGCCTCAGGCTTACGTCTTCCATCAAGATGAGCAAATATTCTCTTAACCCGTTGAANNNTTGAACAATACTTTTCTTCATATGCAATGACTTCCCTTCACGATCCATTGAATAGTTTTACTGTGACAACAGTTTTGCTATCCTGATTAAACCTGAATCAACCCCCTTTTTGTGAGTCCAGGTTTGATCGAGTTTCGTTGACACAACACGTCCGGAAATGATGCCTACCATAATATCAGTTTGGCCTGCTAGAAGTATATCCACTGCAGCAACCCCGAGCCAAGAACCAAGGATTCTGTCCATTCCAGTCGGTCTGCCACCCCGCTGAATATGGCCGAGAATTGTAACCCGGATATCCCGTCCTATCTTACTCTTCAATATTTCAGCGGTCTTGAATGCACCTCCAGCATCATCGCCCTCAGCTACGACAATAACCGCTGAACGCTTTCCCTTTATAAAACATCGTTTCAAGTTCTGTGCAACCATATCGACATCTGTCGCTAGCTCTGGAATGAGTATGTCCTCAGCGCCTGCCGCAATTCCCGTATCGAGGGCGATATAGCCGGCATGCTTTCCCATAACCTCAACTAGAAAAACCCTTCCATGAGAGTCGGCGGTATCCCTTATATTGTCGAGCGCTTCCAAGGCAATATTACAGGCAGTATCATAACCAATTGTATAATCCGTCCCGTTAATATCATTATCGATGGTTCCAGGTATACCAATAACGGGTATGCCACACTCCTTATAGAGCTCATGGGCTCCTCGAAAAGAGCCGTCGCCTCCGATTACAATGAGGCCTTCGATCTCGTATTTTTGCAGTGTCCTTATGGCCTCTTTCCTTCCCTCTTTTGTGTAAAACCCTTTTGAACGTGCAGAATAGAGTATCGTACCGCCCTCTGAAATTATGCCTGACACAGATGCATAGTCCATCTGGACTACGTCCCCCTCTATCAACCCCTCATAACCTCGTTTAATTCCATAAACCTGTAGATTCGAAGATGTCGCTGCTCTCACCACTGCCCGTATTGCGGCATTCATTCCAGCACTGTCTCCGCCGCTCGTCAAAACACCAATGTTTTTCATTGAAATCCATTCCCCTATTTTTCAATAATGTATCATTATTAAATAAATTTGTATAGTAAGTCGACGAATTTTGGGCAATATGTGGACAGCTAAAAGTTTCAAGGGGTAAACTTAAAATTGTGTGTAGTACCCAATTGTGAGATTTCTCTCCACAGTTTCGATGGATGGGGAATACTTGAACTCGAGCATAATAGATAAAAGATCAATGATGTTGAAATCAAAGGCGAAATTGTAAAAATTTTCCCTCCAGCTACCTTCCGTAAACTGAACGTTTTCGATTTCACCCTTAATTGAAAATGCAGGGCTTATTTCAATATCTGTTCCGGCAAAGACAGTTATGTTTTCAGGAGCAGAAAAATCCAGCGGGATTATAGGATAGCGAAGCCCGTATGAAAAGTTCTGATCATTTCCAAACATATAGAAGTTATGAGAAATGACAGCATAGAGGCCACTGACAACCACATTATTAACTTTTCCATGCTCACCCTTCATGAAGTATGAATAACCAAGAGCTATGGGCGGAAGAAAAGACGATCCATCAGAAACGAGAAAACGCGCTAAAACTCCAGGCTGATTCAATTCGATCTTTTCATTTCCGATGAATCCTCCAGCATCAAAATAGATTCCCAGAAATACATAATCGGTTATTGCTAACACAGCACTGGTGAGAATTCCCCCTCTGTTGTACACCGAAAACTCAAACTGTAAATCTCCTTTGTACGATGCGTATGCTTTAGGAGTATCGATGATGTTTAAATCATAAACCCCGGCGAAAAGATAAGATGGTATGATAAACAGGGACAACACCAGAGAGATAAGTAATAGACGCTTTATTCTGTGCATGGCAGCCCTCTGAATCTTTTTCTATAGTATCGGATATTCTAAAAACTACTTAATTATTTACGTGTATATAGATTTGAGAGTATAAGATATAATTTTTACCTCTTGACAATAATCCGAATAACCAAAAGATAGTATATAATAGCAAGAAAGTAGTAAATCTCCGTTAAGTGTTCTTTGTTATCGTTTACTCTTCACTCATTGGCCTTGTAGGTAATTATCTATGGTTGAGTAGTAATTGTAGTTTTTCATTTTTAGATATTCACCGACCTTACCAGAAAATGACACCTCACCAATCTACAAGGTTACTTAAGGTACTACAGCCAGGAGGCAGGATACTATGAAACTCAAATTAACCACATTAATTTGCCTTATCCTTATAGCCTTCCTGTTTGTATTTGGAATAGGTACAACTTATGTCATTGCAGATGAATACGATTGGCCACGATGGCGTGGTCCCAATGGTGATGGTATCTCAATCGAAACGGATTGGAATCCTGAAGCACTGGCTGGCGGGCCTAAGATACTGTGGAAAGTGAACGTCGGAGTAGGCCATTCAAATGTTGCTATTAGAGATAACCGACTTTACACAATGGGAAAAGTAGGTAGTGAAAATGTAATATTTTGCTTAAATGCTGACACTGGTGAGGAGATTTGGCGACACTCCCTTAAAGAGAAGTACCAAGAATCACAATCAACACCAACCATTGATGGTAAGTATGTTTATGCAATAACATATGAAGGAATCATCGTATGTTTGAAGGCTAAAAATGGGAAACTTCAATGGAAGAAGGATCTCGTAAATGATTTTGAATCACCAAAATCAAGATTCGGCTTCGCTCCATCACCTGTTATCGAAGGAGACCTTGTCATTTTAAATGCAAAAACCTGTATTGCATTGAATAAAAAAACAGGGGCGAAGGTATGGATTACCGAAATGCATGAGGAAGCAATGGATACAGATTATTACGCAACACCTGTGATATATACCTATGAAGGAAGGAGGTGTGTTCTCATATTTAATGGAAGGGGCCTATTTTCCGTTGACGTGAAGACAGGAGAAAAAATGTGGTATTATGAGTGGAAAATACCCGGCCGTCCCAATGCTATAGATCCAGTTGTGTTTAATAACAAGGTTTTTATAGCATCAGCTGGTGATATAGGTAACGAAAACGTATGCTTGGAAATTATTGATAACAAACCAAATGTCCTATGGCAGAATAGTAACATGGGTGTCTCGTGGACAACCCCCTTACTCATTAAAGGTTATCTTTATGGAAGTGACGGTTGGACCGGCAATATTCCATTACGCTGTCTCGATTTCAACACGGGAAATATTAAGTGGGAAAGAGAAATGAGGGTAGCATCACTAATTTCCGCTGACGGAAAACTTATCATTCTGGAAGAAAATGGGACCTTGCACATTGCGGAGGCAACACCCTCATCGTATCAGGAGATATCCAGCTGTGATGTCCTGGAGGGTGAACAAAAGCTCAGACGTTTTTGGACACCAGCAGTTTTGTGTAATGGGAAGATATACTGCCGCAACTATACCGGTAATCTGGTTTGCATCGATGTCAGCAAGTGAATAGATATTTTATAACCACCAGTAGATTATCATTTAACAATTAATCATCTCAATGTATCGCCAGGGCTTTCACCCTTGCCTTCTTGTTTCTCCTACCATTTATCAGTTCACCGATAAGGCTGGAGTGACCCTTGTAAGTCATGTCGTCATACTCGTTTTCCCACGCGTTGCCTGCAATTTCCCCGTACTGTTTTGCGTATTCGTCCATTGCCGGAGCGAGCGATGTTATAATGGACTCAGAACCGGGGTGAGTTGGATGAGCTCCACCCTCTTCAACCGCCTCTCTCAATATTTCAGGATTGTCGATGATCGTACAGGGCAGAAGCATGTTTTCATTATAGGGTCTTTTCCGTCTCAGAGCTTTAAAGAACTTCGACTGGAGTACTTCTCTCAAGCTCTTTTCCTTTATGTTATCAGCAGCAAAATGACAGAACACACATGGTTCTACATCACCAGTGGAGATAATGTGCATATATTCGTAACCGCCTGCCAGGCAGCCTTTGGTTATAATCCCGTCGTTCCAGAAATCTGCAACCACAACCTGTTTCGTGTCTCTGATCTCGATAATTTTCTTTCTGCGATAATCCCGCTGTTCAGGAGTGGGCATGAGACTGGGGTCAGGTTCCTTTCCAATGGGAATGTAATTGAAATACCAATACCACCCGATGAAGATTCCCTTATCGATGTAATAATCTACAAATTCATCACTAACGATGAACTCGTTATTGTCTCTGGTAGCTGTTGCAGAAAACCCGAATATAACTCCTCTCTCTCGAAGACGATCCATGGCATCCGAGATTTTTCTGAATGCCCCCTTCCCTCTTCGCTCATCGGTTTCCTTTTCGAAACCTTCAACACTTATACACGGCAGGGCATTCCCCAGTCGTGCAAACTCGTCAGCCCGTTTATCATCAATAAGCGTACCGTTGGTATATATCTGGAAGATCGCATCATCGTGGGTTTCAAGCATCTCAATAAGATGGCGCCATGCATTCGGTTCACCGCCTGAAATCACAAAGAAGAAAATACCCATCGCCTTTGCCTCATTGATAACTCGATGCACATCTTTAATGTCGAGATCTTCTGCCTTCCTGTAATCCCCGGCATAACAGCCATAACAGTTCAGGTTGCACTTCATCGAGGGACTAATAACTATCAAAGAGGGGGCGTACTCGCCAGTATCTTCATAGTACGCCCTTCTCCTCGGTCCGTAAATCGTAAAGGGTTTCACAAGAAAATTCTGTATAAATTTTTCTTTGACATTCTTTGAAAACGTCGGGAAACCCCGGTGGAGCCTTCTGAGCATAAGATCAAGCATAATTGCGGCTTCAGGCATCGCCTGCCGGGAAACAATTGGGTGAACGAGTTTCATCCACCTATCTTCCGACATACTGGTCATGAGTTTTAATGCTGTTTTGGCACCTATGGTAACCGCCTGCGCTTTGATCAGCTTCTTAATCCCCATCACATTTCCTCCAAATATTCTTTGGATAAAATTTCCAATAATCGGTCGCCACCCTTTATCTTTTCAAGAGTATTGCGTATATAATTTTTGATAGTTCCAGAACCTTTACGNNATAATTTTTGATACTTCCAGAGTCTTTGCGATAATTGCCTATGAGCTCCTCCGCTTCTTTTCTCTCTGCTAAAAGATAGTTGATATAGGTGGAGAGAGGAACCATACCGCGCTCAGAGTTGAGCCATCGGTAGATCGACTCATCAATTGTTATATTGATCTTAATTTTGTTCATGTACTACTCCTCGCATTAGTATGACTAATACTACCCTGAGTCACCAGTAATGTCAATTACTTTAAAGCTGATCACCAAAGAAAAAAAGCATAAGCGGTATGGCGTGAAGAGAATGCATGAATTCATTTCTCTTCAGCATGGATTTAACTTCGTTTAGCGATGTAAGTATGATCTCGATATCTTCGGTAGGATCGAGTTTCTGTTTATCAACCTGCTGTACACCACGAGCAAGATAACTATAGGAGAGATTCGTGTGCGTTCCGGGATTCGGGGAAAATGTTCCCACTAGTTCCCAGGCTCCCCCTGAATAACCGGTTTCCTCAAGGAGCTCTCTCTTTGCAGCTTCTATGGGGGTTTCCTGCTTGTCGACGAATCCAGCAGGCAATTCCCAAAGTACTCTTTCTAGGCCAGGCCTGAACTGCCGTATCAACACCGCCTCATTTTTTTCTGTCAATGGGATGACATTGACCCAGTTGGAATACTCGAATATGTAAAAGTCAGCCTCAGCGTTTTCTTTCGGAAGTCGGTACCTTCTTCTGAGTATCTTCATCCAACGCTTTTTCAGCAAATAGTCTTCGTGCAGAAGGTTCCAATGATCAATTTTCATTTTTCCTGTCGTGATCCACTTCGTCGCTGCCATCCCTTTTATACTGATCGCTTTTCTCTATAAATTTAAAAATAATTTCACCTTCTCTCTTATAACCCAGCTCACGGGCGAAGCCTTCAATGTACCTCGTATTATCCTTCATGTTAACGATAGCATTTTCGATAATCTTCTTTTCATCTTTGAGCTCCTCAATCTCGTCTTGCAGTTGTCTTACCTGTCTGTCGAGCTCTCTCCTTTTGACAATTCCTCCTCTTCCGTAAATGATGGTATAGCTGATCCATATTGCTGAGAGTATGATGAGAATGTAGATCAGTAAATTCAGATTAATTCTTATCGAACGTACCATTCTACAAAAACTAACGACAGAAAGGGTAATTAACTTTAATCTAATCGGCAAGACTCAGGTTCGGATATCTCCTTTTCCACGTATGACCCATTTGTAGGTTGTAAGCTCCTTGATCCCCATAGGTCCTCGGGCATGGAGTTTATCGGTGCTGATCCCGATTTCTGCACCAAGACCGAATACACCGCCATCACTGAGACGAGTTGAGGAGTTCACGGTAACAACAGATGAATCAACCATGCTCACAAACTTCTGAACAGTTTCGATATTCTGAGAGAGTATGCCATCTGTATGTCTACTACCGTATTTTTCTATATGATCTATCGCTTCATCGACCGAAGAGACGATTTTAACCGCAAGAATGAGATCGAGATACTCAGTATAGTAATCCTCTTCATCTGCCTTTTTTATATTGGGCAATATCTTCCTTGTCTGCGGGCATCCACGCAATTCAACTCCCCGAAGCCGCTTGGCGACCTTGGGTATAAATCGATCACTTATCCTTTTATGGACTAGGAGTGTCTCAAGGGCATTACAGGTGGCAGGTCTCTGCACCTTGGCGTTGTACACAACATCCTCTGCCATAGTTAGATCCGATTCCTCATCGACGTAAAGATGACAGACTCCCTTATAGTGCTTAATAACCGGCACCGTAGCCTCGCTGACAACTCTTTCAATAAGTTTCTCGCCACCGCGGGGAATCACCATATCGATATACTTGTTTTGTTTTACAAGGACGCTGACACCTTCATGCTCTCTTCGCTCAACAAGCTGCACGGTTTCAACGGGTATACCTGTTTTTGAAAGTGCCTGCTGCAGCACGCTAGTCAGTGCACTATTGCTTTCCATTGCCTCACTTCCCCCTCTGAGAATTACAGCGTTGCTCGATTTGAGGCAGAGTGCTGCAGCATCGACTGTCACATTCGGACGGGATTCATAGATCACTGCAACAACACCAAACGGTATTCGTATCTTTTCAAGGAGAAATCCTTGAGGCCTCTGCACGCCAATAACTTCTCCCACAGGATCCTCCATTGCTGCTATCTCTCGTACCGATTGGACCATTTTGTCAATACGGGATTGAGTGAGCTGAAGTCTGTCAAGATATGCTTCCGATAGACCGGATGCTTTTCCCTTTTCATAGTCATTTCTGTTCGCACGCATCAGAAAATCCTGTTTCTCTAAAAGGAGTTCTGCGATCCTCTCAAGCGCTCTGTTCTTATCATTAGCTTTTATGGAGCGAAGCGATATAGATGCTGATTTGGCTCCTCGAGCAAGAGTGGTTATGTATGTTTGAATATCCATAGATGCCCCTTAAATAAGAATTACCATGTTATCCCTGTGCACAATTTCATCAAAATACGAATCGGTTCCAAGGACCTGCGGAATTTTTTTCGTATTGAGTCCTTTTATCAGTTCTATCTCATCGCTTGAGAAATTACTCAATCCCCTTGCCAATTCTTTCGCATCCTCATTCTGTATCGATATGTTGCTTCCGATTCCGAAGTTTCCTATGACCTCCTTGACACCAACGGGAAGAAGTGAGCGATTCCCAGAAACAATTGCCTGCTCTCCACCGCTGTCGATAATGACACTGCCCTCTATCTTTGGATTAAAGGCGATCCATTTTTTTCTGCCCCGTATCCTCCTCTCAGAGGGAACAAAGTAGGTACCGATATTTTCTCCTCTGAGAATCCTTTGGAGCTCTATTTTTTTACCGTTGGCGATGACAACACCAACACCACTCTTTGTTGCTATTTCAGCTGCCCGAAGCTTTGACTCCATCCCACCCGAAGAAAATCTTGACCCCCTTCCAAAAGCCTTTCTCCTCAACTCATCGGTAATAGCGTGTATCTCCTCTATTAAGCGGGCATTCTTGCTGTGCTTAGGATTTTCTTCAAAAACACCATCGGTATCGGTAAGAATAAGGAGGAGATCCGCGTCAATCATGCTCGATAGGTACGCTGCCAGTATATCATTATCTCCAAACCGTATTTCTGAAAAGGAAACGGTGTCATTCTCGTTTACAATAGGAATAGCACCCTTTGACCAGAGTGCAAAAATAGTATTGCGTATATTGAGGTAGCGTCTTCTGTTCTGAATATCCTCATAGGTGAGCAGTATCTGTGCTATTTCATACCTGCCTTTCGAAAATTCTTCCTCGTAGGCGTGCATCAATCTGCTTTGACCAAGTGCAGCTGCTGCCTGCAGGAGGTCGATCTCCTGCGGACGGCGCTCCAACCCCATCCTGCTCAGACCAAGTGCAATAGCACCTGAAGAAACGATGATGATTTCATCCTTTTCCCTTGTAGCTTCAGAAACCTGACCGACCAGCGCACCGATCGTATCTTTGGAGATCTTATTCTCTTTTTCTGTGACTACTCTCGTTCCAACTTTTATGACGATTCTCTTGGCTGATGAAACGAGTTCTCTTCCCAAAATTTATTCTCGAGTGTTGTGTTTAATTATCTTAAAAAATCCCCGATTAATCGGCTCAAATCGCCAGCTACGTACTAAATATAAGCTAAATGGGAGAGATGGAGAAGTGACGATTGCGCTGCGAGAGCACTAGTGATCTGCAACTTTCATGGAGAGCAATGTGATATCATCCTCGAAATGACCATGATTTTTTCTGTATTCTTTGGTAATCCCATCCAGGGCTTGAGCAACGTCGTCTTTTTTAAATAGATCGATCACCGGTTTGAAGATATTATTTCCCCGAGGGTAAGGGCTTTCCTTGCGTACGATTTCTAACAATCCGTCGGTATAGAGAAAAAATGAATCACCTGCGTCGAGTTTATAGCGTTTCTCAGCGTACTCTTCCTCAATGTCGAACCAGCCAATGGGGAATCCTTGCAGCTCTACGGTTTCAATATCAGCATTTTTCCTTTTTAGCATGGGAAGGGCATGGTGTCCTGCCAATGATAGGAGAAGCTCCTTTTTTTTATAATTATACGTACAGTACACTATGGTAACAAAATAAGCTCCCTCTCCAATTTTATTTGCTATGAAACTTCTGTTCAAACGCTTCAAAACATCTTTCGGACGCACAACGCTATACTGACCGTGTTTCATAACATCTTTCACATGATGGGTAATTTCCTGCTTGAGAAAAACTGTGATCATTGCTGAAGGAATGCCATGTCCTGAAACGTCGGCAACTAATAATCCGATTGTTTCCTCATCAATGCGGAAAATATTATAGAAATCACCTCCGACACTGTTACACGGCAGATATCGATTAATAAAGCTGAGACCCTCCACATTGAGCTTGGTATGGGGAAGGAGACTTCTCTGTATTATTGCGGCGGATTTCAAATCCTCCACATGTTCTTCATGCTGTCTTTTGATAACACCGACTTTCTCCTCAACCATACCCTCAAGTCTATTCGCATAATCCTGAAGTTCCCGTGTTTTGATTGTCACCAAATCTTCAAGTTGGTGTGTGTAATCTTTCAATGCCAGGGTGGCATTTCTGAGTTTCAATTGCGTATAAACCCGCGCCTTGAGCTCTGCTGTTATCGGTGGCTTCAATAAAAAATCATTGGCACCACATTCAAGTGCGGCTAATTTCTCATTTGTATCACTGACGACTGTCAGGATGATCACCGGAATATCTTTCAGCTCTTCTCTACTTTTTATATCCTTTAAAACCTCCAGACCGTGTTTTCTCGGCATTTTTAAATCCAGAAGGATGAGGTCTGGCCTATCTCGCATTATTTTTTCAAATGCCTCGTCACCATCATGAGCTTCGATTATTTTAAAACCCTCTCCGAGAAACCCCTTTTTAATGAGGTAGATCATATCGAGGTTATCATCTGCAATGAGTATCTTGCTTTGTTCCAAAACAGTATGAACTCCGCTGTAGTCAGTTACATTTCTTAATACTAATATACCGCACAGAGTGAATTTTAAAGGTCAGATCATCCCTTTACAATTCTGAATCGTGGATTTCCAATACTGCCCTCAAGCTTAATTTGCAGCTTGCCATCATCAAAAACTGAGTTAACGATACTCCGCAAATTACCATATTTTCTGAAAAAATCATCTGTTAATTGGGCATTTACCGTAATATCCATTGCATCAAACCCGATTGTACCCGTAATCTCAGAAGTGAGCACATCCACACTCAATATACCTCTTTCGATGGCAAACTCCTCCCCGCTACCCTTCAGAAAAAATTGTATCTGTTTGAGCCTGAGCGCATTAAACTCAAAACCTGAAAACAGTACCCGCTCAACATTAGCTCCGCCCACTATAAGTCGTACTGAATCAATGTTATCACCGTCGATACCTCGTACCAACCGAAGCAATCGGATTCTCGACATGAGATTGAGGGAAGCTTCCGACATTGTAAAGAAGTCGCTTTTTACATCGATGCCATTTCCGCTCATCTCAAATGATTTCATTCTTGAAAATGAGAAAATTCTATAACGAATAAACAAGCTTTGAGCAGATATTATGAAAAAATTGTTTTCATGGACTATTCTCAAATTCTCAAATTGCAACTTGAGGGGGTAACGATAAATAACGTTGTCAACCGTAAGACTCGCTTCATAATGAGTCTGTAAATAATTATCCAATCTGTTTACAAGTGATTGGTATGGAAAGTTGAAAAGAATGAATACAAATAGTAGATACACCGAGAGAATTGAGATGATGATAATTATGATTATTTTTTGAAACTTCCGCATATTTGTCTACGTGCCCCCTTCTAGGAAAGGCTCTCCTTAATATATACCTGGAAACGTCTGTCTTCTTTCTTTTTCCTGTCATAAAATCTTATGGGGACAAATGTAGCAAAAAGAAATGTAAGTGAGAGGAGTGCAGGGATCAACTCTTCTCTTCCGTTCATTGATAAAGAATTGATGAGGAATTTCCCTACATAATACCCGACAACCAAAGCAATAAGAGGCAGGAGATAGAGAATAAATGCAGACTGAATTATAATACCTGGTCGAAAACCCAGGATTACACGATCACCAATATTAACCGGTTTTATGGTATTAGCCTGAATCGTCATTTCAGTATCAGAAATTCTTGTACAGAGACGACAGCGTTCACACCCCTTGGTTGCCTGAATCTTTACGATTGCTTTATTTCCCTGTATTGAGGTTACCTCGCCTTCCTCTCCATGAACACTACTACTGAACATCGACCTCTCCCTCAGAAATTACCGCTGCTTTCCTTTTAAAACCGGGAACTTCCTCAGAAACTCTGATTACCTTTGTCGGACATCGTTGTGTTGATTGTAACGGCTCTTTATGTACAGAATAATCGACAACCGCTAGATTGTCGATTACCTTGACGGCGCCGGTATCGTCATCCTTTTCACAGATTTTACACGCGATGCACCCTGCCGAACAAATCTTCCTCACCACCGGTCCCTTATCATGGGATCGGCAGTAAACATGTACCGCTTCATCAACGTCGGTAAGACCCATGATGTTCCGCGGGCAAGCCAGAACGCACTCCCCGCACCCTGTACATTTCTCAAGTATAACTACGGGGAGTCCATTATCATCCATATACATAGCGTCAAATGGGCAGGCCAGAACACAGTCACCATATCCAATACACGAATAGAGACATGCCTTTTCACCTCCGACAAGGTGTGCCGCCTCACAGGTTTTTATACCCGTATAGACTCTGTTTCTCGTGGCCTCCTTCAGCCCACCACTGCAGAAAACACGCGCTTTTTGTGGTGTTTCAGCAACAGCTTCCTCAAGCCCAAGAATTTCGGACAGTTTTGCAACCACCTCCGCACCGCCTGGCTTGCAGCCGGTGACCGTAACCTTCCCTTCAGCAAGAGCATTTGCAAAGCTGCCGCAGCCGGCAAATCCACAGACACCGCAATTTACCCCAGGCAACACCTCGAGAACCTGTTCTACCCGCGGATCCTCTTTTACAGCAAGCTTTTTATCCGCAACAGCGAGTATTACTGAGAGGAACAGTCCAACACCGCCCATACTCGCAAGTGATATTAAGATCACCGAAATATTCATCACCCCTCCCTTTACTAAATACCCCTGTAACTAATATAACCTTTGAATCTGTTCAATGGCGACGAATTCGTTGCTGGCTTCGCCATAAACGAATTAAACAGAAATTAAACCGGCAAACCCCATAAATGCAAGTGCCAGCAGACCTGCAATTATCAGTGTAATTGCAGCTCCCTTTAATGGCTCAGGTACATCGGCAAGGTCAAGCTCTTCCCGAATTCCTGACATGATAACCAGAGCGAGGGTAAATCCGATTCCAGCACCGATGCCGAACACTATATTTTCAATGAATGAGTAATCTCGAAGTGCTCCAAATAGCGCAAGTCCCAGAATTGCACAGTTAGTTGTGATCAGTGGCAGGTATATACCAAGCGTATCGTAGAGTGTCTTCGAGGTTTTTCGTATAAACATTTCCACAAACTGAACTAGAGAAGCGATAACTATGATAAACGAAACATACTGCAGGAAAGGCACATTGAAGGCGATGAGAATATAGTTATTGATAAGCCATGTAATTGCCGCAGACAGGGTCAGGACAAAGGTGACGGCAAATCCCATACTGACGGAAGACTCGATTCGCTCTGAAACACCAATAAAAGGACAGATACCAAGAAAGTATGACAGAACAAAATTATTTACAAGTACTGCTGATATAAAGATAAGGATAACTTCCACTCAATACCTCCCCTGCGAGTATATTACTATTGTGATCGCTTTTCCTTTAATCTCCTGTCGATGCTATTTTTCGCACCGAGCATGAGCCCCAGTGTGATGAACGCTCCCGGGGGGAGCAGCATGACAATCCAAGGCTCAAAGTTCTTTCCAAGTATACTGTATCCAAAAAACGTTTTCATCCCCAATATCTCACGAATACCACCAAGAATAATGAGTGTTACGGTAAAACCAAAACTTACTCCCAGAGCATCGACTACAGACAACCAGACCTTATTTTTTGATGCAAATGCTTCAGCCCTACCGAGTATTATACAATTAACGACAATGAGTGGGATAAAAGGTCCGAGAGCCTTGCTCAGGTCTAGTAAATAGGCTTTGAGAAACAGATCAACCATTGTAACGAAAGTCGCGATTATCACTATAAAAGTAGGGATGCGTACCTGCTTCGGAATAATGTTGCGTACTATGGACACAATGAGACTCGATCCGGTGAGAACAAAAACTACGGCAAGCCCCATGGTGAGACCATTTATAGCGGAGGTTGTTACAGCAAGGGTCGGACACATTCCTAAAAGCATGACAAGGATAGGATTTTCCTTCCAAAAACCCTTCAAAAATTCTGCGCTTCCGGTTTTTTTCGTATCATCTTCTGCCATGGATATTTTTTTTCCCCTTTCAGGGCTTTCAGCCTTTCAAGACT
>JABAOF010026461.1_pt1 | contig 14155 bp, 15 predicted proteins | sample 7062171 | NCBI WGS metagenome assembly JABAOF01 (sample SAMN14538628, study PRJNA623070) | marine sediment metagenome | biome: marine biome [ENVO:00000428]; feature: marine pelagic biome [ENVO:01000023]; material: deep marine sediment [ENVO:00002113] | place: India: Gulf of Khambhat ...
TGGCTAAAATTTTGAATTTGCTTGTTGCCGAGAATTCAGATGGCACATGGATAGTAAAGCCTAAAATGGTAGAAAAGTTATTGGTAAAATAACATCTGTCCTTTGTCCGAAACTGTAGAGTTTTATATCTATTAGGATAATTCTTTTATTGCCTTGCAAGCTGAAGAAACAAAGCAAGCCATTCTGACACTCAAATCTTCCCTCTTATATAATGAGGTAAGAGGGCCAGTCATTCTTTGATTAAAAACGAGCCAGCTTCTTGATTTTGCCACAACTAGATAGAAGCATCTCTTTTTCCTTTAAGCCCATAATAAGGGACGTCATCTTTAACAACGACGATTTCCGTCCATCATCGCCAAATACCATCCCCACTTTTAACCATCTGCTTCGGATGGACACATATCGCCGCTACATCAAATAGCATTATTATTTATGTTCACCAATCACGAAAAAAGATGCTTTGCAGCTAGATTTTTTCCTTGACAAATAGTTTAAATCGTATATAGTAAGGGTTCTAGTAATTAGGATACTAAGATTTTCAATTTTCTTATAGTTGGAAGGAGGGTTGATGTGGGGAGCCTAAAACAGTTCTTTCTGCGGCTCTTATCTCCCTTGTTGCCGGAGTCGGTAATGCGTATAGAAACAGTAAGCCTGGATAAGATTAACTCCAATAACAATGGCATAGGCTAGCGGCTTATTTTTTTTATAAATTTTGTTCGTTCCCCAAATAAGAGCCGTATTGAGCATAAAATCAATTCCCAAAGTCAGCGGCACATTATTAATGTAAGAAGCAACGATCGGATTCCCTTCTCTGGCCCCATACCTGTTGATGGCATCATAAGTCAGTGCTGTATCCAAATTGATTGAAACAACCGCACTGAATTGAAGCGAACTGAAAACAGGGTCCTCAGCAGACAATACGCTGGTTATGCCTATGATCAAAATCGATGCGATAATGACTCTTTTCATTATTCTTATGCCTGGGTTCGGAATGCGTGTAAAATCACCAAAATAGCAGAACAGAATTGAACTTTGCTGAGCCACTCCAACATGTCTCTCTTAGATTGAGCAAAAAGATTGATATATTCAATCGCCTCTTAGGGCGATTTTAGGGGGTGATTTTATTATCTATACTCGATGAGAAATGAGGAGGATAGGAAAGGACTCTTTATGCTTCTTTCCATTGATTTGTCCACCATTTCACTCTAATAAAGGAAACATCTTTTTTTGCTTATCTAATCAGCAAATTTTTGTATTGCCCAAAGTCTTCTGCTATCATTATGTGATTGTGAATATAAGCTTATATAAAATGGGCTGAAATATAGCAAAGCGCAGCAAGTATAAAAAGGTTTCTTCCTTAAAGAAAAATGACTTTAAAAAAACCTGGATTTTTGAGTTTTATAGTATTGATTCAAATTTTATTTATTCTAACGTTTTCATGTGAATCTAGAAGGCTAAAGCCAAATATTATTTTGATTATTCCCGATGCCCTGAGAGCCAAACAGTTACCTTCCTATGGATACAAAAATATTCTGACTCCGAATATTGATAAGCTTGTAAAAGATTCGATCCTTTTTAAATACTTCTTTGTTAGATCTCCATTGACGACTGCTTCCTTTTCATGTCTCTTCAGCGGCTTATTGCTTCCTTCAAGTGGATTGATTGAGGGAGAAAAATCGCTGGCTGAATATTTAAAGGATGATGGATATCATACTGTGGGCATTGTTAGCTCAAATGTTTTATGGTCTTATGAATCCCGTGGGACAAATCAATTTAACAGGGGATTCGATGAATATATTCAGGATGTACAATTAAAGAAGTATCCATTTTTTAGAGAAAATGAAGAGACGACACAGGATGTATTAAAAGTACTGGAAAACAATAAAGAGAATAAAAAACCATTTTTTTTATTTGTTCATTATATGGACCCTCACGATCCATACAAGCCCAGCTATGATAAAGAAATTGTAAAAATTGATACCGAGATTGGTAAGATTGCAGATAAATTAAAAGAATTGAAACTTTATGACAATTCGCTGATCATTTTCACTTCCGATCATGGGGAGTCTTTAGGAGACACAGTGGCTGATCATGGCTTCCCAAAGGGACATGGCTGGTCTCTTTATATGGAACAAATTCACGTGCCTTTGATTATCAAGTTTCCTAATAATCAATATGTTCGATCAGTCGATCAAATTGTGAGAAGTATAGATCTTATGCCCACAATTTTAGATCATCTTAGAATTGAATATGATGAGAAAAAGTTTGATGGAAAATCCTTACTCCCTGTAATAAAAAAGAATAAGAATTTAGATCTGAAATCATTCCACCTGAGCCTGTCCCATCGAGTGAATCCTGAAGGTTCTTTGGCTGTTATATTTAAAAATAAAGGCAATTTATATCATTTCATAAGAGGGAAATTTTCTGACCGGAATCAGAAATTATACAATATAACCAAAGATCCAGATGAAACGAATAATCTCATCCGTAATCCAGACTTTGCAGAAATAAAATCGAAATCAGAAATTCTACTTAAGCCCTTAAAAGAAAGAATACAGTTCTGGGCGGAAAAACGTGGAATTGAGAAATCAAAAATAAAAGATCAGAACAAAATAAAAGCATTAATATCTTTGGGCTATATTGCTGGTGGGGCCCCAGCTCCCACGATATGGGAATCCGCTTTTTTTATGCAGAAGATGATACCAGAAGTTGGAGAACTAAAATATTTTTCTATTATCCGTCAGCCCAAATGGGGAATAAAGCGAAAAGACAAATATTACCCTATTAAAATAGTCCCTTTCGATAATAAACTTTCATATATCATTGCCAATAAAAACAGAAAGCTTTATGAGTATCATTTGCTAAATGGCTTCAGGTCGATGGAAATCCAGAACGTCTATGATATGGCTTACAATTCTTACCTCAGAAAAATTTTTCTCCTAAAAAGAGATGGAATTTATTCTTTGGATACTGCTAAACGAACGCTACGCAAATATAAGAGAGGAAAAGTTCTCTCATTATGGCCTGTTCGTTCTATTTATATTGACAGGAAAGGCAATTTCTATCTGTTCAAAGAAAAGGCCATTATAAAAATTGACAAGTGGGAAAATGCTGGGAAGGTCTACAACCTTAAACAGAAAACCTCTTCATTATTTGCTGTGGATCATGAAGAAAATATATATATAGCTGAGAAAAATACAGTTTTGAAATACAACAAAGACGGAAAGCAAATCAAATCATTTCCGATTACAAACGACCAGGAAGAGGTCAGTTCAATCTGTGTTGACAGCCGTGAGAGACTCTGGGTCCTAGGAAAATATGTTCCAAATATCTATATTTTCAATTTAAATGGGGAGAAAATCTCATCATTTATATACAATGATTACAAATTTGTTAAAAAGGGGAGAAGGTGGCCTCCGGTGCCCACAAATCAGATTTATTTTGAGGATAGGCTTTATCTCATTGATAACTGGGAGGGAATACTAGTTTATTCTCTTCATCAGTAATCTCGATCCCTGACGCCTCCATTAACACATTTTTTACAGCAGAAAGTTTCTCCTTTAATCTATCCCCAATGTATCTTTCCCATCGACAAAATGGAGAATTAGATAAAGCTGTTGCCCAATACAAACAGCTGATTTCTTTTGACGGGCCAGAGAGGAGCGAGGCCTTATTCGCCTTAAGTACCATTAGAGGTTAGATAAATTATGCGAGCAGAAAGACCTGAAGAGTAAAGCAACATAGCAATACGAGAAATTTCTCGACCGATCGAGGGATGCTGGCTCTGGAGTTCAAAGGGTTAAGGAAGCCAACAAAAGGCTGGCTGATCTTATGTGTACACCTTAGGTTGGAACACTATCAGCCATGCTGTTGTGGTTCTTTATAGTATCGCCCTTCTTGAATCCTTTGAAATCTCCACTCGCACAACTGTTTGAATCTGTTCATGATATTGGCCGTAATTCTGTTGTGAATTTTTTCCCACGTCTTATTGGCAATGTTTGCGTGTGACCGGCTTTCTTTTCCGTAGAAATTGAAACCCACAGCAAGAAAGAGCTGAGTCTGTTCGATTTCGCCTTGTTTAGCAATGGATGACCGGACATACATGGTGAAAACCCCGATCGGATAACCACCACTGCTCTCATATAATAAAAACCGAGCATTATCGTCTGAAAGGCCAGGCGTGTGCTGGAACTTGATGGCATCCAGATTGAAAAGAGGAATAAATTTCAGGCCGAAAAACGCCTTCTTAAATCCTAACGGATATTTCTTGCACCCCAGTAGACAAATTTGAATGTGTTCGAGCCGTCCACCTATTCGTTCGACGGTTGCGATATTGTTTGGCCAGCATGTGGAATCACCATCCCATTGCAGTATTTCTTCGAAGACATAGCGGGCCGGAACTTCAATCCCTATCTTGTGGATGTTCAGCACTGAATACTTGCTGACATCAATCCCTAATCTCTGCATGATCCGCTGACTGTAGTTTTCTCTTTCTGCCTTGGTTTTGAATTCGATCAGTGTCGGGATTTTGGGTTTATGGAGGAAAAAAAAAGTGATATCAGTTAGAATTCCATTGCTTCTTGAAGGAGGAGCTTTCATAGAGTCTTCTTAATCACATTATCAATTATACTAAATTAATACTTGCATTTTAGCATAATCCTCTGACAAGAAGAATATCATTTGCCAATCGGCGCCAATATAATTCCGTTTTGGCCACATTCAGGGGTGTTTCGTCTGGAAAGAATCTGGACAATTTATAATATTTCTTAAGCTACTGTTAACGGATTCGAATATAAAAAGCTAAGCCATAAAGTATTGCAAGAAATTCCTCCCCCTCTGGAAGCGCACTGCCCCGGAGATCGTTGAGGTTGAGGAAGCGGGAAGATACCGGCTGGGTTGAAAGAAATTAAGGCTAAAAAAATATCTTAGAACTCTACTCTAGCCATACCTTAATTGTAGCTTCCTCAGCATAGAGTTCAATGATGGAGGTCGGACCGAGTTTCTTGAGTTCCTGAAAGAGCTCTTTGAGATCGATATCACATTCATCGCTATGGATTCTGAGGCGCTTATCTTCAGTACATTTCACAAAAGCTTCAATCACAGCAACAGGCAAAGTGATGTTGACTTTTTCCTTTTTCGTCACATTATCAGTGATTAACACTTTGAATAACTTCACTTCTTTCCCAGATTGAAGAGCAGGATTCTTTTTGACTGCTTTCTTGATGGTCTGAATATCGCTGCGGCTATCAGCCAAAAGAACAGAAGTCAAAAAAAACAACAATGCCACCACTATGACCAAGATCAAAATCATCACTTTTTTCATGAATTCCTCCTTTAATCTATCCACAATTTTATGGTTGTATCCTCGCTTTTTATCTCAAGGATGCTGCCATCGAATCTTGTCAGTTCTCTTCTTATTCTATCCAAATCATAACCCTTTTTTTTGATCAACACTTTTTCCTGTTCGGGAATCGCCCCCAGGGCAAGATCAGCTAATCCCCAAGGTATGTTTATAGAAACATGTGGCTCTTTCTTGCCCTTTTTATAAACTCTGATTTTCAGGATTGTGGCTTTTCTTTCATACCTCTCTTCTTCGAGGTCTTTCAAAGCCTTGGGGTCCACGCGAAGCAGAGCGATTTTTGCCCTATCTCTAAGCTCAGCATCTCCTTCCCTCTTCAGAATTTCTTTCAAGACAGGGATCCCTTTGGATGCGGTCTTTTTATCCTTGATATAGCTCAGCTTAAAGGCCGCATAATATTTAACAACTTTGTTGGGGCTGGTAAGTCCCCTCTCTATATCCCTTAATTGAGATTTTTTCCCTTTCCTATAAAGTTCATAAGCCAAATCAATGATAGATATTTCAGATTCTTCAGCCAGGCTAGTCTTGCGGTCCTCAATCTTGAGAAATTTCCTATAAGCCTCCACAGCTTCGACCTCTTTCCCTTCCTGCTCCTCCAGGCATTTGGCTCTGTAGAAAAGTGCCTGAGGATACCAGGGGCTATCAGGATGCTTATTGATAAGCTCTTCTAATCTAACCTGAGCTCTTTGCCACTCTTTGTCGAAAATGAGTATTTTTGCTTCCTGAAAGAGCTCCTCGTCGGATTGCATCAGGGCATATCCCTGGATATAAAAAGGAGCAAGCAAAAAAATCAAAAGAAGGACCAATATTATTTTTTTCACTTTATACCTCGCTTTCCTGCAATTCCCTCCGCAACAATTTTATCTTGAGCAGAAGCTGTTTTTCCTCGATCAATCTCTGAATTCTCATCAGGTCTTCCACAGAAAGTTGGTCACTTATTTGGATTAGCTCAAAGAAAAGCAACTCAATCTGATCACAGATTTCCTTAGCCTTAGCCATTTGAAATTTATTCAATTGGGGATTGATATATTTTTTCTTCGAAAGCAAATCTCTTGCTTTCTTGGAGGCAAATTCGGTCTTCCAGAATTCCCTTCCCTGTTCAGGAGGAGCCTGGACAAAATCCAGAAGAAGGTATTGACTCCTATTGAGATAATCCAGAGTTTCTCTCCGGGCCATTTCCAGTTCAACTCTCTCCAGAAAACCCTGGGAGACAAGGAATTCTCTCTCGCTTCTCACTCCAAGAAAAGGAGATCTCAAAATCACGATGGTGGCGATAGAGCCGATCAAAATGCCCGTGAGCACTCCGGCGTAAACAGGCCTCAGTTTGGGTTGAAACAGAAATCCCAGAAATCTTTCCAGCCATCCTTTCCTAGGGAAATGCGGGGCCTCTTCAAATACGGTATCAGCTATCTTAGAGGGCAGAGACTCCCAATCTATAGAGGCCATGGTTTTCTCCAGTTCTGGGCTTAATGAATCTGCGCTTTCCATGATTTCCTTTACATTCTGGATTTCCCCCTGACAATGGTCACATCTTTCTAGATGGAAGGCAACTCTGGCCCTATTTTCCTCCTCCAGCTCACCGGAGAGGAAAGCAACCAAATCTTTTTCATATTTTTTGCATTTTCTCATCCTTGCCTCCCTAAATAAGGGGACATCTCTGCTCTTAAATTTTGTACGGCCTTGAAATGGAGAGATTTTACTGTCCCCGGGGCTATGTTTAAAATCTGGGAAATCTCCCTATATTTGAACTGATTATAATGTTTGAGAACAAAGATCATTCTTTGCCTTTCTGTCAGTTTCTTGAGGCATCGTGAAAATATGGATTTTAGATCGATAGCTTTAAAGTTGTTATCATTATTTTGGACAGGCAGCTTCATCTCCTCTAGGCTCTTTTCTCTTTCAAATTCGCCCCTTCTGGTATGGCTTTTCCGGTAATAGTCTATGCATAGGTTCTTGGCTATCTGGAGAAGCCAGCTCTGGAAATTCTTTCCTTTTTTGAATAAATGCGCCTTTTGGTACAATCTCAGGAAGGTTTCTTGAACAATGTCCAGTGCATCTTCTCTGTTCTGGAAAAAAGAAAACGCCAACAAGAAAACTTTTTTTTGGTAAAGACTGGTGACGGTCATGAAGGCTTCTCTTTCTCCTTCCTTGATTTTCTTGATAAGAGTGTAGATATCTTCATCATGAATGATTCTTTCTTCTGCCATTCTTTCTCTTCTGCTATCTTCCTCTTGAAAAATCCATGGATGGTCTCATCACTCCAACCAGATCAATATCTTGTTCTCTTCGTCATTCACCTCTACCAGGAGTCCAGGGCCTATCTGGTCTAAATTCCTGATTTCAGCAAGATCAAAATCGTAACGCTCTTTAAAATCAAACTCTTCGCTCTCTTCAACCGACGATGTTCCTAGGTCCATACAAGCATTCACCATCCAAACAGGAGCAGAGGCCTGTATAATCTTGCGCTCAGAACGATCGTAAATTAAAACATGAATGGAACGAGGCCTCCCTACTCTGTCGGGATATCGATCTTGGATTCTCTCAATCCGGCGATAAGCTCTTTTGAAATAACGCTCTGGATTCTTCACATTCCTGACGACCTGAAGTCCAAAACAGGCACCCAGCAGAAGAGGAAGCATAATCAACAAGCCGATTTGAGTTGCTCTTCTTAACTTTTCCATCCTACACCTCATAAGAGTCGCTTCAAAGTTTAGTACGGAAGGTCTCTAAAAAAGGTTCACGCCAAAAGGAAAATCCTAAAGGGGACGGTTCTCTTTTTCTTGAAATTAAAAGCACACAATCGTATTTCTTTAATGTCAGAAGGACAGTCCTATTTTTCCAAAAAACGTAGAACCATCGTAAGCATCTTTTTTCCCGGGGTAATGGCCATTTCCTTTTAAAAGAGGATGGGTGGCACGGGGTGCTCCCCCGCCCGCTCGCAGCGGAAGGGCCCCACTGGGGGATGGGTGGAGCGAGGACGGACGGGGGACACCCCGTGACAGGACCCATCCTTAAAAAAATACTATCCGCCACAGAAAAAAAGATGCTTCCAGAACCATCCTCTATTATTTAGAAAAAGAGAACCGTCCCCTATTTATATCTAATCCACTTGACAATTTCCTGGAAGCTGGGGCGCTTGCCGTACATCAAGATTCCCACTCTGTAGATCTTCGCTGTAAGCCAAAGCATAAGAAAAATGGTAAGCAAAAGGATGACGATGGAGCCTGCGATTTGAATAAGAGGAGGAAGCAGGACACAAATCCGAAGAAGCATCAGGATGGGAGCAAAAAAGGGAATCAGGGAGAGAACAATGGAAAGAGAGCTGTTGGGGCTTCTCATCACGAACATCATCAACAATATGGGAACAATCAAAAACATGGTGACAGGAAAAAGGAGCTGCTGGGCTTCTTTTTCTGAATTGACCATCGATCCTATGGCAGCATAAACCGTGCCATAAAGAAAATATCCGAGGATGAAGAAGAGCACAAAGTAAATAAAGATATAGGGAGGAATGGTAGGGAGCTTAAATTCGGAAGCAGCAGGAAAAACAGAGGAAATCAAGTTTTTGCTGTAACGAGAAACTGAGAATCCAAAGATGGCCCATATGGCATACTGGGTGAAGCCGACAGCTGCTATCCCTAACATTTTACCACTCATGAGCTGAAAAGGCCTTAAAGATGAAAGGACGATCTCCACAACGCGTGAATTTTTCTCCTCGATGACCCCTCTCATGATGATCGCCCCGTAGAAAAAAAGAGTCATGTAAAGAATGATGACCAGGAGATAAGAGTAGATAAAAGTGCCTCCAGTCTCTTCCTCCTCTCCTCTCTTGCTGACTTTAATGGTCTTTAATCTCACTCGTCGGATATATTGGGCGATTTTTTGGGGATCTAATCCTTCCCCTCGCAATCTCTTTTCAATGACCACGCTGTTTAAAGCTTCATTGATGGCTTTCAACTTGTCAAAATCGGAGACATGCTGGGAGACATACTCGGCTGTCCCTTCATCTGAAATGTCTTTAGGGATAAATATATAGGCAGTAAGTTTCTTATCCAATACCTTCTGGCTCAGCTCCTTCCTCACCTGCTCTGGATCTCCATCGACCTTATATTTCTCAAGGAGGTATCGACGGCTTCCATCTCTGAGCTTGTGGTCGAGTTTTTTATCCAGAGGATCAAACATCTCCTGGCTTAAATCCATCACTCCAATATGTTCCTGCTGCCCTACAGAGATGACAGAAACGAGAACAGGCACGATAATGAAGGAAGCCATGAGAACCGGTCCCAAGATGGTGCCGATGATAAACGCTTTGGTTCTGACTATCTGAAAATATTCTCTTTTAATGACGGATATGATCTTTCTCATTTCCTTCTCCTACCAATTCGATGAAGATGGCGTTCAAGCTGGGTTCTTTCACTTCAAATTTATTGATCCTGGTTTTTCCTACAATCTCCTCAAGCAAACCCTCAGGATCTGTCCCTTCTTTTAATCTAATCTCCATATATTTCCCGTAATCATCGATTTTGTCTATTTGAGGAAGATTTCTTACAAAATGGGACTCTCCTTCATACTCCAAAAACACAGTATTCCTCCCGTACCGCTTTTTAATCTCGGTTAAATTTCCCTCTAAGACTTTTTCTGCTTTATTGATAAGGCAGATATTGTCGCAAATCATCTCTACCTGCTCCATCCGATGGGTAGAGAAAATGACCGTTCGGCCCTCCTCCTTCATCTCCAGCATGATATCCTTCAGCAGTTTGGTGTTAACGGGATCGAGGCCGGCAAAAGGCTCATCGAGAATAATCAGGTCGGGCTTATGGATGACAGTGACGATAAACTGCAGCTTTTGTTGCATGCCCCGAGAAAGCTCTTCTACTTTTTTATATCTCCACTCCTCAAGATCAAACCTCTTGAGCCAATAATCCGCTCTCTCTTGAGCAGTCGCCTTTCTCATCCCCTTCAGCTCAGCCAAGAAAAGAAGCAATTCTCCCACCTTCATCTTTGGATAAAGGCCTCTATCTTCAGGAAGATAGCCTATTCTTCCCTTCATATCCTCATCCATATTCCTGTTGAGCACCTGAATCTTTCCCTCATCAGGAATGATGATGTTCATCACCATGCGGATTGTGGTTGTCTTACCCGCGCCGTTTGGCCCTAAAAGGCCATAAATCTTCCCTTCAGGAATGAGGAAAGATAGGTTCTTTACAGCATAAAAATCACCAAATTTTTTGGAAATGTTTTCAATTTCTAGCGCATTCATCACATCACCCTCTAAAAAAATATCTCTTGTCTATTTTTTCCCTTATAAACGTTTATTAATATAGGGCTTATTACTATAGTCAATCTCGAAAAAAATTTCTATCTCTTAATAATGCGGTAAGCACCTTTTTTCCAGTAATTGAGGAAAATACATAATACTGCTATTTAAGGTAGCGGCGATTTCCGTCCATTCGAAGCCCATGGTGAAGGGTGGTGGGTTTTGGCGAGGATGGACGGAAATCGGCGTTACGACTGATGACTTCCCTGATTATAGGAAATAAAGGAAAAAAAGATGCTTTCAATAATACAAAAAACCATCTCATCCGTTTTTCGTATGAAAGAAGAGAGGAGTCACCTCTAGTTCAGCTAAGAGACAGGAGCTGCTTAGTACAGTGAGAGATCAGGTTAATTGTATAGAAAGCCGTATAGGATGGTTAGCTCAGGCTGATGGATTCAAAAACATGATGGCTTTGCCATCGAGTCAAAGCTTACGAGTTTTCGAGGTACCATGCCTGAGCTAAATATTATGTTTATCACAAGAAATGGAATGTCAAAATTAAGAGTGACTTTCATGATAACTCGCTTTTTGCTATATTTAAGAAATGACTTTCAATAACGATAAGGAGCAAAAATGAAAAAAGGAAAATATGTATTGATCATATTCCTGATTTTCTTCTTTTTAATCATAGCAACAGCAGTCACCTTTATTTATTATGAGTTTGGCAAGCCTCCGACAGTAAAAGCTCAATCCTATCTTGAACTCAAACTTTCGGGAGAAATTCAAGAGCGAGTTATTCCTGACCTTTTCATGAAGCTTAGTGGAATAAAGCCTCTCTCGATGCATGAGATATGGATGAACATCAAAAAAGCGAAAAAAGACGACCGGGTCAGAGCCCTGCTCTTACGCCTTGGCTATCTCGAATGCAATTGGGCCAAAATAAATGAATTAAGGGAAGCTGTACTAGATTTCAGACAATCAGGCAAGAAAGCTTTTGCTTACATCCAGGAAGCCCCTGATTTTGACAAAGAATATTATCTCGCCACAGCATGTGATGAAATTATCATCCATCCGCTCGGCTTGTTAGTGGTCAACGGCTTGGGAGGACATTTCCCTTTCCTGAAGAAGACGCTGGAAAAGATAGGAATCGAAGCCGAAATCGAACATGTCGAAGAATATAAAACAGCTTATAACATCTTCACAGAAGAAGGTTTCACCGATGCTCATAAAGAAATGATAGAATCCATCTACAGCGATCTCTACACCAATTACCTGAAAAAGCTTGCCGAAACCAGGGGAAAAAGCTATGACGAAATAGAAGCCATAATTAACGCCGGCATTTACATGGGAGAAAAGGCCTTGAAAGCGGGTCTGGTAGACAAAGTCCTTTTCGAAGACGAACTGGAGAATCTCCTCAAAGAAAAAGGAAAAAAACTCAAAAAAATCACCCATGGCCAATACTCAAGAATCAAGCCAACCTCCCTCGGCCTCAACAAAGGGAAAAAGATAGCCCTCATTTACGGGGTGGGTCCCATTCATGCCGGAGAAAGTTCCAGCCAATCGATAGGCGGTTCTACGGCGGCCCGCTGGATAAAAAAAGCCAGGACTGATAAATCTATCGAGGGAGTCATCTTTCGTGTCGACAGTCCTGGGGGCTCGGCTATCGCTTCAGATGTCATCTGGAGGGAAATCGTTTTAACCAAGAAGGAAAAGCCTGTGGTTATCTCCATGTCGGATGTGGCCGGCTCAGGAGGTTACTGGATTTCGATGGCAGCACATAAAATCGTGGCTCAACCCCAAACACTCACAGGGTCCATCGGCGTCATAGCCGGCAAATTGAATATGGCCAATCTTTACGAAAAATTGGGGATCACTTCAGAAAGACTGATTTATGGAGAAAAAGCTGACATCTTTTCTTCTTTCAGACGTATGACTGAGGAAGAGAGAGCGCTCCTTAAAAAGGAGATCCTGTGGGTCTATGATCAGTTTCTTGCAAAAGTGGCTGAAGGCCGGGATATGAAAAAAGAGGAAGTGGACAACATAGGAAAAGGACGGGTGTGGACAGGAAAACAGGCCCAAGAATTGGGATTAGTGGATGAAATCGGCGGACTGTCAGAGGCGATAAATTTGGCAAAGGATCTTTCTGGTATTCCTGCCGGTGAAGAGGTCAAACTCATTGTCTGGCCAAAGAAGGTCTCTCTCTTTGCAGCTCTCTTTGGAAGGAGACGCGTCCAGACAAAACAGCCCTTCGGTTCTGAATTTAAAGAATTCATGCGGATTCTTGGATCTCTAGAAAAAGAAAGGATCTGGGCTATTATGCCCTTCTGGATTGACTTTAAATAAGAACGTCAGATAAGACAGAAATTATTTACAATACAGTTTTTTGGGATTCAATAGGTCACAAGAAAAGCATCGAGTGCCGACATAAATAATTCATAGAAATAAGGCTCTTTATCCTTCATCAACCCTCGATATCTTTCTTCATCTGTTCATACTGCCTTTTGTTGATTTCCCCTTGAGCATATCGCCTTTTTAGAATTTCCAGGGGATCTTCTTTGGAAGGAGCAGGTCCCTTTTTCTCCTGACCCGTAATTAATTTAACCAAGACGACAACAAGAATAATGATTCCTGCCAAGAAAAAAATATAAAAAAGAACCATCAGCCACCACCATCCCCCCATGTGAGTTCCCCAAAACCACATCTCGATCTCCTTAAAAGAATTTTTGGTCTTTATCTCATTCCTTTTATATTATTCTATTTATCTTATTCTATACTTTTTATATTCTTCCTTTTATACCTTCTCTAATCTTTATGCTTTTGTTTAATAAGCATAGGAATAAGGACAGATGGTTCTAAAATCACAGAACCTACAGTTATGCCAATCTGGCTTGGCTTTATAATCTTGGCTGCATATTCCCTCTTCGGCTTCTCTTATTTTCTCAACCGCCCTTGCCAACTCTTTTTCGGCCTTCTCAGCATGCCCGACAACATCAGATTCCAGAAAATGAAGCCGCGTCTCCTTGAGTGGAGCATCCTGGCTCTTGGTAAATGATAGCGCATACAAATCCATCTGAAGGCTACTGTTTGTTTTTTTATCCGCCTCTTTCTGATCTTTCACTTCTGTAGCCTTGTAATCGATGATCACAGCTCCATCTGGGCCAAAGTCCACCCTGTCCCAGCGACCGATGAACTTGACCCGTTCCTCCTGCCATTTGAAATTCTGTTCAAGAAAGGAAGGGAGGCGGCCTGATTTTTCCTCCCTCTGAAAAAAGAAACGGAGTGCACGCTGTCCAGCCTTCTTCCGCATTTCCTCATGTTCTCGGCTAAGAAATCCTTCGTTAATCCATCTTTTCTCGAATTCTCTGAGAAACTCGCCCTCAGTCATTTTATCTCCAACTTTTCTTTTCTTCAGATAAAAATGAATCGTGTTGTGAAGGACTCGGCCATAGACGACCGTATGATGGAGCAGGACGGGGATTCTCATGATGTGTCTGTATTTATACTTCAGAGGACAAGTCAAATAATCCTCGACTTGAAAG
>JABAOF010001218.1_pt2 | contig 14153 bp, 14 predicted proteins | sample 7062171 | NCBI WGS metagenome assembly JABAOF01 (sample SAMN14538628, study PRJNA623070) | marine sediment metagenome | biome: marine biome [ENVO:00000428]; feature: marine pelagic biome [ENVO:01000023]; material: deep marine sediment [ENVO:00002113] | place: India: Gulf of Khambhat ...
GTTAATTTAAAAGAAGTTGAAAAAGCGATTAGTGATGCAGGGCCCTATTTTTGTAAGGATTTCAATGTGATCTCTTCTTCATGGAAAAAATCAAAAATTGAGAGGAGGTGAATAAGATATGAAAAATAAGATCTTAGCTATGGTTTTTATCGGCTTTTTGGTACTGGCTAGCTTCTCTTTTACCTCAACAGCCACTTTTGCAGAAGGAGAAGACGATTCTTGTTGCTGTTGTTGTTGCCCCAGCAGCTGTATGATGATGGGGGTAATGGGATGNNCAGATATGGTGAAAAAGATTCAGGGAATGTCTGGCAAGATGAAAAAGATGTGTGCCCTAAAAGAGTGCTGCAAGAAAAAAGATAAAAAAGAAGAAGTCAAAAAGTAAGAACTCAGATCATTTTACAATGTAATAAAGGTTACTAATATATTTCATTTCAGTAGACTTCTTGTAACTTATTATTTCTTTCTTGTTAAGATTCACAAACTCTCGACCCAGAAATTACTGGCTCAAATTCAGCTTTCGCTCTCAACTTATAACACAAATTTGCCCTGAGAATTTTGTTTTTTCCATTTTGATGACAAATCGACGACTCATGTGCGGTGCAGTGTAAAGAAAGCTTGACAAATATTCATTGATTTAATAAATTATTCCCATAAATTTTATTATTTAGATAGATATTATTAAAATTATAAATTTAAAAGAGATTAGATCACAATACCACAACAAGAAATAATTCTGTTTTTCAACTTTGCTTTTGCGGCTTGAAAAGATGAACCTTGCGAAACAAAAGGGGCGCCTGTGAGCCATTCATACACAATCGCGTGGTAACGATATGTTTCGTTTCAATAAAATATGGAGGAGAAAATGAAAAAAATTGCCTTTTTATCGTTGGTCATTCTGCTGGTGGCTGTTGGATGCACGAACAAACAATCTGAAGAGATTGAGATGTTAAAAAAGGAAAATTCAGCACTTAAGGATATGCTTGCTCCACCTCCAAGCGTGCTGGATGCCATGTATCCTCCCACCACAGAACAGCCAATGTATCAGCTCAGGATGATGGAATTGGAAATCCCTATGTCAGGTATCCTTGTTGATCTGTTTGAGAATGATATGGAAAATGTTAAAACCAATTTTGAAATTTTCCAAACGAAGTATGGAGAAGTCGCAAAACTAGTCCCTGAATGGGAGAACAAATATCCTTGGGAGCCTGTCGAGAGACTGGGGAATGCCTTACAAGACGGTGAACAGGAAAAAGTGATGGCTGCCTTTGTAGAACTGGGAAAAGTATGCATGGACTGTCATATAGAGACCATGGCCAAAGTTCAACAGAAATACTATTGGAAGGATATCCGCGAAGTAAAAAGCACAGATCCCTTGACCAACGAAGAGGTGGATTTTCCTACATTCAAACAGTTTCTAAATACAAGCTTTTTAGGAATTGGAGTGAATCTTCAAGAAGGTCAGATAGAAAACGCTTCAAAGCAGTTTGATGCATTCAACGCCAGATTTCAGACATTAAAAGACACATGTGGAGACTGCCATGGTACGAGCGAAAGGAAATACTATGTTGATGAAAGCGTTCAGGCTATGATCGATAAACTGGGCCAAGTTTTAAGAGAACCTTCTTCCCTTGATTCTGAACAAGTTCAAGGATTGATGATGACTATTGGGATAGAGAGCTGTGGGAAATGTCACTTGGTCCACGTCCCGGCTGCACTTACCAAAATGAGGTGGAATGAATAAAACTCCAAGCCTTCTCCCTATCACAGCACAACCCATTATGGTTGAGTTATATATAGTAGGAGCGATTCCCACAAAAAAAGCACTGGGAAAAATGAAAAAGGCCGATTCAACGCAAACCGAGAATCAGAGTTGATGGTGAGATGNNAAAATATCATGAGTTGTCCAAATCTTGCTGAAGTCAAATAAATATGCATGTGATATTGAGTGAGGATGATAAAGTCGGAAACGTGGACTATATGATGTCAGTAAGATTTGGACAGCTCATGATGCTTGTATTTTTATATGCAAGATATTTTTAAAAGTATATGAACCCGACTGGCTGTGAATCTGGTTTTGTTACTTTTTCACATCAACCCTAAGCAAAGGCCAATCATTTGAGCCATCGTATCTGTCAGGATCTGTTTCCTGTTGTACGTTTCCATGAATGTCAGTGGCCTGAATATTCACATTATATTTTCCGGATTGAGAAAAGATCAAAGTTGTTTCCCAGAAGACCCAGACATGATCGACATCCATCTTTTTTACAATTTTAGCTTCTTTCCATGTTTCCCCTTGATCTGTTGTCAATTGTACCTTCTTAATACGGGTACCACCGAAAGCCGCGCCACCAATTTTAAGCAGTTGATTAACTTTCACCTTTGCCTCTTTTTTGGGAAATAAGATCACTGAGTCTACCGCCATTGGAGGCGAACAATCCCATCCTCGGGCCTCCCAATAGTCTTCAATCTCTTCATCAAGCACTTCGATAGTTGTTATCCAGGCAGGTTGTTTTACTCCGTGGAATCCAGGATTAAGGATTCTCACTGGGAATCCGTGTAACTGTGGAATTGGCTTACCATTCATATACAAAGCAACTAGAACATTATTATCTTTGACCTGATCTAAAGTATGAGATGCGAAATATCCGTCCGCTCCCTCATATCTAACGGCTACTGCATCTTCGCCCAGTCCCAGCGCTTCGAGGAATTCATAAAGTAAGAATCCTCTCCAGATCGCTGTGGAAAGAAGAGGGCCGTTTGGGGAATTCCCGATGCATTCGATAGTCAAGGGAAGCTCTTTCATGGGTTGCGAATAAAGTTCTTGGAGGGTAAAACTTTTTGGGTTTTTCACAAGTCCCTTCACCTCCAAAAAATAACTACCGGGATCTATTTTAGGGACTTTTCCTATTCGTGTAATGTAATATTCAGTGTTTGTAGTTATAAAAGGAGGAAAATCTTTTAATTCCTCTGAACAACTCAAGATAGAAAATATAACGACAAGGAGAATAAACAAGATTTTCTTTTTCATTTTTTTTATCAATTCAGTATACAATAAGCCCTGCTTGGGTACAAATTCATATAATTTTTTGAAAGATTGTTTTACAGATAGAAAATACAATTCTTTTGCAATATACAAATTCTTTAATTAAAAATGTGAAGAACCAATCTCTTTTTTTATGACAGAGAAAATCATGTCGATATCTACGCCAAAATCTTATATATAAAAGTCCTCTTTTCTTGTCATATTCAAAAAGATACTTCTTTCTTAACAGGCTTGGACAGATGACATGTTTTCTTTTATAATGCCCACTAAAGGACAATACCTGGATGGATTTGAGTCTGTTCCTTATCATCTTCGCAGTCGTCGTTTTCCTTCTCTTCGTTCTTCTCTTTATATCGATAAGAAACACGATTTCCAAAATCGACGAGGTCAAGCGTTCACAAACCGAAAATCAAGCCCTTTCTCTGATGCAGCAACAAATCGGACAGCTCACCCAAAGCCTCAACCAGAACCTCCAAAGCATGAGCAGCCAATTCCAGGAAACATCCGGAAGCATCGGCAGCACACTCGGCGATGTCAAGAAGGATTTGGGGAAAATGGAAGAAGTCACCCGTGAAGTCCTGGATAAGGCAAAAACAATCTCCAGCCTCGAGAGTTTACTCCGTGCTCCGAAATTTCGGGGTGGATTCGGAGAGCTCTTCCTCGGAGATTTACTGGCCGAATACCTGACACCCGCCCAGTACAGCCTTCAGTACAGATTTAAAAGCGGAGAAACTGTGGATGCAGTCATCAAAATCGGGAAGAATCTTGTCCCTGTGGACTCCAAATTTCCCCTGGAAAATTTTAAACGTTACATGGAGGAGGAGAGCAAAAAAGAAAAAGAAGACCTGAGAAAAAAATTCATGATCGACGTCAAAAAACACATCGATGTGATTTCGGATAAATACATTCTTCCGGATGAGGGCACCTACGAATTTGCCATGATGTACATTCCCGCAGAGAATGTCTATTACGAGACCATACTCAAAGAAGAGGGACTAGGAGAGGAGAAAAGCATCTCTCATTACGCCAACCAGAAAAGGGTCATTCCCGTATCTCCAAATTCCTTTTTTGCCTATCTTCATGTGATCGTCTACGGACTCAAAGGCATGGAAATCGAAAAATCCGCGCGCTCTATCTTCCAAACCCTGGCCAGACTGCGAGGAGATTTGGACCGATTCAAGAAGGATTTCCAGATCCTCGGAACTCATTTGGGTAACGCTCGAACCAAGTTTGACGAGGCGGAAAAGCGCCTGGACAGATTCTCGGATAAGCTAGAGCTTGCCAGCAGCGAGGAGACAAAAAAACTCCCCGAAGAGACCAGTTGAATCGGGAGCTTCTCCCTTCAAGAGGCAATTTTTTCCAGTTCTTGGATCATCTCCGGAGTGGCGATGAAGATCAGAGTGTCGTTTTCTCGGATTGCTGTTTCCATCTTAGGATTAAACTCAAAATCCTGACTCCCTTCCCGGCGCAGTGCCACTAAGAGAGCATTGGTTTTCTCTTCCAGGTTAGCTTGTCCCAGTGTTTGGCCCACAAGATGAGAATCTTTTCTGACTTCGACTTCTTCAAAGCGAAGAACTTTTTCTCTCTCTCGAAGCATCATATCCAGAAAAGAAACCACCGAAGGACGAATCATCTCGGACACCATCCGCATTCCTCCGATGAATGTCGGAGAAACCACAGCATCTGAACCTGCCTTCACCATTTTCTGATGGGATCTCACAGCAATCCCTTTGGTGACAATCCTGATGTCCGGGTTGAGGCTCCTTGCGGTCAGTGTTACAAAAAGATTCGCCTCATCCGAAGGAAGGGAAAGCAGAATGCCTTGGGCCTTCTGTATACCTGCGGAGACCAGGACATTATCCTCGATCGGATCTCCATGGATAAAAAGAAGATCACCTAATGATGAGAGCTTTTCGATATTTTCCTGTTGGGGCTCGATGACGACAAAATTTTTCTTGGTTTGGATAAGTTCCTGAATAATGGTCTGAGCCGTCTCGTCGGTCCCGCATACAATATAGTGATCCTTAAGCTTCGTGATTTCTTTTTCCATTTTCTTTCTCCCGAGGAAATTCTTGAGCTCTCCCTCGATAATAAAGCTGGTTATAGAAGAGACGGCAAAGGCGATTGTTCCAAGACAGAGGATGATAAAAACAGCTGCAAAGATCCTGGCTGCAGGATTCGAGCTGATATCATACACCTCTCCGTAACCGACGGTCGAAAGAGTGATGACAGTCATGTACAGGCTGTCTAGAATCGACCATTCCCGTCCTCCTAAGATCTTGAAGCCGGCAACTCCGATAATAAAGACCAAAACTAAAATGGTCAGGGAGAGAAAAATTCTTTTTTTGCGCTTCATGAATATTTGTCTATCGGCACTTCCCGCATTCTGGCCGAATTTTTTCTGATTATAAGCAATAAATCATTTTATTACAAACAAGCGAGAAAATTGGATAGAGTGATGAATAGGTTTAAACGCTTTCACTCTTTTCAAAAAAATAGGCCCCTAAGAAGATCATCATCGATGAGAAGCCTAACAGGATGATAAGATTGAATACAGGGGAAAATGAGGATGTTCCTATCAGGGCTCCCCTTAATCCATCCACCCCATAAGTGAGAGGATCAGCATGGGAAAGGTACTTCAGCCAAAAAGGAAAATTTTCCACGGGATAAAGAGCTCCTGATAGGAAAAAAAGCGGAAAAATGACAAAGTTCATGATGATGCTAAATCCCTGTATATCTTTCATTTTGGAAGCGAAAATCAACCCCAACCCGATAAAGGTCACTGTAATCAGCACCATAAAAACTATCGCTACCAGGATGGAGAGTAAGGTTGAAATTCTGAATCCCATCAGGAAGGAAATTCCAAGGATCAACATGGCTTGGATGATGGCCGTTGTCATTCCACCGGCCAGTCTTCCGAGGACGATGGAGACACGGTTTACTGGAGCGACCATGATCTCTTTCAAAAAACCAAACTCTCTGTCCCAGAGGACAGATAGACCGCCGAAGGTCGAGGAAAAAAGGAGACTCATCCCGATGATCCCAGGAACAAGAAACCGAATATAATCGATATCTCCTGTGGGACCAGGAATGGTCATCTTCCTGAATCCCAAACCTAGAAAAGCCAAAAAAAACAAAGGAAAAGCCAAGGCTCCGACAACGCGCGACTTGGCTCGGATAAACCTCTTCATCTCCCGAAGCCACAAGACATAGACGGCTGTTGTATTGATCATCGTCTTCTCCTCATTCCCATTCTCATTCTCATCATCTCTCTGCTTCGTGCACTCTGACTCAATTCCTGCTCTCTTATTGTTCTTCCCGTAAAGTGAAGAAAGACATCTTCGAGGCTCGGCTTTCTCAAGTGAACGCAGAGGACATGGACTCCATCTTTTTGGGCCATATTGATCAGTTCTGGGATTCTCCTCTCTCCCCTCTCCAACGTCAGGCTCAAATGGTTGTTATGAGAAGTCTTGGTTTTAATCCAATCCATTCCTTCCAAGCGTTGCATCAACGTCTCGGCATTCCCATCTATTTCTAAGGAGACCACATCCCCTCCGAGGATATCCTTTAGTTTAGCAGGCGAATCCATGGCCACAATCTTCCCGTAGTCCATAATGGCCACTCTCTCACACAAAAAATCCGCCTCTTCCATGTAATGAGTTGTCAAGATGATGGTGACTTCGCTGTCTTTGTTGAGCTTTTTGATGTAATCCCAGATGTTTCTCCTCGTCTGAGTATCCAGGCCGAGTGTGGGCTCATCGAGAAACAATACTTTGGGCATGTGAATCAATCCCCTGGCAATTTCCAGCCTTCTTTTCATCCCACCTGAATAGTTTTCCACCAGAATATTCGCTTTATCAGTGAGCTCGACTAACTCGAGAACTGCCTTTATTTTTATATCCCTCATTTCCTTTCCGAGGCCGTACATCATGGCATGGAATTCAAGGTTTTCCTTTCCGGTTAATTTGATATCGAGAGCTGGTTCCTGGAAGACCACTCCAATGCTTCTTCGAACCTTGTTTTTCTCTTTCGAAACGTTATAAGAAGCTACCTCACCGTAACCTGAAGTCGGCTTAAGAAGGGTAGAGAGCATGTTTATGGTCGTGGTTTTGCCCGCTCCGTTTGGCCCCAAAAGTCCNNAAGTCCGAAAAGTTCTCCTTTCTTCACAGAGAAAGACACATTGTCAACAGCGACAACATCATCAAATCTTTTGGTTAAGTTCTCGACTCTGATGGCAGCCATAGCTATCAATCCAGACAAAAAAATTGAGTTTATAACGCACTATTGTACCGCAAATTTTTCTCTAAATCTTCCTTTATTCTCCATCATGATACTTAAAATTTTTCCTTACTCTGTTTATATGATATAATTTTGGAGTCCATTCATTTGGACCCAAATTCCTCCTTCATCATACAGAGGAAAGGAGATCAAGCATGTTAAGACCAACAAGGGGGTTCACCCTTATAGAATTAATCATCGTCGTCTCGATCATCGGCATATTGATCGCTCTCATTACTCCTAACGTCATCCAGAAAATTCAGAACGGAAAACAAATAGGCACCATGCATGATATTAACACGGTTGCCAAAGCCTGCCTCGAATACGTGGCCGAAAATGATGAGGCACCCGCCGCCGATATCCAGAAGGGGCCTCTAACAGCCAATAATGCTTTCATCAAGCTCATCACAGAAAAATACCTGACAACCTGCCCGGTCAATGACCACTGGGGAAATCCCATAGTGGTCTATTCGGGGACCTCTGTCGCCCAATTCAGCGGGTTCAGGGAAGACCTGGTGGGAAAAGGGGATTTTCTGATTATGTCTCTCGGCCGCTACGGCGAGGATGATGGATTCGTGTTTGATCCTGATAACCGCGAAGCCGGGTTATTCAAGGTCAGTACCATGGCTGATTTCCAGAAAGACCTCGTCAACTGGAACGGCACTTGGATTCGGGCTCCTCGGGCTGGAGGATCAGGAAAATAGGACTAAATTAAGTAAGAAAGGGGACAAGCACTTTTTGTAAAAAGCAGCCTTTCCCTTTTTTTGNNGAAAAAAATAAAATGAATAAAAAACGGAACTCTGACAAACCCGAAAAGCTTGAAATTTTTGTGGATTAAAAGAAAAACCGCACTCAAAGCCGTAATGAAGATTTTGATAGTAAGGGATAGGACCAGATTCTTTTCCATGAAGATCGACATTAAATAATTCCATTCACTTCCACCGAATTGAAGTATCTTCAAGGAAAAGAGAATATCCACAACACAAAAAACAACAATTAGGACGATCAAAATCATCAAATGCGATTCATACTTATCAACATAATAATTATCGAGGTCTCCTAGGCGACGGGCTTTTTTGCGTCGCCCGACGAAAGTGTACCGGCTAAGGGGACGAGTGGGCATTGATCTTCGATCTTTCAGATGGCGTCTTTCTACTAACATAGCGTCAAAATAGATATAAGGGCCGCCTTTGTTTAACTGCTAATCCAGTTTGTATCAAGCTGCAGGAAAAGGTGGGATGAGTCTTTTTGAACCAGAAGCGGCCACGTCTCCTTTTCCTTTTGAAAATCGTGTAAATACCTTATAGCAAATCTGAGATTAAAAGTCAAACAAAAAAATATTTTTTCCCAATTCCCCTTATCTCTCCCCAAAAAACTTTGAAATATCTCTTGATATGGATAAAAATGAATTTCCTCTCTTCGATGATCAGTAATCAGCGCAAGGCGTTGAAGTCATCCAAGGCGCGGATATCTTTTTTGAGGGAAGTCTTCTTCTTTGAAGCCAAACCAAATTCAGACATGATATCTTTAAGCATGTCATCAACTATGTTCTTGTTTTGATGTTTTCTCCCATTTTGTATTTGAGATCCGTTTCCTTTGTTATCTGTGGATGGCTGTGGGCTGTGGCGTACATCATAGTTGAATGAAGAAATAAGGTTCTCCAGTTGCTTTCTATTAACATTATCATTGTTACCATTGCCATTGCTGCCGTTTCCGCCTCTGCCGTTACCATTGTTGCCGTTATCACCCATTTCTTCGAAGCTTAATTCTGATCTTATTTGCTGTTTTTCTGGAAATGTCTTCATGCTCAGCCTTGAATCCTCTGATTCCACCTCAACCTTTTCTTCCTCCCCCTCCTTCAGCAAGTCCAGAATCGCGTGGAATAACTCCTCCTTATCATACGGCTTTCTAAAATAAGCGGCAGCACCAAAAGTGTGAAGGATCTCGGCTTTGAAATCCTGGAAAAATTCTGTCAGGATAATGACCGGGATTTTCCTCTCAAAATCTTTGGTTATGATGGAACAGAGGTCGAAACCATCCAATTTCGAGAGCCTTGGTTCAAGAATAACTAAATCAGGATTCTCTGTCTTCGCCTTCCTCAATCCCTCTTCGCCATCGTAGGCAGTAATCACTTCGAATTCCGCGTCGAGCAGGAATCTAGATAGAGATTTGAGGGATTCGAAATCAGGTTCGATGGCTAATATCTTTTTGTCCTTCATTTTCCTTTTTTTATCCTTCGTTAAGGAAGAAGTCGGACTATTTTCTCTACTACTTTAGTCGCTTGTGTCGGGTTGAAATTGAATTACGTTTCTCCTGAAAATATCTTCAATTCATATTTTATTTGACTCCTCATTAGAAAGAGAAGTAAAATCCCTTTGAGACAGAAATTAGAGGGGAGAAGGACAATGAAAAGACATCCATTCGTCAATACAAATCTGATCCAGGCCTTAGAGGAAGAAATCAATCACATCGAACAGGGTCAATCTAATGTAGAACAAGCGAAATCCATCGCCAAAGTGGCTCAGAGGTTGATATCCTTGAAAAAGTTCGAGATTGAAGAGGAAGAAAAAGTCCTAGCTGAGCTGTTCACCAAGATCGAAAGCTTAAAAAGCTAAAATTGGTGACGTTCCCCTTTTATTTGCTTGTTATTTGATCTCTCCTGTAAAAATCCCACGACCGTGTGTTCCTGCTGCCACTTGTCCGTCGGCTTCTCTCGATTTTATATCCGCAACAACCGTATTCCCGATAGTGCTAGCCGCTTCCTGCTGCCAAACCGTGTTCGAGCCATTGAGTTGCCTGGTCGAATAAACACCCGTACTCGTGGCCAAGATGTAGATTGTCCCCTGGGCTGTCGGCAAGATTGTTGCTGAGCGGAGCGAAGGACCAGGAATATCGGCGTCTCCCGTCAAATTTCCCTCAACAGCTGTGTAACTATTTCCTCCATTGGTGGAGTGGAATAAACCAACAATGTTGTAGTTCGATAGGACTACAAGGATTTCATTCGCATCTTCGGGATTAACAGCAATCTTATGTACATAAGCATCAGCCAGATTAGCGTTTTTTATGTTGATTTGCTTCGTTCCTTTTTTCGCCGTGTGAGCATTCTCCACCCGGTATATTTTAGGGGAGAGGCCTGAATTAAACCCTCCACTTCCGGCAAAATAGAGCACATGCGGCTGATTATTCTTTGAGATAGCTAAGGCCGTAATGGTGTATTTCTTGGGCACCTTAAATTTATTGACCTTGGTCCATCCGATCGTTGTCATATTCTGAAAGTCAGGTAAGGTATTGAGCTGGTTATTTCTCCATATCCACCTGTCTCCAGGATAAAACATGAAGTTTTCATCACTAGGATCAACAACAAAGGGATGGATAAAGAGCTGGTTTTTGGCTTTTTTTGGAGTGATATCGCTCCATCGACCCAGTCCGCCAAAAGGAGAGAGTGGATTTCCTGAAGCACCATAACTCACTCGAAACACGCGACCGTTTTGGTACGAAACATAGGCAAACATACTACCGAAAAACGCATAGCTGCCATCCCCGCTGCTTATGTCAGCAGATGTTTTTTTCCCTCCTGTATTCCATCTAAAGTAGGGAGTTCCATTATCTTGAGTCCCCCCCATTATCCGGTCATCATTGGCTGCATCTGGAATGCTGACCGTGTAGAACTGGGTTGTGATGTATTTATTGTTCTTATTTGTCCAAGGAAATTTTGAGGCAGATGTCGAGGAGACTGTGACTTTTGCTTTGATGTCTGAAGCGAAACTAAGTCCACCATCGTGCCCGCACCAGATTTTACTCTTATTTTTGGGATCGAAAGCGATGGCATGCTGGTCCGGGTGCAGATTTGGATATTGAAAGTTTTTATCTGGAGTTTCTGGATCATAACCGCCGATCCAGGTATCAAATTTATCAGTCGGAGCTGTCGCAAACCCATCTCTTGACCTGAACAGACAAGTCCCCCCGATCAACACAAAGTTCTCATCATCCGGCTTAACAGCGACTACCATGTTGTAGTTGGTCTGCGTATCCAGGAATCCATGTATGCCACCAAAATCTGGCAGATTGGCTGTCCGGTCTTCAGATGCTCCGGAAGAAATATTGATCTTATGGAAGCGAACATCTTCTTTTTGACTGCTTACCCTGAGTCCAGTTGTCGTACCCCCCGTGTGCGTCATGATGTAGCACACATCCGGGTTTGATGGGGCACTCGCGATCACACTTCTTTGGTGGAAAGAGGGTAAGCTCGCCGGGGTAATGTTGGTCCAGGTAAGTCCATCATCCGAAGATTTATACACCCCAGGCGAATTCGCAGGCGATGATGTCCAACCTAGTTGAGAGAGTGTAGCAATCAAGGCTCCATTGGAAGCAACAACAACATCAGTATAGGAATGATCATTCACGCCTCCTAACACGGCTACGAAAGATTGTCCGCCATCAGTCGAGCGAAGGATCTGGCCGCTGTGCTCGGCCAAGAAAACGCTGCCAGTCTTCGGACTGACCACAACCCGAGAGATGTAATCAAAATTACTATCCCATCTTGTCGGGTCATCAGCCGACTGGATCAATGCCCAGTTCTGGCCACCATCGACAGATTTGTACAACCCGGAACCGTAGAATCTTGCCCGTGTTCCCCGGTCAGTTGCAGAATTCCCGCGGAATTCACCTGATGCGTAATACCAGGTTTTTGTGTGGCCGGGACGAGGATCTTGAACCACAGAGGAAACGCTGAGAACCTGAGTTGGTTTGTTCCTCAGACTCCATGTCCTGCCGCTGTTTTTAGATCTCCAGATGCCGCCTGATACACCACCAGCTATGATGACTTTTGGGTTCGTAACATCCACCGCAAGGGCGCGAGTACGGCCGCCGATATCGAAAGGTCCAACGGATTTCCAGTTGAAATTCTGAGTGATAACTTCTCCTGAGAGTGTCTGACTTTTCTCCAGCAGAGTCCGGGCAAAGGCGAGTTCCCGTTGTCGTATATTGGGCGGTATTTGCCCTGTAGCTGGATCCCGAAGCAACCTCAAAAAATACTCGTACCGGGCTTTTTTCATCTCTGCCTGGTCTTTCGGAGTGAGGGTGGGACGAATTTGTTCTGGATGCAATATTGGAGTCTTTTGACTCTGGTTATGATTAAATGTGACAAACAGGGAAATAAATCCTGCCGCAATAAAAGCCAAACTCACCATGTATTTGACACGACCTCGTATCATTTTCTATCTCTCCTTTTATCGTTCTCTTTGTGAAGCTTAATCGCTCGCCAGGAGACCGCATCCTTCGTCGTTGATCGCGGTTCCTGGAAGCGTAAAGTTGCTTTTACGATGTTTCCTTTTTTTAATAGATCCGATGCCAGGTATTCACCTTTTTCTAATAAAAACTTCGACACTTCCACACTCACCTCTGATCCTAATGGAAGAGGAGGTGTGGCGGCTCCGTATCCATGCGTTTCTTCAATCTGGAAAGTACAAAGATGAACCTTCTCTTTCTCAGTGCAGTCGATAACCACGGCTGAAACTCGGACAGTCCCTGGAGCCAGGATAATAGGGTCGGAAGGAACAGGGTAATTGTGATTGGAAGCTGTGTTTCGATTCACATTCTGTCCGTAAGGAGCACAGCAGATCAACAACCAACTTAAGGAAGTGATAAGAGCAGAAAAAATCAATCTCATCAGAAAATAGCCTCTAAAACTATTCTCTAGTATTCTTATAGATTATATATCTTTTTGAATAAATTTGTCAAGCTTTTTTTATGTATCTCCACCCTTTCGCGAATCCGTTCAATCATTGAACGCATCCAGAAATGCTGTGATTTTAGTGTGGATATTGGCAAGGGGATTATTTTAAAAAGAGGTTTCCATATTTTTTAAATCTTCTTTTTTCACCCGCTTTCCTCATCATATCCCAAAAAGTTGCAGTATTACTTGATATCACTGGAACTCCAAGCTCCCTTTCAAGCTTATCTATCACTTCAATAGTTCTGAAGTTTGTGCAACTAATGAACAAACCATTCGCTTCAGGCACATATACTTCTTTTGCTAGTTCATATGCTTCACCAGAATCTCTTTCTCCAATCTCATTGTTGTTTATAATATTTAAACCTTTTATTCTCAGAACATTTATTTTATTCTGCTCAAGAAATTTTTTCTCAAGCTCATTTATCTCCTCTATATAAGGAGTGGCAACAGAAACCTTGTTTATAGAAAGCTTGTCTAGTGCTTTAACCACAGCCCGAGCAGTAGCTATTGCCTGAATCCCCGTTGCTTCAGCTATCGTTCTCTCTATTTCCTGACCATGATCTTTACCCCTGAAAAGACTTCCGGAAGTGCAACCATATCCAATAATATCTACCTCTGCATCAGCCAGGCGAACTGCTGCATCCAATATCTGTCCTTCCATCTGCCTTAAGGATTGGATTGTGACTTTCTGGATTCGAATTCTTGAGATATGTACTGTTGCCCACCCAAAAGCTATTCTCCAGAATTCAGATTCCATAGTTGTATTGGATGAAGGAACAATCAATCCTAATCTCATTTCATCCTCAATTTTATAATATTTTTTTTACTTGTGCTTTGATTTTGTAATGCGTATTAGCAAGCGGATTATCCCCTCTGCCTTTAGTTCATGGGGGAGATGGGTATCTTTGGGATGCAGACCTGATCCTTAGACTTTCGGCCATTGACTCCTGACTAAATTCAGCTAAAAATAACTTAATCTAGATTTATCGGATCAAAAAGACCGAAATCACAAAACGATTGTAAATTGTTACTTCGGATACAAGAACAGGGGGAAACAGTGGCACGCCCAACTAGCTCTCTATAGAACTTATCTAGCGA
>JABAOF010040552.1_pt2 | contig 14153 bp, 11 predicted proteins | sample 7062171 | NCBI WGS metagenome assembly JABAOF01 (sample SAMN14538628, study PRJNA623070) | marine sediment metagenome | biome: marine biome [ENVO:00000428]; feature: marine pelagic biome [ENVO:01000023]; material: deep marine sediment [ENVO:00002113] | place: India: Gulf of Khambhat ...
CTCCGTCAGCTCCACGATGATCTGTCCACCGTTCGATCCGCGGACGACCCGATTTATATCCAAGAAGATCAGCCCGACATTGGATGCAGTGGATTTGAGTTCTGTCGGGGGAAGGCTTTCCATGATGATTTCTTCGATCCTCGCGATGACATCCCGTGTATCCTCAATCTTGGAAGTCACAGGCGTTTCAACATTGATGAAGAATTGCGTCGATTCAAATTCATGAAAAAGGATGAAGGGGATTCGCGTGAAAGCGAAAGTCAACACAATGGCCGTGATTCCTAAACTGGCCACCATACTCACGTACTTCCACCGGAGACAGAAACCGAGAAAGCGTGAATATCGATTCCGAACTGCCTCGAGCCAGCGTTCAGCTCGGGGTGAGATGCCCTGTCGATGTTTTTTGGGGGCCCAGTCTGCCAAGTGAGAAGGCAGGATGACGAGGGCCTCCATGAGGGAGGCAATTAGGGCGAAGGTGACGACTTTGGGAATGACGGACATGAATTTGCCGGTGCTTCCCGCCACCAAAAGCATGGGGAGGAAGGCCGCAATGGTCGTGACCACGGTGGCCACCACCGGCCCCAAGACCTGTTGTGTGCCCAAGACGGCCGCTTCGTCGGGAGGATATCCTTCTTCCATATAGCGATATGCGTTTTCTGAGACCACGATCGCGTCATCCACGATAATCCCCAGCACCAAGATCAGGCTGAACATGGAGATCATATTCAGGGAAATGCCGAAACCCTGCATCAATAGAAGCGCACCCGCAAAAGAGACCGGGATACCGAGAGCGGTCATCCCAGCGACGCGAAAATTGAAGAAGATACAAAGGATCACAAGGACGCAGGCAAAGCCTGCCAGACCGTTTCGCTTGAGCGTGTTGAGTCGATTTTTGATGAATACGGAAAAGTCGTTGAAGACATCGAGATGAACACCGGGCGGAAGACGTTCTTCATACTCAGCGACGAACTGGCGGACGGCCTGAGAGATCGCAATTGAATCTCCCTGTTTTTCCTTACTCACCGCGAGATTCATGGCGCGGCGGCCGTTGAAACGGCCAAGGGTGACAGGATCTTCGAAGTGGTCCCGAACCCGGGCCACTTGGGACAGGGTGAGGACATTTCCCTGAGGATCCGAGCGCAGAATGACGCTTTCCAGCTCTCTGGCTTCTAAGATCTCTCCTACGGTTCGAAGGAGAAACTCCCCTCGTTCGGTTTTGATCGTCCCACCTGGAAGGTTAAGGTTTCGGGTCTCCAGCGCATTTTTGATTTCCCCCAGGCCCAGTTGATATTGCTCCAGACGTCTCGGATCCACCTCAACCCAGATCTCACGGTCCCGGGCACCGGAAAGATAAACAGAACTCACGCCAGGAATCTCACGAAGATTGTCCTGGACTTCCTCAGCAATCTGCTTCATTGTCAATTCAGGCAGGTCGCCGAATACCGAGACCGTGATGATTGGCAGGGCATTCTTTATCTCACTGACCACGGGATCATCCGCATCCTCCGGTAGGTCCTCGATCCTTTCGATCGCTGAAGAGATGTCGTTGATGACTCGGTCCAGATTCGCATATTCGGACAGTTCCACGGTGATGACAGAAAGCCCCTCCTGAGATTCGGAATAGATACTATCCACATCGTCGAGATCCGCTATCTCGTCCTCAATCTTGATGGTGATCAGCTTCTCCACCTCTTGCGGTGAAGCGCCTGGGTACTCCGTCCGGATCGCGATGGATTCGAGTGAGAACTCGGGAAAAATCTCCCGGGTGATTGAGAGATAAATGAGAATCCCCGTGACTAAGATCACCATCATGAGCAGATTTACAAAAACCGAATTGCGCACAAAATAGCGTACCATGCGTTTCCTTATCGACTGGGACTTCTCAGGTTTAAGGGTATTGAGCCTTGCTTTAATTGGTTATGTCTACCGCCTGCCCCGATGTGGAGCTTGGTGCAGACGGGGTCCACTCAACGAGTGCCCCCTCATGTAACCTTTCCTGACCCCGAACGACCACCGTCTCACCCGCAGTCAGTCCCCCCATGACGAGGGCCTCGTCCAAACCCACCTCCCCGAGAGTGAGATCTCTCCTATGGGCAGTCTGAGTCGAGGGATTGACGACATAGAGGTAGGTCCCCAGGTCATCCTCCATGAGCGTATCTCGGGGGATTAAGAGCGCTTGATCCAGGGTTAGGACAGGGAGACGGACCCTCGCAAACATACCGGGGAGCAGCTTGGGTCTTCCTTGGTTCGCGACCTTGACCTCAACGGCGAAAGTCCGGTTCCTTGGGTCCGCTTCTGGATAGACATGGATCACCGTGCCGTTGAAAACCGTTTTGGGATACGCTCTGGTTGTGACCCCCGCATCGATCCCGGCCTGGATACGGCCGATAAACTCGGATGGAATCCTGGCGACAACCTTGACCGAGGATATTTCGAGAACCGTAAAGAGCCTCTGCCCTGGCGCCACTTGGTTCCCGATTTCCACAAAACGCTCCCCGATGACGCCGTCGAAAGGAGCCCGGATGGTCGTATCGAGCAGATCCTCGCGGAGCCGATCGATCTCGGCTTTTGCGGCAATGATGTCAGCCTGTGCGGTTTGGATTCGTGCCTGGCGGCTTTGGAGTTCACTGCGGGCGCTCTCAAACTCCGATCTTCGAAGTTCCATCTGGTTCTCGGCGTCTTCCAATGTCTGCTTCGGGATGAGTTCCTTTTCGAAGAGCTCCAGGTTGCGCTTATAGTCAGACTCGGCCAACGCCAATCTCTGGTTTGCGATCTCATAGACGGTCGTCCGCCTTTCGTTCTCATTCCGTTCGATCTCCAGCAAGGCCTCCAGTTTAGTTAAATTCGCCTTGGCTTTCTGAAGGGTGAACCGGTAACGCTTGTCCTCAATCTTCGCCAGTTCCTGTCCTTTTGTAATCGGCATTCCAGGATCTGTCTCTCGGCCAAGACTCGCAATCGGGCCGCTGACTTGGGCGCTCACGATGCCCTTGCGAAATGGGGTAACCGTTGAGTAAGCCTCTACCCAGCGAGTGTAAGGCCGGGGGTAGATTTGGCGCACCTCGACCGCAACCCGTCGGATCGGCTCCTGGAGCCGGGCCGTACTCTCTGGATCGGTTTTGACCAATATGAGGACTCCGACAGTTGTCAAAACCAGAATGAGAAGGAGGAGACCTCCGGAAATCCAGAATCGCTTCTGCACTTTGGCTCCTCATGAAGAGGCGTTCGTGCGGTCTTCCAAATATACACTCGCTCATTGGACGAGTCAAACAAGCGTTTGAAATTCAACATTTTTTGTGTTCCTCCCCTCACTGCCAGATTTCTGTACGCTACAGAACCGTCCGATTTGGACGATTTGCTTCGGATTGGCCTCTCAAAAACCTCGGGCAAGTCTTCCTGGTGCCCCCCTGCGGCCTCTGTGAGAGGTAAGAACAGGTCCAGAACAGCTTCCGAGCCCTTCAAGGTCACCGTAAATCCACTTCTTTTCAGGATTGTTGTTGATTACCTCCCAGTTAGCTCGTGTCCTCCTCCCATGGGAGAATCGATTCCCAGAGGATGCATGTCCGAGAACGGTCGGAAGGAGGTCTTGACAAGACCCGAGGAGATACATATGTTTGGTCTTTGAGGAACTGGCATAATTTTTGATTGTGAACCATCGAAAGAAAACAGGTGCATCACAAGGAGACCATGATGAAGAAAGGGATTCCCATTCTCATTTTGACCGTCGTTTTTTGTCTCTTTGCATTTTCTCATGCTTATGGACAGGATCGGGGGGATGAGGTTTATGTGATCAAAAAGGGCGACACCCTCTGGGATCTTTCTGACGCCTATCTGGACGACCCTTATGCGTGGCCTGAGCTCTGGCAGCGGAATCAGTATATCACCAACCCCCATCTCATCTATCCGGGAAACTCACTCCGTCTTCGTGGTGAACCTAAACCTCTTCGGCCTAGAACGGTTAGGGAGACCGAAAGGGTCGGAACGGGCGTGACCGAAGCGGTGGCCGTCCCGGAGGAAGCCGAAGCGAAAGGCATCGAAGCAGGCATTGAGGAATCTGCCGTTGTCGGGAAGAAGGAAGAGGCCCCGACGCCAGTCGAGGTTGAGGAAGGTCTCGGCGTTGGGAAAGGCGAATTTGCAGAGATTTTTCGCAAGGGAGGGGTTGAGTACATCATTCTCGAAGAAGATTCCCTTGGAAAGATCATCGATGCACGATATCGCAAGAGGCTTCTTGCTCAGGGCGACACGGTGTATATCGCCACAAAGGAGAGGCCCCCCGAGATTGGAGAGCGATTTCTGATCTTCAGGACTCAGAAGATGCTTAAGAATCCATACACCCAGAGGAAGGGAAAGAAGATCTATCTCCTCGGTGCGCTTAAGGTGACAGCCATCAAGGGGGTACTCTACCAGGCGGAGATTACGGACTCTATGGATGCGATTCTCCGTGGGGACGAAATCATGACATACAGGTCCATACAATAGACTGGTTTCCCTCTCGAGTTACGGGCCTTCCGTGGTGACGGGAGGCCTTTCTATTTTTGATCAAGACTGGACGATTTTCATCCACAAGGTGGACAAAAACCTGTCACTCGGGCGCATTGGGGTGGACGGAACTTGCCTTTCTCGAACACATCCGGTATTTTGGGAATCCTGAAGCGCTTTGTTCATAAGATCCCTCTGAGAAAGATGAATAGAGGATCTCCTCACGGTTCAACCGTTGAATTCGGTGAGCCGATAGCCTAGGATGAGCGGGTTGAATCGGAGGGCTTGAGGGTAATGCGGGATAATCGATACTGGATCGCTTTGAATCTCGTCCCAGGAATTGGGAGTGTTGCATATCGAAACCTCATCCAGGTCTTCAAAGATCCGAGGCTGGTTTTTGAGGCCTCCCGGAAGGAACTGCAAAGGGTGGATGGGGTGGGGGCCACGCTGGCTGAAGCGCTTAGTAACTTTCCCCTGGAAAAGCGCCTAAAAAACGAACTTAATCGGATAGAGAATCTTGGTGTCTCCGTAGCCACCTACCAAGATCCCGGGTACCCCAAAAACCTCCTTGCGATTTACGACCCCCCGCCGGTCCTATACGTTCGGGGGCAGTTTGAATCACGGGATAACTCAGCCATCGCCATTGTGGGTTCTCGTATGGCATCAAGGCACGGCAAGTCCTTTACGGAGAGATTGGGGCGAGATCTCGCTGTGCGCGGTGTCACCGTTGTCAGTGGGATGGCTCGAGGGATCGATTCTGCGGCTCACCGGGGGGCTCTTCTTGGACGTGGGAGAACGATAGCGGTTCTTGGATGCGGTGTAGATGTGATCTATCCACCGGAGGGTCGTGCCCTGATGCAGGAGATCATCGGGAGCGGGGCGGTGTTTTCGGAATTCCCAATGGGAACCAAGCCTCACTCCTTCAATTTTCCCCGTCGCAATCGAATCATCAGTGGCCTTGCCTCGGGTGTGGTTATCGTAGAGGCAACGAGTCGGAGTGGATCTCTGATTACGGCCAATTATGCGTTAGAACAGGGGAGAGAGGTCTTTGCCGTACCCGGCAATGTTGGTTTTCCCGGCAGTCAGGGAACCAATCGTCTGATCAAAGCGGGGGCTAAGTTGGTGGAGAGCGTAGAAGATGTCCTCAATGAGATCACTCCTCAATGGGCGGGCCAAGGGGAGGGCGAGAGGAACGGAGAGCGTTCGTCGGGTCCCACCTTGACCGAAGAGGAGAAGGTCATTTATGGTCTCCTTGGAGCGGAACCGGTTCATATCGATCGGCTTATTACCCAGACCCAGTGGGATGCTAGTCGAGTCTCACAAGTCCTGTTGAGCCTCGAACTGGCCGGTCTGATCAGCCAACTGGCTGGGAAACATTTTGTGCGCATTTAACAGAAGAAGGATACGGGAGCCCTCATGTCCAAATCCCTAGTCGTGGTTGAATCCCCGACCAAGGCGAAGACTCTGAGCAAGTTCTTGGGGTCGGACTATGTGGTGAAGGCCACGGTCGGCCACGTCAAAGATCTGCCACAGAATGACCTTGGAATCGACATCGAGCACGGCTTCAAACCGCGGTACGGGGTCATTTATGGAAAGAAGAAAATTATCAAAGAGCTGAAAAAGGCGAGCGAGGACGTTGGGAAGGTCTATTTGGCTCCCGACCCGGACAGGGAGGGAGAAGCCATTGCCTGGCACATAAGAGAAGTGCTCAATGGCAATAGGCGACGTTTCTACCGTGTCTTAATTAGTGAGCTGACTCGCCGAGGAGTCCTCGACGCGATTCAGAGAGCAGGGCCGCTGAGACAGGGCTTGTATGATGCTCAGCAGGCAAGGAGGGTCTTGGATCGATTGGTGGGCTACAAGATTAGCCCCTTGCTCTGGCGAGAGATCAGAAGAGGATTGAGCGCGGGCCGGGTACAATCGGTGACTGTTCGTCTCATATGTGAACGGGAGAGAGAGATTTGGGCTTTTAAGCCCAGAGAATATTGGACGATCACGGCAACGCTGAGAAGCCAGCATGATCATAAACCTTTTGAAGCCAAGCTCGCAAAGATCAAGGGCAAGAAGCCGAAGATATCCAGCCGACAGGAAGTCGATGAGATCGTTCGAAATCTCGAGCGCGCACAATTTGTCGTGAAGAAAATCGAAGAGAAGGAAATTCTTCGAAATCCTCCTGCCCCATTTATCACGAGCAAGCTTCAACAGGAAGCGGCTCAAAAGCTTCGGTTTTCTCCCAAGAAAACCATGAGGATCGCTCAGGACCTTTACGAGGGGATTGAGCTCGGTGACGAGGGCCCCGTCGGACTCATCACTTACATGCGTACCGATTCGCCGCGAGTGTCCAGCGAAGCACTCCAGAACGCGCGCCAATTCATCCGTCACCGCTATGGAGAGACCTATCTGCCGAAAAAACCCAATTTTTACAAAAGCAAGAGAGGGGCACAGGAAGCCCACGAGGCGATTCGACCGACCTCCATGGAATATGAGCCGGAAAAAACTGGCCGGTACCTAACCGACGATCAGAAGGCTCTCTATCACCTGATTTGGGATCGGTTCTTGGCGAGCCAAATGGTTCCTGCCCTTTTCCTCAGGAAGTCAGTGGACATCGAGGCCGGGGAGGCCATTCTGACCGTGACTGGATCGGTTCAGAAATTCCCAGGGTTTATGGCGGCTTACCGCACCGGAAAGGAACCAGAAGAACCCAGTGAAGAAGAAAAAGTCTATGTACCGCCTCTGGCCCAGGGTGAAGTCCTCGAACTTCTGCCTCCCCTCAACCCTGAGCAACATTATACCCAACCCCCTCCCAGATTTTCCGAGAGCACGTTGGTGAAGGAACTCGAGGAAGAAGGGATCGGGCGACCGTCGACCTATGCGACGATTCTCAGTACGATTCAGGAAAGGGGATACGTTCAACTCAATCAGGGGAGATTTCATCCTACAGAACTCGGTTTTCTCGTCAACGACCTCCTCGTGAAGAGCTTCCCAAGTATCCTCAGTGTGGAGTTTACAGCGAGGATGGAGGACGTTCTTGATGCGATCGAGGAACAAAGAGTAGACTGGGCAGAGGCTATGGAGGATTTCTATGGCCGGTTCACGAAAAGCCTCGAGCGGGCCGAGACCAGGATCCCTGAGCTGAAGAGAGAGGTGACGGCGACATCCCTGGTTTGCGGCGAGTGTGGAAGTCCGATGGTTATTCGATGGGGAAGGAAGGGGTTCTTCCTGGCGTGCGATTCTTACCCCGAGTGCCGAAACACCCGGGATTTTGTGAGGAATGAACAGGGTGAGGTGGTCATTCGGGAGGCCCCGGAGGAATCCGATCAGACATGTCCGACCTGCGGCAACTCTATGGTGATCAGACGGGGGAGATTTGGGGAGTTTTACGCGTGCTCTCAATATCCACGATGCAAGACGACCAAACCAAAGCACCTCGATATCGCCTGTCCTCAAGAGGGGTGTGATGGCTTCCTCACCCAGAGGCGTTCTCGAAGAGGAAAGATCTTCTACGGATGTACTCGCTATCCCCAGTGTGAATTTGCGATATGGAATAAGCCGGTGAATCGGTCGTGCCCTCAGTGTGATGCGCCATTCATGATCGAGAAATGGACCCGAAGAGGTCCTGTTACTGTCTGTCGGGTATGCAAATCGAAGACTTAGTTCGACACGGAAAAACACTCCTTTCGTTCTCTGGACGAAGTTCCTGAGCCGATTTAGGGCCTCCCCGCCAGGAGGCGGGATTCGACCTTCCGAACTCTCCGCGCTCGGCGGATCAGACCGTGGTAAACGAAGTGACCCGTCAGGGTTCATTTCGCCTGTTGGGGGACACTCCCTTCGCCGAGATGGGTAACCCCAGAAATTTCGTCATGCTCGGGACATTTATCGGTGCGGACCTGCTAGATCCATGAATTTTGGGGAGTGTGGGGCTTTGGCGCAGAAGGATCGACTTTTGATCATCGGGGGTGGCCTTGCCGGATGTGAGGCTGCCTGGCAAGCGACGAGGCGGGGAATTCGGGTGATCTTGTATGAGATGAAACCGAAGCGATTCTCTCCGGCTCACAGATCCCCTCTTCTCTCCGAACTGGTATGCAGCAACTCTCTGAAGTCGAACTCCCTGGAGAACGCTGTTGGCCTCCTGAAAGAAGAGATGCGAAGGCTTGGATCCCTGATTATCCTGGCAGCCGACCAGACTCGAGTTCCGGCTGGAGGGTCTCTGGCCGTCGATAGGGAGGAATTCTCCCGCTTTGTCACAGAGCGCCTTGAAAATGAAGATGGCGTGAGCGTCATTCGCGAAGAAATGACCGATATTCCACCAGATGATGCGGTCATTATCGCCACGGGTCCTTTAACCTCAGAGGCATTCACGCACAGTCTGAAGCGGCTTACAGGGGGGAATTCGCTCTATTTCTACGACGCGATCTCACCCATCGTCACAAGGGATTCTATCGACTTCGGGATTGCCTTCAAGGCGTCTCGGTACGGACGGGGAGGCGATGACTATGTGAACTGTCCCATGACGGCTGATCAGTACTATGCCTTTGTGGAGGCCCTGATTCAGGCAGAGAAGGTTCCTCTGAGAGAATTCGAGAGAGATGCCTTCTTTGAGGGATGCATGCCCATCGAAGAGCTGGCCCAGCGAGGAAGAGACACGCTGGCCTTTGGACCGCTGAAGCCAGTGGGACTCATCGATCCAAGAACTGGAGAGAGGCCTTTCGCTGTGGTTCAGCTGAGGCAGGATAACCGCCCGGGTACGCTGCACAGCATGGTAGGGTTTCAGACGAAGCTGAAATGGGGGGACCAGAAACGAGTTTTTCGTATGATCCCTGGACTCGAGAGGGCAGAGTTCGTTAGGCTGGGGAGTCTCCATCGAAATACCTTTGTGAATTCTCCACAATTCCTCAGTGAGCGCCTTCAATTCAAGAATCACCCTCGGATTTTCTTGGCGGGCCAGATTACCGGTGTAGAGGGATACGTGGAATCTGCTGCCATGGGACTTCTGGCCGGGATTAGTGCGTGGATGTGGGTGAAAGGCATGCGAATGGTCACCCCATCACCCACGACTGTCTTGGGGTCGCTCGTCCATTATATTACCCATGCCAACCCGAGCACTTTCCAGCCCATGAACGCGAATTTTGGGCTGTTACCCCCCCTAAAGGAGCGGCTGAAGGGGAAGCAAAAAAGGAGACTCCTGGCGAACAGGGGAATCCAAGACATCGAACGGTGGAGGGACACACTGGAGGGATAAACCGCGTCAGTTCCTCATGTCTCCGAACAATAGGAGACCGCTTTTCTGGGAGATTCCTCAGACGGTCTCGTATGATCTAATGCAAGGGCATGAAGTGAGTTTCCATCTCTCGCAGAACACACGGAGATCTCTGAGTTTTGACCTGAATGGCTGAGCGGGCGAGAGAAAGTGTTAGGACATTGTCCGGAAAAGCCAATCTGAAGACATCTCATGCGTCCGATGTTCGATTTTCGGATCTCATCATGTCGGTTTTGTGGACACCATGGGATCGGATAAATTATGCAAGGTACTCCTGAGACACTGCACGAGGAGGAGCTCCATGATCTAGAGGCGGCTTTTAGGCGGGGAGGTTATCTGTGAGAACGGTGAGATAGCCATCGGAGGAGCCCCCGGTCCTTTGAATATCGAAAAAGGTGAGCCCATGGAGAGTCAGAGCTGTTTTTGGTGCGCCAAGCACCTGCCGTTGGGAAGCCTAAAGTATGTCGTTCACATACGGGTTTTCGCCGATTTTGATGGGGTGTTGTCCATTCCCGAAGAGGATATCGACGGGGAGTTCGATCGGATTCTTCAGGAGATCGAATCGAGAACCCCGGATGAGTTAGAACGTGAGGTCTATGAGGAGATCGGCCTACTCCTTTGCAAGGAGTGTAGAGACAGATTCGTCTGTGATGTCAAGGGCGCAGGCGAAGTGGGGGGGAATGGGCTAACGTTTCACTGAGGAGTGGCTACGGAGGCAACCCAAGAGGGATCACGGTTTTGCCGTGAGTCTCGGTTTTTGAAGCTCATCGTCAAGGAGGCGGGATCCCTCGTTCAGAAATGCCATGGTCCGCAAAAGAAGATCTCAGCCTGTTTCCTCTATTGGGAAGATCACGATTATTCCGCTTGGATCGGTGGATGAACCCGTCCTAGATTTTTTGAGCGGCCGTCTTCCAGAGGTTTTCCGGAAGAAGGTGGAAATCGGTTCGCCCATTGAGGATTTTGGTTATGCCTATAATGAGCGGAGGAGGCAGTATCTGGCTGAAGCCATCCTCCTGAAATTGGCCCAAATGAGAGAATCCATAAGGGGAAGAATTCTGGGAGTGACCGGGGTTGGCCTCTATCGACAGGACGGCCATCGCACTTTCGGGCATGCTAGTCGGGAACAAAAGGTGGCGGTCCTCTCGATTCACCACCTGAGGGACGAGCAATACGGGCTTCCGCGTAACCCCGAGAAGCTGCAAGAGCGGGGATTAAAGGAGGCGATACACCAGATCGGACATACGTATGGGATTGGGGGATGCAAAAACCCGTTGTGTGCCATGTTCGATACTTCGCAACTCTTTGATTTCGACATCAAAAGGCCTTCTCTGTGTTCCAGATGCAGGGCGGCGATTCCATAAACCAGCCCCCCAGGCCTCGAGCAGGGGGCCATCCAATACAATGAGCGTGAAGAAGAGATCCTCAGCCCTCAAAATTCCTCCAATCGTTGAATGTCTCCACCTTATGGACCGTTACGGTATGAGGCCACACATCCGGCGCCATTCATTGATGGTTGCGCGACTGGCTGCGATCGTCGGCAGAGCCTTGAACCAGGGAGGAGGCCATTTGAGGATTCCCCTCATCATCGCCGGTGCCCTCCTCCATGACATTGCGAAAACCCGTTCACTCCATGAGGGAGGTAACCACGTCGAGATGGGCCGGCGAATGGTTATGGAAATGGGTTATCCTGAGGTGGCGTGGGTCGTCGGGGGTCATGTGGATTCAGGCCCTGAAATAGCGGATGCCATCGATGAGGCGACTGTGGTGAACTATGCCGACAAGCGTATTCAACATGACAAGGTGGTCCCACTGAAAGAACGGTTCGAAGACATCATCGCCCGTTATGGAAAAGGCCCTGAAAAATCCGCCCGTCTTCAGAAGCTGTCGAAAAACATGGAGAAACTCGAAAAGGAGATATTCTCCCGGATTTCCCTTTCGCCAGAAGATCTCGAGTCTCTCATGGAAAATCCCTCTTCGACCTTCTTGCCAGAAGACGCGGCCCTAAAAGGGGATACGGGCGAAGCCTCTGGGAAAAAACGGGGAGCAAATCGGCATTAGAACGGTATCGGGGGCACGGTGGACGGTGTCGTTGTTCAGTCTCAGGGTCACGATGGGCCTCTGCCGATCGCAGGCCTCGACCGCTGTATCATCAGTGATGGCGGTAATGCCACCAGCGGTAATGGGGATACCAGTAAGGATAAGCCGGATACCAGTAAGGGTAGGGCTCGTAGTAATCCATTTGCTCCGGCCAGAGGTGTGTTTCTCTGTTCTCGATAACCACATAGGTGTATTCTCTGTCGCCAATCTTCGAAGATCTCTTCCCTGTGACGATCCCGGCAACCGTGATCTCCCTCCCCTGGCTGAAAATGTATGGATCCTGGAAAGTAGGATACCACGCGAAAAAACGACCATCTGCATCCTTGTCTTTCAGGGGCTTATCGGTATTCCGACTCAAGGGTCTCTGCAGCACCTCGATCAGCGTTTCATTCTCCAGATTCCTTGTTTCAATGATCTCCCCCCCGATGAGAACGAGCTTGCCCTGGTAAGCGTCAAAATCCCGGAGAATTGATTCTGGAGTAAGACCCTGAAGGGCCAGTTCCCTGTTTTGGCGAGAGATGGCGTGGACGCATCCGCCAAAAATGAGGACTGTCATGGTCAGGGCGATTAAGCGGGCGATCGTAAGTTTCATGGGAATACGCTCCTTTAGTGAAGAGAAAGCCATTCGGTCCTACTTGAATTTTGACATGAAAACTCTGAGAAAACAAGACGATCCAGCATGCAATTCAGGTTCAGACTTCGAGGGTTCTTGCCCAAATTCCTTTGCCCCAATTTTTCCCCTCAGAAAATTGGGGCAGATATCTGATGCATCAGGTTTTTCGCTCTGTGAACTCTGGGGGCTTGAGCGTACCCAGGGACCAGCCCCGGGCAGAGTCTAAGGGGAGCGGGCGAGAGAATCAATTACTCGAGAATAGGGGCGAGTTTTGGATTTGCAAAGGAAGCTCTGAACCAAGAGTCGTTGCTTGTGGTCCGTGGACCGCTGTTCATTGCATAAAGATTAGGATTTATGCATCCACGGCTATTCAAGTCACCAGCCCGGGGAATTTCATTTCCAATCGGATGACGTGAATTGGTCGTTACAACTGACGACTGGCAACCGACGACAGACATCTTTAGAAAAGATTTTGGAGCAGGGAAGAGTGCCCTTTTCCGCTTTCTTGGACAAAAGTCGAGAAAAGGGACTTAGGCAAGATGCGGTCGAGATCTGACGATGACAGGATTGAAACCTGGTGAATCACCGTGAAGGAGCCCCGAGATGAAGTCAAGGTTTTCTGTATAGATTCTCCTCTTTGCTTTGAATTTCTTGGCACAGAAAACCTGGCATGATATATACCGAGACAAATCGAATGAGGCCAGCCCCTTAAAAGGGCATCCTGGCCTTGCCATCTTCCAGGCATACCATGATTCGGAGATTCGAACTGAACGACCTGAACGACATCCTTCAAATTGAAGCCCAGGCCTTCCCGAAATCGTCGTACCCTGTCGAGATGTTTCTCGATTTCCACCGCCGCTATTCGGACACTTTCCTGGTTTTCGATGAGAGGAAAGTTCTCGGCTATGTCATCTTTGAACCTGGTGGCCATGTGATCTCTCTTGCCGTCGACCCACTTCACCGAAGGGAAGGAATTGGCGCCCATCTCATGCAGGCATGCGAGTCGTGCTGCAGAGGCGACAGGCTATTTGTTGAAGTGAGGAAGGGGAATATCGGGGCCCAGAGGTTTTACGAGAAGTTGGGATTCCAATTGAAAGCTAGGATTCGTTTCTATTACGGGAGGGAAGACGCTTACCTTATGGAGAAGAGATTATCACCGAATCGCTAGTGTGGTGCTTCAGTAATAATTTACATAATTTACCCGATCGCACGGTGTTCGGAGAACCGACATCTTAAATCCGAAATTCGAATGTCCCGCCCGAGGCGGGAAACAAATTAGAATATCAAATGACCAAAAATGCCAAACATTTTAGGGAATTGGAAGATTTTAATTTTGATATTGTTCCGGATTTCGAATTGGTTCCTCTTGGGACGGTTTGCTTCTACCTCGCGTTTCAAATTCTGGCATCTTAATACGTACGATCGGTTTTGGTGTGATTCTCGTGAAGTAGTTTTGAAACGTGATACGAATGCGGACGCATTAAATGCCTTCTCGGTGGCTTTTGAGGACAATGCCCGACCACTCCCTCTCGCCCGCTCCCCTTCGACCTTGCTCAGGGCAGGCCATTCGGCTCTGCTCAGGGTCGATCGAGCCCGCAGCGTTCACCAGAGATGATCTTCACTCTGGCCTGATTTTGAGAAAAAAATCAGGCCACCCCCTCCGGGGCCATGCAATATAGCTTTCACAACGAATCGCGTGGGGGGACCCAA
>JABAOF010026456.1_pt2 | contig 14150 bp, 13 predicted proteins | sample 7062171 | NCBI WGS metagenome assembly JABAOF01 (sample SAMN14538628, study PRJNA623070) | marine sediment metagenome | biome: marine biome [ENVO:00000428]; feature: marine pelagic biome [ENVO:01000023]; material: deep marine sediment [ENVO:00002113] | place: India: Gulf of Khambhat ...
AGATACCTTCAGGGACGCTCGGTCACGACTTTGGAAAAATCAACGTTGGAAACTCGGCGTCTGTTACCTTCGAGATTGAGAATGTGGGTACGGCGTCGTTAAATATTTCTAAAATTGAACCTAGCGGTACCGTTGCTGATTTCATCCTAGACCAGTCTTCAATGAACACCACGGTTGGTCCGGGGGGAACGACGACCTTTGATGTGATTTTCTCGCCCGTCGATGCGAAGTTAAAAAACATCAGCATTGCGATATCAACAGATGATCCCGATCTAACTGAAAATCCCTATACATTCAACGTTAAAGGTGAGGGTGTACAGCCCAATCAGCCGATTATGAAGATTTTCTCCGGCTCGATCGAAATACCCAGCGGGGCAACTTTTATGTTCAACGGTGGAACCCCTGTAAACGTGGGGGATTCATCAACTGCGGTATTAACGATAAAAAATACCGGCGATGGTGATCTGACAATCGAACCTGGCTTACTATTAAAACCTGGCGCAACTAATTTCTCACACGATCTTACAATACCTACGGCACCCGCAACAATAGCCCCAGGGGGAACGTTAGACTTTACGGTAACCTTCAAACCCACATCTGCCAAGCCCAAACAGAAAAACGCCGATCTACAGATCGACAGTAACGATCCAAACAAAAGACCGTACATAGTCAAGCTCTCAGGCATTGCGCAATAACAGGAGCCATCTTCGTTATTTGCACTTCATTTAACACCACGAAGGGTGTATATTAAGCTCGATACATATGATTGGATGTGAAGTTGCACCTTGACTTATTACAAATATGTAATATACTAAATGGGTGTAGAATTATGAAATGAAGTTTATTAAATATTTTCTAGTAGCAATTTTCTCTATTTCTCTTGCAGGCTGCTCGCTTTCAAGGACAGATATATTTGAGTTAGCGAAAGGTCTGCCAGACATAAGCATATTTCCCGCTACTACAGGCACTTTCTCGTTTGGCTCTGTGGATGTTTTTTCCACAAAAACACAGATATTCACCATTGAAAATACAGGCACCCAAACTCTGGAAATTTATCGAATATATACCTCAAATCCGGAATTTACACAGTTCATCATCGATACCTCAGAAACCTCCTCCATTGTTGAGTCCGGGGAAAGTACCACCTTTACGCTGTCGTTCAAACCAACTACTACCCAATCTTTCTCCGTGGACTTGATCATAGAGAACAATGACCCTGATGAAACGGTGTTAAGTTTAGTCATCGATGGGATCGGTACCGGCTCGGCAGTCCCGCCGGACATTAATGTAAGATTAGGTGATTTTGATATCGTGAGTGGTACGGGACTTCATGACTTTGGAAATGTTGAAGTCGGCAATAAGCACGTGGATGAATTTATCATCGAGAATATCGGATCAGCAGAACTGTATGTAAGTGATATTTCACTCACAAGCGGAGACTTCATCCAATTCAGTATTATTGCTCCATCCATACCGTGCAGTTTAAGATCGGGAGAAACAACATTCTTCACCATAGAGTTTTCACCGCTCGGTTCTTCGCCCTATTCGGCGGAAGTTGAAATTGTGAGCGACGATCCTGACGAAACATTCTACACCTTCAAGCTGAACGGTCAAGGCACCTTTACCCCTGTACCGGATATTGTGGTTATGAGCGGAACAAAGGAAATTCCCAGCGGTACTGGTATTTTCGATTTCGGTAAGGTGGAGCAATTCACTACAGCATCGGCTGAATTTCAAATTGAAAACACAGGTAATGATGTTTTAAGGATTTCAGGTTTTGGGTTTACACCTCCAATATCTGGAGATTTCAGTTACATAAATCTGCCACCATTTCCATTTACTCTTAATCAAGGAGAAACACAGTTAATCACTATAGAATTCAACCCCACTACAACAGGTTTAATAGAGGATATTGTAGAAATAGTCAATAATGATCCTGATGAAGGACCAAAATATACTTTTAAGGTCAGGGGTAACGGAGAGATCAAGTCAACTCCTGACATAAACGTGATAAATGTAACTACTGGAAACGATGTTCCATTCGATTCTACAGGGCACGACTTTACGCAGGTCGGCGTTGGAGATGCAATCACCGTCACATTCAGGATAGAAAACACGGGATCGTCCGATCTGACTATATTTGATGTACTGTTCGAATCAGGGAACACTTCTGATTTCAGTATCGATACATCAACACTATCCACATTACTGGCTCCTGGCAGCAGCACGACTTTCAAAGTAACCTTTCAGCCCACGGTGGCAAAGAAAAGAACGGTCAAGGTAAGGATCGATAATGACGATCCGGATACAAATGAAAGTGCGTACAGGTTTACCCTGAAGGGTGAGGGTAAAAAGGAAAGCCAGCCAGATATGAGGATATTTGTCGATTCCAGAGAATATCCCGATGGTTCGACGTACTATTTTGAAGAGGGTGACCCTGTAGAAGTAGGGGACAGTTCTGTTGAGGTTTTCACCATTAGAAATTTGGGTACTATCGATCTTGAGGTTACCAGTTATCTCTTAAAAGCTGGGAGGGCGCAAGACTACACCGTTGAACTCACTGTACCGGTGACGGTAATGCCGGGAAGTTCGAAAGATTTCACCGTAATATTTCGCCCGAGCAAGGGCGGTGGGATAAATACGAATTTGGAAATTTCGAGCAACGACGAAGGGGAAAAAACCTACAAAGTCAAGCTCATAGGTTTTGGCGAAGACAACTAGATAGTACCTTCATTGCGCGAACCAATATATTTCATCCTTTATATGACCATCCCTTGACTATTCAAAAAATGTTGTCTATGATTACTCTCACTACTTGTACGGGGAGAATATTGTGGTCTCGGAAAAACTCGCTTCTTTCGGCGTTACCATTTTCTCCGAGATGACGAAGGTGGCGCAGGAAAAGGGTGCGATCAACCTTGCACAGGGATTTCCCGATTTCGACGGCCCGGAGGAGATTCTTGAAGCCGCCGTTGAGGCTATACGGAGGGGTCACAATCAGTATCCGCGCTCAATGGGTTTTCCCGGCCTTGTCCATTCTGTAGTAGATAAAATAAACAGCCACTACCGATTGAGCTACGAGCCCGATACCGAAATTATCGTGTGCAGCGGCGCAACCGAGGCTATGGCAAGCTCTTTCATTGGACTCACGAACCCGGGGGATGAAGTCATCATATTCGAACCGTTCTATGACAGCTATCCGGTCTATGCCGCAATGACCGGTGCAATCCCGCGTTACTACACGCTTCAATTCCCCGATTTTCATGTCGATATGGCTCAACTGGAAAAATGTTTTAACAGCAAAACACGCCTGCTCCTTTTGAACACACCCCACAATCCAACGGGAAAGGTCTTCACCCGGATTGAGCTGGAAGGTATTTCAGAGCTATGTAAAAAGTACAACGTCGTTGTCTTGACCGATGAGGTGTACGAGCATTTGACCTACGATGGAGCCAGACACATCCCTATTGCAACAATACCGGAAATGCGGGATAGAACCCTTACCATATCGGGTATTGGGAAGACCTTCTCACTCACCGGCTGGCGTATAGGCTGGATAACCGGTCCTTCCGGACTCATATCAGCAGTGCAGAAGGCACATCAGTACCTGACTTTTGCACCGGCCAGTCCCCTGCAGGCAGGAATAGCTTCGGTTCTGCCGAAGTTCGATGAAAATTATTATGAGCAACTTCGTAAAGAATATACCCAACGACGAAATATTCTACTCGACGCATTAAAAAATACAGGATTTATGGTAGCTGTCCCCAGGGGGGCGTATTATATTCTTGCGGATTTTACCAATCTCTGGAATGGTGATGACCGATCATTTGTAATGCATATGATCGATCAGTGCGCCGTTGCCGCAATACCTCCCAGTGTATTCTACAGCAGAAACCCTGAAGAGGGGAAGAGACTTGTTCGATTCGCCTTCTGTAAACAGTTGAAAACTCTCGAAAATGCGGCCGAACGGTTAAACCGAATAAAATGAGGACAGGACTTTCGGCATTTACATCAGGGAAAACCTCTTGGGCTGTTTGAACCTCAGCCCCCGAGTTAATACTTTTTGCCTGGGCCTCCCTTTTTGAATATGATTGTTTCTTTGGGAAAGCGTCCCGCCATCCTCAGTATATCCTCATCTTCATGAAACTCTTTACCTGTCTTTGTCATCTTTATGCCACCTTCCTCCCTCTTGAGATTGTATGAAGCGTGATAGGTGGCAATAACCTTTTTGACGAGCTCATCATTTCGCGAATCGAAGAGATCGATCCTGCCATTGCAATCGCAGAAATATTCATGGTCTTCACTGATTATCTTGTAAAAGAATACGGTGCCTCTTACTCCGGCAAGTGTCATGGGTGTTGAAACCTGGAACTGTTTTTTCTTCTTGATTATAATGAGAAACCAGCCGCTTTTCATCTCGACTTTGGGATTCGACAATATATCTGAAATCCTTACAGAACTGTTCTCCCTTATGTTGAATATCGCATAATCCTGAAGCTCAATCTCAGCTTCCGAATCTGCACCGGTACTGATTGTATCCCCATCCGTAACAGAATTACCGATTTCTGCTGTACGCTCATTCAAATAAACCTCACCGGAAACAAAACTTATTCTACCCTCCCGCGGCATTTCCCAGTCTTCGACCTTTGAAGACCCCCCTCGTAATTGAATAGGCCTGCGAAAGAGTAACAGGGATACCGCAGCTCCTATGACGATGCGTAAGAATTCTCTCCGCTTTACCTGTTCCATAACACCTCCACAACGAATTTTCTTTATAATGCGTTATTGTCAGGGTTAATGGCTATGCGGTTTTATTCCTTTCGGCTGGCCGAGAATTTCGGACAGAACAACAGCTCTCTGTAAGGACGGTAAACTCTGCAGGAGTATCCATAAATTCGAGGAAATCCTTCTCTCCCCTTCAGGACTTCCCCGTACAGGACTCACTTCGGTCGCTCTAATCGCCCCTTCAGGACTCGCTTTGGTCGTCTCAAATGCTTTAACGGTCTCTATTTCGCGAGCTTCAACCTCACTCCGTATAGATTCCATCTCAGATAAAGCCTTACGATCGACTTCTGAAATCTCAACCCTCTCTGCTAGGCCCGTCAGATCGACCATTGGCTTACGCAAGTCAGCCCTTTGGCGCGCTGCTTCTATCAACTCCGCCTCGCTTTTCTGGTAGAAGGGCTGTTCCTGTTTTTTGGGTTTCGCCTGTTCAGTTTCGGCGGCCGGTACCTCTCCTCCCGGAAAGGGTGCAATCTCATCGATGGTCGGTGCAATTTCCTCAGGAATAGAAGTAGATCCCTCATAAGTCCTCTGTGGTCGCAAACGCTGGGCTTTTTCAGGCTCCTCATAGAGAGGCCGCACTATGCTCTCTGCAGTCTGTGTACCGAGAAAGGAATCATACCCTACCGATGGTTTTTGTTTTTGGACAGACTCGAGTGAAGGTTTCTTTTCCGATATCTTTTCGGCTGCTTCCAACTGCTTTCTCTTCTTCACCCTGCTTGAGATCAACCCGAGAACAACGTTCAAAAATATAAAAAAGATAAAGATGAGCAGAAAGATGAGTTCCATTTATTTTTACTCTCCGATGATTGTCTAATCTTCCTTTGTTTTTCCTTCACCACTGATGCTCTGACGCATATCGGTATCAGCCTGTATGTTTCGCATTCGGTAATAATCCATAATACCAAGGTTTCCTTTTCTGAACGCATCAGCCATTGCCTTGGGAACTTCCACTTCGGCAAGCACTACTTTTGCACGGTTTTCCTGAACAAGTGCAACCATCTCCTGCTCCCTTGCCCTGGCTGCAGCCCTCCTCTTCTCAGCTTCGGCCTGAAAACGTCTCCTGTCCGCCTCTGCCTGATCGGCCTGAAGCTTCGCTCCAACATTATCTCCCACATCGACATCAGCGATATCTATTGATAGAATCTCGAAGGCTGTACCAGCATCCAAGCCTTTCTCTAAAACTCGTTTGGATATCTGGTCGGGATTTTCGAGAACGTCCTTGTATGTTTCTGATGAGCCAATAGTCGTTACTATACCTTCCCCGACCCGTGCAATTATGGTCTCCTCCGTCGCTCCACCAACAAGCCGTTCTATATTTGCCCTTACCGTAACACGGGCTTTTGCCTTGAGTTGAATACCATCCTTAGCAACTGCATCGATGGTTTGTCTGCCCTTTTCAGGATTCGGACAGTCAATCACCTTCGGATTTACACTCGTCTTCACCGCATCAAGAACATCTCTACCGGCAAGGTCAATCGCTGCAGCTTTCTGGAAGGAGAGCGGGATATTTGCTTTGTTTGCCGCAACCAACGCCATACTAACCCTAAGCACATTACCACGTGCAAGATAATGGGTTTCGAGAAGGTCGGTATCAATGGGAATTCCTGCCTTTGAGAGCATGATACGGCTGTCAACAATAATGGAAGGATTCACCCTCCGCAACCACATTCCAATAAGCTTAGCGATGCCGACCGGTGCACCTGAGATNNAACAGTATGATAAATACGAGCGCTATGATTCCTATAAATATATACAAGATTATAAACATTTTATTCTCCCTCTTCTATGCTTCATATCTCACAGATAAGTTAAAATAGATAACTCTATATGACATCCTTTTTTTTAGCTGAAACTTTTCTTACAACAACCCGGCTCCCCTCGACCTTGATCACCTTTATCTTTACCCCTCTGTCGATCATCTCACCTGAGGTAACAACGCTGTACTTTTTTCCGTCAATGAGGACCATGCCCGAAGGCCTCAGTGTCGTCAACGTTTCNNATGAGTCCTTCATACATCTCACTGGAGTATGAGGTGAACCCGGTTTCCCTTTTCTGCGTCATACCAAGTATCAATTTTTTCCCAACAAATGTTTTCGGAAAAACCTTCAATCCAATGATTATCATAGCCGGCGTACCAATAAGTGTACCGGTGAGAAATAGGGAACCTACGGTATTTCCGAAATTCCTATAACCGAGCACTGTTCCTGTAATCATACAGACAATCCCCGCAGCTCCTATCAGACCAGCTGCAGGGACAAAGAGCTCTAAAAATAGTGCTATAAATCCGACTACAAAGAGTAGTAGCGGTACCCAGATAACCATTTCAGCTTTTCCTCACGATGATTCGATTCCCACTTACCTCAATTACCTCAATACGTTCCCCAGCCTCGACAAAGTCACCCTCAGTTTCAACGTACAGAACCTCATCTTCAATCTCAGCCTTTCCAACGGGACGCAATTTCGTTATGGTAATACCCTTCTTTCCGATAAGCCTGTTCTCCTCCTCCTTTGTTTGAACCGTAAATCCCTCCTCAACTGTCTGAGCTGCTTTAAGTGTCAGGCGGCTGAACAGTTTAATCTGCGGTAGTGAATATGCCAGTATGCCGAATATAATGATTGAGGAAATTGTGCTCACACTCACTACCAGAATGTTCTTCCTGAAAATATCCTTTTGCCACTCGAAATCGGGTAGCACAAACCCCTGCATCGAGAGCACCAGAGAGAAAACTATGAGAGCAATCCCCGTTATACCCGCAACACCAAAACCGGGAATAATGAAAATTTCGAGGATAAGCAATACGAGACCAAGCACGAAGAGGATGAGCTCGATCGATCCAACCGTCCCGAGTAGAGCATAGCTTGCAAATACGACTGCAAAGCAGATAATTGCTATCGTGCCTGGAACACCAAATCCGGGAGAGGTTATTTCAATAAAGAGGGCTACCATCCCGATTATGATCAACAGGCTGGTAAATGCTGATCCGGTCAGAAAACCTACCGCCTTGTCAGCCGGTGATTCTGTAAGATCTACAACAACAGGATCCTTCAGCTCGAGCGCTTCGAAAACCTGAGCTCTCGTTGATAAGGTACCCGATGACACACCATATTTTTCCATCTCCATTGCAGTAAGGGTAAGAAGCTTGCCAACCGGAGATACTATTTTACCCTCCTCAACCTCCTTACCCGACTTCTCGGCTTCCCGTTGTGCATCCACTAATTCCTCTGCCGTAAGAACTCGAAGCTCTCCATCGACATACACCTCTTTGAGTTCAATATCCTCATCAACCATTGCACGGGCAATACTCGTAGGATAGCCGTTCTTCTCAGCAAGGGCCGCCATCTGGGCACGGAGAGCGCTGACAACTTTCTCCGAAGCTGCCTGTGGCCCCTCTGCTCCCATAGTTATTGGCGCAGCGGCACCCATCGATGTACCTGGTGCCATGAATATGCGGTTTGTGGAAAATGAAATGAGCGCTCCCGCTGACCAGCTTACACCGGTGCTCTCGGGTCCCGTTGTTACATAGGCTACAGAGATAGCCTCTTCTGCCGAGCCAATGAGGGTTGCTATCTGGAGCGCAGAATCAACTCTGCCGCCAAAAGTGTTAATATCGAATAGTATTACATCGACCTCTTCGTCCTTCGCCTGATCGATTCCCCTGCGAAGAAATACCATGAGAGAACGGTCAATTTCGCCATATATGGGAACAACATAAACCTTGTCTGGGGATTGAGATTTATCCTGAGCGAAAAGATTATGGGAAAAGATTAAAACAAGAAGGTGGAAAAGCACATGTATTTTCCAGGTGGAAATGTAGTTTTTCATCTCGGTATGACTTTTATTGTGACGAAAAGAAATCTCCGCACAATAATAATAGAATAACTCAGGATTATCATAAAATCAACAATCAAACATATTGCTCTAAAAATAAGTTGACCAATTTCATATTTTCTCTAATTTGNNGAAAAATCCTATAAACGAAAGGGGGACATCTGATGCAAAAAGTATTGGTTATAATCTTTTTTACCATTTTTGCATTTCTTCCACGGTCGATATTTGCTCAGCTCGAAAACGGTGCGGGTAAAATCACCTTTCTTGAAGGAACATGTCAGGTAAAAAAAAGCCTTTACGGCCAATTTCAGGATGCTGTTCTCGACCAAACGATCCATACATCTGAAAGAGTGAGAACCCTCCATGATTCTCAGACAGAGATTACACTCACCGATTCAAGCACGATTTTTCTGACCGAAGATTCCGAAATCACCATTGATCGATCTGTCGTGCGTGAAAACACCTATACGAGTATAGGACTTCTCTTCGGGAATATTCGTGTTTTTGTCAGGAAACTTCTGATCCAAAAAGAAGAATTCACCATTAATACGATATCGGTTACCGCTGGAATTCGCGGCACCGAGTTCAATGTTGCCGTGAGAGAAGATGGGGCAGTTCTGATAAATGTTGAGGAAGGAGCAATTGAGACAACCTTCAATGGAGATCGACATACCATAGAAAAGGGAAGTGCAAGTGCATTTCTCGTAACCGGTGAAAGGGAAGATTTCAAGAGGCCCATTGATATTCAAAAGTGGCGGGAGGAAGTCATCAGGATGATCCGTCGGAATCCTGAAGTATTTCTGCGCCGACTGCTTGCGAGAGAACGAGCAATCATCGAACAGTTGAAAGAGGATCAGAAAAGGCTCGAGAGGCTGAGGAGTGATTTCGAAGAATTCAGGGAGAGGGTGGCTGAGCTCGAAAGACAGGGGCGTTATCAAGAAGAGCTGGATCTGATTGAAAGACAGATTATCATTGTGAAACGCGTGATGATCTACTTTTTGAGGGCAAGAAAGAACCTTGCAGTCATTCGTTCTGTAATTGTGCTGGCAGCCCGTATTGAACAAAAAATCGACCCTGATGTGGCACGTGCCTCCCGCGCCCTGAGACAACTCAGAGCCGAATACACCAGGATTACCTATGTAATCAGGCGAATTAATGAGGCCGAAAGAAGGCTGAGGCGTGTTCTGTTCTTACTCAACAGAAAGTACATCGAATTGGAGGAAAAACTGCGCTAACCACGTACCTTTTCCCAGATCTCATAAAGGTTTTGTACTCCCATGTTTCTCTTCTTTTCCTCGATCTCTTTCGTAATCCGTACTATCTCACTATTTACAGGTGTTTCGACTCCAGCTTTCTTACCCTCAGTGACCATCCTTCCGTTGAGAAAGTCGATTTCAGTTTTTACGCCCCTCTCGAGATCGAGTGCTATACCCGCCCTCAGTCCCCTGCGCTTAATCCCGACGATTCGCACTAGAAAATAGCGGATAAATACCGGAAAACCCCTTTCGTGATCTCCAAACTTTTCCGGATTTATCCCCGCGCCAAATCTCTCCAACCTGATTCCAATTTTTTCTGCACAAAGCGACCCTTCCGTGACGATCCGGTAGAAAAGTTTTCGAGCCACCTTTCGGCGCAGGAGCTCGCCAGTACGCATACCTGATATCCCGCCGAGTCCTGTAACTCCACAGACGATAATGAATTTTGACCATAGAGCGCCCTGAATATTATCTGTATATTCGACCGCAATCTTTGGAACAAGAAGGCTCTTTAGAATAAACAGATCATCCTGACTTGCGCCATTCAATCCAGCAACGGTAAAACCGCCTTCAGACGTAACAAAATAATCCCCAAAATCTATCCTTATTGCATTGAACCAAACAGCACCGACCACAATCTTTGTTTGAGTAAACTTTTGGGCGATCTCCAGTGTCTCTATCCCATTCTGTATCGTAACAATAAAACCACCCTCACAGAGACGATCCTTTGCCTCGGTAATAACACTCTGTAGAACATTATTTTTAACAGTAATGAATATAATATCAAATGTTCCGAGGTCCTTCGAAAGGGTGCTGAACGCCTTCACCTGTACAGAAAACTCACCCTTCTTTCCCCGTACTCGAATTCCATTCTCATTCATCCTGTTTGGTGCTTTTTCAATACAAAACGGATTGCTCCCCTTTAAGGCGAGAACGCCCGCTATAACTCCTCCTATTCCACCGCATCCCACAACTGCTATCTTCATGGTCTTTTAGAATAACCTCATATGTCTATTTGTCAAGAATAAGCTAACCTGGTCATTCCCTTCGATTGTATCTATGTAAAGGTAGGAAAGCGATCTTCACAGATACAAAACCTTTTCATTGCCTTTTCTCCCTAGAAGTGCTATATATAATCTCTGTTACTAAATCCATACGATCCAATTTCTATGTTCGAACATAATATTTCACCAATAATTGCTACTTTCGGCAGGTTTTCACTCAGATACTATAGTCTCCTATTTCTCTGTGCATTCCTGTTAGGACTCTTTCTGCTCAATAAAGTATTCGAAGGTAAAGGTCTTGACACCAAATATGTTCAGCCACTGTTTATTACCATCTTTATCTGTGTCATTGTCGGTGCACGGCTCGGGCATGTGTTTTTTTACAGGCCCCGCTACTTCCTTTCACATCCTCTGGAAATCATTAAATTTTGGAAAGGTGGACTCGCGAGCCACGGCGCTGCTATTTTTATAATCATCGGCGTTATTATATTTACCCGAATATATCCGGTTACCTTTTATCAGGTCGCGGATTCCCTCTCCATACCCATCTCAATCGGAACCAGTTTTGTTCGTTTGGGAAATTTCTTTAATTCAGAAATTGTGGGACGTGTGACCACGTTGCCATGGGGAGTTAAATTTCTCAGGTATCGTGAACCGGAAGGCGTAGCACCACAGTACCGCCACCCCTCTCAGCTGTACGAAATGTTCATTGGAATCGTGGTTTTTCTTACCCTTTGGATTGTTTTCAAAAAGAAAAAAGACAGGCTCCAGGATGGCTGTATCGTCTATCTATTCATGTTGATGTATTTCAGCTTACGGTTTCTGGTCGAATTCGTCAAGGAAACATCAATGCCGGTTGCTCGAATACCACTTACAACAGGACAGTTTCTCAGCATTCCATTTGTTCTCTTTTCGGCATTCATGCTCTTCGTAATGGGAAAGGCACGAACAGTCGATGATAGCTCACTCTAAAACAATCGTGTCTGGGTAATACGCATACCATGCGAACCATTAAACTTCAAAATGATGGATAGGTATAACCTCCCCTTCACCACCCGTCGGTTCGACAGAAACCTCAACTATTTCTAAAATCCCTAAGCTCTCGTTATAGGTAATCCTTATCTTCTTTCCGTCTAAATCATAGAATCGTTCCTGGTTTTCGTAGCGCTTGATAAACTTTTTTTTCTGAACTGCGTAGTGGTTACCGTCGATTTTAAATCCAACCATAACCTCATTATTGCTGAATAAATCTGAAGAGGCCGATACAGGAAACCAGAGCCGGAGAGCACTTTCATACCCGGGATATGGATTGCGGTCATAATCACGGGGGTATCCTGTTTCATTACTCAGCACATGTGTTTTGGGATTGTTCTTTCGCCAAAGATCCCAGGTTGTGACCACAACTGGAAAGGTTTCAAGCTTCAATCCTCGTAACTCTCCATCAACCCCTGCTTCCAGAATCTGTGGGATTAAACTTTCGGTTTCCCGATCATACATCACCGGATTGTTGTTAAACAACTTGCCGGACACCCCGAGATTTCTATTTAAAAATCCAATAACTGAACCGGTCAAAGGACAGAAGGTCACAGAATATTTCTGTTGCATCATCTCCATGTTAACAACCTCATGCCAGTAGAGGATCTTTTTAGGAAATGTGTAGCTCTGATCGTCTATAACTGTACCGAAACCCGTATCCTTATCATTTAAAAAACGAGCATCAGCTGCAGAGATGAATACCGGGGAATCGATGGGAGGAATATCATCCCTCCCCACTCCACCAGAAACAATGTTTCTGACAACAAAATCAAAATATTCTTCCTGGCTCATCTCACTGAAAATATCGCTGGTTATTTCTTCCTGTTCGGGCCTGGAAGCTTCAACCATAGGCAAGTTAAACATAAATACAANNAACCAGCAACCGTTTCATCGGAATCACCTCAGAACGTTCTTTTCATTTCAGAGTGAACATTGCTGCGAAACGACCATGCTATTTCTGCCATCTCTATGACTATTACCATAAGATGAATAGTACCATCGGTAAATACTCAGTTATATCCGCAGGTACGCTGAGCTGTACCCTTGACTTCGTGACATTCGGCCATTATTAAAATAACTATGATTCAGCATCTTAAGGGATTCAATCATACTGTTTTGGGGAGCATATGAAATGAGCGATTCAAGAAAAATCGACAAGCTTTTTAGAAGCAAGCCTACTCTAGAGGGAGCAGGTGTTCACCTGAAAAGGGCTTTCGGCTATTACGAAGTACCAGAATTTGATCCTTTTCTTCTTCTCGATTATTTCGGTTCGGATAATCCGGATGATTATATCGCAGGATTCCCCTGGCATCCACACCGAGGCATCGAAACGGTTACCTATATGATAAACGGCAGGGTTGAACACGGGGACAGTATGGGAAACAAGGGAACCATCGGCTCAGGTGATGTTCAGTGGATGACCGCAGGCAGCGGTATCATCCATCAGGAAATGCCGCAGAGGCAGGAGGGACTAATGCGCGGCCTCCAGCTGTGGGTAAATCTTCCTTCGGATCGTAAGATGATACCCCCACGTTACCAGGATATCAGTGCAGGAGATGTACCGGAGCTGACTTTAAAAAATGATGTGAAGGTAAAAATCATTGCAGGAAAGGTAGATGGGAAGCAGGGTCCGGTTAAAGATATCGTTTGTAATCCTGAATATCTGGACATTAGCATTCCACCAGGGGTGGAGTTTCAACATGCAGTTCCTGAATCCCATACCATTTTCGCCTATGTGTTGGAGGGAGAGGGATTTTTCGATCTAGATAAGCAGGAACAACTAAAACCGGAACAGTTGATTCTATACGGTAAGGGTGAAAGTGTCACTGTTAAAGCGCAGCAAAATACTCTCAGGTTCCTACTCATTTCAGGCAGCCCAATCGGAGAACCGGTTGCCTGGGGTGGTCCAATAGTGATGAACACAAGAGAAGAACTGAATCTTGCCTTTAAAGAGTACCGTGAGGGTACATTCATCAAAGAATGATTAACCTCAACTCTCTTTAATCCTATTTTTCTTGACAATATTAGCGTAGGTCAGTTACCTTAAAGGTCAAATTATTTCAGAGGATTTGTGAATGGATATATTCAGTAAGTGCTATGCCGATGGTGGATACCTAGGCATGTTCAGGATGGTAAAGGACAAGTACTTCACGCGACCAATACTGGCCCCCTATCCCGGTCCTGAAATGGAATTTGACGGGAAAAAGGTTATCATATGGTCCATCAACAATTACCTTGGAC
>JABAOF010010399.1_pt1 | contig 14135 bp, 9 predicted proteins | sample 7062171 | NCBI WGS metagenome assembly JABAOF01 (sample SAMN14538628, study PRJNA623070) | marine sediment metagenome | biome: marine biome [ENVO:00000428]; feature: marine pelagic biome [ENVO:01000023]; material: deep marine sediment [ENVO:00002113] | place: India: Gulf of Khambhat ...
TGATTGGGCCGCATACATGATGGTTCAGGCCAAAGGGGGACTTCCACTTCCCTGAAACTCGCCTCTCCGTACGGTTTCTTACTTGGAGGATATGATTCGAATTAAATAGACACCTTAATCCAAGACAATTGCCGGTTTATGAATGGATCCAATACGTTCTTTAAGACGAAATGCGCACACCTCCACGATAGCCGTTCTTGTGAAATAAACACAATATTTAAGATCGTACCGTCGCTCAAGCCATTGACGCTTCATGTGAGTACCAAAATCGGGCGTCTCGTTGGTCCTGACATACCAAACTGTTGAGCCCTCCTCCCCCCGCGCGACAATTTCCAACAAGACCCCTTCAGCACTTGGTGACAGGGTCTCCATCTCACCATTGAAAGCAGGCAACTCAAACGGTGTTGAAAACCAGTGCGCAGGTTGACGCCATCGATTCATCCAAAACACCCAAAGGGGCGTGCCGTATGAGTCAATGATAACGACGTCCTGTTCCTTCACCTCTTGCTCCACTGCATTCAAAGCCGACTGAAATTCAGACCTATCGCCACCCCAGGCGGGATCAGGGGATACCGCCCACCAAGTCGGTGCCGAGGGAATGATGAAGGCGGAGAGTATTAAGATAAGGAATCTCCCCCTACCGATTGCACGCACCGGCTTGAGAATCCTTCGTAATAAGACGACTCCAAGCATCAGACTTAGGGTCGGTATCAACAACGACCCATACTCTCCGGCTTGAAGCAGTCGACTCCATACCATCGACCACTCCTGGGGCTTGGCAAGCCGGAGGATATGATGAGGAATGGAGAGAAAGCGTATCTTCCACGCCGCGTTGGCGCCGAAAGCGTCCAACCCTTGCGCCTGCCAATCGAGAAAGATCTGATGCCAGGGCACGATAGCTCCGCTCACCTGAATGACGACGCTCAAAATCAACATGCCCCAAAGCAGAACTTTACGAGTAGGGGAATATCCGCTTATAAGGCCATCGATCGTCGGCGCCATCAAAGGAAATAGCCCCGGCAAGGCAGGCAGTATCGATCTAAGCCCCCATCCAAACGTCCCGGACCATCGCTCACGATAGAACAATCCCTGCGCCAACACCAATAAGAACGCATAGGACACAGCCATGAAAGTGTAAACCGGCCGGGAATCCAGGTTTTTTCGTAGGCCAACGATGACGAAAAGTAGCGGGGGCGAAAACAAGAATATGCTCTTCGCGGGACTAATGAAGGGTCCCAGGAGTGCTGCCAGCAAGTTGGGACCCAGGCTCCCAACGAAATGAACCGCCAGGTCTCGATAATATCTCAGACTGAATCGCGCCCAAGGACCCTCCTCAGGCATCATGATGAGCAGCATGAAGAGGGTTAGGAGCAACACGAGCGCGATCCCCAACCCCCTCCATACTTTTCGACCCACAAGCGGAGTTCTCATATTTTCAACGAGCAAAGCGAAAGCCAAAATTGGTAGGAGCGCCAAGGCACTGTTTTTAGCCAGGATGCCCCCAAACAATCCCCCACTGATTAGTAGATAGACCCCGATACGACGCCTACCCTCCGTCCGCTTCGCCAAAGTCCATCCCAGAAAGACAAGACCACTCATAACCATTGCCAGCGTATCCCGGTAATACGTCATGGCGTACGGCCATATAATCGATCCAGCGCCGAAGAACACGGCGCACCACATCCCCACTCGTCTCGAGTAGTCGAAAAAACGTACTATGAAATACACAAGGCCAACCGAGATCGCGGTGAGATAGAGGTTGAGGGAAAAAAGTGCTTGAGCGCTGCCAAGCCTCAAAGCATTCGCAGTCTTTATGAAAGCGGCCCCCAGAAATGCCTGGCCTGGCTCAATCTGAGTTGCCGGATCTCCCAGCGGGATCAGCGCCTGGACGCGTTGATTGCCGTACACCTGCGTCTCAGCAAACTCACCCCAGAGCACGAGGCTCTGGGTGCGCGCAGCGAGGATGTGTTCGTCATCTACCCTGAAGACTGCATTCAGGGTGATGGTATAAAGACAAATGAAAAATCCAACAAGCAGTAGAGAGGTGCGCAAAGGGTTTTCTAATTGAGCGCGCTGAGACCGCATTAGAAGACACGACGCGGTTTCACTGACGAACAATCCTTTTCATACCGGCGACTTCTCAACCATGGCTGGCGATGGATGCGAGTGAGGGCGAGGCTTTTCATCCAAAGCAAGAAATACGCCGGGTATGCTACGATGGCTGCCAGTATCGATACGGGGTATTCCAGCTGATGTAAGGCATATAGGAATGCAGCGACCTCTAAACCGATCGAGACGATACCAATCACTGCTAATGCTGCCCAAAGCCACCACCCGATCCCCTGACCCGCTGCCAGGACTGCCAAACCGACCACCGCTGCAATCTTTACAGGGAGGATCAGTGTCCTAGGCTTGAGTAATCCCGAAGCGAGCAACGACCATCCTTTCGGACCATTCACGAGTAGACGAAGGAGATGACTCGGATAAGACCGGATCACATGGAATTGCCCTTTCAACCAACGGGCTCGTTGGCGAACCGCCCCGGCCCTGTCCTCCGGCTTGGGATCAAGGACGACGGCATCGGGCATATAGGCGATAGGCACTCCTGCCGCCCCAATTAACACTGTCAATTCAAGGTCTTCTACCTCGGTGTGTAGGAGATGCGAATACGACTCGAGCAGACCCCGCCGGAACGCCATGCCTGTGCCTCGCAAGCGAACTGGCCATCCTATCCTGTGCCTCATTGGATCTGAAATTTTATGCTCGATGATCTCGGAGATCGAAGCCAGCAAAGAAACGTTGGTTGGCACCATCGTGAACGGCATGATCCTCGCCTGTGCAGCGACCTTCCCGTTGTCGAAATGAGCTTTAATACCCTCGACAAAATCCGGAAGAACACGGCTATCCGCATCCAAGACGAGCACGATTTGCTCCTGCGTGGCAAGGGAGTGCGTTCGTTCAAGCCACCAATGCAGCGCAGGGCCTTTCCCGATCGGCCCGCCATCATTGCGTACGTGTACGCTTACCCCCTTTCTTGCAGCAATCGAAACCGTTCCATCGCGGCAATGATCGGCGATGACGTGTATCTGATCACGCCGTGGTACCAGCGGTAGTAATCCCGCCAGAGTTTCTTCCAGGACCGTCGCCTCATCGCGGGCAGGGATCACAATGGCAAGATCCAAGTCACACTCTTTTGTCATAGTCGTTTCTTGCCAGCTCATTGCGTCCGAAAATACCTATGCCCATGCTCTCATCGGGAAGCATAGACCATGATCTGATGCACATCACCTTGGATATTACCCAACCTCATGGGCTCGGTGTTGCCGGGCAGGGTGTGCCGGGAAATTGTTGATTGAATGACTCACATGCAGCTGTAGCGGTTGCCGCGAAATTGGGGGTGGCCGTTGGAGTGGTTGTGGGTGTAACCACAAGGATTTTCGCGTCGGCGGGCGTGGGTACACAAGTCGGGCAAACCGGGATTCTCACTTCTGTCACCTGCACGACCGGCTGTGCCGTCGTCTCATCCACCAGCGTGACGTACCCAAAGAAATACAATCCATACCCAACCAAACACATGATCACCATCCCCATCAAAACTCCGATCAGGAGCGTCAGTAAAAATAGTCGGTTGGAGGGCGTGGTGCCTGGTGTGGAACTGGGCTCAGTATTTTTCGTTGAATAGCCAGTCATCCAGTCTCCTCCTCCTCATTGATGCATGAAGAAATGTGAAGTAAAAACCGGAAGATCGTTTATATCCGATGTCTTATACTTTGAGAACGGTTGAGCTCCCTCTCAGATCCTCGCATTGGATCGAAATGATACTCCATATGATAGGAAAGAATTCGACCTAATGCCACCGGGTTTTCTCCGATTGATTTAGACAGATGAGCTCGAAGGATTAGTTGGTGGTGATGCGAACGCAGACATGGGTCATCGCAAAACCCCCTCTTGATACAGATGGTAGGAGCCCCCATTCCCGTCATCTCTAAAGGTTTTATAGCTCACGCTGGAGCCCTCAATGGAGACGACAATGAATGTACTCGGGATCTGCGTGTACCCTTTACCCATTGCATGCCCGATGTTTAGTTGCCATACATTGTCAAACTTAACGACGCTAAATGCATGCGTATGACCACAAGCATAAAAAACAACGCGCTGATCTTTTAAAAGGCGCCAAAATCGATTGCGGTTCGAAGGGTATGCGTCTAGGCTACCTCCATAATGCCTACGGATGCCGGTTTCGATATCAGGTTGGGGATATGCGGGTTCATGTCCGAAGACGAAAATGTGTTCCTTGTCGGTCGTCTCCAAGTCATTCTTCAACCAATCATAGACGTGCTTGGGCACATCACCATCGCTCATGGCAGCACCCCAACGATCACAATAGACGTTCAGAATCACGAAATGAGCATTTTCATAGTCGAACGAATACGTTGTCTTTGGGCAGCCAGTTGGACCGGCATTGACGGTGCCATAATCGTATTTCTGAAGCCAGGTCATGTCACCGTTTCCCACATCATGATTGCCGACCACAGGGTACCAGGGGTAATCGTCACCCAGGTATCGCCGGATCGTCCAATACGTTCCCAGTACAGGATCCAGATCACCAGTGCTGATCATGAAATTTGTTGTCCCTTGATTTGCGATGGCCTCAGCCGCTCCACGAAAATATTCGCGCGTATCATAATCGCCCGGCCCAGCGTAAGATCGCATGTCCGAAGCTAGCGAGAAACTGAAGGCTGGTGGGGTCGCGGTAGCAACGGGAATGCTTAATGGAAGCCCGCCTTTGGCTTGCACCATCATATACGCCGCCCAGTCGCGGGTTAGTGGTGCGTTGGGGCAAAATTTCAGAACGGGGCTTTCCTCGCACGGGGGCAAGAGTGCGGCATCATCTGCAGCGTGGACCCACTTGGCGTACCAGGTATCCAAAGGCACGTCTGTAAATCGTTGTGCTGTTGGCTGATCTGGCATGAAGTCGCGACCGTTCAGCATCTTTAAGAAAAAAACGGATCCTTCCGCGCGTGTGTTACCTTGCAAGGGGCAATAGCGGAGCGGATCAAGATCACACCCAGCTGTGAAGCCATCCTCCCATAGGACCGTAACCCACTTGGCCGCCCAGTTATCAAGTGGCACGTCATCGAAGATTTGCCGGTCAGGAATGTTCGGGAAAAAAGAAAGTTCTTTGATACCACGCTCGACGAAGACGGCTGCTTCGGCTCGGTCCATCGTGTTATCTGGACAGTAAAGGCGCGGTTCTGCTGAGCAGCCAGCGACATAACCAGCAGTATAGAGCGAATTTACGTGATCATATACCCAATGACCATAGGGCACATCGTCAAAAATAGCCGTCGGAGTAGCTGTGGGTGTGTTCGTAGAGGTGGCGATGTCCGTCGAGGTTGGCGTTGATGTCAACGTTGTGGTCGCGGTATGGATCTCGGTACTGGTTGGGGTATTCGTCGGTGTCGGTGTACTCGTGGCGGTAGATGTTGATGTCGCCGTGCCGGTCGCGGTTGGTGTGTCTGACACAATCGGAGTGTCCGTCGTGGTTGGAGTACTCGTTGGCGCGCTGGCGACGAGTACCTTAAGCGCTGCATCGACCTTGATGCGCGGCATGTCTTTCACGGATCCATTCGGGCTGGCGCGCATATCGTCGATGAGTACCCCCGTCGATTGCAATGCCGCAAGCAACTCGTCCACGGAGGCCGAAGACGCTTTCGATTTTAAAACCGCCCAGGCACCCGTTACGTGAGGGGCAGACATCGAGGTCCCATTCTTGCTGGCAAAGCCATCTCCTGGAACCGATGAGCGTATCGAGGACCCTGGCGCCAGTAATGAGATGAAGGGAGCAACGTTCGAATAACCCGCCACGATGTTCGCATCCGTGGAACCACCAACGCTGATCGCAGAGGATATACAGGCTGGGGCCGCGATGGCGTCGCGATATCCGCTGTTGCCTGAGGCGATGATCGTGGCTATTCCCGCTGAACGCAGGTTATCGATGTGATATTTTCTTGCATCAGCGTCACAATTGCTCGTGTACTTTCCACTCCCTAGGCTAATGTTCACAGCAGCGATGTTGAAGCTCGAACTCTGCTCGTAGACCCATTCGAGCGCAGCCATCTGATCCGATGTATAGCTCAGAACGCAAGGGCTAGGCAGACCGAAGTTCGCACACAAGCTTCCCTCAAATTTCGAGAAAACCTGAACTGCAATTAGATCAGCATCTTTGGCGACCCCAGAAAAGGTCGCCCCATTACCTGCAGCGATCCCCGCCACGTGTGTGCCGTGATCGCAGCCGTAGATGGTGGAGGGACAATTCACAGCCGCGCCTGGACCGACCTGTCTCTCCGTCTCATTTGGACATAACGTAATTGAGGTGCTCCCCTCCGTTGAGAAGCACGCTTCAGCAATTACCCTCCCACCGAGGAATTCGTGCGCTCCGTCTACGCCCGAGTCCAAGATAACGACGACCTGACCAGCGCCACTGTATCCCATATCCCAGGCCTTGTCCCCTCCGATAAGCGGTATGCTCTCCCTAAGTGATGACGGGACGGGAACATCTTCCTGGATGCTGAGGACGTCAGGATTGTCGACCAAATCCGTTAACCCGAGGATGTCGACGATCACGGTCATGTAGGGTGCGTATCTGAATTCGTGAACGATCTGGGCGTTATGTGCTTTTAGACGGTCTGCCACGGATGTTTGTGCTCTCGAGATGATAAATCTTTGCACACGCACGCTCAGCCCACTACGGATCTCGCCCTCAGGTTTGAATCCCACGTTCAAGCCCAGAATCAGCCGTACTTCTCCATCCCTCTGAGCTTTCAGTCGGAGAGCATCCAACGCTTGTTCTTTAGCCCGCTGCGCAGAAAACGGAAGCGGCGCCTCGGCACGTATACCCAAGAAAGCTTGCCCTCGCTGCGAAGTCAGGCCAAGGCCAACCAGCACAACCAGAAAAAAGGTTGTGATCAGCAGAAATCGCTTTAGATTAGGCGAAGAAACCATCTTCAGAAAAACGCCCCCGCGTTGCGCTTTAAAGAACCGAAAAGAGCTCTCCCCGCATTCTACATTGATTCTGATTATCCTCTACGTAGTCGAATGGTGCTAACAGCCATCTTCGCTCGAAACTCTAAACCACACAATTTGATGTACCGTGCAAGGTCCATGCCCTGTTGATCTTCAAGGAAATTTGGATTTCGGTTGTCAATCTTGGGCTACGTGCCCGAGGAGTTCACCTATGCGAGTGTTCCAAGTGTTTGCTCGCACGAAATGATCTAAGATTTCTTCATCCAATTGATTGTGATTGGCACGCTCGATGAAGCGGACGAAATCATCCGCATTTGGTGCCAGAAAGACATTCGGAATCCCCTCCAACGGCGGCAGGTGTGGAGCGACGACAGGAAGTCCCATCGCCAGATATTCATACACTTTCAGAGGGCTCGTCGATCGCGTAATGTGGCAATTCCTCCAAGGAATAATGGCCACATCGGCATGGGATAAGTACGCTGGCAAGTCTTCCTGGGCTTTCAGCCCAAGAAAATGTAAATTCGAAGGATATACTCGAGAGCCGCGATCATAATCACCCACGACAACAACAGCAGCGTGTGGATGATCTCGTGCGATACGATTCAGTAGCGACCAGTCGAACCAATCACCCCAGAGTGCTCCGACGTAAATCAAAACGAGCTCCTCTTGAGGGAAATCGGCGGGTATCCGGAACCTTCTTTTTCGCTCGAAAAGGTCGCCGTCGACAGCGTTTGGTAGCAAATAAACTGGGCGGTCACTCATCGTTTCCAAGCGCTCAGCCAAAGCTGCTGCTGTAGCGGTGAGGACATCACTCTGAGCGACGATTTCCCGCTCGACCTCACTGGAATACCACCTACCCCCGAGAGATGTCTCCCAAGCGTCGATCCGTTCGTACACCACCTTTCCCCCTGATCGTTTGATCTCCCTGATCAACGGGATAAATTCCAATAATGGAAACTCGACGATTGCAACCGAGGGTTTTTCACCCAATCCCGCGTACTCCCATTGGAATGCTTTCCAATCGAAATTGCGAATACTAGAATGGTACAAACGCGGATGCCATACAGAGATCATAAGATCCACATGTTCATCTTTTAGAAATCTGTAAACATAGACCACGAAGTAATTGCGTCGTAGGAGTTCCTTCGCAATCTGAGCTCCACGGGCACCTCCTCCTGTGTCATCGATTGGAACACCTGATAAAACATAGGCAATACCCGTGACATCGCCATGCTGCTTTAGTCTCACAACAGGACGACGAATCACACCTTGATAGAAACCAATCGAGCGGGCAACTTGGCTTATCAAAAACGCTACCCAGTTCGATTGTGAGCCAGCGAATTCGTGCGCTATGCGCAGGAAAAAGAAAAGGACAACAAGAATTGCTAGGCACGCGATCCCGGCGAGAACGATTGAAGATATGATGACACTTCCAATAACACCGAGCATTGCAATCAAAACGAAGCCCATACTAAGCAGGATGGCACGAGAAATTGTCCAGTATCGCTCAGCAAAAATGTTGCTTTCACCATCTCCAGAGCTCCACGCAACGAGCTTTTGCCAGAATGCCTTCAGCGTCCCCGGCGCGTGCCAATAAACATACGCGTCGGGAACGAATGCCCAATTGGGGCAATGTCTCTTAAGTTCCAATGCGAAGTAGGTGTCGTCTCCCGTCATAGTCAACCACTCGGGATACCGACCAGCCGAGTGCCATGCAGTCCTGCGAAACGCGATCGACCGCGCGGAGGGTAAAAATGTCTGCGGATCGATATCTTCTAAGCTGGGCACCAGTTGATGTTTGATCCATTTACCAACGCGGGTAGACGCTTTGGCCTCAAACCAACCAGCAACGACTTGGGTGTTTGGCTCAACTTCGAACGGACGAATTATGTTCTTCAGGTAATTTCGTGACAGATCACTCCCGAAATCTGCAACCGCGATGATATCGTGAGTGGCACGTTCGATGGCCAGGTTTCGTCCTCGAGCAATGTTCACACCTTCTTCTTCATAAACCCGCACCTCCAAGGAGCTTCGCCGAGTGAAATCTTGCAGAATTTCAAGGGTGCCATCTGTGGAACCTGCGTCGATGAAGATCACTTCGTCTGGTGCACGCGATTGGCCCTCCAGAGCGCGCAACCAAGCCTCGGCTCCTTGTGCTTCGTTTTTAACAGTTGAGATCAGCGAGAAACGAACTCGGCTCTCCACATTGCCGTTTAACGGACGCCGGGGTCTATAGTCGGGCAAATATCCTTCATCGTCCGTATAGAGCTCGACCCGGGAACGATCCAATAGATCATAGCGGTATGCATGCAGCGACGAGATCAATGCGCGCATCCAAATAGGAAGCAAAGTTCTAGCACGATTCCTGATCCCAAAAATCATATTGGTCATTGTATGGCCCAAGGATGACCCAACTTGGCGAAAACGTTCAGAAAACGTGCGCAAACCCTGAACACTTTCACGGAATCGCCAGATTATCCTCCAGACGATCCATAACAATCTCCAACCTTTGGATGACTTGATGTGCTCCATTTCTTGACGTATTTGCTCGTGGGCAGTTTGTATTTGTTCTTTTTCAATCTTGAGGCGTTTCACATCTGAGAACGTGGCTTTCAGGTTGGCCTTTATTTGCTGCAGTTGAAGCGCTTGATTTACATGATCCATTTGCAAGCCATCTAGTTGCGAGACCACTTGCTCAAGCTCTTCCTCTCTCGCTTGAATATGATATTGCGCTTGATCGAGTTCCCTCCTGACCTGGCGATATTTATCCAGTGAGGATCTCAGTTGATTCTGAGTTTGAGCATATTGTGATTCAATTTGTAGGCGACGTCGAAATTGGGAAAGGAGGACCGTCGCCAGCAGTTGTTCGTCACCTTCCTTGGGTGTCAACTCCTTACCCAACATCTCACGGACTCGCGGCCCAATCGCTTCCACCTCTTCAGCACTTGCACTAGCGTACGATTTGATATGTTTCTGAAGTTTATCCCTCGTTCGGTACGCCTTGCCCATAACTTCCGAAAGATCCCTCGAGGATAGAGAATCAAGGGGAAGGGAGAAGTCGAGCATCTCTGCATCGCGCATGAGTGCTTCTACCTTCGAATCGTAGACGATCGCTACACACGGCACACCATGACGCATCGACCCAATTAAGGAATGCAGCCGCATGCCAAGAACCAGATCACAGGCACCTAGGAGCGAGATCCTTTCTAACGGATTCAACGATTTCATAATGGGCATCACCAGGTCGGAATGCCGTATCCCAGCCCCAATACGGTGGCAAACTTCAACGTCATCCTCCACCTTTACATAGCCGTCTTGCATGGGGATGAACAACACCGTCCCGCCATGTCGTTCGAGGAAACAATCGAGGGCTTGCGCGATTTCACGCTCCCATGAAACTGGATCGACACCGAACTCCCAGGGACGGACGGATACACCCAGAATTGGTCGGGGAAAGCCTAGAACCTCGTGCGCGATTTCTCGAACCGGCAAGCGGGGAGCAGAAAATGCTGGATCCGGAGCGACGTAGATCCGATTCCCGTCGAAGCCGAGTTCATCAAGCACTTGCTTTGATCCCAAATCCCGCACAATAACTTCATCCGCGATCCGAAATAGAAAACGCGTGGCCCGTTCGCTGGATTTCCCCATTAATGGCCCTACACCAACCCCACACAACATGCTCGGTTTATCTAGCAAGTACGCAAGCAGAAGCGGTCCGCCAAATTCACTAATTCCTCCCTGGCGATTTGAGAGAAAGGCTGTTTCGTCAAAGCCCCAATAATCTTGGAACAATCCCCCACCGCCTACGATCACGATCGAACTGCGACTGACCTCATTCAACAAGGATTGAAATTCCGTATTTGCGATGGCCCGAACATTGTGTAGATTGTGAGTTTCCTCCGGATTCGCCGAAACCACTACGAAGGAGGGGTCATCTAGATGCGCTCGAAGCGCCGAGAGGATTCCTTGCAGGATCAATTCGTCTCCTGCATTTCGCCTGCCGTAGTATCCGCTGATAAGAATCTGACCGTCCGTTTTCATGCGTATGTGTCCGATCAAATCAATGTACCCACTGGTATCTTCCACAAGAAGTGCAATGGCCCCCGTCTGCAAGCTTCAGTAGCTCATGTCCACAAGACCGACAAGGGTTCTTCGGTTTTCGATCCCAATTCGTCCGCTGCGCATCTCCACCCGAGAAGTACCAATCCCAATGACCCGTCCACACCTTTGCCATCACATCGGAAGTCCAAGCAATCTTCTGTGCGCATGTTTGCATGGTCGATATCATGCTCTGGTCTCGGTACAGACCCAAGATCTGATCCGCAGCCCGTTGGCGAACCTCATCTGTGCGATGATCGCCCTCAATCAAATACCCGTCAACGCCGTTGCGAATGAGCTCCGGATATGCACCCACCGAACTTGCGACGACAACACAACCCGCACGCATAGACTCAGTGACCAACATCCCAAATCCCTCTTCGATAGATTGAAGATTGATTGAAAAGCTGCTCTTCATTAATTCCTCAGCCAAAACTTTCTGACCAATTAAACCCAGATACTCCACATTAGGTTCGCTGATCGAAAATTCTTCTCGCTCACCCCACAACAATGGACCACCACACACGACTAAATGAAATCGGGGCTCAACTTCTCGCAATTTACGAAGGATGGATATAGCGGAATCGAGGCCTTTTTTTGGATGCGAGGCGTAGATCAGCCGAAACGGATCTCGAGCCAAACCTTCACGCTCAGCGATCTGGAACAGATCCTCATCGAACCCATTGTAGGCTACGAAGATCTTTTCCGCCGGTGAGCGCCAATCGCATTCGACGACATCTCTAAGGAAGTTACTCTTCGCGTACAGGAAATCATACGAGTGGGGCATGACATTTTTGGGCTGAGCTTTCCCTGAGATCCAGAGAATTTTGAGTTGCGCGGAAATCTTGAGACCCACTTCCGGCGCCAAGTCAAATTCCCCGCCAGATGAATTGACGATCACGACGTCGGCATCGATCGAACCCACCTCTTCAAGCGGCGAATAAGCTACACCTTGGATGCGATCCTGTTTTGGGCAATTGACGACCATGACAACATCATGACCAAGATGTGCCAGTGCACGTGACATGCGAACGCGTGACGTCACACCACCACCGACACCGTGCTTATAGGGAGTCCACCCGTCGTACTCAATATGGGTATCAGGGCTGTAAAAAACCACTCGATACATTGGCCTCACGCAGGTCTAAATCCACATTGAATGACAGCTACATCAGGATGAGCTAAAGGAGGCAATGTAATGATCGATGACTTCTACGGCTTCTCCCATCGATCGAACACGCCCCTGATCTAACCAAGTCACGCGATCACAAATAGCCTTGGCTTGTTCTAGTGAATGTGTCACAAACAGGATCGTCGCACCCTGTTGACGGAATTCGTCCATCCTCACCAGGCATTTCTCCTGAAATTGGGCGTCTCCTACCGCCAGGACCTCGTCCACAAGCAATACTTCGGCGAAGTGACAGGTGGCCACGGCGAACCCGAGTCGGGCCGTCATTCCTGTGGAGTAGGTGCGCAATGGCGCGTCGATAAAGTCCCACAACTCGGCGAATTCGACGATTGCCTCGAACAACTCGTCGATCTGATCACGGCTCAGTCCCAATAGCGTTCCATATAAGAAGACGTTCTCGCGCCCCGTTAGCTCCGGATGGAACCCTGCGCTCAGATCTAGCAGGGGAGCGACACGACCGCGAACGATCACCCTTCCCTGCTCAGGATGGAGCAACCCGGCAACTACCTTGAGTAATGTGCTCTTCCCAGCACCGTTTCGTCCCACGATACCAAACAACTCGCCGGGATACACTTGAAGATTCAGATCTTTCAACGCCCAAAAAGTCTCATATTCCAACCGTCCCTGCGCCCAGCGAATAGCGAACTCCTTGAGGCCGGAAACTTTCTCCTTAGGGATTCTGTAGCGCACAGAAAGACGATCGGTCCAAACGACGGGTTCTGGAGGCATAGAAAGCCGATCCGCTTGAACAGACGTCTTAGAGACGATATGCATATTCACGCGCCCTCCGTGTGAAAATCCACCAGCCAAGGGACAACATGCCGAGTGCCGTGATAGAACTGATCAGCAGCGAGGATCCATCCGGCAACTGTCCTTCGACCAACACTGCTCGAAAGGTGGTTAGCAAGGGATAGAGAGGATTAAATTGCAAGATTCTCTGTAAGCCTTGAGGAAGCAACTCAACGGGATAAATCACCGGTGTGAGATACAACCAGGCAGTAAGGAAAACTTCATACATCGGCACGGTGTCCGGGAAGTAGATCGCCGCCGTTGAAAGTACCAAACCCACACCCAGCGTGAACAGGCTGACAAGAAAGATGGGGATGGGAAGAAGGAATACGGTTAGCGGGATCTTGGTTCCTATAATCCAAGCGATAAGCACGTAGGCACCCAACGCCAGGATGAAGTTGACCAAACCGGTCCCCAACGCTGAGATCGCGAAAACCGTCTTGGGGACGAAAACCCTACCCAGTAACCCACCACTCCAAATCAAATCCCCCATGGCAGCCGTCGTGGACTGTGCAAAAAGATTCCATATCAGTAGACCTGAAAGAACGTAAAGTGCATAATCACTACTGTTGAAGTTAAATAGCTTAGAGAAGACCAGCGTCAGAACTCCCATGGTCAGAAGCGGGTTCATCATTGTCCACGCCACGCCTAAGATCGAGCGTTTATAGCGGACTTTCACACTTCGGGCGACCAATTGGAAGATTAGGTCACGATAACGGAACAAAGCCTGGAGCTCCTCAACAAGCGGAGCCAAACGTGCAGCAGAGTCGTATACCCGCGTCGATCTCATCACAACTTTAAACCCTCGATCATCTTGATTCTAACGAGATTGCGGCAAAGTCTATCACAGGGCATTTTAGGATCAAACCAACTCCCTACCAAGTCGCGCGGGCTAGCAGTGTCTCGCGAAGTTACCACGATGAGTCCGCTACCTGCTATCTGCCGTCCATTCCAGAACCTGATCAAAACCTCGTTCCAAAAGATCCAGCATGATCTCGACCGTGGTTCGGTACGTCTCCATCGTTCCCGTCAC
>JABAOF010000204.1_pt5 | contig 14130 bp, 10 predicted proteins | sample 7062171 | NCBI WGS metagenome assembly JABAOF01 (sample SAMN14538628, study PRJNA623070) | marine sediment metagenome | biome: marine biome [ENVO:00000428]; feature: marine pelagic biome [ENVO:01000023]; material: deep marine sediment [ENVO:00002113] | place: India: Gulf of Khambhat ...
TCTCTCGGCAAAAGCCCGAGCAGCGGCCGGGAACGCGGATAGCCGCAGTGCTCCGACCATTCCACAGAGAACATCGCCAACTCTGCGTGGGTGGGCTCTCGCCCCAGGGCATTGAGGATGCGCTGATATTCTTCATCACTCAGCCCGAGTTCGTGGTAAACCCGGGGATCAATCATGGTTGGTCTTCCTTAAATAATAAAGAGAACTGCGGCGAATATTGCTCAACTGCTCTATCATCATAGCCGTATGACAAGATTGGGTCAACAGGGGGGAGAGTTGAGGGTTGAGAGTTAAGAGTTGAGAGCCCCATTGCCTGCGACCGCTCTCAACTCTGAACCCCAGACTCGCTGCTCAATTTGACACCCCAAATGGCGGTTGTTATATTGAAGCGTTTTTCCTTCTTTGTTTTCCGCGGAGAAGAATCGAAAGCAAAGTAACTCTGAGGAGCAGCGATTAATGGCGAAGATTCGAACTGCAATTATGAGTGTGTGGGACAAGCGGGGGCTGAAGGAGTTTGCCGCCGGGCTGGCTGAGTTCGGGGTGGAAATTCTCTCCACCGGCGGAACCGCGAGGATGCTTTTCGAGGCCGGCCTCAAGGTGCGGGAGATTTCGGATTACACGGGTTTCCCGGAGATGATGGACGGACGCGTAAAAACCTTGCACCCGAAAGTCCACGGCGGGCTGCTGGCACGGCGTGATAACCCGGAAGATATGGCCCAGGCGAAGGCCCAGGGAATCCAGATGATTGATATGGTGGTGGTGAACCTTTACCCCTTTGAGGCGACCATCGCCAAGCCGAATGTCAGCCTGGAGGATGTGATAGAGAATATTGATATCGGCGGGCCCACCATGCTGCGCTCGGCGGCGAAGAATTATCGGGATGTCGCCGTGGTCTGTAATCCGGACCGCTATCCTGAGATTCTGGAGGAATTGCGGGCGAATAATGGCGAACTCTCCGCGGAGACCTGTGCCAAGTTGATGGTGGAGGTATTCACCCGCACCAGCGCTTATGACGCGGTGATTTCAGATTATCTGGGAAAGCGGCTCCTGGGCGGCGATGAAAGCGGAATGGCGGCGAAGATACGCTTCGCTTATGAGAAGGTGGAGGATTTGCGCTATGGTGAGAACCCTCACCAGCAGGCCGCTTTCTATAAGACAGCCGGAGGCGCACACATAGGCCTGGCGGCGGCGAAACAACTCCAGGGCAAGCAGTTGTCTTACAATAATTATCTGGATTTGGACACCGTGTTGGGCTTTGTGCGGGAGTTCGATGAGCCTACGGCAATTGTTGTCAAACACAACAGCCCCTGCGGCGCGGCCCAGGCGGAGACACTGCTGCAGGCTTATATTGACGCGCTGGCGAGTGACCCGCTTTCCTCATTTGGGGGTATCATCGGCCTTAATAGAAAGGTTGACGCGACCACGGCGAAGGCGATCATGGAGGGGATCGAGAAACACGGTTTCATGGAATGTGTGCTGGCTCCCGGATATGAAGCAGAAGCTGTGAAGATTCTGTCCGCCAAGAAGGATCTGCGGCTGTTGGAGCTGCCGGACTTGAAGGCGGGTGATGAGTTGATGCTGCGCCAGGTAAGTGGCGGCATGTTGGGGCAGACCCCTGACAAGGACAGCCCGGAGAAGTTCAAGGTGGCGACCAGCCGTCCGCCCACTCCGGAAGAGATGGACGCACTGGAGTTTGCCTGGCTGGTGTGTAAACATACGAAATCGAACTCCATTGTGCTGGCTCAAGGGAAGAAGACCGTCGGCATCGGCGGAGGAGACACCAGCCGGGTGGATGCGGCGCGGACCGCGCTGCGAAGAGCGGGGGACCGCACCAGGGGCGCGGTGTTGGCGAGTGACGCGTTCTTCCCATTCCCGGACACAGTGCAGATAGCCGCGGAAGCCGGTGTGAAGGCGATCATCCAGCCGGGCGGTTCGCGCAATGACGAAGAGGCTGTCCGCGCCTGTGAGGCGAACGATATGGCCATGGTCTTCACCGGAGTGCGGCATTTCCGGCATTGAGGCGTATAGCAAGATAGCAAGCGGGGAGGCGTGCAAATGAACCGCGCTTTATCACAAGTTGACCCTGAGATCGCGCGCGCCATGGAGCAGGAACTGGACCGCCAGCAGAACTGCCTGGTGATGATTCCGTCGGAGAATTATGCTTCCAAGGCGGTTTTGCAGGCCCAGGGCTGCATCATGACCAATAAGTACGCGGAGGGGTATCCGGGTGCGCGTTGGTATAACGGCTGTGAACAGGTGGACACCGCCGAGAACCTGGCGATAGAGCGGGCGAAGGAACTCTTCGGCGCCGACCATGTAAATGTTCAGCCCCACACCGGCTCTCAGGCGAATATGGCTGCCTATTATGCGCTGCTGCAGCCGGGAGACCGCGTACTTTCACTGCCGCTGGATCACGGCGGGCATCTGACCCATGGACAGAACTCCAACTTTTCAGGCCGCTACTACCGCTTCACTCACTATGGCGTGGATCGCGAGACGGAGGTAATTGATCTGGATGTCGTCCGCCGGCTTGCCCACCGGGAAAAGCCGAAACTGATTTCGGTGGGATACAGCGCCTATCCTCGCGCGATTGACTTTGCCGAGTGGAGAAAGATTGCGGATGAGGTCGACGCCTATCTGATGGCCGATGTCGCCCACATCGTGGGGCTGATTGCCGCGAAAGAGCATCCGGATCCGGTGCCTTACTGTGACATCATTACCTCCACCACCCACAAGACCCTGAGAGGGCCGCGCGGAGCCTTCATCATGTGCCGGAGAGAGTATGCCGATGCTGTAGATAGAGCTTGTTTCCCCGGCGTCCAGGCGGGCCCGCTGATGCATGTCATTGCCGCCAAGGCGGTTGCCTTCAAGGAGGCAATGACAGATAGCTTCCGCGCCTACCAGCATCAAATAGTGTTGAACGCAAAGGCTCTCGCCAAAGCCCTGATGGAACGCGGTTTTCGATTGGTCAGCGGAGGCACTGATACACATCTGATGTTGGTTGACCTGCGGCCCCTCAACATGTTCGGCGCCACCGCCGCGGACCTTCTGGAGGAGGCGGGCATACTGGTGAATAAGAATTCCATCCCCTTCGATCATGTTTCCTCCGCGCTCGCCTCCGGCATCAGGCCCGGCAGCCCCGCGGTTACCACGCGGGGGATGAAAGAGCCGGAGATGGAACAGATTGCGGAGATGATGTCCCGCGTGTTGCACGATCCTGAAAGCGAATCCGTCCGCAAAGAGGTGCTTCAAGAGGTGCGGGAACTCTGCGCCCGTTTCCCCATCTACGAGGACCTGACAGAAGGCCACTGCGGATAGAAACGGGCAGATTCTGGTGAGGTGAATAGCCATGGCTGAAGATGCGGTCTTGCTGACAAAGGTGAAAGAGGCTCTGGGAAAAGATGAAATGCTGAGCGGGATGAAGGTGCATTTGCGCGCAGTTGGGGGCGTCATCTTCCTGGACGGAGAAGCCGCAAGCGAAGATGAAAGCGAAGCGGTGGAGGCCCTCATCAAGGAAGTGGAGGGTGTTCGCTGGGTGCAGAACCGCCTGCAGGTGAAGGCACCGGATACGCCTGACGACAGAGACCCCCACTTCCACGAGCGCTAGAAGTCATTTCGCAGGTTGAAACCGCAACTTCCTGAGGGGGAAGCCGCCGGATTCCCCCTCAGACTCCCCTCCCGGTTTTCTCGGTACTGACGCATGCGCTACCAGGAATGCCCTCTCCGTTCTTCGGCATTCATGTTTGCTTCGTGTGCGCCATCTGTGGACTATCCGCTGTCCAATCAGTACCGTTGTACTCGCCTTTGCGCGGCTTGCAGTTTCTCCTGCAGGGACCAGATTTCAGCGAGGTCCGGCCAAGGCAGCAACGGGAAGAAGCGCGGAGGCGGAACCGAGAAACGCGGCTCATGGTGACAAGGCGCGAATAAGGGGGGGAATCTCGAAACTCGCTTTTGGCGGTTTATGGGAAAGACTACCATCTGCGAATCATCATAGGTGGAGAGCCGAGTCGCTTCTCTACGGCGGGCATATTCCGGGGATAACCGGGTCACCTCCCGCCAGTGATGCATCGCCCGTTCCGTGTCATCCCGAAAATAATGGATGAGTCCCGCGTTGGAATGCACCACCGGATTGTCCGGCTGCATCTCCACTACCTTGTTGATGTGGTGCAAGGCCTCGGTAAGGAGCTTATTCTTGGCATAGGCCAGGGCGAGGTTATTATGGGCGATGATGGAGCGCGGCGAATGCAGCAGTACCTTGCGGAAACGCTCGATGGCGGCATCGCTCTGATCATCTCGGTAATAGGCGATACCTAGATTGGTGAGCAGTTCTACATTCGTAGGCTCCATAGTGCTGAGTTCCGCCCAGGGGACAATGGCGTCCCCCGGACGCTTGTCCGCATGGATATGGCCGCGTATGTCCAGCGAGGAGGGCGAATCTGCGCCGTCCTGCCGTGCCGCGTCGAGTTCCTTGATGCTGGCAGTGGCATCCCCTTCCAGATAATAGGCGAGGGCAAGATTGATGCGAACGTCTCTCTGTTTCGGATCGAGATCGCTGGCACACATCAAAGCACTTGCCGCATCTACGGTTTCGCCGGCCAGCAAACGGATCGCTCCCAGGTTCCCCCAGGCGGCGGCGAAGTTGGGGTAGCGCTCCGTCAGCCACTGCAATTGTTGGACGGCCTCCTCGTAGCGTTCCAGTGCCCCCAGGGCAAGGCCCAGGTTATGGCGAGCCGGGGCGCTCTCCGGGAATAGCGTTGCGGCCTTTCGGCTTTCTTCGAGCGCGATATGGTAGCGCCGGGCGAGACAGGCAGCCGCGGTCAGGTTCAGCAGCGCGTCATGATCATCGGGTCGCAGTTCGGCAGCCTTCTGCGCCTCCGCCAGAGCTTCCTCTCTGCCCTCCTCGAGCAGGAAAACACAGAGGTTATGGCGTATTTCGAAATCCGTGGGCGCACCTCGGGCGGCTTCCTGCAGGGTCTCCAATGCGCGCCGCTTCTGATTTGCGGCACGATATACGAAGGCTAACTGGCCCAAGGAGGGCGGGAAACTCGCCCCTTCGTTGAGGACAGCGGACAGAAACTCTCTGGCCTTTGCCATACGCCCCTGAAGAAGACACATGATACCCGCATTGTGGTGTCCCAAGTGGGGAACGGGCTCATGAATACAAGCATCGAAGAATCCCTGCCAGGCGCCGTCAAGATCTCCTTGACGAAGGCGCACTGCTCCCAGGTTAATAAGAAGGTCGGGATTTGTGGGGTCTTCCGTGAGGCCGTTCTGTATTCGAGCGAGCGCTTCTTCGTTATGACCCGCCTGCGCCAGGCAGACCACAAGGTTGTTGAGGAGGTCCGGCCTGCCGCGCGCCGATTGCCAGGCTTTCCGACACACCCCCGCGGCCTCTGCTGGAGAAGCGCTGCTAGCCATGGCGAGTGCCATATTGGCCTCTGCAACAGAAGCATCCGCCCCCAGGGCAAGCGCCTCTCGAAACCCCTCCAAGGCCTGCGCGAAGCGATTCTGAGCGGCCTGCACCACGGCCCGATTGTGGATTGGGATAGGATCCTGAGGAGACTCTTTGGCGGCCTCTTCCAGGACGGCAAAAGCCCTTTCCCTCTCCCCCTTCAAGTAGAGCGCAGTCCCCAGACGGAATTGAACATCCGGCGCGGACTTCTCGCGTTGACAGCGAGCAATCACCCTGTCCAGACCCGCTCGTATCCGCCGGCGCCAGCCCCTCAACCGCATCTTGAAGACGAAATCACGCAGCAAGCCAATCAATGCCGGTCCCACCAGCCCCAAGGCTGCGCAGGCGGCAAGCCCTCCACATACCACAGCCAATATGGCAATCCAGGAGGACGCCCGGGCGGCTTGCGGGAAAATGAAACGAAAACAGAGAAGAGCGATCACTCCGCCGAAGAGAGCGACCAGCAAGAACTTGAAGGTGCGGCGAAGCCCCTCCGTGAGCAGTGCTCCTGCGCCAGCCTGATCAGGGGGAGCGCGAACGAGACCCAGCGCGGCACGACAGGCCAGACAGGATACTCGACTCACAGGGTTATCAGTCCCGCAGACAGGGCAATGCATGCCTTGGCTCCTGTGTCGAGAGCTATCCTTTAAATACTAGATGCGCCGGAGGCACATGATTATTCGTTCGGCTTAGCTTGCTGAAGCAAAACGCAAGATGGTATCTCTGCGGACACACTCCGGAGAGACCATCCTTAGAAAGACTACAGAGATGTCTTATGTGCCTATATTGATTTTAATCGCTTCTCTGCTTCTTTGGTATCTAATCTCCAGTTTCTGGGCCGGTTCGATCCGGCATCAGAGCCAGATTCTCGTTCACGACTCGACAAGCCAGCGACAGCGGCGCTATGGCTGGCGATGTCGGCAATGTGGGAGAATAAATGCTCCTCTTTGCGGCTATGAAGGCTGTCGCGGCGCGCTGTTGTGGACCGGGGCGGCAAAACGCATCATATGTTCCCGCTGCGGACGACACTTCATAGCCCATCCCTGGCTGTTTCGGGAGACTCCCATTGCCTGGCCGCGCCGCTGCAATGGGTGCGGATGGTTTGGGATAGTCAAGCACTGGGAGACAGAGTAACTCAGCGCTCTCGGTCTGAGCGCTTCCTTCTGCCGGTATAGCCCTCGGTTGCAGATACCCCACTACATCTTGCTCCGGTATCAGTCTTTCTCGGCAGAAAACCACTTTAGTATATAGCTAAACCGCCATTTTTGAAATAGGCATTTTTGCCCCTGAAGGCCTGAAGCTCAGGTTTCTGCGACCGCGCGTTTGCCTCGCTCGCGAGAAGCGTTCTAAACGACGGCGCGGCACGCCCTGGAATGCTCCTCAAGATGTCAGCGATTTCACCGAAAGAGGGATTCTTGACAAGGTCTCTTCGCTTTTCGGATAATAGTACGCATTTTCACATACGTTGGAGGTACCCATGCCCACTCTTGAAGAGAAACAACTCCTCTTGATCCCCGGCCCAACTCCGGTTCCCCAGGCGGTACTGCGAGCCTGTGCCAGGCCCATGATCAATCATCGAGGGCCCGAATATGCCCGCCTTCAAAACGAAAATGTCGCGGGCATGAAGGAGATGTTCCAAACAAAGAATGAGATCCTGGTGCTCACCTGTTCCGGTACGGGCGGCATGGAAGCCGCGATAGTCAATACACTCTCTCCTGGTGACAAGGTGCTGGCCCTCGTAATCGGCGCCTTCGGAAAACGTTTTGTCAAGATCGCCCGCGCCTACGGAGCCGATGTGGAAGAGATGGAGTTCACCTGGGGCGAAGCCGTTGATCCGCGGAAAGTGCGGGATAGGTTGTCCCAGGATAAGAGTAAAGAAATCAAGGCGGTACTTATTCAGCACAATGAAACCTCCACTGGCGTATACAATGATCTGAAGGTCATCGGCCCTATCATCCGCGAACACGGCGCGCTTTCCATTGTCGACGCAGTCTCCGGACTGATCGCCCTGGATCTTCAGACCGACAATTGGAATATCGATGTAGTGGCGGCGGCCTCGCAGAAGGCGTTCATGCTTCCTCCAGGATTGGCCTTCGTCAGCATGAATGAGCGCGCATGGCAGGCCTATGAAAAGGCAAAGACTCCGCGCTTCTATTTTGATTTGAAGTCGGCGAAGGAGTTCGCGGAGAAAGGGCAAAACCCCTTCACTCCCGCCCTGCCACAAGTATTCGGATTGCAGGAGGGTTTGCGGCTGCTGCGCCAGGAGGGTTTGCAAAATGTCTTCCTCCGCCATCAACGCCTGGGCGATGCGGTGCGCGCGGGCGCGAAGGCTCTTGGGTTGGAACTCTTCGCGAAGCCGGCAAATGCCAGCAACTGTGTCACTGCGGTGAAGAGTCCGGAGGGTCTGGGTGCGGACGACATACGCAAGTTCTTGCTGGAGAAATACGGCCTGGTTCTGGCCGGGGGACAGGCCCACCTGAAGGGAAAGATCTTCCGCATCGGCCATCTGGGATATGTATCTGAGACCGATATTCTGGGCTGTATGGCGGCTCTGGGCGCGGGATTGCAGGAGTTGGGGGTAAGCGTGGATCCCGGCGCCGGCGCGGCTGCGGCGATGGCATCCTTTCAGGCGGCGGAGAGATAATGGCGACCCGAAGATCAACCACCAGGAAACCGACAAAGAAGACGAAAGCGGCGGCTCCCCGCTGGAAGGTATTGGCGTGTGACAAAGTGGCCGAGGAAGGTCTCGCCACTTTGAAGCAAGAGGCGGATATTGAGGTAGTCATCTCGCCCTCTCTCTCGGTCGAGGAATTGAAGGAGAAGATTCCTGATTATCACGCCCTCATCGTGCGCAGTCAGACGAAAGTGACGGCGGAAGCCCTGGAGCCCGCGAAGCAGTTGAAGGTTATCGCCCGCGCCGGAGTGGGTGTTGACAATGTTGATATTCCGGCGGCAACCCGTCGAGGTATCGTGGTATGCAATTCACCGGGCGGCAACACCCTGGCGGCGACGGAGCATACCTGGGCCCTGCTGCTGGCATTGTCACGCAATGTTCCCCGGGCAGAAGCATCCCTGAGGCAAGGTGAATGGAAGCGCTCCCAGTTTGTGGGTGTGGAACTCTACGGCAAGACCCTGGGAGTAGTGGGATTGGGTAAGATCGGCAGCGAAGTGGCGCGCCGCGGCCTCGCCTTTGGAATGAAGGTATTGGCACACGATCCCTTCATTTCTGTGGAACAGGCGCAGCGCCTGGGGGTCAGTCTGGCGGAATTGCCGGATCTTCTCGCTCAGTCGGATTATGTCACCCTCCACCTGCCGCTCACCAAGAGCACACAACAACTCATCAATGCCGAGACACTCGCGCTCTGCAAGACGGGAATGAGGCTTATCAACTGTTCCCGTGGAGGAGTAGTAGATGAGGCTGCGCTCGCCGAAGCCCTCAAGAACGGGCAATTGGCGGGAGCGGCTTGTGATGTATTTGAGAATGAGCCTCCGGAAGGCTCGCCTCTCCTCGGAGCGCCAAACGCCATCCTCACCCCTCATCTGGGAGCATCTACCAAGGAGGCCCAGGTCAAGGTGGCGGTGGATGTTGCGGAACAGGTGTTGGAGGTGCTGCGCGATCGGCCCGCCCGCAGCGCGGTTAATGCGATGGGCTTTGCGCCGGAGCTTCTGGAGTTGCTGGGACCCTATCTGGAACTGGCGGAGAAGATAGGGAGCATGCACTCCCAACTTCTGGAGGGCCAACTGACGGAAGCGGAACTGACCTACAGCGGAGATTTGGCGGACACGGAAACCGCTCCACTTACCATGGCTTTCTTGAAGGGCCTGTTGGGACGCAGCCAGGAGGAGCCCATAAACATGGTGAATGCCCGCCTCGTTGCTGACTCTCTTGGCCTGCAAGTCAAAGAAACGAAAACCTCGGCGGCGCAGGATTATGCCAGTCTCCTCTCCGCCCGTGTCCGCACCGGTAAGGAAGAACATCTTATTGCCGGGACTCTTTTCGGGAAGAAGGAGGGACGCATCGTCCGCTTCGACGATTACCCGGTGGACTTCGCCCCTTCCGGCCCCATGCTCTTTGCACTGCACTATGACCGCCCCGGAGTCATCGGCGCGGTGGGGACCTTGCTGGGAAGCAACAAGATAAACATCGCCGCCATGCATGTGGGGCGCCACCGGCCGGGAGATTTTGCGCTAATGGTGCTGGCCGTGGACTCGCCTATTTCCGCGTCGCTCATCAAGAAGATAGATGAAGTCGAACATATCGTTAGTTCCCGCCTGGTGGAAGTGTAAGAGACCGCAAACCGCAGACCCTCAACCCGCAGCCGCGAAACAGAGGCGAGATGAAGTTCCTGCTCACGAATGATGACGGCATCCATACCCCCGGACTGCTGGCCTTGAAGCAGGAACTCAGCAAACTGGGGAAAGTCTATCCGGTGGCACCGGACAGACCCCGCAGCGCCACGGGCCACTCCATCACCTTGCACAAACCCCTCCGCGCCATACCCGTCACTCTGGCGGACGGCTCCTCCGCCTGGGCGAGCAATGGGACTCCCTCGGACTGCGTGGTGTTGGGCCTGTCTGATCTGATAGGCTGCAAGCCCGATATGGTGGTTTCGGGTATCAACCCGGGCCCGAACCTGGGAGAGGACCTTACCTACTCCGGGACCGTTTCCGCGGCGATGGAAGGGACTATCCTGGGGGTACCGTCTTTCGCTATCTCTGTGGCGGGGCAGGAGGTGACCGACTTCGCGCCAGCGGCAAGATTCGCGGTCAGGCTGGCAAAGGCGGTGGCGGCCCATCATCTGCCGCCATACACCTTCCTGAATGTAAATGTGCCGGCCGTGGCCGAGGAGGAAATCAGGGGATCTGTAATTACGCGTCAGGCGAGAAGGAAATACAAAGGACGTCTCGAAAAGAGAATTGACCCCCGCGGTATGGAGTACTACTGGCTGGGGGGCGAGCTGCTAAACGAAGGCAGCCTGACAGGCACAGATGTGGAGGCAATCCAGCAGAACTGCATTTCTATTACACCGGTACACCTAGACCTTACACAGCACGAATTCCTGGAAGAAATGAAAGCCTGGGATATCTGAAGGGCCTCCAGCAGAAACAATATCATTAGGAGGTATGAGCAGGATGGCGACAACGGAAGAGATCAAAGGAATGATTCGAGAAGTACTGGAGGCGATCAAGAACAGGCTTTCCGAGATTGACCAAGAAATGAGCCGCCTGGAGACAGAGAAGAACGAACTCCAGCAACTCCTCCCCTCTTGGCAGTCAGCCCCCGAAGAAGTCGTAACCACCTATCCGTCGTAGGGGAAACCCCGGTCTAGAGTCCAGGGTTCAGAGTTGAGGGTTGAGAAAGTCCCGTTGGGCAGGAGCTTGCCTCCTGCCCTTGAAGACGGGTAGGGGCGGAGGTTCCCTTTGGAGTGCGGGAGCTCGCTCCCGCTTTCATATTCGGCGGCTTGCCGCCGGGGTCTCGCTATCTCCCTCCCTTCCTCCACTCATCCAACTGCTCGCGGACCTTGGCGGCACTTGGATCTTCTATCTGCTCGAATATCTCCAACGCCGCCTCCGCGTTAGCAATCGCCTTCTCTCTCTTCCCCAACTCATCCAGCGCCAGGCTTATGTTAAAGAGCGCATTGCTTTCACCTCGCCGGTCACCGATCTCGCGCGTAATCTCTAACTGCTGCTCAAGGTACTGAATGGCGCGGCGGGGCTCACCCAAATCCCGATAGGCTTCGCCGAGGCCGCCCAGCGAAATGCCTTCGTTTCTCCTATCGCGGACTTCGCAGGCGATCTCCAGTTCCTTCTCATGATACTCTATGGCGCGGCGGGACTCACCCAGATCCCGATAGGCTGCGCCCAGGCAGCCCATCCAACTGCCTTCGTTTCTCCGGTCGTCGATTTCGCGGGCGATCTCCAGTGCCTTCTCATGATACTTGATGGCGCGGCGGGGCTTATCCAAATGCCGATAGGCTATCCCCAGGTCACCCAGCCAAATGCCTTCGTTTCTCCGGTCGCGGACTTCGCGCGCGATCTCCAGCGCCTTCTCTTGATACTTGATGGCGCGGCAGGGCTCACCCAATTCCCGGTAAGCTATCCCCAGACAGCCCAGCCAAATGCCCTCGTTTCTCCGGTCGCCGACTTCGCGGGTTATCTCCAACGCCTTATCATGATACTCGATGGCCCGGTGAGGCTCACCCAAATGCCGATAGGCTGTGCCCAAGTCGCCCAGGTTAGTGCCTTCGCGCCCACGGTCGCCGATTTCGCGAGCGATCTCCAGCGCTTGTTGGTAGAATTGGATGGCTCTACGGAGCTCGCCCAAATGCCGACAGGCTGTCCCCAGGTCACCCAGCCAAATGCCTTCGTTTCTCCGGTCGCCGACTTCGCGAGCGATCTCAAGTGCTTGTAGGTAGAATTGGACAGCTCGCCGGAGCTCGCCCAAATGCCGACAGGCTGTCCCCAGATCACCCAGGTGTATCCCTTCGGCCCGGCGATCGTTCAAGCGGCGCGCGGCCTCCAGCGCAGCCTCCAGCCAGGCGATTCGCTCGCGCGGGGGCAACCGCAGCCAGAGCACATACCGGGCATCCGCATAGTCGTTGCATAACTTGGCAGCGGCGGGCTCGCTTTCCGCGGCGTGCTCCGCTGCCCAGGCCTGTCCTGCCTTTATGTTGCCCCACTCGGTGTCGAACCGTTGCAGCCCGCGTACTATTGCCTCACCGCCTTGCTCATACATCTCATTTGCCGCGCGGAGAAGGGCCTCGTAATGAGCGGCATGACGGCGTCGAGCCTCTTCGCGCTCGCTCTCACTCGACTTCGTATTGGCAAGATCGCGCACCAGGTCATGAAGATGACAGCGGCGGGTTGTTTCTTCACATTCCACCAGGCTGTAGGATATGAGTGTATTAAGCGTATCTTCCGCCTTCTCCTGCGGGATCTTCCATACAGCAGCGACTCCGGCTGTGTCGAATCTACCAGGAAAAACAGCCAGCATATGCCACAATCTCTGCATGTTGCGATCCAGCAGTTCATAACTCAGATCTAGAGACGGTTTAACCAAGTCAACCGCGCCACTGGACTTCTCTAGCCGCTTCACATAATCCGCCGGACTGATGGTCTTGTGCTCCGCTAGCGCACTACCTGCCATCCTCAGTGCTAGCGGAAAGTATCCGCAGAGTCTGGCAATCTCGTCCGCATGGTCTCCGATGTGGGGAGCAATCTTGAGCAATAGGTCGCGCGCATCCCCCTCGGACATAATGTCCAGGTTCTTCGAGAAGATATTGGGTAAGTGGAAGTGTTGGCGGGAGGTAACTAATAGAATACTTCCTTCTGGTGGAATGAGTGGCTCTACCTGTTCGGCGTCCAGCGCATTATCCATCAGCAAAAGCGCGCGCTTGCCATCCAGCACAGACCGGTAGAGCCCGCTCAACTGAGCCTCATCATCGGAGAGTTTGGCTTCCGGTTGATAGCCGCGAATGACATGGGCCATCGCCTGAGCCGGAGTGAGTGGCTCGGTTGTCCCTTTTAAATCGAGGTAGAACTGGGCGTCTGGATAAGAATCTTTCAATTGCTCGGCCAATTTCAGCGCCAGCGCGGTCTTGCCTATGCCACCTGGTCCCCTCAAGCCAGAGATGGTGACCCCGCCTTCCTGTACTGCATCCAGCAATTCCTCAAGTTCAGCCTCCCGCCCCGTGAAATCCCCCGGCGGCGGAGGCAGTTGGTGGAGAGAAGTGACAGTGAGCGGCGCGATTTCAGATGGCTTGGGAATTGGCTGGACAGGCGCATCTGCTTCCTTTAGCGGTGTTCTAGGAGGAGGTTTCGGCTTGCGCCATACAAGGAGTATAACGCGCACTAGGAAGGCTGTTCCAGCACTAAGATAGAAAAGCAACTCAGCCAGTTCGGTGAGCCTGCTAAGTTCCGCACTCTTGGCGCCCAGGAATCGCCAAACATGTGGGAACCACAACGGGGCCGTTGCGCCGAGTGTTGCCAACGCGGCTGTCAACAGAATGGTAATAATCCATTTCTTCACGGCTCAGCCTCTTGCTGCTGATACTTGCCTGCCTAATGAATAAACCCTTATCCAGCACTGATTTCTGTGTTCTTGGGCTTGCTTCCTGCTGGGGAGTGGAGGGATATCTGGAAATAACCGGCGGGGGGATCCGGCTTGCGAAAACCTAACCGCAAGGGCTTTGCCCTGAGCGACAGTCGAACGGGCGCAAAGGCGCAGAGAAAGCGGCGGGCAAGCAAGGGCAGGAGATGAACTCCTGCCCAACGGGGGAAACATGCGGCGGGCGCGGGCGCACCCGCCCTACAGAACCGCGTTCGGGCGAATGGTAATTCGCCCCTACACGAATCTCTTTGCGTCTTTGCGGCTTTCCGGTGAGAATTGGAAGCCTTTGCCCTCCACTCTCCGGCTCGTGTGAAGCGGCCCGCGTATGCTATACTGCCCTTGGTATGTCGGAGAGGTTCGACTTTGCTCACCAGAACCAGTTCGACTCTGCTCACCACGAGCAGTTCAGTCCCGCTTATCGGAGACTCTTGAGCAGTGGTGAATTGAATCAGCGTGCGCGGGCGGCACGGGCGCTGTTGGGATCGTGTACTCTGTGTCCGCGCAACTGCAAAGTGGACCGGCTCCAGGGTGAAACCGGCACCTGTCGCACCGGAGCAGAGCCGGTTGT